>Ga0105105_10000385_pt1 | contig 20188 bp, 25 predicted proteins | sample PPLLaktember2015_4_FD_79108 | JGI IMG/M metagenome (GOLD analysis project Ga0105105, IMG submission 79108) | Freshwater sediment microbial communities from Prairie Pothole Lake near Jamestown, North Dakota, USA - PPLs Lake P8 Core (1) Depth... | ecosystem: Environmental > Aquatic > Freshwater >...
ATTGAAAATGCTGATAAATATTTAACTCGTTCGCTGACAGGTGAACACCAATCTGAATTATTAGAGTTTATTGAATCTCAAAGAAGCAATAAACGTGAAGTTTTGTTAAAGCACGCTATCAAAGAAGAAAATAATTATCACGATAACAATTTTAAAGCGTCGATTGCTCAACATAAAGATGATGCTTATTTGGCTGATAATGAAAAAACGTTACGATCGTCTATTGACAATGTAACTGAATCTAGGGCTAAATATAACCAGTTTCTTGGGGTCGATAAGAAAGAAGGTGAACGGCTTCTTCAGGAAGATGTTAAAGATATTGTTGAAAAGGCTATTGATTCGGCGTTGGTTCAGAATATCACTGGAGAAAAAGCTACTACGATATTGTCTTACGCTAAGAAAGATTTATCAAAAGAGAATATTGATAAGCTAGAGAAGAAAATTAAAGACCAAAGCAATAAGTTGGTTAAGGATTTTAAAGTACAGAATGAACATACAAAGTTAATTAATGGAGTTGAGTTAATTAAGGCAGTTGTTTTAGACGGCAAGAAAGTTGATGCTTCAAGTATATCAACAATGCTTAATAGTGGCGAGATTGATGAGAAATTAGGTTTATCATTAATTAAGGTTATTAATACTCCGTTAAAAGAAGGTGATTTAGATGATGAAGGTGTGGCTCAATTTACAATAGATAGGTTAAACGCTTTATTTGACGCTAAGGATGATAAACAGATAACTGATGTGTTGACTACTATGATGCAAGGGCTAGGCAAAAATCAATCTGATTTAAGCACAATGAAAGTTATTGTTGATACTGCATTAAAACATTCTGGAATAACTAAACAAGAAGGCGCTTGGGGATGGATTAAGACTTCGTTTGACGCAGTTAAGAATTGGGTATCTAACGCAGGGGTTGAGCAAAAGACTGCTGTTGGTGTGGTTAAGAGTTTGTTTGCTAATATAAACAATGGCAAGACGCCGGATGAATCCGCTGAAATGGCTATTCAGGAAGAAATTAAACGACAATCCTCGACTGATAAGAAAGAAAAGAATTTAATCCAGAAGTTTATTGATTATTTAGGTGATGCTATTTTTGCCGACGAAGATGATATGTCGTTAATGAATAATGTTGATAAAGAAGTGTACTCTTATTTAGTAAAAACAGGGTTGCCTATAAACGAAGCGGCGCAAACATCGAAGCAAGCAATAGACAGCGCTAAACAAGGTGATTTATTTTCTGATAGGTTAATTGCTTTTTCAGATGCAGTTCAACAAATAGCTCCGTCATTAAGGTTTAACGCTGATAAGTTACAAGCTAGTATTGATAAAATAAAAGAAGCAGAAACGTTTGATATATCTCAATGGAATCCGTTTGGTGCTAGTGTTGCTGAAGCAAGTGAAGGAGAAGAACGTAAGACTGTTGACGCCGGTGAAGATTTACCTTTACCACAAAAGATATTGTCTAGTGAGATAGCTAATAAAATTACAGATATGGTTACCGGCGGTATGAGTCTTAGTGAGGCGGAGGCGTTAAGAAGTTCTACGATAGAAGATTTAAAGGAGTTGCCAAAGGATGTTTTGTTATTTACGAAACTTATTTTTAATTCTGTTGGAGATGAATTTAAAAAAGCGAATGATTTTGTAACTGACCCTATTGGGGCATTGAATAAGATTCTAAAAGGGAAATCTGATGAAGAAATTAAACGTGAAATAAATAAGTATAAGATTGAAAGAGAAGGTACGTTACGATTATTAGGCAGGATATTTACGCCGATATCAAGAGTTATCGAAGGAGCAAGAGGGGCAATTCGGACAGGGATTGAAACTAAAAGTTTAAGTGAAATGATAGAAGGCGGAGTAAAAACATTTCTAAAGCCAGAAGAAAGCAAGACAATTACTTCATTAATACCGTTTCAGAAATGGGAGTTAGAGGGTAGTTCTACGGCAGAATCTGTTTTAAGATTATCGCCTAGAGCGTTAGGTGAAGCGATTGAAACGTTTACTATTGCTGAAATGACGTTAGGGTTGCCGTCTAAATTAAAGACTTTAAAGAAAGTTTATGCTGAAAAAGATGTTTCTGCGTATTTTGACCAGTTTAGGAAGAATGAAGTTCTAAGAGATAATTTTAAAGAATGGATTGCTAGTCGTGGCGGGTTTAAGAAGAATATAATCGGTGGTGATGTTGAACAAGCGCTTGATGATGTTATTAATTATTATGAGGTTAAGTTTAGGCAGAATCCTCAATTAATGGCAAAAGTTGTTGAGAATCAGTCGTTTGGCAAGATATTTATGGATAAGTTAGGGGATGAAACTGCACAATTAAAGTTTGCGTTAGAGAAAGCTCCTTTAAAATCTAATTTACAAGCTGTTGCAGAGTTTAAGTTACCTACTATGGTAACGGCATCACAGGCGTTAAAGACGTTAGTTAATGCTGGTGTATCAAAAGAAGAGATTGAGTTTAGCGGGGTTGAAGAGTTTTTGAAAGGTAAAGATAAAGTATCTAAGCAAGAGTTGGTTGAGTATATTGATAAGAATAAGGTTGTGGTTGAGACGGTGGTAAAAGGGGGGAAAGCAGAACCAATAGCGTTTGATGGATGGACAGAAGAAGATATAAGAAGTCATTATAGTGATTTGTTCGGGCATGAAACTACAAAACCTATAGAGGAAGTTAAGCAATCTATTGCAGAGTTTGAACGTGAGGATTTGAATAGGTATGAACCGCCAACTGCTACTAAATACTCCAAATACCAACTTCCCGGCGGAGAGAATTATCGAGAGACGCTGTTAAAGTTGGCAGATGTTAGGACTGGGTGGACAGCAAAACCAACAATGAAAATGGATGTTGGGGATAAATCAGCTTATGATGTTTTTAATAAAGATGGCAAAAGAGTGGATAATAATGTTATTGCATTGACTCCAGCAGAAGCGATAATAAAAGCAAGAGAGCCAAGAGCAGGCAGTTTTCAATCCTCCCATTGGGACGAACCAAACGTCTTAGTCCACCACAGAACAAACCAAAGAACAGACGTACAAGGCAACATAGGTACATTTGTCGAGGAGATACAAAGCGATTGGCATAGAGAGGGGAAGAGTAAGGGGTATAGAGGAACAACAAAATTAAGTCCAGAAGAAATAAATAAACGTATTTTAGATTTAGAAGCTAAAGGTAAGAACGCCACTTCTGAAGAAAAACAAGAATGGGCAAACTTAATGTCAATTCGAGAGCGGAAAGGTGTCCCCAACGCCCCATTCAAACAAACATTTCATGAGCTTGCATTAAAAGACATCATCCGTCAAGCAGTTGAGCGCGGGGATAAGTTTGTTGCGTTTATCTCAGGTGATCAGACGGCGGATAGGTATGATTTGAGTAAACAGGTTGATAGAATTGAATATATTGAACAATCAAATGGTAAATATGCTTTTAATGCTTTAAAAGATGGCGCAGTAAAGGCAGGGAAAAGTGATTTATCTATTGAACAAATTGGAGAATATCTTGGCAAAGATATTCAAAAAAAGATTGCTGAAAATTATGGATTCCCAGATAATGCTGGGTTTAAAGTCATTGAAGGGACAGATTTAAAAGTCGGCGGCGAATGGGCGAAGAAGTTCTACGACGAAATTTTGCCTAAGGCCGCAGAGAAATATATTAAGAAGTGGGGCGGGAAGATTGAGGATATTGATGTTGGCGTGCCTTTACAAGATGAAGCTGGGACTGAATATGGAACAACAACCCAAAAAGGCTTCTACCTAACTCCTCAAATGGTTAAGGAAGTTAAAGAGATAGGTCAGCCGTTATTTGGAAACCGATTGGCTGGTGGGATTGAAAAGTTGATGGAAGAGCGAGGGACTGCTGGTGTTGAAGGAAGTGAACCGTTGCCTGATGATATGCCTGAAAAACCGTTGATATTTAATGAATTAGAAGGAGGCAAAAATGCCAAAGGAACTAGAGCAGAAGTTACGAAAGCAGGCGAACAAGCACAAGGGATGGAGCAAGGAACAGAAGGACAGGTACGTTTACGGAGCAATGGTGAAGAGGGGATGGCGTCCGAAGAGTTGATTGAGAGTGCTAAGAAGGCTATAGCGGAAGGGAAGAGTGCGGAGGAGTTTGTTAGTAGTCAAGGGAGCCCTATTTATCATGGTACAAGTGAAAAATTTGATAAGTTTGATTTAACGAAAACTGGGACAGTTAAATATTCTGATTGGGGAAAAGAAGGTGTTTATTTCACGACAAGAAAAAGTTCAGCTGATTATTATAAGAAAGAAGCGGTAAAATCAACAGATAAGAAAGCGAACCAACTTTATAAAGAATATGAAGATAAAGCTAAGGAATTTGGAACAACGCCAATGATGGCAAGCATAAATTTAGGTTATGGTTCAGAAAAATATAATGAATTACAAAAATATGATGAAGCATGGAGAAAAAGATTAGATGAAATAAATAATAATGATGAGATAGGGAACATAATAGAGGCGTATATTAGACCTAATGCAAAAATATACAGACATATTATGGAACCTGGAATGATAACTGATACATCGTTAGCTGAGTATGCAAAAGCAAAAGGATATGATATTGTTGAAATAGTCGAACGTGATCCAGACACTAAAGAAACTTGGGTTGATGAATTAATTGTATTGAATACTGATATTATCAAAACCAAACCCCAACTTCTCTCCATTTACGAGCAGGCGAAAGGTGAATCCGTATCTCCCCCATCCAAACCTCCCAAAGAACCGCCTGTTGCGACGGAGGGAGAGGATTGGGAAGATGAGTATTTTGAAAAAGGCGAAGTTTCTAAATTAAGCAAAGAAGATAAAGCTGATTATGACCTGTTTATGAAAGATTATATGGCTTCTGAGAAAAGTCTTTCTGATGTGGTTAAAAAACATGGTGGTATTAAACCATTTGAAGGGGCAAAAGAGTTAGAAGAATATAAAGAAATTCCTGATTATTTAAAGAATAAAAATGGTATGACTTTAGATGATATGGCAACTGAATTATCTTCATCTGGATTTAATTTTGATGACGGTGAAGATTTAAGACAAGCGTTAATATCTTTGAGGAATAAGCCTAAGTTTGTTGTTTCTGATGAAACAAGAGAGTTTATTAAACAACAAAAAGAAAATATCAAAAAAGGAAAAGAGGCTGTTTTAAAAACAGGAAGAATATTATCTAAATTAATTAAAAAGAGTGATGTTAAGAAAACTATAAGAGCTACAACTGGTCAAGTAAAAGGTGGTGGGAAAGATGTTCCTGAGCATCAGGCTCTTAAACGCTCTTTACAACGTCAAGAACAAGTTGCCAGAAAAGCAAGTATAAAAACTAAACGTGATGTTAAAGAAACTTTAAAGTTAATTGAAAGAAGCAAAACTGCGGATATTCAAAACATGGGGTATGAAGAACGAGAAGAAATAAATAAGTTACAATCAGAATTAAAAGGAACAAGAACTCTGGCGGGCCTTCGTGATTTATATTCTCGTATTCAAGCAATTAAAGAAAAAGGAAAAGAGAAGTATAAAGTTACTTTAGAGGCTAAGAATGCTAAATTTAAGTTAGAGAAGGATTTATTTCTTTCTACTATAAAAATATCTGAAAAACAAAGAGTTTCATTAAAGACAGAACAGCGGTCAGCATTAAAAGGGTATCGAGCTTCTTCGTTAAGGTTACCTAGAGTATTAGATAAACTTGATGGTGGGCAGGATTATAAAGGCCCATGGTCAAATATAGTATATAACCAATCTAATAAAGCAACTAATACTGAATTGCGTGAAATAGATAGACGGCATGATAATATTTTAAATTTTATGAAAGAGAAAGGATTGACGATAGAATCCTTGAGTAAAAAACATATAGTCGATGGGATTGAGATGGCCATTGATGATATATTGTCTTTATACACTGCATTACAGAATCAGGAAAAATTAATGGCGGTTATATATGGCAACGAACTTCCTATAGGTACAATATTACGAGCTGTAAAGAAGTTATCGCCAGAAGAGAAAAGTTTAGCTGATAAAATCATGCAAGATTACGAGGATAACTGGCCGAGATTAAGAAAATCGTTTATTGATTATACTGATGGAAAGTATGACTTAGGAAAGGTGTCTGGATATACACCGATAAGAAGAATAATGAACGGATATGAACCTGCTGAAAGCGAGTTGGCGAAGGAATTATTAGAACGTCAGGGTTTAAAGAAAGCCTATACTGCTAGAGAATTTACTAAAGAAAGAGTCAGTATTCCCGAAGAATATCAAATACCTATAAGACTTGGTGAGATGAATATTTGGATGGAACAATGTGCAAAACAAGAACATTTTATTACTCATGGTAGTTTAGTTAAAGAATTGCAAAGATTAATTGGTGATTCGGATATTAAAGATGCAATAACTAATGGCAAAGGATTAGGTATTGAATATTATGAAGCTGTTAGAAACGGTATTAATAGAATAGCAAATCCTAGTATATATAAAGCGTTTACTCAGATTGAAAAAACAGCCAGGTCATTAAGAGGTAATGCTGCGATAGCGTATCTTGGATATAATATGTTAGTTATGGCGAAACAATTCCCATCATTTTTCTTATTTTTAGAAGATGCGAATCCAATGGAGTTATTGGGTGGGTTATATGATACTTCTATCAATCATAAAGAAACTGTGGATTTAATGTATAAATTATCGCCTCAAATGAAACATCGGTCCATTGAACGTGAATTAGAAGAATTAAAACGGATTGATATTAGTAAATATAATAGGCTAATAAATAAAATTGGTGAAGAAGGAATGCGTGGAATATATTTAATCGATAGATTTACAGTAACTTGTGGGTGGAAAGCTGTTTTTGATAAGAAAGTAGCCGAAGGATTATCTGAAGAAGAAGCCGCCATAGAAGCTGAAAAAGCTGTATTGCGGACTCAGCCTGCTGCTGCGCCTAAAGACATAGCTGATATTTATGCGTCAAGTGAATTTTTAAACTGGTTTACTCAATTTTCTAATCAGATAAATAATATATATAATATGTTGACTTATGATATACCAATGAAAGTCAAAGAAAAACAATATGGCAGTGCGTTAGGCGCTGCTATTGGTATTGTTATATCACAGTATCTTATTGATGTTATTTCTAGGGGGAGGTTGCCGAATAAAGATGAAACAGGTAAAGCGGCATTGACAAGTTTTGTTAACTTGTTTCCTATTGTCGGGCCGCTATTGGCATCTGGATTGAGAGGATATGGCGGCGATGTTCCTGCATTGAGTGGAATAAAAGCTGGTGGACAAGCCATGAATTATGCTGTTAAAAGCACTGAAAATAAGAAGAAATCTAAAGAATACAAGAAGAAAGCTCTTGGTAAAGCTGTTGAATCATTAGCTGTTTCTAGAGGTATTCCATATAGTCAGCCGAAACGTACTTTAAAAGGTATATTAGATCTGAATTCTGGTAAAACAAAAGATTTAAGAAGGTTAATTTGGAGTGAATCTTCTTTAAAAGAAAAATCCAAATCCAAACTAAAATTTTAAGGAGCAACTATGATAAGTTCAGAAATCAATAGAGATAGTTATGACGGTGACGGGGCAACTCGTGACTGGCCGATAACTTTTCCTGTGACCGCTATTACTTCAACAGAATTGGCAATATATAAAGTCAGTTCTGCTGGTATAGCTACATTACTTGACGCTAATTATGAAGTAGATTTAACTGTTCCGCAAGTGACGTATCCTACAGTGGCATCTGGCCTTGATGTTTTGACTTCTGAAGAAGGGATTATAATTCTTCGTGTTCTACCTTATACACAAAGCATTGATTATAAGAATCAAGGTGCATTACCGGCACAGACTATTGAAGATGGAATGGATAGGTTGACTTATTTATGCCAGCAGTTGAATGAAGAAATTAGTAGATGTATTCAGTTACCAGTTACGCAAGAGGAAGAAGTTGACTATGCAACGGTGTTAGCTGATGCGTCTGATGCGGCGGCGGCGTATGCTGTAGAAGCCGCTACAAGTGTATCTCAAGCGGCGGCACAGGTTACTTTGGCGGCGGCGCAAGTCGCTTTAGCGGAGATTGAATCTGCTGCTGCGGCAGTAAGTGCGGCACAAGCGGCGGCGAGTGCGGCGACGGTGGCGACGGCGTGCTTGATATTTTCAATGGACGGTGGCGGGACGACTTTATCTGCTGGTGTTGCTGGGGATATTATCTTTCCTTTTGACTGTACGTTAACAGCATGGACTTTGTTGGGTGATGCCAGCGGATTGTTAAAGTTAGACTTATGGAAAGACACTTATGCTAATTTTCCTCCTACTGATGCGGATACGATTACTAATGGGCATGAACCTGAGATAACTCCTGCTGGAGTTAAAGCTACTGATACGGATATAAGCGATTGGTCGGATGTTACCGTTGATGAAGGCGATATAATTAGGGTTAATATAGACAGTTGCACAACAATAGCGCAAGCAGCGTTAATGTTGAAGTATACGAGGACATAATGGCAACAAGAACAATAAGTAACGCTGGCGGTAATTGGAATTCTACAGGAGCTTGGACAGAAGGGGCTGTGCCAGTTGAAGGCGATGATATTGTTGCAACAGGAACAAGTGGAAATTTAGCAATAAATGTTTATACAGCAAAAGTTAAATCATTTAATTTAACAGGATATGTTGGGACATTGTCTGGGTCATCATTATTATATGTTGGGCCAACATCAGGAACGACTATTTGTTTATTTGCTGGTACAATTAATTGGACAGGAATTTTAAAGTTCGGGCCGAGTATTGGAGCTACAATTAATTTTACGTCAGGAGGGAAAACATTAACAAATATTACATACACCACTTTGTCTGGAAGTATAAGTCAACAAGATGCGTTAACGTTGACAGGCTATATGAATATTCCATATTTAGATTGGGATAGCAATGGTTATAATATTACTACTACTTATGTGACAGCTAATACTTCTAATGTAAAAAATTTTAGCGGATCTACTATAACTTTAATAGGGACAGATAGTACTGTATGGAATTCTACTGGAGGAACTTTTACTGCTCCAGCAGAGATTATTGTAACAAATAGCAGCTCTTCATATAAAATTATTACAGGAGGTCAAACATTTAACATTTTGACTATTAACAGTGGGAATGACGGAGATATAAGGATAAAAGATTCTAATACCTTTACAACATTAACCGTTGGAGAAGGCACAACTATTCAATTTGAATCTGGAACAACTCAAACAATTACAAATTTTACTATTACAGGAACAGAGCTTGCTCCTATTGTTATAGAATCGACAGACTCATCTCAACATACTTTATCTAAAAGTAGTGGAACAGTAACAGCATCTTATTGTTCGATAAGCAATAGTAACGCTACTGGTGGAGCGGTTTGGAATGCTTTGGGTATGAACAATTTTGATTTTGGGGGAAATAGTGGTTGGCTTTTTACAAGAAAAACTAAAACCCAAACCATATGGATACACTAATGACCCAACTAACACCTAAAATTTTAGCTGAAGAAATCAGAAAACGTGTTGAAGCTATTACCACAAAAGAGAAAGAGCTTGTGGCAAGAGAATCAAGTGTTACTGAACGTGAACGAAAGGTAGCGTATCGAGAACAAAAAGTCGGGGAACGAGAAAAGAAGATTTATGGAAAGACTTTTTAAATGGAAGTGAATGGTTTAACTCTAAACGGACTAACAATAGAATGAGCAATCCTGAATATAACCAAACGTCAATTAAAAAGAGAAAACGGCCGGGTGTTGCTCTTGACAGTTTTGATTCATCAGAGTTATCTGAAGTCATAGGCGTACATAACTCATCAGCGCCAAGTTTATCTGATGGCGATGTTAAGCAGTTACAGCTTGATGACCAAGCTAATTTAAAAGTATCGTTTGGCGATAACACGCAGTTGATTGAAATTAAAGCAGCGAACGTGTTTCCTATTCCAATGGGATGGAAACGAAAAATAGATTATGATGTTAGGACAGATGGACAGCCTGTTTATATAGGATTTAATGAAATGGCTGCTGTTGATGGTGATGATGATTGGTATATTTTTAAGTTTACATATACAAGCGATTTTAACACTTTAACGGAGAGTGCTACAGGGTCATGGACAGGAAGAGCAGCGTTGTTTGCATAATTTTATTATTCATTTGTTCAACCGCTTACGCTCAAACGTATAAGATGCGGTTTAATCCGTTTACAAGTAAAAGTGACTGGGTGGTTGACTTGTTTGAAGCGTCTGCTCCGTCATCGACATCAACAACTTGTACGCAAGGTAACATGGCGTTTGATGATAATTATTTATATTTATGTATTGACACTAACAGTTGGAAACGGACAGCGTTATCTTCTTGGGCAGTAACTGATTTATTGTTATTAGATGATGGGACAAGTCATGTTCTGTTAAGCGATGGAGTAAGTAAAATATTAATTAGACCGTAGGAGAATATATGAGAAAATTATTGTTAGTAATTTTAAGTTTATTATTAGTTACAAATTTATATGCAGCGGATACAGAAGTACAGGATTTAGATGATATAAGTTCTCCAGCGGTTGGTGACGATATGTATATTATAGATGATCCTGATGGCACGCCGGCTAGTAAAAAAATAAACATTGGCGCTTTGTTAGGTGTAGCAAGTGATTTAGATACAAGCGGTGACATTGTTGAAGGTGCAGTTGGTGCTACTGAATTAGGAGCAACAAGCGTTTCTGCGGATTCGTATATGTGTCCAACTATAACAGTAGATGCGGATGGAAGGTTGACTTACGCCGCATCTGGGGCACTAACTGGATTGTCGGATGTAGGTAGCGCAACTCAGGGGGATGGTAGGTTATTGATAAGTGATGGGGTAGATTTTCAAAGCATTGAGTTATCTGGTGATATAAGCATAACAGGGGTAGGGGTAGTATCTATCGGGTCAGACGCTGTATTATTAAACGAAGTCGGCGACCCATCAACATCAACAGCTATATCTTTTGCTGATAATGAAGGAATAACCTTCACAACAGCAGAAGATACTGGGATATTTATGTCAATAGCAAATAGTGACGCTGATATATCTCATGCGACATATCTGTTAGATTTAAGATTTCAAGATGATGGAAGTGCATACGGTTATTATCTACATTGTTTAGATGACAGTGAAGGAACGCCAAATCCTGTGTTTACAATAGGGGCGAATGGAGATATTACTTCAGATGGAAGTGTTTATGTTGATGGAGCATTTAATGATGGGGCAATGGAAATAAGTGATGGAGTAGCTAATTTTTTAACGATTGATGCTGAAAGCAACACAATTACTAATATTGGAGATAGTGAAATTTCTTCTTCTGGAGTAGCCGCAGGGTCATATATGAGCCCGACAATTACGGTTGATGAAGATGGAAGATTGACGTATGCAGCTTCGGGTGGATTGACAGGCTTATCCGACGTAGGCAGTGCTACTCAAACAGCAGGTAATTTGTTAATATCCGACGGGGTAGATTTTCAGTCAATCACATTAAGTGGTGGGGCTACATTAGCAGGAACAGGAGTTATCACGTTAAGTGAATCAGACCCACAAGTAGGTACGCTTACAAACACAAAATGGTGTACGTCTAATGGAACTACGGTTAATTGCGAAGAAGATGCTCCTGCTGGTGGGATTGATGAGTTAAGTGATTTAAGTGATGTTGGTTCATCTACTCAGGGAGCAGGCAGACTATTAATATCCGATGGAACGGATTTTCAAAGTATTGTGTTAAGTGGCGACTGCACAATAGGAGCGGCTGGGGTAATAAGTTGTTCATCTGGTTCTGGAGATGTAACAGGAGTAGGGGATTGTGCCGATGGGGCATGTTTAGACGGGACATCAGATGGCGGGACATACGTAAGGATATATGATGGCAACTCACATTATTTGGAATTAAATCCAGGAGATATAACAGCAGACAGGGCAGTGGCGTTTCGTGACGCAGCAGGAACAGTGTTATTATCAGGAGATGCATTGACAGGCGATGTAACAGCGACATTCGATACAGACGGGTCAACAGTGACTGATATAGCAGCGACTGGAGTCGTGGCAGGAAGTTACATGGTTCCGACGATAAATGTGGCGGCAGATGGAAGAATAGTACATGCCGCTCGTGGGAGTCTAACTGGGTTAGAAGATGTAGGAAGCTCAACTCAGACCGCTGGCAACTTGTTGATTTCTGATGGAAGCGATTTCCAATCAATCACAATGAGCGGAGATTGTACTATCGCAGGGACAGGAGTGATAACTTGTCCTGCAGCTGGCGGTGGAGATGCTATTACAGTAGGTGGCAGTTCAGTAGACACCACAGCCAACTTTACAGATGATGGGATTATAGACTTTACATTAGTTGACGGTGGGGCTGGTGGACCTGATGCAATAAAGGCTGATTTAGATGATACTTCTGTTGTCGCAGCTTCCTATATGACTCCTACAATTACTGTAGACGCAGATGGCAGGATTACATACGCCGCTTCTGGCTCATTAACAGGTCTTGCTGATGTGGGGAGCAGTACGCAAGGTGATGGGCGGTTATTAATATCTGACGGAGTAAACTTTGACAGTATTGCAATGAGTGGTGACGTGAGTATAGCTGGGGATGGGATAACTCATGTTGAAAGTATACAACAAGGCGCTAATCCAACGACGGCATACGAAGGAGAAATGGCTTGGGATAATGATGATTTTATGCTTGAGGTAAATGCTAATGGAAGTTCAGTTATTTTTGACACTACAGTCAAAGCGTTTAGCGGTACGATTTATGACCCCGACACTATACAAGCAGTAGAAGACGCTATTCCAATATCACCGAAAATCACATCAACTTTATATCCTCATGGAATAACTATCACCGCAATTAATTTAGAAACTGATGCAACTCATAGCGGAACGTATGTAATTGAAGAATGGACAAATGCGGCTAATTATGTTTCTGATGTCGCATCAATTGCATTTTCTTCGACACTTACAACCACAGCAAGCAGTATTTCAGATTCTTCGATTGCGGCAGGAAATCAATTATATATTGACTTGGATACGACAGCTTTAAACTTTTTAAACTATACAATAGAATATACGATAAAGGAAGGTGATTAATGAAAAAACTATTGCTGATAATATTTATTTTGATAATGGCAAATGAAGGATACGCTCAGTTATATACTGGAAAAGCTGAAAATATTACCATGAATAATAATGGTATTGTTTTTGATGTGGTGGTTTTAGATGATAACAGCAAAGAGGTTTATCGAGGTCAAAGGTTTGTTAATCTAATGAACGTTGAATCTGATTCTATACAAAAAATTATAGATAGAACTACCGCAGAAATTTGGGCACATATTGAAGAAGCACAAAAAATTATAGATAATAAAACTACATTAGAAAAATATACTTACACAAGTGGTGATTATAAAGGCACAATTAAATTAGTTGGAGTAAATGATAGGGGAGTTGAATTTAAAATAATATTAAAGAAAAATGATGTTCAGATTGCAGAATATAATAGATGGCTTTCTACAGGAGTACAAACAGCGACGGAAGTTGAAACTATTTTAAAGAAAATGGCTGATAATGCTGCAATAACAATGGATAATAAAAACATTTATGAAGCGTATGAAAAAGAAGTTAACTCTTATATAGATTCATCATTAAGACCATGAAAAAATTAATTACTATAATATTTATTTTATTATTTTGTACTAATTCCTATGCCACAAATTATTGTGCAGATGCCAATAATGTGGGCTGTTTTTTAATGGAAGATGATGGAAACGAAACTGATAGGAGTAGTAACACTAACAATACTTTAACAGAAACGAGTGGTGATATTCCACAATCATCTACTAAAAAATTTGGTGATTATTCAAGAGATTTTGAATATAATGATTCAGAATATTTAACTCATGCTGACGGGCTAGCTACTGATATTAGTGGAGCTGACCAAAAATTAAGTCTTGTGGCTTATGTTAAGTCTGAAACAGAAAATTCATCTTATGATAATTTTGTAGTGAATAAATATTTATGGACAGGAGATAAAAGGCAATATTTGTTAAATATAAATACAAATGATTTTATTAACTTTGCTATATCGAGTGATGGAACGAGTGGTACTATAGCTGCGGCGATAGGAACTATTGATATATATGATACAAATTGGCATCATATCGCTGGTGTTTATAATGATACTGATTGCAGGGCATACGTAGATGGAAGCGTTGATAGTAATGGTGCTAATAATCCAAAAGCCTTTACTGCAGGGATAGCTGATAAATCTGAACCATTTATTATAGGTCAAGCAGGTTCTTCTGGCTATTGGGATGGATTAATTGATGACGTGGGAGTGTTTGATAGAGAGCTTACAAGCGTTGAAATAAATGATATAAAAACTAATGGATTATATTCTACATCTGTGGCATCCGCCGCCCAATTAATAATGATAAATATGTAAAATTATGAAAACCATAGGACTAAAATTTAATAAATGTTGGGAGCGGTGGATAATTATTAATCCAGAAACAGGGGCAAATATGTTTGAATTACCCGACTGCCAGAATTTTAGGGATGTATTTCCAGACGCCAGTAAAGAGGCGATTAATATATATGATATTGAAACCACAAAAAGGGGTGAACAAGATGGAAACCAAACTTAACATGGAAGTCAAAATGACAGTCACAGGTAAAGAAGGGTTTGAAACTGTTGTAAAGTGGCAAGGGACCACAAAAGAAACAGTTGTTGCGGTACAGAATAAAATTATGCAAGGATTACAAGCCTTAAATGAGGAGTCGTTAAGGGGATGATATACCAGACAATAATTTCTTATTTAGTTGTTATTGTTGTTACTATACTGTTAATGCTGATTTTTTCCAGTACTTTCTTTAAGTAACGAAGGATAAATCTATGCCAGAAGAAGAAACGCCAGAGGTAGATTTAGAGGAAGAAGAAATTAAGAAAAAACTACAACAAGGTGGTTGGTGAAATGGAAACTACAGCGTGGCAAATATTCGCACAGTTTGGACTAGCAGGAATAATCTTTGGCGGATTCTTGCTAGTCCTTAACTGGGTGTTTGGTGTTAACCATAAGATTTTAGATAACATGGAAAAAGAAAGAATGTCTTATCAAACAATTCTTGATGGGTTTAATGAGAATTTAAGGGAGAACCGTGCTTTTAATCAAACATATCATAAACAAATGGAAGAACAGCATAAAGCACAACATGAAGAACATAAGGAAATGATTGTAATTTTAGGAAGAATTAACGGATATAAAGAGCATTAATGACACGAATAGAGTTCTTAGATAAGTTTTTGCCATTAATGATTAAATGGCTGACTGAGAACCTTCCAGAAGAAGATAGGTGGGGGGCGTATATTTACAAAGTGTTTGCATCGTTAAACAGAATGTTAAAATGTGTTAAGGAGGATGTTGATGGATAAGATTATCGCAAAACTTTTATCAGGTAGATATTTTTGCACAATGGCAGTTATAACAACGTATTGTATAGTTTTGTTATTTAGCGTGAAAATGGTGTTAGTTGATAAAATGACAGTTGAAACATTCTTAGGAATGTTTGTTGGATTCACTACCATTAGCACGATGATTATAGAAGGTTATTTCCGAAGGTCAGACCGTAAAGAAAAGGAGAATTAATGAAAAAATTACTTTTAGTAGGATTAATCATGTTGTTTGCTGGAACAGCGATGGCTCAATTAGACGTTACAGACACGTTAAGCAAGTTTCCGTTAAAGCAAGGGGTTGCATACGATGTTGATAATTATAAAGTTAGCTATATATCCACAATAGAAGTCGCTAATTATAAAAACATTTCGCTAGAAGTAGGATATAGTTCAGTTGATGATATTATTGGCGTAATTTCACTTCCTATTATTAAACTTAAGGATTTTGTCAATATACCAATAATTGATTTAATAGAATTTAATATTGGATATTATATTGGATATTCAAGGATTGATTTATGCGATGGTATGGGGCAAGGAAATAATGAATTTGTACACGGCCCATCATTAACATTACTTAATGTAAAATTTTAGTTGTATTCAAGCTATCTCCTATTGTATAATGTTTATACAAAGGGGGCTAAAATGAAACAACATAACGGTTTATTTAAAAAAGGACAAATATCTTGGAACAAAGGCAAAAAATTACCTCAATTAAGTAGAGAGAAACATCCTAACTGGCAAGGTGGTAAACCATTTAAAACAAAAGTAGGTTACGTAAAAGTATATATTTTTGGACATCCTAAAGCTACAAACAATAGAATATGTGAGCATATTATTGTTGCAGAAAAGAAATTAGGACGATATTTGGAAGCAGGAGAAATGGTACATCATTTAAATGGCATTAAATACGATAATAGAATTGAAAATTTAGTTATTTGTAAATCAGATAAGGAGCATTTAAATTATCATAGAAAATATAAAAAATATGATAAAAACAATTTACCTGTTCCTAAAATAATTGGTGAGAAAGTGGTTGTTAACTGCAAGAATAGAGAAAGATTAATGATTTCTTATAAATGTGAAAACTGTGGAAAATTATTCTTTGCTTATAAACGATGGAAAAAATCTGAACAACGCTTTTGTGGATATATTTGCAGGGGTAAAAAAATTAATAATTTACAAAAATATATATTCAAGGAGGTATAATGAACCCGATTCTTATATTGCTCAGTTTACTCTCTGGCGTTTTTTATTCTCTCGGTGGCGTTGGTGGCGGTAAATGGTACTTTGACACCAAAATGCGTGACATTGGATGCACTACCATCTTACTCCTTAGTCTTTGGCTATTGGGGTTTACCGCCCCTATTTGGGTATGGATAGTTACCGCTGGGTTACAGTGGGCTTCGTTAACAACTTATTATAAATTCGGTAAACAAAAAGATGTTAAATGGTATAACTGGTTACTTACAGGGGTTGTAACAGCGTTTGCTATAATTCCTTTTGTCATCTTTGGTAATGTAACATGGCTAGAATTTTTATTAAGAATATTTGTTTTAGGAATATCAACAATGGTATGGAGTGAACTTATTGGCCATGCTAGGACAGAAGAATTTGGGAGAGGATTTTTATTAAACATAACCTTATTATTATTGAGGTGATGTATGGAAGTAACGGGCGTTGAGAAGTTTAGTTTAGCGAAGTTCTTCGCAGGGTTTGCTAACATAGGTAAGATATTATTTATCTTGGTGCTATTTACTGCGTTCACGATAGTTAAAGATAAATTTGCTCCTGTTGTAAACAAGCAAGCTAATATCCAGACCGTCGGGACGTATATTGAAGCTCCAGACAATAAAATAGTTAGATTTTTTGGGATTAAAATAATGAGGGTTGGGTTAGGAGTTATTTACGAGTAAGTGTGTTGGCTTTGGATGTATCAACTAATCAGATCCTATCCCTAGAATTGTTAGTATTGCATACAAATGTATTAATAAAAAAGAAATAACAACAAAAATAAGTAAAGCAATAAACGATTCTTTAAGATATTTTAGAATTGATATTACTATTTCTTTTAAGTTCATCTAATATTTCTCCTAACATTTGTAGCTGCCTTTCTTGTAAATCTATATTGTGTCGACTGAAATGAGTAGCAAATTCTATATTTAAGTATTCAATAACCTTATCCATATGATGTACTGCAAGCCAACCGAGAGTTAACAAAATGGGGAGGCAACAAATAAACATTAGGGGGATTAATAAAATGTTATCAAACTTTAATGTAAAATATATAGTAAATATCCCTAAAATAAGATACCTCATTTCATTTAATAACAAAAGGCCTTTTTGAATATAGTAGTAATATCTAATCGTTTTATTTTTTGTTCCTGTCCAATATCTTTTGTCTGGCATCTTCTTCCTCGATTTTCCTTTGTTGATACCCCATTTTGTAGAAAACATAACATAATATTGATGTTATTAACATATAAATCATATGCCCATTATATCTCCCTTTGTATCCATCCAGCATCTTTCATAACCTGTATTATATCTTTAGCAGGAAACCTGTCTTTAAATTTAGGCATACCGTAACTTTCTAAAACATTTGTTATTATTTTTTCAAGCCTGGTGTCATCGTCTTTCACTTCTTCAAGCCAACCTCTTTCGATTAAATCTTCAATTTCACCAATAACATAGATAGAATTATTTATCCTAAAATATCCATTATCTAACACTTCTATAATTGCTCCAACCTTTTCAAATGGCATTTCTTTAATTACTTTTACTTTCATCATCCCCTCCTTTAATCTTCCGCTTCTTGTATAATAGCATATTCTGAAAACAATTTTATCCCGAGAGGTTCTTCTTTATGTTCTTCTTCCCACAACTCAATCGCTTTTCCCATTGACTCTGCGACTACAGTATATTTGTATGCACACCCTGCTTCTATTTCATATACTCTCATCATCCCCTCCTTCTTCAGTAGAACTACTATCTCTAGGAGCTTGGTAATCACAATATCCAGCATAGCTACAATGAGGCATCGACCCACCAACAGTTTTATACTGACACATTCCAATACCATTACATGTTTTGTTCATCATCCTTCCCTCTTTTAATCTTGGTTTTTCGTAAACACTCTTTATACTGCTTCCTATTGGATAGTAATCGCCTATATCGGATGTTTTATTCATCATCCCCTCCTTTTATGGTTTAAACACTTCGCCTGTCTCAAGATGACATTCGTAGTCTTGTTTTTCTTCCGACCAATTTTTCCACTCAAGCTTTATGTTGCCATATACTTCTAAAATTGCTTCCGCCCTGAGCTTGTCACCTTCCGCCCAGAGCTTGTCACCTTCCGCCCAGAATTTGTCACCTTCCGCCCTGAGCTTGTCACCTTCCGCCCAGAGCTTGTCACCTTCCGCCCTTAACTGTATTCTAATTCTCCAAATAAAGTTTAATCCTAGTTCTTTTTTATTCATCATCCTCTCCTTCTTTGTAGAATCTGACATAGTATCGAATGGTTCTGTAGTATTAGTAAATAAGTATAGTGTAATAGCGGTTATCACTTTCCTCCCTTAATTACCTGCTCTATTTCTGTAAATACTGCTTGGGCTATTTCCGAATATCTAACTTCTTTACCCTCTGGACAGAATGGGTCATTGCGGTGTTTAAGGAATATCTCCTGAATAATCTTCTCAATCCTTTGAGTAGTGATATTTCCAATCATCTTACTTCCCTCCTTAATTACCTGCTCCATTATTTAAACAACTCCTGATAAAGTCCCTTCTTGCTTTCGTTGAGGATGTGGAGGCCTAAATATGGATTGACGCAATTTGCCAATGCCTTTTGCTTATCCTGTATTTTGTATTTAGACAAATCAAATCCCAAATATTCCTCAAGTATTTTTACGCTTTCCCTACATTCTCGTCTTGTTGAACTTCTGCAATTCGTTACACTTATGTTTAAGTCTTTTTTTGTGCCGCTTTCCCATTCGGATATAAAAAAATTAGACCAGAAAAAATGTCTATCTCTTTCTATTGGTGAAAGTATTGGCTGATAGTAACTTTTTACATTCTCAATACAAAACTTTGTTTTACAAAAATGTTTTAAAAAAATAATTTCTTGCCATAATGTTAGGTCTGGATATCTAATACACCCTTGAGCATGAAGAAAATTATTGACATTACTATGCGTTGGACAAGGAGGGCTACTCCAGATAAACTCAAATTCCTTAAAATGCTCAAGTAAATATTGATGTGCATCTGCTACAATAACTTTATCATTTGGAAAGAAATCTTGGTATATCTTGGCAATCTTGGGGTCAAGTTCGACAGCGGTGATTTCATGGTCATTACCCCATAGACGCCGGTTCCCTCCAATCCCGCAATAAAGGTTGCAGATTTTCAACTCTTTATTCCCCACTTTTCTTTTTTGTTTAATTTATAGTATTTTTTCATATAGACTTTTCTTATTGCTTTATATTCAGGAGTGTTTCTATCTTGAAAATAAATCTTACAACAATTTATACATCTTTGATTTGGAGTTAATCCTTTCCGTTGATAAAAATCTTTAAGTGGTAGTGTATATCCACAATCTTTACAAGGTTTTGCTATCCATTCTCCATTTTTACGAACCCAACCACTATGTAATCTGAAATGGTCTGATTGAGTAAGTAATTCTAAATTATCAATATTCCAATTGCTCTTATTATTATC
>Ga0105105_10000386_pt1 | contig 20096 bp, 17 predicted proteins | sample PPLLaktember2015_4_FD_79108 | JGI IMG/M metagenome (GOLD analysis project Ga0105105, IMG submission 79108) | Freshwater sediment microbial communities from Prairie Pothole Lake near Jamestown, North Dakota, USA - PPLs Lake P8 Core (1) Depth... | ecosystem: Environmental > Aquatic > Freshwater >...
CAAGAGTAGATGAGCTTTTTGAATCCAGGAGTCCCAAGTGGAAAGCAGTTATCTCAAAAGTGGATGGTTGGGTAGAGAAAATAGACAAGGCGAGCAATGCGATGACGATTATTCACGTTAGAAAGAAGCTTTCCAGCGGTAAGAGGGGGAAGGAAATAGAATATCCGATTGTCGGGTCGAGAAAAATATTAGTCAAAGAGGGAGACCAGATAAAACCCGGCGACTCTTTGTCCGAGGGGAACTTAGATCCAAAAGATATTTTGGCGTATAGCAACAAAGAGGAAGCCTATAGATATATTCTTAAGGAAGTCCAGGGAGTGTATATTTCTAACGGCTCAACAGTGCACGACAAGCATATGGATATAATCATAAAGCAAATGTTTAGCAGGATTCGTGTTACTGATCCGGGAGACACCGACTTCATCGTAGGAGAGATAACAGACAAATCACGTTTTAGGGAAATAAACAGAGAGTTAAGAGGAACGGAGAAGGAAACGGCCAAAGGAGAAGAAGTCCTTTTGGGAATAACCAGGGCCGCTCTTTCCGCCGATGGGTTTCTTGCACCCGCCTCTTTTCAGGAAACGGCGCGAGTGCTCATCAAGGCTGCTAGTGAAGGTCGAGTAGACTACCTTCGTGGACTTAAGGAAAACGTTATAATCGGGCGCTTAGTGCCCGTAGGGACAGCTATTCGGAGGGATGTTGGGGCTGAGGAAGAAGAGGACGAGCTGGTTGAGGATATGGGTACAAGACAGCAAGGGAAGGGTGCCTAGCTTGAAAATTAATTTTTGATACCTATTATGTAATGGTTCTTAATATGGAGACGAAAGAACAAAAAAAATATGAGATAGCATTCCTCGCTCATGGTGAAGAAGGCATCGGCGTTGTCGTTAAACACCTGCATCGTTTAGGCGCGGAGATTTTGAGCGAAGAGGGAACAAGGTCAATTACTTTAGCTTATCCGATTAAAAAAAACACAACAGCCCATTTTAGTTGTATCCACTTTAAGGCTGGTGCCGAGATAATCGGATTGTTAAAGGAAGCCCTTAAATTTGAAGACGGTATTCTGAGACACTTGATAACTACTCCGCCCTTTCTAAAAGAAGATGCACCGGTTTCTGAGCAAAGGGGCGATACAGACGCGAAGAAAAAGTCTGGAGAACAGCCAACGAGTGAAATAGGGCTTTCCAACGAAGATCTAGAGATTAAGCTACAGGAGATTAGAGAATCGCTCCCGGAGTAGGAACAATTTGCATTCCCCGGCGAGAGAGCCTATAAAACAAAGAAAGGGCCGAACAGACTTAAGAGGAATTTGAGAAAATGAATCTAAACAAAGTTTATATAATAGGTAGACTGACCGCTGATCCCGAGTTGAGAACAACGGCGTCCGGAGAGAATGTCGTTTCTTTCTCTGTGGCTACTAACAGATTCTGGAAAAGTAAGGATGGCGAGAAGAAAGAAAACACAGAATTCCACAATATAGTAGCGTGGGGTAGACAAGCCGAGATTATTCATCAATTTTCTAAAAAAGGGAGCATTATTATGATTGAAGGTAGGCTCCAGACGCGGGCTTGGGAGGGTAAGGATGGACAGACCAGAAGAACCACCGAGATAGTAGCCGAGAACATACAGCTAGGGCCGAGAGCTAGCGGGCAAGTTAATAAAGATTTTGACAGCGATATTTCCTCAAAAAAAGAGGAGCCCGTGCGTCAAGATATTCCGAGCATAGACATAGAAGCCTCGGGAGAAGACGAGATAAAGCCAGAGGATCTCCCATTTTAATTTGATTATGAAAAAAGGTAAAAAACAGTGTTTTTTCTGCTCTCAGAATGTTGGTGATATTGATTATAAAGAAAAAGATCTTCTGAGCCGATTTATATCCGGTCAACTTAAGATCATCGACCCGATTCATACTGGTACCTGTGCCAAACATCAGAGGAAGTTAGCAAGAGCGATAAAAAGAGCCCGCTATATAGGTTTATTGCCCTACGTCAGGAAGTAATGACATCTTTTGACGAAACTTTATTTACCGCTCTTTACTCTATTGCGCACCACTCGGTTGTTCTGGATTGGATAGTCATTTTTTTGGCTAAATATCTAATCTGGTTTTTCATCATCGGCGTCGTTATAAAACTTTTTCGGAAAAAGAATTGGAGAGAGCAATCTTTGGTCTGGAAAAATCGTTTCCAAACAATAGCTCTCGGACTCATGGCGGTTATTATCTCGAGAGGGATAATCGCTAATGTTTTCTATAGCTTTATTGAGCACCCTCGCCCCTTCGTTACTCTTAGTATAGAACCGCTTTTTAATCATATGGCCGTAAACTCTCTTCCATCCGGACACATGGCTTTGCTAATGCCAATAGCCCTGACTGGTTTTCTCTTAAGCCGAAAGACCGGTTGGTTGGGAGTACTACTTACTTTAACCGTCGGGACATCACGAGTAATAGCGGGCGTTCATTGGCCCAGCGATATCGTAGCGGGTATTCTTATCGGCTTGATAAGTTTTACCCTCGTTTATTCGATTTTTAAAAGAAAAGGCCTTTTGACCCCCTAATAACTTGTTCTTATAAAATTTATAAGAGAAGTAGTGTCGGCGGCCCCATCTCTTGAGCCCAACACAATTGCGACAACAGGCCTTTTAACGCCCCCCTTTTCCACCTCAAAGATAGAAAGCACTGCTTCGCCAGCTGCACTATTTTTGCCCACCTTACCTCCGATAAAACTCGGATCTTCCGAGAAAATATTAAAATTTTCCAGATTATTCCATGGCGGCGGGTCGTAAGCGGACTTTTCGACGTCACCTCTGCTAATAACCAGAACGAAGGTACGATTATTGTAAAGATATTTTGCCAGTTGAAACAAATCTTGAGCGTTTGAGATATTTTCATGACTGGAGCCACTAACATCCGCAAAGTGTGTGGCACTCATACCTATAGCCTTAGCCTTCTCATTCATTAACCCCACGAATTTTTCTGTTCCCAAGAGTTTAGCTATTGCCAGGCTGGCTTCATTGGAAGACTCGGCCAGAAGGGGGTAAAGAAGGTCCAACACGGCAACTTTATCTCCAACTTGGAGGCGGGGTTTGCTCGTGGGCACTAATACGTCCGAAGTTATAACCGTTGTTTGCTCCACGTTGATATATTCCGTGGCGATAACGGCTGTCATTAATTTAGTTAAGGATGCTATCGGAACCAGCTCCGCAGAATCTTTTTCAGCGAAAACAAAATTGTTTCTCAAGTCAGCACCTAAAAAATTTGTAGCGCCTACCTGATTTTCTAAAATCTCATATGTAAACCCATCTTTTTCGAATCCACTCTCAAATACCAAAACTGGCATGTCCGTGCTTGCGAGGTCATATACGGCTTTGGCGTCCTCTGTTGAGAGCCTGATACATCCGCCTGAATATCCTGTTGCAACCTGTTCTCCATCTGGATAATATGGCCAGCCATGTATGAAAAAATTACCCTGGAAAGCCATACTCCAAGGCATATAAACTTGGCCGAAGGACGAAAAGTGGTTCGGCTCTTTACTTTGTATTTGATATAAGCCGGCTGGGGTTTCCCACCATGATCCCTCGCGTCCCTTGGATAAAATAGACACTTCCTTTTCAAGAACACCCTTTTGATATACTCGGAGCTTCATATCAGATAAGTCGCCCTCTATGAAATCTGAACTGCTTTCAATAAACTGCGCTTTCACTTTTTGAAAAAAATTGGCATTTTCCAGTGCTGGCCAGCTGCCAAATTGAAATGATAGATTAGTTTGGTCACCAGTTGGCAGGGTAATCTCATAGGTTGGATGCAAATAATGTGGGAGAATCCAGATAGATAGTCCAACGAGAGAAGTTACCAACACTCCTCCCAGAAGCAAGCTTAATCCCGCTCCTGGTTTACGCTTACCTTTGCCCTCGGTTCGGATGTCAATTTTCTCCCCGCCCTTCGAGATAAAGTCAACTCGTGCTTTTGGCGGCCAAGCCACCTCGGAGTCCAGAACTTCATCAACTTCCTCTCTGCCCCAGCCTGCCTCAAGCAGAGCCTGGCGAATGAAGTACTCCTGTACCCCAGCGTTTCGGGCAGCCTTCACATATTCGATTATTGTTTTGTTCAGCATAGATGTTGTGCCCGAGGCGGGTATCCTACGCGTGAAGCTTCGGAATACCTCTTCTTTTACCCCCCGCTCCTCCATCACCGAAGAACCACTCCGTAGCTTTAGCGAAGGATGGTGCCCGAGGCGGGAGTCGAACCCGCACGAGGTTGTCCTCACAGGATTTTGAGTCCTGCGCGTCTGCCAGTTCCGCCACCCGGGCCAGCCATTCCAATTATCCCAAGCTAACTATAAAATACAGGATAAGAGTCTCTAAATCTATACTCCATGGCCAGGGTCATAGCGATATGTAATCAAAAGGGTGGGGTGGGTAAAACTACGACAGCCGTTAATCTCGGCGCTTATTTAGCTGCTTTTGGGAAGAGGGTATTATTGGTTGATTTCGATCCACAGGCTAATGCAACCTCAGCTCTGACCTCTGCTAAGTTTGAAAAAAATATCTATCACGGAATATTGGGAGACGCTCACTACGAGGAGCTTGTGAAGCCGACCCAGATTTTGAACTATCAAGTAATTCCATCGTCTAATGATCTTTCAGGAGCACTGGTGGAGCTGGTAGATCTTCCGGAAAGAGAGTACTTTCTACGCAAGTTTGTTAACAACCTAAGGCATGGGTATGATTATATCCTGATAGATTTGCCGCCCTCGCTCAGTCTTTTGACGGTTAACGGCCTTGTCGCCGCCGACGAGATTTTAATACCTGTCCAGGCTGAATACTATGGGATGGAGGGCCTAGGCCAGCTTTTAAGGACAATTGATCTAGTCAAGGAGAACCTGAAACATCCCCTCAGAATAACCGGAGCTCTAATCACCCTGTATGACAAAAGAGAACGTTTGCCTAGACAGGTCGCCCGTAGCCTTCGCAGAAATTTTCCCCACAGAGTCTTTAGCGTAGAGATCCCCCGTTCGATTCACTTAGCGGAAGCGCCTAGTTTTAGCCAGCCCATCTTGATTTATAATCCATCCTCTCCGGGAGCACTGGCCTACAGGAGACTAGCTCAAGAATTAATGGAACTAGAGAAAGAATTATATCCACCCAATCAGTTCGGTGGCTCCAGTGTATTATGATATAAACTATGCTTGGAGAAGGATTACAATCATTAATCCCGCCTAAGAAGAACGATTCGCTTGCCAGTCGGGCTGGCGGTGAAGAAGAGATAGAGTTTCCTCTTCCGGATATTACCAACGGGGGAAAGGGAGCGCCCACAACAGCCGGGGACATTTTAGCAACACCTGCACCCAGACAGGTGGTTGCCTCTAGTGAAAGTACAATGAACAAGCAGCAAATAGGTTCAGCACGCGTTTTTCAGATAGAAACAGATAAAATAAAGCCTAATCCCCACCAACCCAGACGGGATTTTAATGAGGAAGCCCTAAGAGAGTTGGCGGAATCAATAAGGGAGTTCGGAATTCTACAGCCACTCGTTGTTTCTAAGGTTGAAAAAGACGTAGAAACTGGGAGTGTTGTTGAATATGAACTTATCGCTGGCGAGCGCAGATTATTGGCTGCCAAGATGCTGGGATCGCCGACCGTCCCGGTCATTATACGGCAGGCAAGAGCAGACGCTGAGAAACTGGAAATGGCCGTTACCGAAAATATTCAGAGAGAAAACCTTAATCCGATTGAATCTGCGCGCGCAATGGCTAAACTCCAGGATGGTTTTGGTATGACACAGCGTGAGATAGCAACGCGTCTCGGAAAGAGTAGGGAGTCTGTATCCAATACCGTGCGGCTTTTGAGCCTACCCTCCCATATGCAAGCTGCAATATCGGAGGGCAAAATCAGTGAGAGTCAAGGAAGACTGCTATTATCGGTTGATGACCTAGAAACCAGAGAAGCTCTTTTTAAAGAAGCGGCTAATCAGAAGTTAAGCGTGAGGGATCTAGAGGCGAGAGTAAAAAGGGTTAAAGGAGGAAGACACGAGAATAAGAGCGGTGTGAAAAAAATGTTGGATCCCGAGACAGTTGCTCTTAAGGATCAATTAGAGGAGCTTCTGGGCACAAGAGTAGATATGAAAAGAGAGGGTAGAAGCGGTAAGATTATCATCAATTTCTATTCTCAAGAAGAGCTGGATGCGCTCGTCGAGAAACTACTCAGACAAAACGATAGTCAACCGACCTTACCCCCTTCAAATTTTTAATCTTCAAGATTATTTTTAAGACCCTACTCCGGTCGTTTGTGTTGCAGACTATTTTAATTAGGTAAAATCCTCGGCGCGGTTCCAAATTTGCTTTAGAGATACTGATGTGTGAACGCGAGACTACGTCAGTTACGTCTCTTAAAATACCGACTCGCCCCTCCGTTTGTATCCTGAACTCAACCTGCTGGATCTTTTCAATTTTTAGACCGTGCCGAGTGTTCCTAAGGGCATTTCTAATATGTCCCTTCGCAGTTGCAGTGGTGGCGAGCTCTAATGAACCGGGAGACGGCTTTTTTCCTCTTTGGGTAAATATTTCCACCACATCTCCGGATTGAAGTTCGTGATCCAACGGAACTATTCCTTCGTTTACCTTTGCCCCGACGCACTGGTTGCCAACCTCTGAGTGGATATGGTAAGCAAAGTCAATCGGAGTAGCTCCCTGGGGCAGATCTATAACATCACCGTGCGGAGTTACTACAAAAATGCGATCTTTAAGAAAATCTATTTTTAGAGAATCAACAAACTCCTGAGGGTCGGTAAAATCTTTCTGCCACGCGCGGAGTTGTTCAATCCACTTTATTTCACGTTCACCAGCCTTAACCGACCGCCCTTTTTTGTATGACTTGTGACCCTTAGTCGCCTCGTACGCCCAGTGGGCAGCGATACCGTTTTCTGCCTCATTATGCATTTCCTCGGTACGTATCTGGAACTCAACTATCTTATTGTCCGGAGCAATAACTGTTGTATGGAGACTTCTGTAGCCGTTCGGCTTGGGCATGGCTATATAGTCCTTAATCCTGCCGGGTAGCGGCGTCCAGGTGTTATGGATAGCGCCCAGGGCGGTGTAGCAGTCCTCGACATCTTTGACGATAACCCTAAAAGCAACCAAGTCATATATTCTATCAATATTCATTTCGTAGCGGAGGAGTTTTTTGTATAAACTGCTGTACCTTTTTGCCCTAAAGTCTATTGAGACTATGTCAACACCGGTATCCCTAAGGGCACGTTCAACAGTAGGCCGAATTCTTTTAAGGTATTGCTCCCTCCCCTCATATTTCTCCTTAAGATTCTTTATCAGCCAACGGTATTCGCTTGGATAGACATATGGGAAAGCTAAATCCTCCAGTTCACCGCTGAGTTTCTGCATGCCTAATCTATAAGCTAAGGGAGCATATATCTCCATAGTTTCCAAGGCTATGCGCCGACGCTTGTTGATCGGCAAAGCATTTAAGGTGCGCATATTGTGATATCTATCAGCCAGTTTGATAAGAACTACCCTCAGGTCCTCCGCCATCGCCAGTATCATCTTCCGCAAGTTCTCGACTTGTTTCTCGTGACCTCTATATTTGACTCCCCCTATTTTTGTGACACCACGGACCAGAAAGGCAATTTCCTCCCCAAATTCACTTTGTAGTTCCTCCTCCGTTACGGGTGTATCTTCAACAACATCATGCAAAAGGCCAGCTGCGACAGTGATTTCATCCAGCCCCCACTCACTCAGAATTTCGCCTGTGGCTAGGGCGTGATTGAAATAGGGTTCACCGCTTATACGTAGTTGGTTTTGGTGGGCGTTCTGGGCAAATTCATAAGCGTGCCCGACCAGACCGGCTCTCCCCTTGAGGGGGCTGATTTTTTTATGCCGGTCTTTTGGTTTAGCTGGCACTGGATAGTTCTTGCCCGATTATGTCTCGTCCCCAACTAGAGAGTTAAGGTTTCTGTAGCCCTCAAGATCGTATTTTATTTCCTGCTCGCCGTCTGGGATAGGAGCAAAACTTTGGAATATCTGCCTACTTAAGAAAAGTATAGTAGAGATGGCAACTATTAAGAGTATCGCCACCAATACCCCTGAAATAAGAAAGAACCATCTATCCATACCACGATTTATTTTGTTTCTTCCCCTAGTCATAGAAAAAAACCAGCCCATTAATAACGGAATTAAATTGCCCCTCTAGATTAACCACCTCAAGAAACTCTAAGTCAACGAGAAACCCCCGTCGTTCTTCTAAGGCCTTGATGAACTGGAGGGTATTGTCAAAGCTCCCCCTACCTTTAATTGTGAACATATTGCTGCCAGCTTCATCATTTGTCGCGGGTCTTTCCTTGCCGACAAAATTAGCGTTGGCCGCGACGTCGACACTAAGGCCCAGCTGTTCTATGTTTTGAGGAAAGGAAAAAAGTTTTTCTCGGGGTGGAATAATGGTTTGTAAGTTGGCTACCGCATCTTCAGCCTCCGCAGATGTCTCTCTGAACTCGGCCAGTTTTGTGATCATACGGGTGTGGGTGTCGATTTGAATTCGCTGGGCTCTGATAGAGGCTGCCCTCTGCCCCACCTCGTTCCCAAGAAACAAGAGGGTTGATATCACAAATATCAAGAAACCCAAAATGATGGATAAATTAATGATCGCTTTTGGGGTTAAATACTTTAAGAAATCGGACTTAGCCACCTTCTAAGTATAGTATATTAGAGGATAACCTTATGTCACAAACATTTGTTGTTATGGAAAGTTCGGATTTCCCCCCGCTTCTTCGGGAAATTCAAGATCCGCCCAAACGGCTTTATGTACATGGCTTGTTACCAAAGAGTGCTCCCTTTCTGTCAATTGTGGGTACCCGTAAGGCCTCTCGGGAAGGAATAAGAACAGCTGAAAAGTTCGCGGAGCATTTCGCCGCTATGGAGGTAGTTGTGGTTAGCGGTTTAGCAATGGGTATCGATACAGCTGCCCACGAAGGTTCACTTAACCGAGGGGGGAAGACAGTAGCGGTATTGGGAACCAGTCTAGATACAATATACCCCGCTTGTAATGCAAAGTTAGCCGAGAATATTGTTCAAAAAGGGGGTGCTCTTATATCTGAATACGCCCCAGGCGAGCCTTTTTATAGAGGTAACTTCTTAAGAAGAAATCGTATTATCAGCGGACTGTCCTCAGCAGTCCTGGTCGTCGAAGCGCCTCAACGCTCCGGTTCTTTAGCCACGGCCCGATTTGCCGCAGAACAAGGAAGGGAAGTCTTTGTTACGCCGGGTTCGCTCAGGGACACAAATTATGCCGGCTCCCACGACCTGATAAGAGACGGTGCCATTCTTGTAACATCCCCAGAGCAATTAGCTGAAGATATGGGTTGGCGGGAGATTGTAGACAATTATCAACGAGTTAACACGCAGTCTAGCTTAAACACCGAAGAGAAATTGATTATTAATCTTCTGCGCGACATAGGTGTTCCATTAAAAGTTGACAACATAATAGAGTTGATTAAACTTGAGCCTCGTATGGTGAGTGTTAATTTAGCCACCCTTGTTGTTAAAGGACTAATTATGGAAGACACTACGGGTTATAAGCTGAAATAATTATGAAGCTCGTTATAGTTGAATCTCCTACTAAAGCTAAGACCATCGAAGGATTTCTGGGCAAGAATTTTGTTGTGGAGTCGTCCTACGGACATATTAGGGATTTACCCAAAGGTAAACTGGGTGTTGATGAGGCTACTCTCGAGCCTCAGTATGTTATTCCGACTAAGGCGAGAAAAACTATTAACAAGTTGAAAAAAGTGGCCTCCGAGTCCGAGGAGGTTATTTTAGCAACTGATGAAGACAGGGAAGGAGAAGCAATTGCGTGGCACCTTATGCAAGCCTTGGGACTCGGTGCTGTGGCAAAAGTAAAACGGATTGTATTTCACGAAATAACAAAACCCGCCCTGGAACAGGCGATTAAAAAACCGCGAACTATCAACGAACATTTAGTTGATGCCCAACAAGCCAGAAGAGTAATCGACAGGCTGGTCGGATATAAACTTTCTCCGTTTCTTTGGAAAAAAATTAGGGGAGGTCTATCGGCGGGCAGAGTGCAATCCGTAGCACTTAGGCTGATAGTTGACCGCGAAGAAGAGATAAAGAACTTTACGCCCCGAGAGTATTGGACGGTTAGGGGTATTTTCGGTTCTGCCGATGGTCAGTTCGGTGCTGAGCTGACCGAGATAGGAAACAAAAAATTAGGCAAGTTTGATATAGCCACTGCGCGCGACGCCCAACTAATTGCTAACGATATTAAAAAATCAGATGCCCGAGTTGGTGATATAAATACAAAACAGATAATCAAGAAACCACTCCCTCCCTTTACTACTAGCACTCTTCAGCAAGACGGCTCCAGAAGGTTGGGATTTTCAGCCAAAAAAACAATGCTTCTGGCACAGAAACTTTATGAGGGCGGACTCATTACTTATATGAGAACGGACTCTGTCCATTTATCGCGGGAGTCGGGTGTAGTTGCAAAAGTTTGGCTTGAGGAAAAACTGGGAGTGGAATATGGAAAATCAGCCCCTCGGGCGTACCGCTCAAAGTCGAAGTTAGCCCAAGAGGCGCACGAGGCGATAAGACCCACTAAGCCAAATCTTATTCCCGAACAAGTTGGGGTTGGAGGAGACGAAGAAAGACTGTATGACCTTATATGGAAACGCTTTATGGCCTCGCAAATGCCAGATGCGAGATTTGAGGTTACTACCATTAGCGTTAAGGCCAAAGGTGCTCGGAACCACTATCAGCTAAAGGCCAGCAGTATCATCATGAAGTTTGATGGTTTCCAAAGGATTTGGCCATCGCAAAATGGGAACACCAGTCTGCCGGAATTGAAGAAAGATGACGTTCTCAAAGTATTAGAGGCAACACCGGAACAGCACTTCACGGAAGCATCCCCTAGATACAACGAAGCTTCTCTAATTAAAACGCTCGAAGACTTTGGTATTGGACGTCCCTCGACCTATGCTCCTATCATTTCTGTGATTCAAGATCGGGGTTACGTGGTCAAAGATAAAAATCGTCGTTTTCTACCCGAAGAAATAGGTAAATTAGTGAATCAAATTCTGGTGCAGCATTTTCCGAATATTGTTGACGTCGATTTTACGGCTAGGATGGAAGAGGAATTTGACGAGATAGCAAACGGTCTCGAAGAATGGAAAAAAACAGTAGCTAGTTTTTATAAACCCTTTCTTGAAAATCTTAATAAAAAATATGAAGAAGTTAAAAAGACAGAAGTGGTCCAGGAGATGACTGATGTTAAATGTGAAAAGTGTGGTCGTCAAATGGTTATCAAGTTTGGTCGGTTCGGTAAGTTCATGGCGTGTTCTGGGTACCCGGATTGCAAGAATACCAGAAACATGAAAGAACCAGCTGAAAAAATTGGTTTAGCTTGCCCCAAATGTCCGGATGGTGAAATTATAACTAGGCGAACCAAGAGGGGGCGCCTTTTCTTTGGTTGTAGCAGATACCCCGCTTGTGATTATGCAAGCTGGCAAGACCCGCGAGAGGAGAAGATAAAATCTTAGTGTGGGTGATGCAGGGATCGAACCTGCGGCCTCTGCCGTGTGAAGGCAGCGCTCTACCACTGAGCCAATCACCCAACCCTACTTTTTAGTGGTAGTTTGTCCTAAAAAGTAGGGATGGGTGGGTGATACTGGACTCGAACCAGTGACCTCTTCCGTGTCGAGGAAGCGCTCTAGCCAGCTGAGCTAATCACCCAGCTCTACTTTTTAGTCGGAGTCTGTACTAAAAAGTAGGGCTGGGTGGGCGCACCTGGTCTCGAACCAGGGACCTCAGTCTTATCAGGACTGCGCTCTAACCAACTGAGCTATGCGCCCAAATGAGACATGAAATATAAACTCTGTTTATGTTTCTGTCGAATGATGGGCATGGTGCGGAGCGCCACACGCCCGTAATCTATAGCTTATCTAAACAGTTAAGCGTGGGCAAGCGACTCGAGTATAATAATATCTAGAAATGCACATCCCCATTTCTTTTTTTCGAAGAACCTTCTGGACGTTGGGCATTCTCTTGTTGTTAGTGGGTATTCTTAGCTTCTACGTACGGTTTGAAACACTGAAATATGACTTACGACAAACTGGCTATGAGACTGAAACAATCAGCGCTGAATAGTATAATAGAATCAGTATGCCTGGGATAAATCTACTTGCCGTATTCGTAGCAGGCGTTATCGGTGCGTGTCTGAATGTTCTCTGGTACTCCAAGCTTCTTTTTGGTAGGAAGCGGACAGAGCCTTTTAAAGAAGATAGTGTCAGCGTCAGTCAGGCAGAAAAGGTGGGACATAAAGTTCTTCTTGCTACCCCTGTGACAGAGTGCATAATTGCCTATGTAATAGCCTATCTGGTAGCCCTTACCGGTTCCTATTCCTTTTTAACCATTCTCGAACTAATACTGTGGATCTGGGTGGGGTTTGCGGTTGCCGTTCTGTCAAACTGTGTGTTCCGAGAGGGGCGATCTTGGTCCGAATATCTAATTAGTATTAGCCACCGTCTTATTAGTTGGATGATAATGGGGATTATTATTGTATATCTTTCTAAGCTGATTTAATCTTGCTCTGTCCGGGCACGCAACACCAAAAGTGAACGTTAAGGTCATATATGAAAATGAGAACCTGATAGTTCTCAATAAACCAGCTGGTCTTTTAGTTCATGCTGACAGCAAAAACTGCGAGAATACATTAATTGAGCAGCTCTTACTTGAGTTTCCCGAGGTGGCTGGGGTGGGGGACTCCCCGTCCGGTAGATTGGAACGCCCTGGCATTGTCCACCGCCTCGATAGGGACACCTCAGGGGTTATTTTAATCGCTAGGAACCAAAAGTACTTTCAGTATCTTAAGGATTTGTTTCGTGACCATAAAATCAAGAAGGTCTATCGGGCGATAGCTGTGGGACCCTTTAAAGAAAAAACCGGGACGATTGATGCTCCGATCAGCATCAAAGCCGGCTCTACTAAAAGGACCGTTTATAAAGGTAAGAATACCAAGATGGCCACTACTAAATATCGGGTTTTAAAAGGGCTGGGTAGGTTTAGCTACATTGAAATTTATCCTGAAACCGGCAGAACTCATCAGATTCGCGTGCATCTTAATTCGATTGGCCATCCAATTGCTGGTGACAAGCTTTATGGCGGGAAACGAACAGCCCAAGCAGCCGAAAGGCAGATGCTCCACGCCTATTCGATTGAATTTCCGATTGAACCCGGAAAGAATATGGCTGTCACGGCCGATCTTCCCGAAGACTTTTCGAAGTTTCTTGCAAGTCTTGAAAAATAGCCCCGTCTCCCTTAAAGTGCATACGCAATGATAAGCCAAGAGATACTAGTCAGAATTAAGCCCGGCGTCAGGATTCGTGTTCACGACAACAACGGTCAATTTGAAGGTATTGTTCTGGCCCGGAAACACGGTAAGGAGGCCGGTGGAACCTTTACTATAATGGGAGAAATTGCTGGTGTCGGAGTGGAGAAAACTTATCCGATATATTCCCCGGTTATTAAAAAGGTTTATATTCTTAAAGAGCCAACTGGGGTACGTCGCTCTAAATTGTATTTTCTTCGCAATCTTTCAGTGAAGAGAATTAGACAGAAGCTCGGTGTATAATCATTTCGTTCCTCGCTTGCCCAGGTAGCGAAGTCTTTCAATAGCTTCTTATACCTGGTCTTCGCTCGGAAGAAATGCTTATACATCGTATAATCATTTCACTCCTCGCTTGCCCAGGTGGTGGAATTGGCATACACACTAGGTTGAGGGCCTAGGCTGCTTCGGCGGCGTGCGGGTTCGAGTCCCGCCCTGGGCACTCCAAACCAGAGCGAAGCACGGTTTGGGGTAGCCGTGAACCGTGTCTCGTAGGAGCTCTGGTTCACGACACCCCGAGAGGTTTTAAAATCTAAAAACCCTCCGATCAGTGTCGGAGGGTTTTTAGATTTTAGCTTAATTAACTAATTAAGGTATCGGCTACAGGATTTCAATTTGGGTTTTGCGGACTCCAAACTGAACCGCTTCAGCACGAGTGGGGAACCAGACATCTATCTTATCATCGTGTCGATTGTGCATCCGATCTTCTACGATAAACTCTTGTTCACCGAAGATTTTTGGGATACGTATCTTGGTTCCAATGGGCAGCCAATTCGCTGCGACTACTCCAGTATGAACGTCCGTCCCAGCAGCGGTTATAAAAGGCGTGCTGTCGGTCTGTTGGACATCGCTGGAATAAGCAGTCACGGTGGCCGTTACCACCCTTCTAGCGTCAGGGCTGATACTGGTCTCTGGTGTAACAACCGGACTTTGGTTAAGTAATGCTCCACCGTCATCGGCAAGCACCACATCGACGTTTTCCGGCGTGGGAGCAGCATCACTGACGAAACTTGAACTTAAGGTTCCTAGAGTAAGCAGAAGCGTAGCCGAAATAACGTATCTGCTCATTTTCAAGCGCCCGGACCGTACTTTATTCGGGTCTAGGGCATTTAAAAACCCCCGTTCTGGGGATTTGGTAGAATCCTAGCATATCGGGGCGGGAAAGTCAAACCCTCATTTCGGAAGCTATTTTAGTTCGTCAATTTCCAAGAATGACTTAATTCTTGTCATTACAATTAAGAAAGAGCACCCCCCCTCCCGCCTCATCCGCCTCGGTGTTAATATATAGTGGCGATTATGGCAGAAAGATACACTCCAGCCCTAGTTTTACGGGGAGAAGATAAGAATAACCAGGATATTCTTTTCACTCTTTATACCAAAGACCTTGGGAAGATTAGAGCTATTGCCAAAAGCGCCCGCAAGATTACATCAAAACTAACCGGGCATTTAACACAGGGTAAAATAGTCAATGTTAGGATAATAGACAAAAACTCATTTCAACTATTGGATGCTCTATCAATTAGCGGGAAGTGCATCGATCCGGAAATTAGTAGACTTCTTTCCTTCCTGGACAATATGACGCCGTATAATCAACCCGACCCGCATATTTGGCATATAGTTAGAGAGGTTGTCGGGCGGTGCCAGATATCACCGGTCGTTTATAGGGAACTATTGAGAATAATGGGCTTTGCTCCTCCGTCTTCCTCGGCCCTCCCCGTTTGTGCCCGGTGTGGGGGAGAACGGTCTCCGACCGCCTTGTTCTACTTACCCGACCTTGTTTTCTTGTGCTCCGATTGCGGTGCAGATGTTAGAATTGATAAAAATGACTTGGTTAAAATCATTTAATCTGTTAAAAGATAAAAATCACGGCGGTATCAGCCGGAAGGTGTTATTGGTCTGCGTACTGATCATTGTATTGGGGGGTACACTTTTGTATTTTAGTTTGCCCAGCAAGGGAGTGAGTCTGGAAATCAACTCGCCAGCGGAGCCGGTATTAATAGGGATACCATTTGAGCTCGAGGTCCGTCTCCTTAACAATTCGCAATCTATTCTGAGAGATACAAGAGTGACATTAGGGCTACCAAAGGGATTAGTTTTTCTCGAAGACAATCGGAAAGTTAATGTGATCAAGGATCTCGGTGAGATTAACTTCGGAGGAGGAGCCAAAACATCCTTTATTCTTATCGCACTGCCATCAGAAGAAAGCGACGCCTATAGGGTTTCTGTATCCGCGACCTACTCTCTGGAATCGCTATCAGCCGAGTTCATCAAGAAGGAAGAAAAAAGACTGGAGGTTCGGGAAAGAGACATTGATCTAGAGTTAAACACTCCAGACACCATTTCTGTTGGTCAGGAGTTTCAGGCGACAATCATCTACAAAAACTTAATTGGAGAAGCCTACAGAGAAAAAGAACTTCCGGATTTAGTACTCATGCTTGAGGGATCGCAGGACTTCTCGGTTGTGGCTTCAGAGCCAGCTCCCGTTGACCCCAGTCAAGGATGGATATTGGAAGAGGGAGAGGGTAAGCAGATATCTGTGCTGGGAAGAGTGAGCGATAAAAAAGAGGACGTGTTTATATTAAAAGGTAGGGTTGTCCTGGAGTTTGGCGAGGCAGAATATACACTCAAGGAAAAAGAAGTTGAAGTAATATTGGCACCATCCCCGCTTTCTTTTGACCTTGTGCTTGATGATGCAAAGGGGTTTGTTGCACCCGGGGACTTGCTCACCTATAACTTGCGTTATCGGAACGATACCGGTGCTGATTTAAAAGATGTAATTGTTCGGGCCCAGTTGGTGGGCGAAATGTTTGATTTAGTAACCCTCAGGACCGACGGCAACTTTAACGAACTAAGTAAGACAATTAGCTGGACATCGGGCAAATTTAGTGAGTTGTCCGAAGTTAAGCGGGGAGATGAAGGCGCCTTCTCGTTTAGTATTCGGGTCAAAGGCAATTTTCCGGCTAGCAATGTGGGCAGCGGTAATTACAGTCTGAACGTAAAAGGGGCCATTGAATCACCCACTATCACGCAGGGGTTATCGACAGACAGGACGGCTAGCTCTGATGTTGAAGAAACTAAAATTGCAAGTCTGGTGAAGGTGGATGCCAAGGCTTATTTTCGCGATGCCAGTTCGGGTATTCTCAACCAGGGGTTCTTCCCTCCACAAGTAAATCAAGCAACCAACTATTCGATTCACCTTGAAGTAGCGGGTTATGGTAATGATGTAGAAGGAGTTATGGTCCGAACTCGGCTGGAAAACGGAGTTATCCCGATCAACTTGGGGGAGGGTGGTGTCGGACCCGCACCCGAGTATAATGAAGCCACCAGAGAAATTATCTGGAGGCCCGGCGCTATAACCGTTCCTGGTGAAGCATCAACCGGCAAACTGGAAACAGTTTTTCAAGTGGAGGCCACGCCTGACATATCCATGCTTGGTCAATACATGCCACTATTGGGCATCACAACCGTTTCAGCAAAAGATACTTTTACCGGGGCGGATTTGGCGGCGACAGACGAAGCGTTAAACACCATGCTCCCGGATGACAAATCCGTTGGTAGAGAAGAGGGAAGGGTAATTCGTTAATTATGCCAGACAAAAAGATTAAAGATCCGACATTGATGGATAAAGTAATTGGACTCGCCCGCAATCGGGGTTTTATATTCCCAGGCTCAGAAATATACGGGGGTCTTCAGAATTCTTGGGATTACGGACCTCTTGGAGCCGAACTCAAGAAGAATATAAAGGATTTGTGGTGGAAAATCTTCGTCTTGGAACGGCCAGACATCGTCGGTTTAGATGCGAATGTCATTATGAGTACTCGTGTCTGGGAAGCTTCTGGGCATCTGGAGGGGTTTAACGACACCCTGATTGAGTGTAAGAAGTGCCACACCCGATTCAGGGCTGATGAAGTAACGCCTGAACTTTCGGGTAAGGCCGCGAGTGACAAAACGTTAAGCAAAATTATTTGCCAGACCTGCGGTGCAAAGGGCCAGTTCACCAATCCGATATCCTTTAACACTATGTTCAAAACTAATCTGGGTCCGGTTGAATCGGCGGACAGCACAGTTTATTTGCGCCCAGAGACTGCTCAGGCCATGTTCGTTGATTTTGCTGAAATCCTGCGGGTGAGCCGCCGCCGGCTGCCCTTTGGTATCGCCCAGATAGGAAAGGCTTTTCGCAACGAAATTACCACTGGCAATTTTATCTTCCGTCTGCGGGAGTTTGAGCAAATGGAGATAGAGTATTTTATTGAACCTCCCAAAACCCGCAAGGACTGGGAAAAGTATTTTGATCACTGGTTAGGAGAAATAAGGAGGTGGCTTAAAATAGTCGGGGTAGACATGAAAAGGGTTAAGGAAACCGAGGTCCCCGCTAACGACAGAGCACACTATTCAAAAAAGACAATTGATATCGAATTCCAATACCCGTTCGGACAGAAAGAGCTATACGGGTTGGCTTATCGGACGGATTACGACCTAAAGGCTCACGAGAAGAACTCTGGGGAAAATCTTAAATATCGTGATCCAGAGACCGGTAAGGAATTTGTCCCTCACGTTATCGAGCCATCACTGGGGGTGGAAAGAACTATTCTGGCGGTTTTGCTTTCTGCCTACACCGAAGAACAGGTTAAGACAGCCAAGGGGACAGAAGAGAAAAGGGTTGTTTTAAAATTACCCGCAGTTATAGCTCCCTATAAAACGGCGGTGCTGCCACTGGCGGATAAACCGGAGCTGGTCAAGATGGGTGAGGATATCAGAAATAGCCTAAGTCTATTATTTTCTGTAGATTTTGATGTCACTCAGAGTATCGGTAAACGTTATCGTCGGCAGGACGAGATAGGCACGCCCTATTGTATTACCGTTGATTTCGATTCACTTGGAGACGGAAAGGTAACTATACGTGATAGAGATTCTATGAAGCAGGACCGGGTTGAGATCGGGAAAGTGGCTGAATATCTGAAAGAAAAACTAGCTCAATGAAAAGATTTCAAAGAACCGTTCTAGATAACGGCCTAAGAATTATTGTTGCTCCTCAGAAGGACAACCCGGCGGTGACCGTTGCGGTTTTGGTCGAAGTCGGGTCGAAATATGAGAGTAAAAATATTAATGGAATATCACATTTTCTTGAGCATATGTGTTTTAAAGGCACCAAAAGCAGGCCCAAAGCTATTCAGATCAGCACTGAGTTGGATAGACTGGGAGCAAGCTACAACGCCTTTACATCAAACGAGTACACTGGTTATTACGCGAAAGTAGACAAGGCACATTTTATTAAGGCCTTGGATGTTGTGTCTGATATTTATCTCAATCAAATATTTGCTGCGGAAGAGATAGAGAAAGAGAAGGGGGTAATTATCGAGGAACTGAATATGTATGAAGACATGCCCCAGAGAAAAGTATCCGAGATACTATTTACCAGACTGCTTTATGGAGACCAGCCAGCCGGTTGGGATGTGGGCGGCAGAAAGGAGGTTATCCGCGCCCTTAAAAGAGATGATTTTATAAACTATAAGAAAGACCATTATGTAGCAGCCGCCACCACTGTTGTTGTCGCTGGTGCGGTGGATGAGAAAGATGCGTTAGAAAAGATCAGGCAGGCTTTTGAAGAAATAGCTACTAGCGAAAAAGTAGGCAAGTTGGCCGTTAAGGAAGAACAAAAAGCTCCGGGATTATTAGTCGTTGATAAAAATTTAGAGCAGAGCCACATAGCCCTAGGCGTGAGAGCCTATAATCTTTTCGATGAAAGAAGATATACGGCGGGCGTGATCGCAAATATCCTCGGTGGAGGCATGAGTTCCAGATTGTGGATGAGGATCAGAGAAGAGATGGGTGCGGCATATTACGTACGATGCGATACAGACGAAGCAACGGACACCGGATATTTGATGGTACATGCTGGCATCGAGAACGGTAAATTACTTTCCGCCATCGAGAAGATCTTAGCTGAATTCAAAAGATTAAAAACAGAAAAAGTTGGTGATGAAGAGCTTAAGAAGACTAAGGACCAGATAATCGGCAGATTAATGTTAGGCCTAGAGACCTCAGATTCAGTCGCCTTTTATTATGGGATGCAAGAGTTGTTAGCTAAAGAACTGATGGGGCCAGACGAACTCGCCGATAAAATACGCAGGGTTACAGCCGCTGACATCCAAGAAGTGGCGAACGATATATTCCGGGATGATAAACTTAATTTGGCGATCATCGGCCCCAATGGGGATGAAGCAAAATTGAAGTCTGCTCTGAAAATAGATTAGAATTACCATAATGACTCATCAAAACGGTTTTGAGGTCTCCTGGGCGAGTCTTTGGAGGATAGTGTTAATGGTCAGTTTTTGTGCCACCCTCTATCTGACCCGCGAAACAGTGGCCGTTTTGCTATTCGCCATTATTATCTCCACTGTTTTGGATCACCCCGTTGACGTACTGGAAAAACATCGGGTACCGAGAATATTGGGGACCATCTTGGTTTATATTCTTTCTCTTCTATTGTTGGCGTTTCTTTTTTACACCATTATCCCGATTGCCATTATTGAGTTCGGCAATCTTCTGGAAAGTCTCGGCGATGTTTTAGATCAATCGGGGGGTGCTAATCCGTGGAGAGATTTGGCTCTTTTTAATCCGAACCTTCAGCAATTTACCGAGGCCCTCCTCTCTGGCGGAGTATCGTTTCTGGAGATTTTAGGGAGACTGGTCGG
>Ga0105105_10000387_pt1 | contig 20083 bp, 19 predicted proteins | sample PPLLaktember2015_4_FD_79108 | JGI IMG/M metagenome (GOLD analysis project Ga0105105, IMG submission 79108) | Freshwater sediment microbial communities from Prairie Pothole Lake near Jamestown, North Dakota, USA - PPLs Lake P8 Core (1) Depth... | ecosystem: Environmental > Aquatic > Freshwater >...
AATTCTAGACAATGAGACTACTCTTCCAGCACCTATTGATTAAGTAGATATTGTAAATTTATAGTTTTTGTGTCATAGTATACACATATATTATATAAACTATGGCAAAGAAAGAACTAATTCGTATATATAACCTTGAGAAACATTATGGACTCAAGGTTATATTTAATACAGCAAACTGTTCCATCCATGAAGGAGAAATTTATGGTGTACTAGGACGTAATGGAGCAGGGAAGAGTACCCTGTTCCGTATGATTCTAGATCTAGAAGATCCAGATGATGGCTCTATTACATTAGATAAAACCGTTAGGATTGGATATATAGCTCAGGAAGATGACTTTGATTTTACTCAAACTGGACTTGAATATCTCCTAGAGAAAACTAAAGCCCAAGATTGGGAAATTATCAAACAAGCTCTAGAATTTGATATGCCAAAAGAAAAGCTTGATTTACCTATCGCAGATATTTCTGGAGGATATAGAATGCGATTGAAATTGGTAAAAATGTTAATGGCAAAGCCCAATCTAATCCTATTAGATGAGCCAACTAACTATCTAGATTTATCTACAATTTTATTGTTTGAGAATTGGCTATTATCATATAAAGGAACTGTATTGCTGATTACTCATGATAGAGAATTTTTACGCCGAGTGATGACTAGTACAATTGAAGTAGATCAAGGGCAAGTAACCCTGTATCCAGGAAATGTGGATGCATATTTTGAATACAAACAAATGCTTCAAAATCAGATTATGCGGACCAATGCTAATATAGAAAAAAAGCAAGCCCAATTACAAGAATTTATAGATCGTTTTGGAGCTAAGGCAAGTAAAGCAGCTCAAGCTAAATCTAAGCAAAAACATATTGAGAGATTATCCCAAGAGAAAAAAACTATATATACCCCTAGTTCAAAGGTAAGAATGCATTTACCATTCATTGCAAAGAGCTCAGGTATGGGATTAGATGTTAGTAATATCAACATTGGTTACGGTAGAACTAAAATCGCAGAAGGACAGAATTTATATGTAGAGAGAGGACAAAAAGTTGCAGTATTAGGAGATAATGGGCAAGGAAAATCAACATTGCTCAAAACTTTAGCTGGAGAAATTCAGGCTTTATCTGGAGAATTCAAATTTGGGAATGGTCTTAAAGTGGGATATTTTGCCCAAAGTGTAGAATTCGACACACAAGACCAAGCAACAGTATACGATTATCTAAGAAAAGTAGCCGATATTAATATTAGTGATGATGATGTAAAGAAGACTCTAGGAAGTTTTTTGTTCTCTAAAAATGAACATGACAAACCTCTCACCGTATTATCTGGAGGTGAAAAAGCTCGACTTAGATTAGCTGCCGTATTCCTAGAAGGTTATGATATATTAATTTTAGATGAACCCACCAACCATCTCGATATGGAAACAGTAGAGATTATGGGAAGCTCTCTTTCTGAATGGGGTGGTACCCTAATCTTTGTAAGCCATGATAGAAGTTTCGTCAATAATCTAGCCACTATGATTTGGCAAGTAAAAGATGGTGATATAACCAAATATAATGGAAACTATGAAGAGTATGTCTGGAGTCTAAAGCAACACACCGATATAACTCAAGCACAAAATACTCAGCAGATTCAACAAGAAACCACACAATACACAGGAGATGACAAAACACGCAAAAGAGAATTATATCAAGCTAAGAAAGAACTAGGTAAAATAGACAAAAGAATAGCCAATCTCAAAGAAGATGTCAGGCTAGGAGTACCAGAAGCGTCAGACAAATTAGCTAAAGAAGAAGCCCTCTGGGTAAAAGTTATGGATTTGATAGAGCATCTAGAGAATTAAATTTATGTCTCAGGAATATAATTCTCAGCAAAGACAGACCTATGCTCAGAACTTTGTCAAAAACCCAAGTTTAATTAGATATATTATAGATTTTATTAGGCTACCAGAAGGTTCACTAATTCTAGATTTAGGAGCAGGGCAGGGTATTATAACCAGAGAGCTTATACAGAGAAATTATAAAGTTGAATCAATAGAATTAGATAGAGAACTCTATCAGCAATTACAAACAGAATTTGGTGATAAAGCCACAGTTATACAACAAGATATTCGTACTATAAAATATCCACCCGAGCCATTTTATATAATTGCAAATCCACCCTTTAATATTTTTTCCGAGCTGATTAAAAATTTATACTTATCCTCTAATAGCCCAGAGGCTGCTTTAATATTTGGACAAAAAGAAGCAATTGAGAGAGTAATTGGACAAACTGAGCCTAGTATAATCTCAATTATATTAAATTCACTCTATAAATGTGAGATAGTTTATAATTTTGAGCCAGATGATTTCTCCCCCAAACCAAATGTAGAAGTCAAACTACTTAGATTAGAAAAATTAGCCACTCCAATTTGGAAGCATAATCAAGATTATATCAACTTCATAAGCTATGCCTTTAGCCAACAAAAGAGTAATTTAGGAAAGAACTTAGAAGATATATTTACTTATGAACAATGGAAAAGACTAGCCAAAACCCATCAATTTCATATCCAAGCTAAACCTCAAGAATTGTCCATCTCCCAATGGAAAGGATTATATCAGTACTATCTGACAAGTGTAGATAAGCACAAGAAAAGATTGGTGGGGTAGTTGACTTTATAGTCAAAACTAGTATAATAGATTTGCATTGTTTCATCTTCATCAGAAAAATGGTGTTGTTTTTATTGAATTTGGCTTTAAAACTCACTAATCTATATGGTACTATAATCAAATATCCAGGTAAATTATTAAGTTTACTATCCCAATTTAGAACCTTACTATCACCACTGTTTCCATTAGTTTACCTTCTTAGTATAATTCTTAGTCTAGTATCATTAATTATACCTTTAATTATATTTTTAATTATACTTATAGTAGAGCTTTATACAGGTATAAAAGAAGTCAATTTAAAAAGAAGACTAATAATTATTTATTGGCTAATTGTATTTCTGTTCATTATTTTATGTAGTACTTCCGTTATACTATATATAATGTTTCAGAAAATCCTATATATTCGGTTACTATTTTTATGGCTTATTATGTTCTGTATTTGCATAGCTAGATTAGAATTAATAGCAGATAGACATAGAATTGTACTACCTACACACATTTTACCTCCATCAAGTCACTATTAAAGTGGCTTTTTTCTTTCTAGTAGCCAATATCCTACTTTTATGCTAACATAAGCAATATATTAAATATATCTATGTCTAATTTTTGGCAAACACTACCTAAACCTTTTTTTGTCTTAGCTCCTATGGAGGAAGTCACAGATACTGTTTTTAGGAGAATTATTAGCTCCTGTGGACGACCTGATGTGATGGTGACAGAATTTACCAGCGTTGAAGGACTCGCCTCTGAAATTGGAAGATCAAAGGTAATTCATCGATTGCAGTATACTCCAGAGGAACAACCCCTAGTAGCCCAAATTTGGGGTATTACACCAGAGCATTATTATCAGGCAGGAGTTTATGCCAGAGAACAAGGATTTGCTGGCCTAGATATCAATATGGGCTGCCCAGTCAAAAAAGTAATCAAACAAGGAGCCTGCTCAGCCTTAATCAAGAACCCAAACTTAGCATCAGATATAATCAAAGCAGCTAAAGAAGGTGCTCAAGACATACCAGTCAGTGTCAAAACTAGAATTGGATTTGGTGAGATTCAAACCGAAGAATGGATTGGATTTTTATTACAACATAATCTCGACGCCCTCACCGTACATGGACGCACAGTCAAAGAACTATCAGACTACCCGACACATTGGGATGAAATAGGTAAAGCCGTCAAACTAAAAAATCAGCTAAGTCCAGAGACAGTTATAATCGGCAACGGTGATATATTATCCTATCAACAGGGATTAGCAATGGCAGAACAATATAAAGTCGACGGCATAATGATTGGAAGAGGAGTATTCCATAATCCTTGGATATTCGATCCCAAGATAGACCCAAATGACCTAAGTACAGAATTAAAAGTACAAAAATTAATCGAACATATACAATTATTCGATCAAACATGGGGTGATGAAAAACACTTCGCAGTAATGAAAAAGTGTTTCAAAATGTATCTTAATAACTTTCCAGGAGCAAGCGAAATTAGAGCTAAATTAATGAGTTGTACTACTGCAGAGGAATGTATAGATATTTTAAGGAATATTTAAAAGTTACCTCTTGAAGGATTGGAGGTATTTTTGAAACTTTGAGTTTTTGTCTCTCTTTTTAACTCCATCCCTACGAGAGGTAAACCCGTAGGTAGATGGAGGGGGGAGCCTGCAAGGCGGGGGTGGACATTATTCAAAACTCACAATTCACCATTCATAATTTCACCCCTTCCTACTCAAAAGGTTAAAAATGTGGTATAATATAATTAATAATCAATTTAAAATATGCAAAATAAAACATTATCCAAAACCATAATCTATCAAGCACCAAATGGAGCCATAGAACTCAAAGGAGACTTTAGTAAAGAAACAGTCTGGGCAAATCTTGATCAGATAGCCTCTGTCTTTGGCCGAGATAAATCAGTAATATCAAGACATATTAAAAATATTTTTAAAGAAGAAGAATTAGATAGAAATTCAGCTGTTGCATTTTTTGCAACAGTTCAAAAAGAAGGAGAAAGAGAAGTTGAAAGAAATATAGAATATTTTAACCTAGATGTATTAATATCAGTCGGATATAGAGTTAATTCTAAAATAGCAACTCAATTCAGACAATGGGCAACCCAAACCCTCAGACAACACATTACTGAAGGCTATACCATCAACAAAAAGCTAATCTCCAAGAATTATAAACTATTCCAGCAAGCACTCACAGATATACAAAATATATCTCAGAACCAACTATCCTCCAATGATATATTAGAATTAATCAAAGTCTTTAGCCAAACATGGTTTTCACTCGATGCCTACGGTAGATAAATTGAGGGGTGGCAGGTTTCAGCTGACGGGGTGGACTGCTCTCTGCCCTCCCTTTGGGGAGGTGCCCGCAGGGTGTAGGAGGACAGGAGCAAATCTCATTTACGACGGGGGAGGGTGGACTAATATTATCGAAGAAGAATAATCAAATCCATCATATAACAATCTCAAAAAATAATATGATATAATAATAAAGCTCTCTTGTAAAAACCACAATGACAATGTTCTCATTACAAGATCTGTTTGATATGATTCGAGAAGTAGATAATATAAATTTAGGATTGTGGGGAATAGGGAAAGCAAAAACAGTAACACATCTAGTAGATGAAGTTCAGGAAGGGGAGGCAATCTTAGAGATAGTTAATGGATATATAGTTCGTAGAATACAGTCAATAAGTATAACAGTCTACTCACCAACACAACCCACACTGTTACTAAGAGAAGTAAAACAAGTATTCCAAGACGGTAGAGTAAGGCAAAGAAACTTACCAGATAACTGTTCAGTAGCAGAGAAAGTCAAGGCATTACATAACGAAACTCCAGAAGAAGCAGCCATCAGAGGTATGCTAAATGAATTGAAAATACAAGTTGATTTAGAGCAATTAATTTACAATCGTAAATACACTAAAGAGGGGACCTCCAACAGCTATCCGGGAATCATTACAGAAAAAGAAATACATATTTTTGAGTGCAAATTTACTCAAGACCAGTTCAAACCAACTGGCTATATAGAAGAGCAAGAAGATAAAACAAATCATTTTAAGTGGATCAATCAAACTACAGTGTAAATCGCTGTAGTTTTTTCTTTCACCAAAAATTTTAATTATAGCGAATTTGTCATAAGCCATAATTAGAACTCAACCAGGACTAAATAGTTATAAAAGATGTGGAAAATAAATATACAAAATATTATTTAAACCCTAAATTTTGAGATAAATAATTTCTAACGACAATTTTTGTTGGTAGATTTTGTATTTCATCCCTACTCTAAACAAAAATCTTAAAATGCGGTATAATTAAATTACATAATATACAAACATAATAGTATGAGCCAAGATTTAGAGCTATTAAATAATTTCGTTATATTCCAAACAGACTCAGGGAAGATTAACATTGATGTTTTTTTTAAAGATGAAACCTTATGGCTTACCCAAAAGAAGATGGCTGAGTTATTCGAGGTCAAAATCCCAGCTATTTCAAAGCATTTAGATAATATTTATACAGAAGGTGAGCTTATCAAAGAGGCAACTGTTTCCATTTTGGAAATAGTTCAAAATGAAGGTAAAAGAAAAGTTAAAAGAAAATTAGAATATTATAACTTGCAAGCTATTTTAGCAGTTGGATATCGTGTAAATTCACATAGAGCAATAGAATTCCGTAAATGGGCATCTCTAGTTTTGCAAGAATATATAATCAAAGGCTTTGCGATGGATGATGAGAAGCTGAAACAAATCAAGCATTTTGGTAAAGATTATTTTGATGAAATGCTTGAAAGAATTCGTGAAATACGAATGAGTGAGAGGAGACTATATCAGAAAATAACAGATATATACACACTTTCAGCAGATTATGATAGTCAAGCAGATATCACTAAACATTTTTTTGCAACAGTACAAAATAAATTACATTGGGCAATCACTGGAAAGACCGCAGCTGAAATTATATACAATGAGGCTGATCATAAAAAAATATTTATGGGTTTAAAAACTTGGAAACATTCTCCCAGTGGTAAAATTCTAAAAAGTGATGTTTTAATAGCTAAGAATTATCTTGATCAAAATCATATTAAAGAACTAGAGAGAATAGTATCGGCTTATTTAGACCTAGCAGAAAGTAGAGCCAGAAATAGAAAAGTAATGAATATGAAAGATTGGGATATTTTCTTACACCAATTCTTAGAACTTTCAGGGGATCCAATTTTGCTAGATAACGGTAAAGTATCAATGCTTGAAGCTAAGCTCAAAGCTGAAGCAGAATATGATAAATTTAGAGTAATTCAAGATAAAAATTACGCAAATGACTTTGATAAATTAGTAGAGAAAATAAAAAAATAACTTTATAGGCTATTGTTCTGTGATATCTAAATAGTATTTATAAACCTTAAGGTCTCTTGCCACACCATTTGTTTCCTAGGAGCGACCTTACAGTCGCCTGTGTTTTATATCAAAATTCCCCTCTCCACCTACGGTCGATAAATTGAGGGGTGGCAGGTTTTACCTGACGGGGTGGAAAAGTATTGTGTCCTCCCTCGGGGGAGGTGGCACGAAGTGACGGAGGAGGACAGGAGCAAATCCTATTTGCGACGGCGGCGGAGGACATTTGCGACGGGGGATTGTGGACTGAGCTAATGTCTCCCTTCGGAGGGAGTACCCGCAGGGGGAGGGTGGACATCGCTTCTCATACTAAAAATTGACGACTACTATTGACAAAATTAGTTTTATATGCTAATGTCTATTTGAAAAATAAATTCATTAATGAAAAAAACTGAAGTTACTGAAGTTATCAAACAAAATACTCTTCGGGGCCCTGACCATCGTATTCTTTTCTTGCTTTTCGGAGTAATAGTTGGTGCTGCACCAAGTATTGGCTCCCTTCCACGGCTTCAAAGAGCCGAAGCTGACTCTGCTCGACTCGAGCAAATCAGGGCAGCTATCAGGGAATCGAACAACCCTCGTCCCATTAATTGTGAGCCATACATCTCACAACCATGGGCAGGACATGTCCTACTCAAGGACTGGCCGGAGGGTGAGCCTAAACCGGAGGTCTGCCACCTCAGACCTGAGGCGGAAAGGCTCGGCCTTGTTCCTAAAAGCCCAATCTGAGACTTGTTGTCTCCAACTTCAAGCCACCCACTCGCGGTGGCTTTTTAAATTATAAAAAAAGCTCGAGTTTTATACCCGAGCCAATTTACTCAAAATGACAATCTATCTTATATAATGATACTCTATGACATTCCCGGTTCTATCTCTTTTTTTGGGAAATATCACATTATTAGTTTGTTTATCTATTGTGAGTATATCATTGTCTCTACAATCTAATAGAAGAATATTTTGTATGTAATCTAAATATTCTTCTGACTCTGGGTGCTCTGCTAACAGATCTATCAGCTGAGCTTTACTTATTATTTTCTGATTTTTTCTAACACAAATAATAGTTACCCGCATCAACCACACAGCAGACTTGTGTTTGTTGGCAGTTCTTGGATCCATGGAATGATTTGGCGATAACCTTGATAATTATATATAATTTTTTCAATAATATCAAATACATATAACATAAAAATATATATCCCCCAAGCCACCCTCCCAGAGAGTGGCTTTTTAAATTCCCCTCTTGAGGGGTGCCGTCTTTTAGACGGTGGGGTGGATTATTTCACAACTTGAGCTAATCTCTCCCTTCGGAGGGAGTACCCGTAGGGGGGAGGGTGGAGTAATATTATGCTATAAGTATTCAGTAAACAAAAGCTTCATCTACAAAATGGATCCTAATATGCAGGAGCACAAAAAAATCAAAGCCCGGGTTAACTGGAAACACATAGGAACTGGTAGTGAAGGTAAGGGAAAAATTCTTGAATATGATTCTGTCGAACAGGTAAAGAGTATATGTGAAGAAATGAATCAATTAAGTGCTGGATTTCATATATACTCTATAGAGTATATATGAACCACAAAATATCTAGATCGACTAAACCCCCAAGCCCCCTGCATCGCAGAGGCTTTTTTCTTTCCTCCAAAAATTTTAATTATAGCGAATTTGCCATAAGCCATAATTAGAACTCAACCAGGACTAAATAGTTATAAAATATATAGCAAATAAATATACAAAATATTATTTAAAACCTAAATTTGTAGATAAATAATTTCTATCGACAATTTTTGTTGGTAGATTTTGTATTTTGGTGTTACTCTAAACAAAAAGGTAAAAATGTGGTATAATATATGCAATTAATAGAAATTTATTGTATTATGGCAAAAGCAACTAAATCCCCAAAAGAAAAGAAGCAGCATAGTATAGAAGAATCCCTTTGGGAATCAGCTAATAAACTTCGTGGTACAGTTGAGTCTTCAGAATACAAACATGTTGTATTAGGTTTAATATTTCTTAAATTTGCTAGTGATAAATTTGAGGAGCGAAGAGAAGAATTAAGAGCAGAAGGAAAAGAGAAATATTTGGAAATGGTAGAATTCTACACAATGAAAAATGTTTTTTATCTTCCACAAGAGTCTAGATGGAGCTATTTGATAGAAAATTCTAAACAAAATGATATTGCTCTCAAAATCGACACAGCTCTTTTTACCGTCGAGAAGAATAACCCATCTCTCAAAGGAGCATTACCAGATAATTACTACTCCAGACTAAATCTTGATGTCACAAAATTATCTTCTCTACTAGATACCATAAATAAAATCAATACACTTGCAGATAAATCACAGGATATAGTAGGAAGAGTATATGAATATTTCTTGAGTAAATTTGCTATTGCAGAGGGAAAAGGAAAGGGAGAATTTTATACCCCAAAAAGTATTGTCAATCTTATTGCTGAACTTCTCGAACCCTATAAAGGAAAAATTTACGATCCTGCTTGTGGTTCGGGAGGTATGTTTGTTCAATCAGTAAAGTTTATTGAAGCTCATCATGGAAACACTCACGATGTTTCTATTTATGGACAAGAGTACACCTCTACAACTTACAAATTAGCAAAAATGAATCTCGCAATTCGTGGAATATCAGCTAATCTTGGAGATGTACCTGAAAATACATTTTTTAGAGATCAGCATAAAGATCTCAAAGCAGACTTTATAATGGCAAATCCTCCGTTCAATCAAAAACAGTGGCGAGCAGAAAATGAATTGACAGACGATCCTCGCTGGGCTGGATATGATGTACCACAAACAGGGAATGCAAACTATGCATGGATTCTCAATATGGTCTCAAAACTTTCTGAGAATGGTGTGGCTGGATTCCTTTTGGCGAATGGTGCTTTGTCTGGTAGTGGTACAGAATATAATATTCGAAAGAAGTTGATTGAAAACAATTTAGTAGAAGCAATATTGGTTTTACCAAGGAATTTATTTTATACGACAGATATTAGTGTGACTCTTTGGATTGTGAATAAGAATAAAAAAGCTCGCACAATCGAGATCAATGGAAAAGTTAAAAAGTATAGGGATAGACAAAAAGAAATATTATTTATGGACTTGCGACAAATTGGGATTCCATTTGAGAAAAAATACATCCAATTTTCTGATGATGATATAAAAAAGATAACGGACACATATCATAACTGGCAACAGGCTGATTTTGAAACAACTTATCAGAATACTCCAGAATTTTGTTATAGTGCACCTTTTGATGAAATTGTAAAAAAAGACTTTTCACTGGTACCAAGTAAGTACATCGAGTTTATAAATCGAGATGAAAATATTGATTTTGATGAAAAAATGCAAAGCTTACAGAATGATTTTTCTGAACTCTTACAATCGGAAGAACAATCAAAAAAAGACCTTCTAGAAGTTTTTAAAGAACTCGGTTATGAGATCAAATTATAAAAAATTAGGAAATTATATACGTGAAGTAAACATTCGAGACTCTAATTTAAAAGTGGATCTTCTTTTGGGTGTCAGTATTCTAAAAAAGTTCATCCCCTCAATTGCAAACACAATTGGCACAGATATGTCAACATACAAAATTGTGAAAAAGGGCCAATTTGGTTATGGAACAGTAACCTCAAGAAATGGAGACAAAATTTCTATTGCATTGCTTGAAGATAATGAAGAAGCAATTGTTTCACAAGCATATAAAACTTTTGAAGTTGTTGATATCAATGAATTAGATCCACAATATTTAATGATGTGGTTTCGTCGCCCTGAATTTGATAGATACGCTCGTTTTATGTCGCACGGAAGTACTAGAGAAGTGTTTGGTTGGGAAGAAATGTGTGGGGTTGAACTTCCAGTCCCTCACATCAATAAACAAAGAAAGATTGTGAAAGAATATAATATAGTTAAAGATCGTATTGAACTAAATAACAAACTGATTCAAAAACTAGAAGACACTGCTCAAGCGATTTATAAGCAATGGTTTGTAGATTTTGAATTCCCAGATAAAGATGGCAAGTCATACAAATCTAGTGGTGGCGAAATGGTCTGGTGTGAAGAGTTAGATAAGGAAATCCCTAAGGGGTGGGAGGTGAAAGATATTGCATCTTTTTCAAAAGATATAGTTTGTGGAAAAACGCCACCAACAAATGATGAAAAAAATTATGGTGATTTTATGCCATTTCTGACAATTCCAGATATGCACAACAAAATTTTTGCTTTGGAAACAGAAAGATTTTTGTCCCTACAAGGGGTAGAAACACAAAAAAATAAAACACTACCAGAAAATTCAATTTGCGTGAGCTGTATTGGAACAGCAGGTATAGTTGTTTTAACTTCAGAACCTTGCCAAACAAACCAACAAATTAATAGCGTGATTTGTAAAGATGATATATGTCATTACTACATGTATTTTTCTTTAAAAGAATTAGGGAACATGATTAAAGAATGGGGCAATAAAGGTTCTGTTGGAGTAAATATGAATAAGACAGAATTTTCCGTATTGTTATTATTGCAACCAGATAAGAACAAAATGAAAGAATTTAATACTTTGGTTGATCCAATTTTTAAAGGAATTAAATCTCACCAAAAAGAAAGTTTAGCTTTAAGGAAGATGAAAGATTTACTCCTTTCTAAACTTGCAACTATTAATGATTAAAAGATATGATTGCTTTAAATCCGTTCACTGGTGAATTTACTAGTTTAAGCTTCATAATCAATGAAGATAATTTTGAGGATATTTCAATAGAGGATTCTGCAATAGATAAATTTTATTATTTTAAGAATAAGCAAAAGGGTCTTATAAAACATTTTATACTCAAAAAAGGGTTTCAGACTCAAAAATCTTGTGATGTTACTTTAATAAAACAAGATAGTGGTAAATTTACTCCTCGATTTAATTTCTATATTTGGAATAAAACAAAAAAATCAAAAGAAGAGTTTGAAAGAAAAGAGCTTAATCAAAACTTTATAAAATCTAATATTAGTCTTGATGATTGTTATAAAGAATTTTTAGCTTTATTGGACTTTTTAAAAAGTTTCGAAAATATAGAAATAGGTGATACATCATTTAAAGTCGTAGATAAAAATAAATTTATTCTTAATTTTAAAACGCAAGAAGAGGTGCAAAAAATAAAAGATTTAAGCCAAATTTTTTTAGAGGGAGATATTTCAGAAGAAGATGTAATCAAAGCTCTGTCAGATAACCGAAAGAAAAATTTAGAAGAATTTAGGACTCTTCTTGAAGATACAGAATATTGGAATATTTATTTTGAAAATAATAAAGCTGATATCAAAGGAACAGGTGAGGAAGCTGTTTGGCATCACTTTTTAAAAAGTAATGATTGGATAATTGGTCTTAATGTAGATATTCGATTTATTAAGGAATTTGTAGATGAAGTAAATACTGGAATCCCAGATACGACTGGAAAAGGAAGCCCAAATACAGATCAAATTGGATGGTCAGACTACACAACTTTAATTGAATTCAAAACTCCTAATACTGATATTTTTACTAAAACAAAGAAATCAACTTCAAGGGCGAATACTTGGTCTTTTTCAGATTCATTTATTGACGGAATAAGTCAGTGTTTAGCACAAAAGTTTGATTGGGATAAAACTCATAAAACCAAAAATCTTCTTAATAACAGCCAAGAAATAATCGATCAAAACAAGACAAGAACAGTTGATCCGAAAAGTATTTTCATAATTGGCTCTAAATCTAGAGAATTCTCAGAAAACTCAACTAATACTAATATAATTACAAAAAGAGATACTTTTGAAAGATTTAGAAGAAACAATAGAAATGTGGAAATTATTACTTTTGACGAGCTTTATGAAAGAGCCTATTTTATCGTTTATAACGAAAAGACACTTGATCTAGATAAAATTACAGACAATTCAATTATAAACCCTCAATATTTACCATCTTAATTAAACTTTTATGAAATTTACCGAAGAAAAACTCGAGCAGGCAATCATAGAACTCTTTTCAGAAGTAGGGATACCCCACTATCACGGGGAGAGCATTCACAAAGAAATGAGTGATGTTCTCTTGCGAGATGATTTGGGGACTTTTCTGAGAAATAGATATTCGGGGGAAGGAATAACTGAAAATGAAATTGAATCAATAATCCGTAGACTTGAATTGTTTCCAAGTTCAGATTTATATGGAAGTAATAAAGCAATTTTCAATCTTATTTCCAATGGTTTTATTCTCAAGAGGGAAGACCATACCCAGAAAGATATTTTTATTGAACTTCTCGACTACAATATGGTCGACAATAATATCTTCAAGATTGTCAATCAGCTTGAAATTGTTGGATATGAAAAAAGAATCCCTGATGGGATTTTATATATCAATGGTTTGCCACTGGTTGTCTTTGAATTCAAAAGTGCTATCAAAGAGAATACGACTATCAAAGATGCCTATACTCAACTAACTGTCCGTTATCGTAGGGATATCCCTGAGCTTTTTAAATACAATGCTCTTTGTGTGATTAGTGATGGTGTAAATAATAAAATGGGATCATTTTTTGCTCCGTATGATTTCTTTTATGCTTGGCGAAAAGTGGAAGATGGAGATGAGCCAGCAGATGGAATAGATTCGCTCTTTACTATGATAAAGGGGCTTTTTGATAAGAAAAGACTTCTTGATGTAATTCATAATTTTATCTATTTTCCTGATACTACTAAAGATGATGTGAAGATTGTTTGTCGCTATCCGCAGTATTATGCAGCAAATAAACTCTTTGAGAGTATCAAAGAAAATATGCGACCCCATGGAAGTGGTAAGGGTGGAACATATTTTGGGGCTACAGGTTCAGGAAAGAGTTTTACTATGCTCTATTTGACTCGTTTGCTGATGAAGAGTAAACATTTTAGTGCGCCAACCATACTACTTATTACTGACAGAACTGATTTGGATGATCAGCTATCTACACAATTTACTAATGCTAAAAAGTTTATTGGTGATGAAAATGTGATTAGCGTTGAAAGTCGTGAGGATTTGAAAAATAAATTACAAGGTATTGAGAGTGGGGGAGTCTATTTGACTACTATCCACAAATTTACTGAAAGTACTGAGCTTTTGACTGATCGCACAAATGTAATTTGTATTTCTGATGAGGCTCATCGTTCACAGATTAATCTTGATCAAAAATTGAAGATTACTGACAAGGGGGTAGAGGTGAAGTATGGTTTTGCAAAATATCTACACGATTCATTGCCAAATGCGACTTATGTGGGTGTTACTGGAACACCTATTGATGGGACTTTGGATGTGTTTGGTTCTGTGGCGGATGCGTATACTATGCGTGAATCTGTTGAGGATGAAATTACTGTGAGAATTATTTATGAAGGAAGGGCTGCTAAGGTGATAATGAATGAAGATAAACTAAAAGAAATTGAAGAATATTATAAGAAATGTGACGAAGAAGGTGCGAATGAATACCAAATAGAAGAAAGTAAAAAAGCTGTTACCCAAATGGAAGTTATTTTGGGGGATCCAAATCGTTTGAAATTGCTGGCGTCTGATTTTGTGCAGCACTATGAGACGAGAATTGCCGAAGGTGCGAGTGTACTTGGGAAGGTGATGTTTGTTTCGTCTAGTCGTCCGATAGCGTATAACTTCTATAAGGAAATTATTGCTCTACGTCCTGAGTGGGCAGAGATAAAAGCCTGTGATGATGGTGTAGAGATATCTGAGCAAGAAAAGCAGGAATTAAAACCGATTGAGAAGATAAAAATGGTGATGACGAGACACAGAGATGATGAAAAAGTCCTTTATGATATGCTGGGAACAAAAGATGACAGAAAAGAATTAGATCGTCAGTTTAAGAGTGCTAAATCTAACTTTAAAATTGCTATTGTGGTGGATATGTGGTTGACGGGATTTGATGTGCCCTTTTTGGAATCAATTTATATTGATAAGCCGATTCAGCAACACTCATTGATACAGACTATTTCTCGTGTGAACCGTGTGTATGAGGGTAAGGAATGTGGTTTGGTGGTGGACTATATTGGAATCAAGAGTAATATGAATGTGGCTTTGAAAAAGTACGGCAATGGTGGAGTTGGTGGCGGTGATTTTGAGGGAATAGAAAAAGCTGTTGTTATTGTAAAAGATCAGTTGGATTTATTACATAAGCTATTCCATAACTTTGATAATGCTCTATATTTTAGTGGGACTCCACTTGAAAAATTACATTGCTTGAATCGTGGTGCTGAATACGTACAACTTACCGATGAACTAGAAAAGCGCTTTATGGCGATAACAAAAAAACTGCGTTCTGCTTATGATTTGTGCTGCTCGAGTGAGGACATTGATCAAAGGGAACGGGATTATATTCATTTCTACTCTGCCATCCGAGCTATTGTTCATAAGCTAACCAAAGGTGATGCTCCAGATACTGCTCAAATGAATGACCGAGTGAGGCAGATGATACAGGAAGCTTTGATAAGTGATGGAATAGAAGAGATATTTAAGCTAGATAAGAATGATCCGAAAAATAATGCCGATATATTTAGTGATGAGTATATGGCGAGGATAGATAAAATAACACTGCCGAATACTAAAATTAAGTTGTTGCAACAGTTGTTGGCTAAAGCGATTGATGAATTTAAGAAAACAAACAAGATTAAAGGTGTTGATTTTTCAAAACGATTAAAAAAACTGATTGACGTTTATAATGAGAGAAAAGATTTTGATGTCTTTCAAAGTGATGTGCTGGATGATGTTGCAGAACAATTTTCAAATTTGTTCAAAGATCTGCAAAAAGAAAGAAGCTCTTTTATGGATTTAGGTATTGATTTTGAGGAAAAAGCTTTTTATGACATTCTTAAAGCAGTCGCTGAGAAATACAAGTTTGATTACCCTGAAGAGAAGCTTATTGCATTATCTCAATCTATTAAAGCTATTGTAGATGATAAGGCGCGATACACAGATTGGTCTCAAAAAGCTGACATAAAAGCCGAACTCAAAGTAGATTTGATTTTAACATTGGATCAGCATGGATATCCTCCAGTTCCAAAGGATGAAATATTTAAAGAAATCTTTGAACAGGCAGAGAATTTTAAGAAGTATGTTCAAATATAAGATACAATTATTTATAAATGATATAATAAATTTAAATAATAACATTTTATGAAGCAATACACTATTACTTATTATCTAATTTTCTAAAATTATGAACGATATTATTTGTCCAAATTGTAAAAAAGCTTTCAAAGTTGATGAGGCTGGTTTTGCGGATATTATGAAACAGGTTCGTGACCATAAATTCGAGGAGGAATTAAGAGAGAGATTGTCTATTGCTGAGAAAGAAAAAGAAAGTGCTGTCAAATTAGCTGAATCTAATTTAAAAAATAAATTGCAAGAGGAATTAGCCAAGAAGGATAGAGATTTATTAGACTTAAAGGCTGAAAAGGATCGGAAATTAGCTGAACAATTGGCAAAGAAAGAGGCTGAACTAGCTGAGATGAAGTCTAAAATTGATAAGTCCGAGATAGAGAAAAAACTTAGTGTTACTGAGGCTGTCAAAAGGATTGAAAAAGAGCGAGATGATTTGGCTCATAATTTACAAAATAAAGAAACTGAAAAACAATTATTAGAAAAATCTCTATATGAGAAGTTTGCATCTGAACTGAAGACAAAAGATGATATTATCAAAATGAAAGATGATGAAATTGCTCTTCGTAAAGATATGAAGCTGAAACTATCTACCAAAATGGTTGGTGAAACTCTGGAACAGCATTGTGAGACAGAATTCAATAAACTTCGTGCGACTGCTTTTCAGAATGCTTATTTTGAGAAAGATAATGACTCTAAAACTGGTAGCAAGGGTGACTTTATTTATCGTGAGACAGACTCTGCAGGTAATGAGATTATCTCAATTATGTTTGAAATGAAGAATGAGGGAGACGGAACTGCTACAAAAAAGCGAAATGAAGATTTTTTACGAGAATTGGATAAGGACCGTTTAGAAAAGAAATGTGAATATGCTGTCCTTGTGTCACTGTTAGAAGCTGACAATGAACTGTATAATTCTGGAATTGTTGATGTGTCTCATCGGTTTTCTAAAATGTATGTTGTTCGTCCGCAATTTTTCATTCCGATTATTACATTGTTGCGAAATGCGGCTATGAATTCTCTTCAATATAAAGCAGAACTTGCTTTGGTAAAAAGTCAAAATATTGATATTACAAACTTTGAGGATAATATAAATAAATTCAAAGAAGGCTTTGCTAAAAATTATGATCTTGCTAGTCGTAAATTTAAAACTGCTATTGAAGAGATAGATAAAACTATCGACCATTTACAAAAAACAAAAGATGCTCTCTTGTCTTCTGAGAATAATCTAAGATTAGCTAATAATAAAGCAGAGGACCTCACTATCAAGAGATTAACTCGTGATAACTCTACTATGCAAGTAATGTTTGAAGAATTATCTAAATCTAAGTAAAAACTCTTATTCTGAAATTTTTCATTAGAGTTGTAAAATTAAGGTTATATCTTTTTATAAAGTGTATTGACTAATATTCTAATTTGTGATATATAATATTCTGTTTATAGATGAAAATTTCGCTGGTAATAGTGTTATTAAAATATATTTTAGTTTCACTACTACTCGTGAGAGTAGTGCCCTTTACCTTTGAACTTGTAATGATTAGTCAAAAAATGCGTCTTAAGCTTGAAGATGTTAAGTTTGATAGAGGTCTAATGTTAAGAGCAATCCAATTACTGGATACTCTAATCCAAGGTCCTGATCCTGTTACAGATCCAGAGGCATGCGATAAATATGGTACTGCCATGGATTATTTAGATCAATATGCTAGTTGTGCTCAGCTTTATCAATCAAGAGATGCATTGAATCAAGCTGTTAACATAATTCAATCTGGTATGGATGATGAGTATTTATACAAAATATTAGCTCTGAATGCTCGATCTGCTCTCAGGTATCAAAGGCGTCATTTAATTCACAAAGGCCCATTAAATAGACTGCTTTTGATAATGTCTTGATATCTTCTTTAGGTTCCCCAAAGGTCATAAGTCTTTTACTTATGACCTTTTTTATATATACTGAGAGAATTTTTGGGGTAGGTATGAAAAAAATGAGAAACATCGTAGATAATATTTTAATGTTGAAATTTATTTTGTCTCCCTTCCATCCCTACGTGAGGCAGGCGGGGGGAGTACCCGTAGGGGGAGGGTGGATAGAAAACATTTTAAATTTTAGTGTAAATAAAAACCCCGACTATGATCTGTTGGGGTTTCAGGAGATAATTATAGCATTATGTCTTGATCACAATATCAAGAGCAACTAACTGTGGTCTGTTTATATTATGTACTTTTGAAAAGTTCTTAATAATATTATCTATAATATCCAGTGGTTCTTTTCCAGGTTGTACTGAGAAGCAACCTGTGATGGTCGAGACTTTGGGATTACCTTTGTCCCGAATATGGATACGATATTCATATCTATCACAGTTTGATGCTTGACATTGATTCGTTTCGGGAGATTGATGCAACTCTGATTGAACCATGACTGACTGTTTTGAGATAATAGTCACTCTACTAAAGTATCATATTTTTAATATTTTTGTCAATATTAATTAAATACATGTTTTATATTGATCTATATAATCTAAGATTTTAGTATTAAGATATTTACAAATGGCTTTATTTATGATAAGTTAGTCATGCCCAACAAGATTCATTATGAGACCTCGCAAAGAAATCATTATCGACAGTGCTGCTTTTTGTAATTCTATGACAAAGGCATCCCTGAGGCTGGCATTGCACAAAAGAATTATCCCGGTCTATATCGGCATGGCTATAATTTCATTTATAGTCAGTCGTTGAGGTGAATAGAATATTTCATCTTAGCTACCTATTGGGGTAGCTTTTTATTTTTTTGTATTAAAATATATAAATTCTTGTCTCCCTTTGGAGGGAGGACTATACTTGAAATACTAAAATATTAGAATAAACTTTATACAATATTAGACTCAGTCCTCACTCCGTCGTCGCAAATGGGGATTTGCTCCTTGAAAACCCACGGTTTCCAACACTCGGTCTTTGACCTCGTTGCCTTCCTTCACGGTAAAACTACCGTTTTCCCGACCCCTTTCCCAGAATTTCAGTCTCTAACTACGGTGCCACCTCCCCCAAGGGAGGACAGAAAAACTACAATACAGGCGACTGAGAGGTCGCCCCTACGACTAAGAAATGGAGGGATAAACCCTCCGCTATGAATTTATATTATAAACTAGTCTATTATTATGGTATAATATAATTAATACATATATCCTGTTTAGAAATACTATGTCAAAAAAAACACTAAATCAACAATCTTCATCGGAGCTTATCCAAGCTAGTACGGCTCAGTATTTGACTTTTGTATCTGCTAGTGGAGATGATTCGGAAAGTATAGAGGTCAGATATGAAGATGAAAATATCTGGATGACTCAAAAAATGATGGCGGAAATGTATGGGGTATCTGTGCAAGCTATACAACAGCATATTGCTACTTTGGTAGAAAAAAAAGAAATTGATTCAGCAACTATCAAGCAATACTTGATAGTTCAAAGAGAAGGTATAAGAGAAGTAAAAAGGAATATAGACCATTATAATCTCCAAGCTATTATCGCAGTTGGATTCAAGATAGAAAATGACAGAGCTGTACAATTTCGTAAATGGGCAAGACAAATAGTAAAAGATTATACTATTCAGGGTTGGGCTATGGATAGTGAAAGGTTAAAGCAAGCTAATCAATTTGATAAAGAGTTTTTTGAAAGACAATTACAAAAGATTAGAGAAATCCGACTTAGTGAAAGAATGTTTTATCAAAAAGTGACGGATATCTATGCAACTAGTGTTGATTATGATTCTTCTGCTTCTACTACTATTAAGTTTGGGTCTCCCACAGAATATGGTATAATTAGGGTTAATAAAACCTTTATTTATGCAAAGAAACAAGTATATAAAAAACGCAAAGATTTCAGAGGTAAAATTCAGACAATTACTAAAGATATATAG
>Ga0105105_10000388_pt1 | contig 20029 bp, 16 predicted proteins | sample PPLLaktember2015_4_FD_79108 | JGI IMG/M metagenome (GOLD analysis project Ga0105105, IMG submission 79108) | Freshwater sediment microbial communities from Prairie Pothole Lake near Jamestown, North Dakota, USA - PPLs Lake P8 Core (1) Depth... | ecosystem: Environmental > Aquatic > Freshwater >...
AATCGCGCAGTTCCGCAAAAATATCGATGCCAGCAATCACCTCCTTTCAACCTATGACAATGTCCTGGGTAACATGAAAGACGTGATTCAGTCGGCCTATGAATTGGCCGTGTCGATGTCGGACTCTTCCAATAGCGAACCGGCTTCCCTGGAAGTGGCGGCGGATGAAATAAAGTCCATCCGCGAACAGATGGCGGATATGGTCAATTCGCAATTGTCCGGCAAGTACATCTTTTCCGGATTCCGCACCGACACCCGAACCCTGACGACCGGTATGCGAGGTTTCAGATATGAAGGCGACCGGGGCCAGACGGAAGTTAAAATCGAGGCCGCCTCTCTGCTTAAAATTAACCTGACCGCCCCGGATGTGCTATTTACGCCCCTGACCGTCCTGGGCGAAAATTCCGACCTGAATCTCGGCATCGGCGCGGAAACGCTCCTGGCCGATTTGAACCTGGGAGAGGGAATCGACCTGGACGGCGGCGCCAACCCCGGCACCTTTGTCGTCACCGATAATAATCTGGCCACCGGTGTCAACTCCGTCACCATCGATATCAGCACGGCCATATCGCTAAGCGACGCCATGGCCCAGATAAATAATCAACTGGCCATCGCCGGATTCACCAATGTATCGATCGATTTCGGACCCGAAGGAAATAACCTTCTCTGGCGAGTGAATGATTCCGGGAGAATTTCTGATAACACCCGGTTGAATAATCTGAACGGCGGCGCCGGCATCGACCGCGACCCGGGCCGGCTCCGTTTTCATACCGCCGATAATTCCATCGATGTAACCATAGATATCAGCGAGGCCGAGACAATCGGCGATGTTCGCACCATGATCAATGCCGACGCCAATCTTCAAGCGGCCGGCATCATGTCCGTCATAAATTTCGGAGAAACCGGTCTGGAAATTATTGATACCGATTGGCCCGCCACGGAACTGATCATCGAAAGCGTAGGCGACGCCTCCACGGCCGAAGATCTCGGCATTGCCGGGAATATAGGCGGTGTCCTTAACGGCGCCGACCTGAATCCCATTTCCGATTTCACGGTTGGCGAAAGCGAAATGGGGCAAACGACGGCTTCGAATCTGGGGATTACGGGAACATTCATGACCGATCAATCCGGCCTTGACCTAAATCCCTTGCTGCGCAACGATAGTCACTTGAGCCGACTGCATAGTAATCTGGGAATAAGCCGAGAATCAATCCGAATATCACAGGGCACCAGCACCGTCGAAATCAATATGTCCAGCGCCGCTTATGAAACCGTGGAAGATATTCTAAATGCCATCAACGGCTCCGGATTACATATTCAGGCTTCGCTCAATCAATCCCGCACCGGCATCCAGATCATCTCCACCAGCGATACCGAATCCCTGGTCGTGGAAGAGGTCCTGGATGGCAATACCGCGCATGATTGGGGCATCTGGGGCTCCCCGGATATCATGGGAACCCTTTTGCTTCTGGAAGATGCCATTCGCGACGGGCACAAAACGGATTCCTCGAATCTGATAGGCAATCTCAATGCCGGGATCGAAAGATTATTGAACCAACGCTCCTCCGTGGGCGCCAAAGTCGTTCGCCTGGAGACGGCCGATAAACGCCTTGTCGACCAGGATTTCAATTTCACGAAATTATTAAGCGAAGTCGAGGACGTCGACCTGACCAAACTGGTCTCGGATCTGGCCGTTCAGGAAAACAGTTATCAGGCGGCTATGATCGCCGCCGCGAAAATCATTCAACCTTCGCTTTTAAACTTTTTGGAATAAAATATTTTGATATAAGGATGGGATTATGAAAGTTACCACGGTGCGTTTCGGGCTTCTGGACATTCCCGACGATAAAGTCATTACCATGGCCAAACCGGTCCTCGGTTTCGAACACCTGAAAAAGTTTTGCATCATCGAAAGCGAAAATTTCCAGCCGTTCCTCTGGTTTCAATCGGTGGAAGATCCGGCCGTGGCCTTCATTGTCGTTAATCCCGTATTTTTCCGAACCGACTATCGTATCGAAGTCAACCCCAAAGAAATCGAAGAACTTAAAATCCGGGACGTCAAAAATATCGAAACGTATGTCATTGCCACCATTCCCGCCGATCCCACCCGGATGAGCCTTAATCTTCAGGGGCCGATCCTCATCAATACCGAAACCTGTCTGGCCAAGCAGTTGGTTTTGGTCAATACCGATTATGAAGTTCGCTACTATGTAATCGAGGACCGCAAATTCCCCGAAGACGCCGAAGTGGAAAAAGAACTGGCCGAAGCCGCCTTTTAAAAAAATAGGAATTAACCGTGCCGAACAGGAAGACTTCTTCGCATAGGAAAACGGCCGCCAAATGCAAATCAAAGGAAACCGGAAAAACCCGGGTTAAAAAACCGGCCCAACCGATTACGGACATTCTCAAGCAGGCCCGTACCGCTTATTATCAAAAACAGTTCAAGGAAACGGTCGAACTGCTGTCGGGGATTTCCCGTCCGATTTTGCGAAAGGATGATGCCTTTGCCTGCGAGGTCTATCGTCTCCTCTGTTTTGCCCTGGCCAACCTGGGGGATCTCAAGAACGCCGAAGAGTACGCCGAAAAGGGCTTAAACCTCGCGCGGACCGACCCGGATTTCTATTTCGTCAAGACATATCTATTTGCCGCCTATAAGGATTATGACAATGTCCTGGAATCGGCGCGGCTTTTTTCCGAATTCCGCCAGTCCCGGGAAGAAAAACCGAAGGAGATGCGGCCGTTAAGCGCCGGTCATGAATTCCTGATTTACAACTATATCGGCCTCGCCCATAAAGCCCATTCGCAATTTAAAGAAGCCATCGAAGCCTTCGAAAAGGCGATTGCCCTGAAAAAAGAAGATTCCCTGCCGTACCTGAATCTGGCCAACCTTTACCTGCAACAAAGGGATTTCGAAACGGCCTCCTCCGTGATAGATAAAGGCCTGCTGGCCTGCACCCAGGTCCAGGAATTGCAGTTGCTCAAGAAAACCCTGACCGGGCAGGCGACCATTTCGGCTTGCATGATCGTCAAGAATGAGGAAGAACTCCTGCCGGTATGCCTGGAATCGATCCGGGACTGGGTGGATGAAATCATCATCGTCGATACCGGCTCCACCGATCGCACCGTGGAAATAGCCCAATCGTACGGGGCGCAGGTTTTTCATCAGGAGTGGACGGGCGATTTTTCCTTGCACCGCAATCAGTCCATTGAACGGGCCACGAAGGACTGGATTTTTATCATCGATGCCGACGAAGAATTCGATCCTTCCGGCCTGCCGCCGCTTCGCCAGGCGCTGACCCAGGGGGAATATCCCCTGCTGATGATGAATGTCTTCAACGTCGATAAAAACACCCGCCGGGTATCTTCGCATCTGCCGTCGATTCGATTTTTCCGCCGCCGGACCGGAATCCGCTATGACGGAATTGTCCATAACCAGTTGAAATATCACGCCGATGATAAAATTCTGAAAGTCGAGGCCTCCCTCTGGCATTACGGCTACGACTTATCAAAAGAAAAGATGCGGCGGAAATTCGAGCGAACCCGAACCCTTCTGGAAAAACAACTCCGGGAAAACCCCGCTTACGCCTTCGCGCATTTCAATCTGGCCCAGCTGTATCGCAGCATAGATTACGATACGGATGACCAGGTTCATGAAAAAGCCCTGTACCACGCCCGCAAAGTGATGGAGTTGGCGCCGCCCCAAAAAACCATCCATCTCATGGCCCATCATCAGGCCGCCGCGGCCAGTTTCCGCCTGGGCAATCTGAATAATGCCGAAGATTATTGCCTTAAAGCCCTGGCCCTGAAACCCGATTATATCGACCCCATGCTGCTTTTGGGGCATATTTACGTTAACATGAGCCGCTTTGACGACGCGGAAATATTTTATCTGCAATATCTTGAGTTTCAGGAAAAAGTGTCGGCCGATTCGCTCAAGGAAGACATCCTCCTGATTTTCATCAAATCAAGGCACATCGCTTATTACAATCTGGGCCTTCTAAAGGAAGCCCAGGGAAAATTGGATGATGCCGAAAAGTACTTCCTGGAAACCCTGAAATTTCAAGAGCCTTTTGAGACCACTTATCTGAAATTATCCAAAATCTATCTGCGCAAAAATCGGCTGGAAGAGGCCAAGACATATATCGACAAGGAACTGGTCAAAAACCCCAATAGCGTCCAGGCCTTGTTTTATCTGGGGCAATACCGGGAGAGCCAGGGGAATTTAGTCGAAGCCGAAACCGCTTTTGAAGCGGCCTTTGCCGGAGCGGAAAATCATGTCGAGTTATTTAAGTCTTATGGAAGCCTGCTGTTAAGAATGAACAAATTTCCCGAAGCCGCGAATGTTCTGGAACGATTGACCAGCCTTAACCCGGATTTACCCAAGGGCTGGGAACTCCTGGGCGACGCCCTTGCCGGTGCCGCCGATTATCGGCGGGCTTATGACGCATACCGTCGGTTGCAGAACCTTGGTCCCGAAAATTCAATCGGCTGGATTGGCGCCGGAAATTGTTGTTTCCGAATGGAACAATATGAGGACGCTGAAAAATATTATTCGCGCGCCATGGAAATCGGAAAAGAACTGGGCTTTCTGTATCGAAACCTCGGTCTGACCAAGTATCGTCTGGGCAAACTGGAAGAATCACTGGCACTTCTGGAAAAGTATTCCGAAATCGCCCCGGACGATTTGGAGGGCGATTATGCTCTCGGATCAATCTATTGTCGCATGGGTAGATACGCCGATGCCATTGGCCGCCTCGAGAAATTCCTGCGAACCCGCCCCAATAGTATAGACGCCCTGTTTGATATTTCAGAGTGTTATCTGCAAATGGGTTATCCCGATTCCGCCCTGATCGGCTATCGCCAGGTCTTAAAACACCGCCCCGATTTTAAACCGGCCCGGGAACGCCTGGAACAATTGCAGCCGGACGCCATTCAAGCGTAAATATTCGGAGTTGGGGCCGGGTGCCATCCGCTGACTTTCGGTAAAGTTTTACCTGCGAATGCCGATTTATTCTATCAGTAAATTGGGCAAAATATTTGTGCAATAGAGGTGAAAAATAACCGGTAAACCAACAAATTAATTGAAGGGGAGGATGATAGAAAGGAAAAATTTTCTGGATTAAGTCTATAGGAGAAGTGACATCGGATGTGTCGCGAGCCCCAAAAAAGGCTCGAATACAATGATTAGGGAACGGAGCTCCCAATCGTTTTCAAGGAGGAAAAAGTAGATGTCACTCCGCATCAACAATAATATTGCCGCGATTAACGCCCACCGGAACCTGGTGAATACGACCAACGACTTGAGCAAATCCATGGAAAAGCTCTCCTCGGGTTACCGGATCAACCGCGCCGCCGATAACCCGGCCGGCCTGGTTATTTCCGAACAGTTCCGGGCGCAGATCGCCGGTTTGAATCGCGCCATTGACAACTCTGAAGGATCCATCAACATGATTCAGACCGCTGAAGGCGCTCTGACCGAATTGAACGCTCTTCTGGTCTCCATGAGAGAACTCGCCATTCACGCCGCCAACGAAGGTTTCAACGATACCGCGCAGTTGGAAGCCGACCAGGCGGAAATAGACAACGCCATTAAGACCATCGATCGTATTTCCGCCAATACCCAGTTTGGAACCAAGAAACTTCTCGACGGTTCCAAGGCCAACACGGCGGCTTTTACGACCGACGGCACCTCCGGCGTTACCATTCGTGAGAGCTTTCTCTCCGATGGCGAACATTATATCACGGCGACCAAGACTTCCGATTCGACCGCCAGCCTGAACACGGTTACCAGCGGTGTCACCCTGGATTCGACCACGACTCCCGCCGGCGAGCCGACCAATCTGACCGACGGTGTCCATAACCTGGACATCATCCAGACGTCTTCGGCCGCCACCAAGAGCAATGGCGCCGCCGTCGTTATTCAGGACAACTGGAATAACGGTATCACCTTCGGCGCCGCCGCCTCCGTGGCTTCGCTGTTTGGTTCCGATATCGGAACGGCCTTGAATTCCACCAACAACGGCGATTACACTTTCCATATCGCCTATCAGGATGGCGCCAATGTCATGGCGACCGTCGACCTGTCCATTACCATTAAACTCAACGACGCCGAGACCGCCGGTGCCGCTACCCTGGTGGACATCCTCAATACCGCCATTTCCGGAACGGATCTGGCGGGGACGATCATTGCTACTCAAAACGGCTCCGACGACCTGGGCTTTGCCACTGTGGAACTGGGTGCCACCCAGTCCGTGGCGGTTGAGGCCTTCAACACTTCCGACTATGTTGCCGGGACCTATACCAATGCCGGTTCGCAGACTGCCGCTATTCATGCCGGCGTCGATGCCACCGCGGCCGCCAGTGCCCGGGGCACGTCCGATGCCCGTATGCGTTTCCAGGTCGTGGTCAATTCCACCTTCGATAATGATGCCAATCAGACCGCTACCATCACTTTGGAAAACGGCACGGTCAATACCATGGCGGCTCTCGTAGCCACCATTAATGCCCAACTCGAACTGGCCCTCGGGTCAGGCGGCTTTGGTACCGTCGGGGCTGGCGTTCAGAATCTGACGGCGGCTCTGGATGGCGCCAACGATGATCGCATTCAGTTCTACACGGCCGATCAGGGTTCGGCGTACAGCATTCGCTCTATGGATACGTCCGTGACCGGTGCCGGTTCCGCGGCGGCCGCTCTGGGCATGTCCATCGACACCGTGTCTTGGGAAGGTCGTGATGCCATGATTCGCCTCGATGAGTACACCAATACTCTCGACCGCGTCGATTACGGCGCCGATCGCGATTATTCTCTGTACAATTCCGGCCCGACCGAAGATGAGAGAGGGACAGTCAATATCACCGTGGACGGTCTTAACGCCACCGGTGGCGGCCTGACTCTGGGCAATCTGCTTCTGTCCGTCAACGCCGCCCGTTTTTCAGTTAGCGTCGACGGCGGCACTGCCCAATCCGTCGTGGCCGGCGTCGATACTATCGTCTATGACAACACCCGTCTGGAATCGGCTAAGATCAATATCGATCTTAGCGCCGAAGGCGGCTCGGAAGTTATCAATAACACCGACCGTTCCCTGGTCTTCCAGATTGGCGCCAATGTCGGTCAGACGACCAAGATTGCGCTGCGTAACATGTCTGCTTCCTACCTCGGGACCAACATCGAGGGCAATATGTTCCGGTCGCTCTCTGAAATCAATGTCATGACCGTTCAGGGCGCCCAGGATTCGCAGGAAATTATCGACGAAGCCATCAACGAGGTCTCCACGACTCGCGGCACACTCGGTAGTTTCCAGAAGAACACGCTGGAATCCAACTTGAGAAACCTGCGTATAGCCTCCCAGAACCTGCAGTCTTCGGAGTCCAACATCCGCGACACCGATATGGCGTCGGAGATGTCAAACTTCGTTAAGAACCAGATTCTGATGCAGGCCGGCACGGCCATGTTGGCTCATGGCAACCAGATGCCGCAAGTGGTTCTGTCGTTGTTCCAATAAGACGCACCTTTATAACCGGCGGGGGAATGGTCTCCCGCCGGTTTTCTTTTTGGGCCGGAAATAACCTCCGGAATCAGGCGTCCCCGCGTCGCCAAAAACCCCCGCCGTTTATCAATAATTTCCCGGAAATTCCGATAAGTTATAAAGATACCCCGACAGGCTGTCGGGGCAATCGGATGTTGAATTTTTGCTCACGGGATTGGCGCCTCTCGAAGGCGGCCCCGAATTGCAATGTACCGGTAAGGAGTATTTATGTCTGGATCGCAAACAATAGAGGGATTGATTTCCAACCTTGATATATCGAGTATCGTCGATTCCATCATAGACGCCGAACGTGAACCTGTCAGCGTGATGGAGCAGGATAAGGCCTTTAAGACCCAGCAGGTGGCCGCCTACCAGGCGGTCCTGGCCAAATTCCTGAGCCTGGAAACAAGTGCCTCGCTTCTCAAGCGGGAAACCCAGTTCAATCGCTATAATGTATCTATCTCTGACGAATCCCTGTTAACGGCCACCACGACCGGGCAGGTCCCGGAAGGAACATACAGCCTGCGGGTGGAATCCCTGGCCCGCAATCACCAATTGGCCAGCCAGGGCTTCGACGATGCCACCACCGCTTTGTTCGGGACGGGAACCATTAATATCGCCGTCGGCGATGACGGCTTTACCGCCATCACCGTCGATTCGGCCAATAATACGCTGATTGGGATCAAAGACGCCATCAACGACGCCAATGTCGGCGTCACCGCTTCGATTATCAATGACGGTTCCGCTTCGAACCCCTTCCGACTGCTTTTAACCTCGGATGAAACCGGCGCGGCTCAAAATATCCGCCTTGATGTAAATTTGGCCGGCGGTGCCAATCTGGATTTTGAAAACGGCTCCTTCGATAACCCGGAAACGGTGACCTTCTCTTCGCAATCCAGTTCTGCCGTCAGCCTGGGAACGTCAGCCTCGTTTTCGGGAAGTAAAAATAAAATCTATACGTTCACCGTTCAGGATTCGGGAACTATCGGAACCAATAATATCACCATAAATTGGAGCGACGGCACCAACAGCGGGGCCATTCTTGTCACCGAAGCCGATGCCGAAGTCGATGTCTTATTGGACGGCGCTGAATTTGACGGACTTAAATTGGCCTTTACTTCCGGCACCCTGACGGCCGGCGACAAATTTCAGGTGGCCACTTTCGCGCCCCTGCTACAGGAGGCCTCCGATGCCCGTATCGCTATCGGCGGAGGCGGCCAGGGATCGCCCATTATTGCCACCTCCACCACGAATACCTTTAAAGACGTCATCCCCGGTCTGACTCTTAACGTGACGAATGTCAGCGATCCGGATAATCCCGAAGACAGGGTGACCATTAAAACCGCGCTTGATGCTTCGGCCATCAAGGATTCCGTGGAGTCCTTTATCGGCAAATACAACGATGTCATGGACTTTATTGAAAGCCAGTTCACCTATGATACCGATACCAAAGAATCAGGCGTCCTCTTTGCCGATTACAGTCTGCAGATCATGCAATCGTCACTGCGAGTGGCGGTGACCTCACGAATCAAGGGACTGACCGGCGGGATAAACAGCCTGGCGGCCATTGGCATTCGCTCGGATGTCAACGGCAAACTGCGGATCGCCGATTCCGCGGCTCTGACCAAAGCCATCACCGAGAATTTCGAAAAATTCAAGGACCTGTTTCTTAATTCGGGCCAATCTACAAATTCCAGGATAGAATTTGTTTCGGCCGCCAATGAAACCGTGGCCGGCAGCGATTATAATGTAGAAATTACCCAGGCCGCCTCCAAAGGATACCTCCAGGGCAAAGTCATTTCCGACCCGGCTCTTTCACCCCTGACATTGACATCTTCGAATAATAAAGTTCAGATCCGCGCCGACGGACTTCTTTCGAGCGTTTTGACTTTGACGGAACGAACCTATGAATCCGGAGCGGACCTTGCGGAAGAATTGCAGCAACGGATAGATAACGACGATACCATCGGAGCTCTGGGTCTGGCGGTGGAGTGGGTCGATAACGGGGAAACCGGATACCTGAAAATAATCAGCGGTACCTACGGCAAGAATTCCAAAGTGGAAGCCGTCGTTGATTCCACCGAAACTTCGCTTTACGCCCTGGGCCTCTCCGGCGGCACCCTGGTTTTCGGCACTGATGTCGCCGGGACTATTAACGGCGAGGCCGCCACCGGCAACGGTCAGATTTTGACGGGCAATGACGACAACGCCACCACCGCCGGTCTTAAATTGAGAATCAACCTGACCGACTCCGACCTGGTATCGGGAGTGGAAGGGACTATTTCCATAATAAAAGGACTCGGGGCCATGGTCGAAGCGGCCGCGAATAATATTACCCGGGCTACCGACGGGACTATTGCCCGCCGTTCCGCGGCCATTAACAGCCAGATAACGGACCTCGGGGAACGCATCGAGGATTATGAGGCCCGCCTCGAGCGCCGCCGCGATGATCTCCATTCGCAGTTTCTGGCCATGGAAGAAGCCCTGTCAAAATACCAGGCCGAGGCTCAATATCTGGAAGCGCAGATCGCCAGTCTCCAAAACAATTATCTGTGAAAATGAAACGGGAAGTGAACAGCATGGACAAAAGACTTTTCACCTATCGGAAAATGGACACGGCCGGCAAAACAATGCCCCGCCTCCTGGTCGAGGTATATGACGGCACCGTCAAATTCCTGCGACAGGCCAAAGACGCCTACCAGAAAGGGGATAACAATGCCGGGTTCGAATCTTTGGAAAAAGTGCGAACCGTGATGGTGCATCTTTACACGACACTGGATAACGACAAGGGCGGAGAGATCGCCGAAAAACTGGGGCACCTGTACGCTTTTATTATCGGCCAGATCGATCTCATCGAGGCCACCAAGGATGAAAAGGTCATCGATAATTGTATCGAAATACTAAACAATATCCGCGAAGGCTGGGAGCAGTTGGCCCGGAATATTCAGGAGCAGGCGGGCGATAAAAAAGAGCCGCCGGCGACCGACCTGCCTTCCGATAAAAAAATATCCGTATCCGTCTAAAAGGGCACGTTCATGGAAATGAATGAAATCACTCGTTTGGAACGCGAACTGATTTATATCCTGAAGGAGGAATACTCCTTTTATCAATCGCTCTATATCCTTATTGACAAGCAAAAGGATATGGTTAAATTCGAGAAGGACGAAAAACTTCTGGACATCTTCACCGAAATAGAACGATGCCACCAGCGCATCCAGGAATCGGAGACCAAAATCGCCGCCTTGAAAGAGAAAAGCCCCAAATATTTCCACATCGCGGCCACCGCCCCGGAAGTCCGTAAACTGGTTAACAGCATCATCACGCTGGTGAAGAAAAATATAGACATCGTCAAGGAAAACGAAGACTATCTGCAGGACCGCCAGGTTCGTTTGAAAACAGAATTAAAGGAACTGACGAACAGCCATAAGATATTGCGGTACATAAGAGAAAATGAACCGGCTTCGCTGTTTGTGGATAATAAAAATTAGCCGAAAATAACTCGAAATGGAATAACCGACTGCCGATAGGAATTATAGGAGAACAGGCAGTGTCAATGGGATTCATGAACGAAAGCGGCGATTCCGATCCCTTCCCGGGAGATGCGGGAGACGGCAAATCCCCCGAAGCATCGGCGCCTCAAAAATTAGCGGCCGCGGCCGTGTCTGGTGACCCGCCCTCGGATACGCCTTCATCGGATGCAACGAATGGTACCGAACGAGCCGCCCGGGAACGGCTTCGCATTATTCGAGAACGTATTGCCAGAGGTTTTTACGATCGACCCGGTATCAAAGCGAAATTGGCCGAGCGTATGATCGAAAGTGAAGAAATCGCGCAAACCTGGCGTAATGCCGCCCGGGAAAGTTCGTCGCCTGCAAACGACGACATTAATCCGCCCCAGACTGATTCCGGGGCCGAAGATTCAGAGGAGCAAACCTCTGAAAATATATAATAAAGAGGAAGCCAGGAGTATTTCATGAATACCACCGTCGTGGCCGTTAAACCGGAAGCCAAGATTAAAAAAGTAATCTCCGGGATCAGGAATCTTCCGACCCCCCCCATAGTTTTCGAACAGATACAAAAAGTCCTGAACGATCCCAATACCTCGGTGGGCGATGTCGCCAATATTCTTTCCGAAGACCCGGCCATGTCGGTGAAAATCCTTAAACTAACCAACTCGGCCTTTTACGGACTCCAGCGGGAAATCGATTCCGTCAAACACGCCGTCATGATCATCGGCCTGGAGGCGGTCCGCAACCTGGTCCTCTCGGCTTCGGTTCTGAATATGTTCAAGGCCAACGACGGCAACAAGGAATACCACGAGGTCTTCTGGCGGCATTCTCTTTCGGCCGCTTTTGCCGCCCGTCTCATGGCCAAGAGATTCCGCGGCGGGGAGATTTTTAATCCCGACCCGGCTTTTTCCACGGGATTAATTCACGACATCGGCAAAATGATTATCTGCTGCTTCCTCATTCCCGAGCATACCAAAATCGTCGAATTGATGCAGAAAAATCCCGACTGGCCGGAATTCCAGGCCGAAGACGCGGTCCTGGGCTTCAACCACGCCCTTCTGGGCAAGGAACTCGCCATCCACTGGAAATTGCCGGTTCGCATGGCCGATGCCATCGGGTATCATCATCACCCGGCCGAACCGAACGACAGCGAGGATTTTGCCTATCTTATCTGCTTGTGCGATTTTCTGGCCCACGCCGGCAGTATCGCCGAAGATGACGCCAAGGCCGCCCGTTATCAAATCCCGCCGGCCGTCTTTGAATTCTTCAAACTGGATGCCCCGGAAATTAATGCCGTCAAAGGTCAGTTAATGGAAGAATACATGAAGGCCGAAACATTCCTGAAAATCGCCGGCCTGAATTGAATAATTAAATATCGCCGCGCCGGGCGGACCTATTCTTTTATTTTATTTACATCCTCTTCGCGACCCAGGATTACCAGGACATCGGTTTCCTTAATCTTATAATCACCGCCCGGGACAAGATTGAATTGATCCGATTCACGGTTTTTTATGGCAATAATCTGAATATTATTTTTGGACCGCAATTTCAGGTCCATCAGCCTTTTATTGATGAAATTTTTGGGAGGCAGTAATTCCACGACACAAAAGTCGCCGGTCAACGGCAAATAATCCATGACATTGGGCCGGGCCAGGGAATGTGCCAGTTTTATGGCCATTTGCTCTTCCGGAATGACGGCTTCGGTGGCCCCGACCTTAATCAGAATACGGGCGTGGTCCGGGCTATTGGCCTTGACGATAATGCCGCGGGCCCCCAATTCCTTAAGATGCAAAGTTATCAAAATCGAGGCATGGGAATCCTCGCCGGTGGATACGATAAACAGGTCGTAATTGGCCGGCTCCAGATTTTCCAGAAATTTGCGGTCGGTGGCGTTGGCAATTATCGCCTGATGAGTAAACGATTGAATCGCCTGAACCTTGTTTTTGTCGATATCGATGGCGGTAACGCGGCACTCCAGTTTATGCAGTTCCCGCGTTACGCGGGCCCCGAAATTTCCCAGCCCGATAACAGCGAATTGCTTCATAAATAAAATCCTTTATCCCACCATCACGGATTCTTCGGCATAAATTATCTCACCCGGTTTCGAGGGCCGCGCCAGGGCAAAGGCAAAAGTCAAAAGGCCCACCCGTCCGGCATACATCAATATAATCAAAACGATTTTCCCGCCATCTTGCAAGTGCGGAGTAATCCCCAGGGAGAGACCGACTGTCCCGAAGGCTGAAATCACTTCGAAGAGATATTCCACGAAATGCCCCTTGCCCGCGGCGTGGGCTTCGGCCGGAGATTCAATAAAGATCAGAATGGCGAATAGTGAAGAAATAACCAGGATAGCCAAAAGGAAAACGGCCAGGGCTCTTACCAGGGAATCAGTGTTGATTGACTTATTGAAAGCCGAAACAGCCTTGAAGCCCCGAAAACGGCTGAATATCAAAAGCATGATGACAGCCATGGTCGTCGTCTTGATACCTCCCCCGGTGGAGCCGGGACAGGTGCCGATAAACATCAAGGCCATGGTCACAAACAAACTGATATCCGTAAGCGAGCCCTGCGGCACGGTATTAAAACCGGCCGTGCGACTGGTGACCGATTGGAAAAAGGCATTGGCCAGGCCGTATCCCGGCCCCATTTGCTCGACCATGTTTTTGCTCTCGGCCAGATAAAATAAAACCGTGCCTCCGATTAAAAGGACCGCGGTCGTCACGAGACAAATCCTGCTGTGAAGCGACAGTTGTATGGTCTTCGACGATCCCGAAAATATAATTTCCCTGATTACCACGAACCCCAATCCCCCGAAAATAATCATGCCCGCGACTACCAGCATGGTGTACACATCCCGGCCGTAACCTTCCAGATTATTGGAAAACAGGGAAAACCCGGCGTTGCAGAAGGCCGTGATGGAGTGAAATATGGAATAATAAACAGCCGTACCCAATGGAAATTGCCCGATAAATCGCACGAACAGAAGAACCGCCCCGATAAATTCAATCGCAAATGTCGTTATCATGACCGAACTGAATAATACTCCGGGACTGACATTGTATCCGGTTTCAAAACTCTCGGCCACGCCCAGTTTTTCTTTAAATGATAATTTCACCCCCATGGAAAACAAGAGAGCCGTCGTAAAAGTCAGGATACCCAGCCCCCCGGCCTGAATTAAAACGAGAATAATAATCTGGCCAAAAAATGAGAAATCTTTTGCCGTGTCCACGACCGTCAGTCCGGTGACGCAGATCGCCGAGGTCGCTGTGAATAAGGCATTGACGGCTCCCACTGGTTTCTCGCTGCCGCTTAAAGGAAGCATCAGCAAGGCCGCACCGACCACAATTGTGGCCAAAAAATAAACCGCGATTTTGCGGCCGGGGTTGCTTCCGAGTAATTCCATTTCTTCCTGATCCGCCTAATTAATCACGATTAGATACGCAGGTTTTAGACGTATGTCAAGGGAAGGATAGCCCGGTTATTAAGAGCCGTAACGGCGAAAAGCCTCAAGGGGCTTGACAGTTGACATAAAATTACCATTTTACTCCGACCCTTGGAGAATGAGGTTTATGAATATAGAACTTTATAATTACCAACTACCTGAAGATCGCCTGGCTTTATTTCCGGCCAAAAGACGGGATATATCCCGCTTGATGTCCCTGGATAGGGAAACCGGCGAAATCGGCCATGGAAAATTCACCCAGGTTATTGATTTCCTTAACCCCGGTGACGGCCTGGTAGTAAATAATACCAAAGTCTTTAAGGCCCGTTTGTTTTCCCGTCGCCCCAGCGGCGGCAAAGTCGAAGTCTTTTTGCTAAGTGAATTGGCAGAGGGGAAAGGGACGCTTTGGGAGGTATTGACTCATCCCACGCGAAGAATTCACGAAGGGGAGAGGTTGGTCCTGGGCGACGATGACGGCTTTGAGGTATTTCAAAAGAAACCGGATGGAAAAACCGTAATAAGATTTCGTAATAAGCCGGAAGCCGCCAGGCTGATCGCCAAATACGGCCACGTTCCCTTGCCCATTTATATCCATAGACCCGATCAAAAAAGCGATGAAAGCCGATATCAGACAGTCTACGCCCATGAACGCAAAGCCAAATCCGTGGCGGCTCCGACCGCCGGATTACACTTTTCGGATACACTCCTGGATAAGATAAAAAAGAAAGGGATAAAAATTATCCCCGTCACTCTTCATGTGGGCTACGGCACTTTTAAGTCCGTCAAGACTGAAAATATCGAAGAGCACGTAGTTGACCCGGAATCCGCCGAAATCACGAAATCATCGGCCCAGGCTATCAACAAGGTTCGCAAGGAAGGCGGCAAAATTATCGCGGTCGGCACGACTTCCGTCCGAACTCTGGAATCGGCGCCGATAGTTGATGGCGAGATTCAGCCCTTCAACAGCCCCGTCGACCTGTATATCCGCCCCGGTTTCGAATTCCGGGTCGTGGATCATCTGATTACGAATTTTCACCTGCCCAAGTCATCTTTAATAATCCTGGCTTCGGCCTTCGCCGGACGGGAAAAAATCCTCGAGGCCTACCGTATTGCCGTAGAGAACGGCTATCGCTTTTACAGTTACGGCGACGCCATGATAATCCTCTGACATTCCCGGAAAATTTTATTTCGCAGAATGGGCGTATGCGGTATATTTTACGCCGATGAATACTATTGCTCTTATAGTCGCCGCAGGCCGAGGCGTGCGGTTCGGGGGTGATGTCCCCAAGCAGTTTCGCCCGCTGGGGGAACGACCCCTGTTGTCATGGACCATAAGCCGCTTCGAAGAGGCGGCGTCAATCGATGAAATCGGCGTCGTGGTTGCGGAAGAGTTTTTGTTGTATACCAGGGAAAAAGTCGTCGCGCCCTTCGGATTCAAGAAACTGAACCGCATTATCGCCGGCGGTGAGACCCGGCAGGAGTCGGTTCTGAAAGGTCTGAAGAGCCTGCCCTATGCGACTTCCTTTGTCGCCATTCATGACGGTGCCAGACCTTTGGTCGCCCCTGAAGATATCGACAAGGTCGTGGGACTCGCCCAAAAAGATCGGGCGGCCATAATGGTCCGACCGGTGGCCGAGACAATAAAAAGAGTCGAGGGCGAATTTATCCTGTCCACGCTTGACCGCAGCAAACTTTATCTGGCCGAGACCCCCCAGGTGTTCCAATATGATATTATTCTTTCGGCCCATGAAAAGGCCGATTTGGAAGATGCGGCTCCGGATGATGCCTATCTTGTCGAAAAACTGGGCTTTAAGGTAAAGACGATTATCGGCCGGGGGCCCAATCCCAAGGTTACCACCGAAGGCGATCTGGAATATGTCAAATTTATTATGGGCAAAAATATATGAAGCCTGATTTTCGCACCGGCCTGGGTTACGATGTCCACCGCTTCGCCCGCAATCGAACCCTGGTTCTGGGCGGCGTAATAATCCCCTTTGAAATGGGCCTGGAAGGGCACAGCGATGCCGATGTCCTCCTGCATGCCCTGGCCGACGCCCTCCTGGGGGCCGCCTCGCTGGGCGATATCGGTCAGCATTTTCCCAATTCCGATGAAAGCCTTAAGGGGGCCAAATCGACCCTGATCCTGGCCGCCGTGTTCGAAATGGTGGTAAAAAAGGGCTACCTGGTCGGGAATGTCGATGCCGTCATTATTGCCGAGGAACCCAAAATGAGCCCCCATATTCCGGTCATGAAAGAGAAGATTTCAAGAATTCTTTTGATACCGGAAGATGCGATTTCAATCAAAGCCACGACCAATGAAACCATGGGCTTTGTCGGGCGCAAGGAAGGTATCGCCGCCCTGGCCAACGTCTTGATATACAGGGATCATGGAGCAGTCGCTTCAAACCATCAATAATTTTCTGGACGGGCTTTTCATTTATGGCCCGTTCCTTATTTATCTGGCCCTGTTTCTGGCCTCGTTTATCGAAAACATTTTCCCGCCCTTTCCCGGTGATGTCTTTACCCTGGCCGGGGGAGCCCTGGCCGCCGGCGGCCGCCTGAATATCTTCCTGGTTTTTCTCTCGGTTTACGTGGGTGGAATCCTATCCGTGTTTTTAATATATAAATTCGGTTACAGCATGGGACGGGGGTTTTTCTTAAGAAAAAACTATCGTTATTTTTCGCGCGATGATATCGCCCGCCTGGAAATCTGGTTCAAAAAACGCGGGCGTCTGCTCCTAATCTTGAATAGATTCATTGTCGGCGCCCGTTCGGCCATCGTTCTGGTAACCGGTATCAGCCGCTATGATTTGATTCAAACCCTTATCTTCATTTCCCTTTCCTTCTGGCTTTTCAATGGCCTGCTTCTTTTCAGCAGTTATGTCTTTTTTATAAGATTCGAAGCCATCGCCTCCTATTTTCAGATGTATGAAAAAATAGTCTGGCCGATTATAATATTATTGGCCCTGGGTATTGTTTTTCACCATTTGAGGAAAATTAACAGGAATGTCAAAAAATCTTAAAGTCCTGGTTTTGGCCGGAGGCCGCTCCGCCGAACGCGAAGTCTCCCTCAACAGCGCCCGCGCCGTGGCGGAAGCCCTGATGCGGCTGGGTTATGATGTCCGCGCCATCGATACCGCCGGCGGTACCCCCCTGATTGGTCCCGACCGGAAATTTTTACTTCAACCGGATACGAGTTCTTCCTCCAAATTGGCCCTGAAAATGTCGGATAGCCTTATGCTGGCGGAATCCCTGGCTTCGGAAAATTATCGCGATACCGATGTCGTCTTTATCGCCCTGCACGGCGGCGCCGGCGAGGACGGCACCATCCAGGCCATTCTCGATCTGGCCGGGGTTAAATACACTGGCTCCGGAATGCTGGCCTCGGCTTTGGCCATGAACAAAGCTATGACCAAAAGGATTATCTCCGGCGAAGGCATCCCCACTCCGCCCTGGCTTTTGGTTCCGCAAGACCGCATGCGGCACAAAGAAAAGACCGCGGCGGAAATCTCGGAAAAATTCCCCCTGCCGCTGATAATCAAACCCAATGACGGCGGCTCCACGGTCGGTCTGACTCTGGTGAAAAAATACGAGGACATTCCCGGGGCCCTGGAGACCGTCTTTAAATATTCCCGCGAAGCCCTCGTCGAAGGCTATATCAAGGGCCGTGAGATCACCTGCGCCGTTCTGGGGGGAGAGGCTTTGCCGCTGGTGGAAATCATCCCCACTAATGAACTTTATGACTACCAGTGCAAGTATACCAAAGGCAAATCCCGCTATGTCTGCCCGGCCGAAGTCCCGGCTGACATCGTGCAAACCGTGCAAAATTACTCTGCCAAAGCCTATCATATCCTCGGGTGCCGGGGGTTGGTCCGGGCCGATTATATTTTGAACGACCGGAACCAGCCCTATTTCCTTGAGGTTAATACCATACCGGGTATGACGGAATTATCACTGGCCCCCATGGCCGCCCGTCAGGCCGGAATGGACTTTGACCGATTGATCGCGAGGATTTGTGAACTGGCCCGAGAGAAAACTGCGGATGTCCCGGCTGAACGTTGACGGCGTAATCTTCGACCTCGGCTCAACCCTGCTGGAATACGAAAATATTCCCTGGGAAAAACTCAATCTCGATTGCTTCGGCCGTGGCTATGAATTCCTTAAAAAACAGGGACTGTCTATCCCCGAGGAAAAAGTATTTCGGGATAGATATATTTCCGTTCGCGGGCAATATCGCGACCGGGCTAATCAAACCTGGCAGGAATATGTCATTACCGATGCCATCGGAGAATTACTGAAGTTGAACGGCCTGACAAGTCCCGATGGCCTGGCCGATAAATTCTTCGAGGCCTTCTATGAGCCGGTGGCAAGGCAACTGTCGATTTTTGCCGACAGCGTTTCCGTTTTGACCGAACTGAAGAAGAGGGGCAAGAAAATCGGCCTCATATCCAATACCATTTTCCCGGCGGAATATCATCTGCGGGAAATGAAAAATTATGGCCTCTTGGAGCATTTTGATTTCACCATTTTTTCCTCCAGTTTCGGCTGGCGCAAACCTCATCCCGCGATATTCAACCATGCTCTGGAAAAAATAAGCCTCCCGGCCGAAAAAACCCTCTATGTCGGCGATAGATATATCGAGGACTACATGGGGCCGACCCAAATCGGCATGAAGGCGATCATAAAATACCGCGCCGGGCGGGAATACCCCCAGCCCTGGCCGCCCGAAATTATCGTCGTAAAATCCCTGTCGGAAATTCTCCTGCTTTTATAAGCACTGTTTGACCAAATCGACCGATATTATTATATTGGCCCTTTAATCCGTCGCCCGCTTAAAGGAGATTATTTTGGATAGTACCGAAAAACTTCTCGCCGAAATTACCGAAGCCTTCGGTCCTTCGGGATTTGAATCCGAAGCCCGCGAAGTCATGGCCAGGCACCTTAAAGGCCTGGGAAAAATCAGTTATGACCGCCTGGGCTCCATTATCGCCGAACAGAAAGGCGCCGCCGATTCCCCCAAAGTCCTCTTGGCCGGGCACCTCGATGAAATCGGCTTCATGGTCAAGGAAATCACCCCCGAAGGCTTTATTCGCTTTCTGCCTCTCGGTGGCTGGTGGACTCATGTCGTCCTCGGCCAGAGACTTCGCATCCGAACCGCCAAGGGCGATATTATCGGCGTCGTCGGCTCCCGGCCGCCGCATATCATAAAATCCGAAGAACGTAAAAAAGTCCTCGAATTCGAAGACCTCTTTATCGATATCGGCGCCCGCCAGGGATACGACGTCGTTAAGAAACTGGGTGTCCGCCTGGGCGACCCCATTGTGCCGGATTCCAGTTTCGTCATCATGAACAGCGAAAAGATGTACCTTTCCAAGGCCTTCGATAATCGCTTCTCCTGCGCCGTGGTCATCGATGTCCTCAAATCCTGCAAAAATATCAAGCATCCCAATGCCCTTTATGGGGTCGGGACGGTTCAGGAAGAAATCGGCTCCAAAGGAGCCAGTACCGTGGCCAATATTGTCAAACCCGATGTGGCCATCATCATCGACGTC
>Ga0105105_10000390_pt1 | contig 20021 bp, 19 predicted proteins | sample PPLLaktember2015_4_FD_79108 | JGI IMG/M metagenome (GOLD analysis project Ga0105105, IMG submission 79108) | Freshwater sediment microbial communities from Prairie Pothole Lake near Jamestown, North Dakota, USA - PPLs Lake P8 Core (1) Depth... | ecosystem: Environmental > Aquatic > Freshwater >...
AGAAAAGAAAATTTTCTTTCCATCTTCATCCACCTCAAACAGCAAATCATAATCCATGTTATAAAACTGTAGGTTTACACTGATTTCATTTCAATATTGATTTTTTACGAATTCATTGGTTCAAATCCCTCTCCTCACTATTTCACGCTAGTCTCATTTCTTTACTGTTGCAAAATAGTTATCAGCATTTTTTTTAGAATGTATATTCACATCTTGGATTTCTAGTATTTTAAAACCCGCTTCTTTTAAATCTTTCAGAAACTCTTTTTTGCTGTAAAGGTGATAGAAACGAGGTATATCCAATCCATGTTGTCTCCAATAGATATCAATGTCTCCAAACTCTGATTTACCTATTTTAGTAAACCATTTTTTGAAGAACTGTTTTCTGTATTTATCCTGCCAGCGTGACCACACACTAATAAGCGCTTTTCCATCTTCTTTCATTATTCTTCTTATTTCTTTTAGTGCTTGAACCCTATTGTCCCTACCTTTTATGTTATGTAGGGCTGCAATGAAGATCACGGCATCTACAGAGTCATCTTTGATAGGTATGTTTACTGCATTGGAATGTAATAGTATCGTATTTTCCAGATTGTTTTCTAAAATTTTGTTTTTAACTATGTAAAGTAGTTTACGTGAAATATCTAAACCAACAGCATTTTTGCATTGCTTTGCGCATAGAGTTAAATGTCTACCGTTACCACATCCTATATCAGCAACAGTATCTGTTTTTCTTAGTGTTTTTATAAAATCTAAACAAGTCTCCCATGGTTTATGTCTTGTCGTATCAAAACTCTCAGCTATTGCATCCCATGTCTCTTCATTTGTTTTAATAATATTTTCTGGCATATGTTTTGTTTTTACTCCAAATAAATAGCTGGCCTGAGTGGAACGGCAAACCTTGCTTTTTTAGCGGGGTCGTAAACGTTTTTATCATCAGCACTAAGTATATTTATCTCCGTACTAAACTCTCTTTTAAAGAATTCTACTGCTTTTTCTAGATATGTTTTTTCGTCTATTTTTACCTCGAAGCGCTTCTTATCGTTTTCATTTAGTTTTTTTATCTCTCCTATTGTTTTGCTTATGAAATCAGAGACTTCTTTACCTTGTTTTCGAAGTTCGGGATCGCTCATAGCCGTTTTCATAAAAGAACCCATTTCCAGTTTGTTTTCTTTCTGTAGAGCCAGGGCTTTTTCAAAAAGCTGTTTTTTCCACATGGGCGAAACATACATGTAAAGTTTTTTTGGTTTCATGCCTGTGACTTTTAGTATCTGATTTACGTCATCAACTATGTCTGATAGCAGTTTTTCTCCTACTTCATCCTTTTCTGATACTGTGTCTGGTTTGTATTGCGGGTACTTTTCCAATGATATGAAACCCTTGCCGAATAAAGTCCAAAGTTCCTCTGTTAGGTGTGGTGTTATCGGTGTCATCAGTTTTAACCAGTCTGATAAAACCTCTTTTAGTAGTTTTTTGTTTCCCCCGCCTCTTTTTAGGTACCATTGTATGCTTTTCTGGAACTCAAAAAATATTTCGTTAGTAGCAATACGTATATCGAATGTTTCAAAAGCATCAAGAGTTTTCTTTATCGTTCTCTGTGTTATGCTTTTCATCCAGTTGTCAAGGTTTTCATCTTTTTTATCTTCTAACGTGTTAATCTGGTTTATCATTTTGTAGATGTTTACAACCCTGTTTTTGTACTTTGTTACGACCTCTTGGTCCCATTCTATATCAACGAAAGGAGAACCAACATGTGCGTAATATAATCGCATTGCGTCCACGCCATATGTGGTAGCCGCTTCGTTTATGTGTTCTGCTCCTCCCTTAGATTTACTTATTTTTTCTTTACCCTTTTGTGTAACCCACCAGTGAACAAATATCCCTTGAGGCCATTTGTTCTTAGGCATCACAGCAACATGGTTCATTAAAAATACTGGGAAATGTACGGTTTTATGCTCCTTACCACCAAGGTTTATGTCAACTGGGTACCAGTAATCAAAATCACTCCTAATATTATCCCAAAGCTGATTTTGTTTCTTACCTATTCCCAGGAATACGTAATCGAAGAACTCGTTTGTCATCTCCTCAGTTTTTATCTTGTTCTCATTAACATACTTAGAGATAATATAATAAGCAGGGTATAGTGTTGAGTCTGATATTGGTTCTATTATCCAGTCTTTTTTAAACGGGAACTCCGTCCCAAGCCATGAACCACGCCTTATACATGCTCGATCGCCAAACCAATCAAGTACCTTTGGCATCTCATCTTTGTACTCCTGCGGATATATGTTCATATGTTGTTCATGTTCCTTTGATTTCTCAGTAAGCTCCGTGTCACTATATTTTATGAACCATTGATCAGGTATCTGTTTTATGAAGACTTTTCCACCGCATCTGCAAACAACTTCCTCTGAGAACTCTCTCATAACAACAGCTAGATTTTGTGATATAAGCTCGTTTTTAACCTCGTCTTTTATATCTGATATTCTTACCCCTGCGTAGACTCCACATTTGTCGTTTAGGTAACCTGTGTGAAACTCTTTTTTGTATACTATTTCTGTTGCGTTGTTCAGTTTCTCTGTTTCAATCTGGCTTTTAATCCCTAGTTCATCACATACCTGTTTAGCAGGGTTTGTACCAAATCCTTCTACATCTATGATTGTTATCGGATAGATTTTTTCTCCTGATTCTACTAGTGCTATCCAGTCGTATGGTGCATGGGCTGGTACAGACATCACAATGCCTGTTGCTACGTTTGGATCAGCAAAAACCCCCGATAGGATTGGTACTTCTCTGTTTACCATTGGTATTTTACAGGTTTTTCCAATGAGAGTTTTACCGGATATTTTTTCGTTTAATAACTCAACTTTTTCAAGTTGATGTGTAAGTTTTTGTATGCATTCTTTTGAGCATATCCATGTTTCTCCGTTTATCTTTGCTTTTTGGTATTCAACATTTGGGTTGATCCACATGTTGGTTACACCAAAGATTGTTTCAGGTCTGAGTGTTGCAGCTGGTAGTATTGTTCCGTCTTTCATCTGGAATTTGATTGTTGTGAACTCCATTATCTCAGCTGAGCCACCTTTTGATATATCTGTTTCTGATTTGTCTACCGCTACTGGTCCGCAGTTTTGACAAAATGGCGCATAGTGTGGTTTCTGGATTAGTAGGTTGTTTTCTTTTAGTTTGTGGAACTGCCATTGTATAAACTTGTTGTATCCTGGTGATATTGTGCTCATGACTCTAGAATAGTCTATTAGGAAACCAAATTTTTTCCAGTAGTCATCTACGTAGATTTTTCCAAAATATTCTACGACTTTCATTGGATCTGCCAGTTTTTTTATGAAGTCGTCTTTTAAACCGTTTTCTTTTAGTGATTTTATTGTTACGGGGTCTTTTCTCTCTACTTTTTTTGCGAAGCCTATCGATGGTATTCCTGAGGCGTGGAACCCTGCAGGGAACATGACGTCGTAGCCGGTCATTGTTTTGTATCTAGCTATTATGTCGCAGTATGTGAACCCCCTCATATGTCCTACATGGAGGTATCCTGATACTCCAGGGTATGCAAAATGTAATAGGAATTTCTTTTTGTTTTGTTTTTTTGCTTCATATATCTTGGATTCAAACCATTTTTTCTGCCATTTCTGTTCTACAGTTACGTAGTCATAGTTTTTTGTTTCCATATCTTGCCTCATCCGTTGGGAAATGATAAATATGTTATATAATTGTTTTTAAACAAAAGCCCGCAGAAAAAATATTTGCTAATTTTTAACATGTTTAGCTCTATAGATAGTGTATCCACCAATAATCGCTAACAAACCAATAATAACAGCCAATGATTGAGGGCTGAATATGTATAAAATTATTGGCCAATCCTCAGGAAAGCCAGTAATAAATAACGTGTAAAATATTGAAACTATCCCAATGGCGAACAAGGGTATTCCAATCGCAAAAGCAAATAATGCTAGATTTTCTCCTAGAATCTTTCCACCTTGAACACCGGACTCTTTTACATATGTATCTGACTGCATATGATAGTCTTCTGATGTCTTTTTATTCATGTTTTTTTTCCTCCCTCAAGCTACGATCTCAAAACAGGTACTCTTTTATAAATCCTCAGATAACAAAAGGTTTCTCTCCGGTTGTTAGAATCATTGTTTTGCCATTTTGTCACGATATGTTTATATAGCATGAGTAGCAAAGTATAACATAGGAAGGTGAGGAAAAAATGAGAGATTTGATAGTGGTCTCAGAGATTAAAACCCCCGAAGAATACAAACAAATGAAAGACATACTCGAAATCTTCATCATAAGGGACAGAATAAAAGAAATAGCACTTGCAAAGTAGTCTATCTCTCATTGATTCCCGCTTTAAAAACCACCCCATATCTTTTTATTTTTTCTTTTTTTGTTTGATTTTTGCCTAAGGTAAATTTTATATTATCAAAAATTATTCATAATTATAAAATTATAAATTAACATAAAAATAAACATAAATGTGGAGCTGGAGTAAAATGAAAAAAACTCCGCTGAGGAGTTTAATAAAAAACGAAAAAGCAATCTCTGAGGAGTTTACATCCCTACCAGCACTATCTGTAGTAATGATAGGATTCACACTATTTTTCATACTTATAGCTAGTGTATATTCATCCTACGCAATGAGAATAGACGCTTTAGATAAATACAAAACTGCAGATTTTATTTCAACAAAACTAACCAATCCTGACTGCTATTTTATAAAAGAAGGTGGACTAGTTGATCTACCAAAATTACACTCAACGGAAAGTAACATTTTACTTCAGTCGATGAGAAATAACTACAAATCATCTGATTTTGATTTTATATTACGTATAAGCTGGGATAAAAACTCAGAGGATTTCCCTGAGAATCTTCCAAGTAACATAGGAGATAGGATTGCAGTAACAAAAGATGTTGGAGTCTACCTAAATGAGGTACAGACTCTACCAGGAAAACTCACCATCATATTGTGGAATTTGAAATAAAGAAACCTCAAGGGTGTTAATAGATATGAGGCGGCTTTCAAAAAACACGCATGCTGTTTCCTCTATGTACGATGCGGTTCTCTTCATAGTAATGGTCTCCTTATCTGGTGTTATCCTTTTACCAGCCCTTCAAAATGATATGGCTGTAAAAACATCTATAGATAAACATAGAGAACACATTGCCGATGAGGCGCTAAGCACTTTTCTGGTTTCTCGCTCAGATTGTTTTAGCTACAAATTCTGTGGAGACCTCATAGATGATATAGCTGGGTCACTTGGTATAGACAACTCAAGCGAAGGCTTATATGGTTCAATAACAAACTGGATTCTGGCACATGAACAGCTGCATAAAAAATATGCAAACCTCGTTGCAGAAAATCTAGGATGCCAACTAAAAATGCCTTTTTCGCTTTTTGGAACCGACCGTTTCAACATTTTCACTGGTGATTTTGATAGAAAATTATTAAATGAAACAAACAGGTTTTTTTCATCATATCTTGGGGACAAATACTGTTTTAATTTAACGGCATTGTGGCATCCCATAAAAGGAGTCCCATTTGGCGGCGAATTATATATTGGTGAACACCCGCCCAACATGGATTGCCATGTAGCACAAACCTCTATAATCATGCCGTATTTGCCTGTATTAACAGTTGGTAATACAACCATTGTTTTTACAAGGCACTGGCTGAAAAACCAGCTGTTCAGAGGCATAGGTGAATTTGGATACCACAATTCATCAATCCCCCAGATTACAAACATAAAAAAGGTTTTTAGTGACTATATAACAAACAATTTATCATCACCATATACTGATAGAACAAATGCTACTATTGCAACATATGAAAATGTTAGCACACTAGTATACGGTTTTTTGATAGATGGAATAAAAAATGAGACAAGCGAGGTTGTTTTCCCAGGCATTGTGGGCATGACTATTACATATTTTTTTGACAAGTTAAAGAATGCAACACAGGGTTTTTTTGAAGGCGCAGTCGATGAATTCATGGGTGAGGCGTTATGCTCAATAAATGACATGTTCTTTGGTCTTAACAGCAGTGTTGACGATCCTATAATGCAGGGAATTTATGATGAACTGAACAACTCTATCCAAGGTTTACTTAATACTTCTCTCGGGACTTTAAATGAGGTTTTCAACACTTTTGAATTGGCAATAAAAGAAAACATAACACTAATCTTAAAAGGTTTTCTTGATTCGTATATATCTGTTTTTGTTGACAATGTTTTTGATGTAATTGACATGGGTGTTGATTTTGCTGAGATGCTAATAGACTGGTTTTTTGAACGCATTTCTATCGATAAAGCACAGGTTGTTTTAACCATATGGGTGGCGAGGGAATGAAAAGAATTAGACCAGTTATATGTGATAACCGTGCGCGTATACCTTTTTCTGTGATAGGTATCTTTCTACTTATTGGCAGCACTTTCACAACAGTATACGTTGTAAAACTTGAGCAAGAAAAATCAGCTGAGATAGCGAGTACTATGGATTTGAACAAAGTTGAGAATTTGATAAGGTTTGCTGAAGCAGATATTGAAACCGCGATAAATCTAGCTGGTATGAAGGCGTTAAAAAATTTGGGGAGAGAACCTGTGATCACACCATACATGGATACAGGTTTTGGTGATACTGCTGATGAGATAAATAAAAACCGCATACGATGTATTTTGATGGATGAGCTTAACGTATATTTGACTTCTAACTATCTGTATGATGTTTTTAATGACGGCGAATATGCAATGAACGTTGTTTTGCAGGTGGGAGATGAATATCCACTGATCAGTAGAGATAACTTGGACGTTAATATTATCGAGATGGATATCAAAAGAGTTTTTGCCATTCCAATCATTGGTCCAAGTGAAACGCTTGAGGATCAACCTAGTTATTATATGGTTAATGTTCCAATAGATTTTCAAATTAAAAGATTAAACAGTGATGATGTTGTTTTAGCTCTTAGAACAGTTAATGCATCTTCCATTATTACTTCTCGTCATCTTATTCTTAAATCGTTGATGGATGACTATTACAATACTATAGATGGCGGTCTTAAGCCGCTGTGGACTATTACAACTGCCCTCTCAAATGTTTATTCTTTGATTAGGGGTTATAAGCATTTTAGTAGCGGTAAGCCTTTGAATGTGGTTGATAACAAACATCTCGCGCTGATATTGAATGGTGGTCTTTTACTTGAACAAGGTTTAGTTTTTAGCAGCGTTGACCCGCTAGGTGTTGTTGAGTTCGCTAAAAAAACCGGGCAGACACTTAAAAAGACATCCGGTGATCAAACACTTACAGATATTTTTAACGACATGGAAAGCGATGGCTTTGACTTTGATACTGGTGAGTTTTCAGAGGGCAGTGCCAATGTCGATGCTGGCGATGACATAAATGAGAGTATTGATGATTGCCCTCATGTTGATATTTCTGAGATAGCTGAGCGTATATTATATGATGTAGACAGTGTTACCCTTGTTTTTAGAAAACCTTCCAGCGGTATTTGGTCTAATATCACTATCGATATGACCGATGATGTGCAAGATGTCCTAAACGATGTTGTCAAGAATATGATTGCGCAGGGGTATATTTGGAATAGTACTCTCAAACAACTTGTGGTTAACCTTACCACAGTTGATAGCATATCTAGCATTATTTCTGAGGCTTATAAATCTGAGATGAGCACTAGTGTGGATAGAGTTGGGGGCACTGATTTAGGTAAACATGCTGGTTACCCAGATGATGAGGGTTTTGGTGAATGGGATCTCTCAGGAAGCCCCATACTTCTTGGTACTATCGATAAGCCCGTAAAAGGTCATGTTACGCCTGGTTCTACTGTATATGGTGAAATTTATAGTGTTAGATGGAGTAGATTGCACAGTTGGAGCGAGACACATGAGGATATAATCGGTAATCAAACTGTTAATGTTACAACATATTACACTACAACGGATTATTTGAATGAAACGGTTACAATAAAAATTGTATTAGATTCGTATTCAGTTATGTCTAATGAAGATTCATGGGTTGGTGCGAAAGATGTTTTTTACTACAATGTTCTGTTTGATGATATCAACCTTGAGGAGACAGTTAGTGTTTACATAGATTCATATCTTGATCCGAACAGGGATTCACTTGTTTTACATGGAGAGGGCACATACTATGAGAACTCTGTTGATGGAGAGATCAAAGACTGGGTTTATGACCTAACATGGGATGCATTAGACACTATTCTTGCTATGATTCGTGAAATTAAACTGGATAAATCTATAACATCAACTAACTACCCTGACTTATTTGAACTTATGATAAAAGTTAGAGATGATTTGCTCGGTAAATTTGATGACAACCTCAGCTTTTATCTAGATAAAACCTCTTATTTAAACGGGTCGCTTTACAGCAGCGTTGGCAACAAGGGTGTTTACTTTGTTAGGGATTGGTATGTAGAAAAAGCTAGAGATGATATTGAACAAGTTTTTTCTAGCGTTATCGATGTTATAGACCAAAAACTCGATGAGACACTAGATGATTATTCTCCTGGTTTAAATACAGATGATGTCCGTGATACTTTGAGCGACACAAAAGATGCTTTGAAGAACGGCTTTACTATACCTTTTGGTTTTGATATCGATGTTGTTAGAAATATAGATGGTGTGAATATTTGGAATGAGACTCTTAGATGCGCGGTTGACCAATACCCAAACTATTTGGATCCTTTTGAAAAAACTGGTTTTGGTGATGAGGAAATTTGGACTATGAAAATACGTAATCGTTGTACCCTTGGCTCAACTGGTTTTCCGATTCTGCCACCTACACCTGTTACGCCATGGATTTTAACTTTTAATATATGGGTTATCGATGTTGAGGGGGAGTATGCGCAGTTCAAGTTAGTTGACTCAAATGATGAGACCTTATTCAACACAATTGTTGGTCACGAGCCACAGGCATATATAAGGGAATCACGTGTCGTTTCTGTCGATGGTGTTCCAGTTGGTGAGAATACTCGTTTGAGTTTTGGTTTTACAACCGTTGCTTTTGGCGTGGTGCCGCCATGGGGTATGATGGTTGGTGACCTTGAAGGAGACTGTTGGGATGAGCATACACCAGGGTATGATTAGATGTTTGTAAAAAAATTTGTTGGGGTAGTTGTTTTCTTTTTGTTTTTGTTTTCAACTTTTTTTGTGTCGGTTGTAGATGCTGGTGAATGTAAATATGGTTCTATGTATGCCTGGTTTCGTAATACTAATGAGGAATGGCGAAACGCAACCGCTCATCCCTCTCTTAAACTGGGTGAAGAGTTTGAGGTTAAAGTTGTTATCACAGCAGGAACGGATTTATCTGTGATATTTTTTAAGCTGCGTGAGTTTGGAAATCCTGTTTTTGAGGTTATAGACGGTCCAACTGATATTGGCGAGCTTCTTGAATGTGGACGTAGTGTGAAAAATGGTGATAACTTCATTTATAACTGGATTGTACGTGTTAAAACTGATACTGAGTGGTTTAACGCATATTGTCCTCTTGAGGTGTTCATCCAGTTTAACAAAAATGATCACGATGATTGCACTGTAAGTTTTGACGTACTCACAGCTTATGTGGTTAATGAGTATTGGGATGGGTACAACGCTACAGATAATATCAACAGCATGAGTGAAAAAAATAGTATGCCAGGTTTTGAATTTTTAATGCTTTTAATAACAGTATGTTTTATAGTTTTTTTTAGGCGAAAAAAACTTTTTTTATTTTAAAAATTCGTGGATGTCTTCGATTTTTACTGTTTCTTGTTTACCTGTTTTCATGTCTCTCAGTGTAACTGAGTTTTGCTCTAGTTCTTTTGGTCCTACTATTATTGTTTTTTCAGCGTTTATTGAGCTAGCGTATTTCAGTGATTTGCTTATCCCTCGTCTTAGCAGGTCGATGTCTGCTGTTATGCCTTGGTTTCTAAGTTTTTGTGTTATCTCCATGGATTTTTCTATCATGTCTTCGTTTACAGGTATGACGTAGGTTTTTATCGGTGCTGTTGGGAATTGGTAGTTCTCTGTTTCCAGTGCTATTATTGTGCGGTCAAAGCCTATTGCGAATCCTGCGGTCTGTGTTTCTTTTCCACCAAATAATGATATAAGTTCGTAGGCTCCTCCACCGGCTAGTTGTTTTTCTGCTCCTAGCGATGGCGCATCTATTTCAAAAACGATTCCTTTGTAGTAGTCAAGCCCTCTAACTATCCCCATTTTTATTTGGCAGTTTTTTATTTTGAACGTATCTTTTATTAGTTGTAGTATTTTTTCAAAGAAATCAAATTCTTTTTTTGTTTGTTCGTCTTTTATGTATTCTTTTATTTTTTTGATATCTGTGGTTTGTAGTATTTCTATGAATTGTTCTGAATCTTCATTTTTTACATCAAAATCTCTTAGTAACTGTAACGTTTCGTTGTATTGTGATTTATCTATAAATGTTGTTATTTGTTTTTGTTGTTCTTTTGTTATCTTCAGTTTTTTGAACATTGCTGATAGTAGGTTTAGGTTGCCTATGTTTAGTCTTATATCTTTTAGACCTGAGTTTTTTAGTAGCGTGTATGCCAGTGCTATTAGTTCTGCGTAGGCTTCTGGTGTGTCTGTTCCTATGATTTCACAGCCTGCTTGTCTGAATTCCCTGTATCTACCTTTTTGTGGTCTGTCATATCTGAAGCAGTTACCAAAGTAGAATAGTTTCAGTGGTTTTGGTTCCATCTGCAGTTGTTCTACATAGAATCTTATTACCGGTGCTGTTAGTTCTGGTCTTAGCGTTAGATCTCTGCCGCTTTTATCTTTAAATGAATAGAGTTCTTCTATTATCCCATCGCCGGATTTTGCTGTGAAAAGCTCTAGGTTTTCGAACATCGGTGTCTGTATTTCTCTGTATCCGAATGTTTGAAATGTGTTTCTCATTGAATCTTCTAGGCATATGCGTTTTTGCATTTCTTCTGGAGTGAAATCTCTTGTTCCTCTTGGTATTTGATACATATTTTGATTGTATAAAAACCGCATTTAATTATGTTTCTGTGTTTGTTATGTACATCTATGATGAATGATTATTTTTATATACTACAAATGTATATAAATGTGCAATAACATATATAATATTACTAATATTGTTGCGTCGCCGGCAGCAATTAGAGTATATGATAAGTCGTTCTCTATCAACAGGCGGGGGAGGATGAAAAGAAGAAATGAAGAAAATCAAAGCATTGTTAATAGCTAGTTTTTTGATTATTACAATTGCTGGTACTTGTTTTTCGGCAAATGCTGCAATACAGGTCGTAAATAAAGTACAACAACCACAACAGCCACAACATGGCAGTGAAGGAACCATCGCTGGAATGATATACGACAAATATGCCAACCCAGTGGATAATGCAATTGTCATGCTATTCCCGGCAGGAAAATTCTTGCCAGAAATTGTTAGTAGCAAGGATGGCGCATATAGTTTTACTGATGTTCCTTCAGGCCAATACAGAATTGTAGCGACAAAACCACTGATAAACGGTAGTGGATCAACAACAGTTTTCACATTAAATGAAGGGTCAACCATACTGAGAAATGTATACCTAACTCATGGTTTTGGCGGTAGCGGTGGAAATTATAGTGGCGAAAACGGGACCGTTGCTGGAACGATTTACGACGAAAACGGCAATCCTGCAGATGAATCATATGTCCTTTTGTTTGGAAAAGGGAAAATTTTGCCTTATAATTATAGTATAAGCGCTGAAGATGGTTCATACGGATTTGTTAATAACGTCCCTCCAGGCCAATACCGGATTATAGCCACAAAACCACTTATTGATGGTTCTGGATCAACTACTCTTTTCGTTGTTAGTCCAGGAGCTACAACAACAATAGATGTATACTTAAACAATTTTTTAGGTGGCGGCCAAGAGATAATGGGACAACAGAAATTACTACTTAAAAAGTAGAACCAAAAATTAAAAATTTTTTCTTTTTTTATTTTTCTTTTTATTGCTCAAGCGTTGCGTGTCTTCGACGCATGGACTCTTCATTCTCATTTTTGCTTTCCAAAAGATCAGCAATTATTCCGTCCAAAAGAATCCACACACTTGCTTCAAAAAGTGTACCCAGAGGGGCATATCGTTTCCTTTCAACATCACTACAGCTTGCAGCCAGATACAATGTAACATCTGCGTATTTTGCTATTTCGGATTTCCTTTTTCCAGTAATTGATATTACTTTTGCGCCTAAGCCGTGAGCAATATCAGCAGTCATAACTGCAGGAATAGTTTCACCTGATCCTGAAATTATTACTACTGCATCTCCTTTTTTCACAGGAGCAGTTATAGTTTCACCAATGACAAAAGTTTGAAAACCTAGATGCATGAGTCGTATAGCGAATGCTTTTGCAACCAAACCCGATCTACCAGCGCCATAAACAAATATCCTGTTTGATTTGAAAAAAAGTTTTTTTATTTTTTCAACGTCATCAGTTGATACGCTATTTAGTATATCGTTTATTTTTCTCTGGATGTATTTTATAGATTTTGAAAAAACTATTTCTTCTTCTTTTTCTTCTTTTTTTTGCATGTTATTTCCGTTAGATCCTTATAATTTGCTGTTTCTTTACCAGTTCGTTTCATGATTGCTTTTTCCACTTGTAGTTTTATATAAACTGCATCATGTTCTAACAATGGTGACTCTGATATTAATGTGGCGTTGTAGTTGTTATCAATTATAATATCTATCAACGGTGCTAAGGGCATGTCTCCTTTTTTGATTGGGACGTGATAGTATTCGTTTCCATCCTCGTAGTAAACTCCTGTGAGATGTATAAGGTAATTTTTCAATCTAAGTGGTTTCAGTTTTTTGAAAATCACCTCGAAATCCTCTCGTTCCTTAAGAGAACCGTTTCCTCTTGCATGAATGTGTCCAATGTCTATTATTGGTACAATGCCTTTCACGTTTTTGCAGACTTCTATGATTTCATCTAGGCTGCCGAACACCTTTTGTTTGCCCATTGTTTCTAGGCCTATCCTAGTTTTTATTTTTTCTTTTTTGAAGATTTTTTGTAGTTTCTTTGTGTTTTTTATAATTTTTTTCAGAGTTTTTTTCTCGTTCTCTTTACCGTAGTACCCTGGGTGTATTATCACTGTTTTTGCCCCAATTTTATCTGCTACTTTTGCTGATGTAACTATCTTTTCTATGCTTAGTTCTAATTCGTCGTCACCAGCTAGATTTATGTAGTATGGTGCGTGGACGTGTATTTCTATGTCGTTTTCTTTTGAAAAATCTTTAATAAACTGTGCTTCTTCATCTTCCATCACGTATAACCCGCGGACGAACTGTATCTCCATTGCATCTAGATTCAGTTGCTTTTTAATATAGACTAAACCGTCTTTGTTTGTTCGTCCTTTACAAGAAAGAGGTATACCTGCTGGTCCTATTCTTATCATAAGTTTTTATCCTCCCCTATCTCTCAAACCATTTATTCTCTAATTTAAGTCCTTATTAATTGTCATGATCCTTTTTATAAGCTTTTTGTTTTTTTATAAAAATTAAATGAAAAATTGTTTAGACTATGCCTTCCAAACGGCTCATTATGTTCCATATCAGGGTTCTGCCATGAAGCGGTATGTTCGGGTCGTTTGCCAGTTCATCTAATCTCTGTGATGCTGTTGCTACCCTGACGTCCAATGGGTCTGTTTTTTTTAGAAGAATATTTTTTACTTCCTCTGCACCTCTCCGTATATTCCTCGGGATTGAGTTATCCTCATTAAGCATATTGAGGCCATCGCATACCTGCATGATTTTGTCGTCTTGTGTCATAGAGTTCACCATCTTAAGTATCAACGGTGTAATGCGATAGGGGATAAAAATATTTGGGCAGATAAATTTAATCCTCTAAGTATCTTGTGTTTAGTATCTCTTGTATCTCGGTTGCTATGTTTTTTCCTATGCCTTGTATCTCTTTTAGTTCTTCTTCTGAGGCGTTTACTATGTCTTTTATGCTGCCGAAATGTTCGAGTAGTCTTTTTGCTAGTACAGCTGATATGTTTGGTAAGCCTTCTACTATGAACTGTTGTTTTTCTCTCGTTGACATCGGTGTTTTTTCGCCCCTGGTTGCAACCGGTTTTTTTTCGTCTCTTTGTTCACGCGCTGCTATTATGTATAGTAAGTTTGCTGTTTCCATGGGGTTTTTGGTTGTTATCACTGGTATGCCGAAGTCTACGATTATTGAAACAATACTACCATATATTGCGTTGTGGCTTATGTTGCGTTTTGTTAGCAGTCCTTCTCCTTCTATTATCAGTATGGGTCGTGGGTAGGCTTCTCTTAGTTTCGCTGCTTGTTTGAATAGTTTGCCTTCTATCATTGATCCCAGGTAGTCTTCCACGGTTTTGCGTTCTACGCCTATTCTTGTTGATAGTATGTAGTCTCCTGTGTCCAGTTGTTGTGCTTCTACGTTTGCTTCTTTTAGTGTAAGGTTTTTTGCTACTGGTGAGCGGTATTCACGGTGATCTACAATTATTGTTACCTGTTTTTGCTGTTTTTGGTAGTCTGGTAGTGTTGTTTGTGTTTCCAAGGGTTTGTCGTACAGTGTTTTTGTGCCTTCGAGCTGTTTACTTATTTTTGATCTTAGTATCTCTAGTTCGCTTCTCATTTGTTTTTCTTTTCTTTTTGCTGCCCAGTAGTATGCCTCGTCTTGTGTGTCTTTTGTTATCAGTATTATCACGTTTCCAGGCATTTTACGCCCTGTTCTACCCCGTCTCTGTATAGTCCGTATTTCTGACGGTATTGGTTCGTAGAATACGACTAGGTCGGTTGATGGTATGTCAAGTCCTTCCTCTGCTACGCTTGTTGCTATCAGTATGTTGTATGTGTCTTCTTTGAATTGTTTTATTATGTTGGCTTGTTGTTTTTGTGTGAGCCCTTTATCTTCATCTCGTTCTGCTTGTCCTATGAACCGTACTGGTTTGGCGTTTTCTATCTGTTCTATGTGTTTTAGTAGATGCGCTGATGTGTCGCGGTAATGTGTGAAAACAATGATTTTTGAGTCTGGTTTATTTTTTAGTTGTTCACTGATTATGTTTGTTATCTCTTGTACTTTTGGGTGTTCTATGTTCAGGGATTTAACGTAAGCTATCGCCTCTAGTATGTTTCTGTCTGCCATTATTTCTCTCGATGCTTTGCTGCTGTCTTTTGATACTGATTCTTTTCCCATCCTCTGGAAATAGTTTTTTAGTGCATTAACCCCCTGTGTCTGTAGTAGTTCTATAGCGTAGTATATTTTTAGCGCAGCGTTTTGTGTTGAGGCTGCTTTGAAAAGTATGCTTGGTGGTTTCATACTTGCTTGTAACTCGGCCTGTATCCTTTTTTGTGCATCCAATAGTTTAGTACGGTTTATCATTGAAACAGAAGATGATTCTATGAATCCTGCGTCTTTTAGGAATTGTAGGCGTTCTGACAAAGATTTTTTTAGTAGCTGTAGTGTATATGCAAAGTCTCTTGGTAGCAGTATTTCTTTCCATGTTATTTTCAGGTCGTAAACATATGGTTTCACGTCAGGGTCGTATTTTGTTCTGATCTCTATGTTGTTTATATCAAGGTTTTTGCATACCTCAAGTATTGTTTTTACGTCGTTTCCTGGTGATGCTGTTATTCCTAGTGCTAGGCGTTCTGTTTCTCTTTGTTTTTGGTGCATCTCAGAAACATAAACATAGGCATAGTCTCCCACTGCGTGGTGCGATTCATCATATATTATGAATGAGACGTCTTTTAAACTAATTTTTTTTGATATCAGGTCGTTTTGTATTACCTGTGGTGTTGAGACTATTATTCTGCTGTCTTCCCAGGTTTGTTTTCTTTTCTCTGGTGACACCTCGCCTGTGAAAACCGTTATGATGTTTTCGTCTATTGTTAGGTTTTGTTTTAGGTATTGTGCGTGTTGCGTCACTAGTGGTTTTGTTGGTGCTAGGAATAGTATTTTGTTGTCTTGTTTCTGTAGTTGTTTTGCTATTAGAACAAGTGCTATCACTGTTTTTCCCATGCCCGTTGGTAGCACCACTAGCGTGTTTTTTTTGGTCGCAGAGTCTGCTATGTTTACCTGATATTCCCTGCGTTCAACTGTATTTGGTTTTATGAATTCTTGTTGTATATACACAAAAAAAAGGAATACAGTTTAGGTTTTAGTATATTTGCAAAATATTATAACCCTATAGAGGTTTATTTTTTTGGTTTAAGATGGATGTATTTGGTTTTGCTATACCGTTGTGGGCTGTTTTTCTTTTAGGCATAGTATTGATTGTTGTTGTTTGGAAGCTTATAAAGTTTGCTTTGACTGTTCTGATTGTTTTGATATTGTTCTTTGTGATTTTGATAGGTCTTGATTATTTCCATGTTTTTGATATGATTCAAAGTTTTTTATCTGGTTTGTTGTGATTTTATATAAGCTGTAATATTTTGATAAAAAGCTTTATAGCCCTTTACATTATTTATGTTAAAAAGGTTGGATGGGCATGGAAGAAGATATGAAGGGGTCTGCTCGGTTGGATGATAGCGAAGTTGATACTCTTTTAAAATTATATTCAAACAGTGGTGGCGTTGTTAAGGGCCTCTCAGGTTTTGGTTTTGATGACAGAGTATTACATGATTTAGTTGGTAAGAACCTTGTAAGTGTTAGTGTTGATAGTGGTAAGGGAGTTATTTCTCTCACTGACATGGGTAATACTATCTGTGGTTCTGTTATGATGAACCGGGTTCTTGGCAAGGCCGATGATTTCAGGGACCGGGTTAGTCTTTTGCCGGGGCGTGGCGTTGGTTGTTTGGTTAATCGTGTTATGTGGCATATGGATGATGGCCCGTGGTTTGAGCGGGTTTTGCTTATGGATCCTAGGATGAATAGGTTGATGAAGGAGTTCATTGGTGTTGTTGATGGCCTTGGCCTTAGCTGGGATATTGGTAAGGACAGGCAGTTTTCTCCCGAGGTTAAGCAGTTTTTGCATGATGAGTTCAGAAGTGTCCCTGGTCTTTCTCCTGTTGAGGAGGAGTCTTTGAAGAATTTCTTTTTCTTCCATGTTTATGCTCAGGACCAGAGGAATTTGATTGTTTTTGATAGGGATGGTGAGGAGTTCCGCTCCATGCTTTTTGATGGTAATGATAGTTTTTCGTCTGGTCGTTGGAATCTTATGAGCCGTTTGGAGCCTAAGACGCTTTTATCTGACCTAGGGTTGGGTCAGGAGCAGGTTGTTGGTTTGTTGTTTGATATGCAGAACAAGGGTTTTGTTAGTGAGCATCGTAACCGTTTTGCGAACCCGTTTTTTGGTGATGAGGGGAAAATTTTTGTTGTAAAGGATTCTATTGGTTATATGGGTTTTATTTACGAGAGGTTCTTGTCCCCTGTTGTTGATTCTCTGTTGAGAACCGATGAGTAGTATCGGCTTGTGTTTAAAACAAACGATACCGATATTTTTTGCTTAGTTAGTCTTCTTTATATACTATTTTTACTGAAATGGTATTTTTACACAAAAAGTATATAAACAATGACACACAAAGTATACCATGTTAATATATATCAATGTGGGAAGGTGAGAGAAAATATGAAAACAATTGTAATTAAAGCGGCTGTTATAGCTGGTACTATTGGTATAGGGATAATGGGTGTTATGCCCAGTGTGGCACAAACCGTAATGGTTAAATAAATTTTTCTAGATTACTCCCCTTTATCTCTTTTAATTCGTAAAAAATACTCATAGTTCTGGTAGCCAGCGTTCTTTGTGAACTTCAGCCATTATCCAATATTCTAATCTTCTGATTACATTAGGAAATTTATGGTTAATCTCATCCATAAGTTGGATAAGTTTATCCATATTTTCCACCACGATCTCTGGTTCTATATCACTCCATCCAGATGCCACATTAAGACATTCTAAGCATCCCTTATCATCTAGAAATTTGATTATATTCTTTCTTTGTTTGTACTCTTTCAAAAAAATGTCTACTTTAAAGATTTGTAGACCCAATTTGGATAGATCAATGTTGACACGAAATGCTTGAATTACACCTTTTTTAATTAAATTTTTGATTCTGTAATTTGCCGTTTGTGATGAACACCCAATTTTTTCAGCTAATTCTATCAATGGAGTTCTTGCATTTATGGCCAATTCATTTAGAATTGTATAATCTATTTTATCTATCTTTTCGGTTGTTCCATCACATATAGTTTCGTACATTTTTCTATTAAATTTATCAGGTTGATCAAGTAGGTATGATTTTTTGTATCCAACTGCCTGGATATATATTGAGATTGTATATTTTTCAAAATAATCCTCATATTTTTCGAGAGTTTTATCAAAGAAATCATAAAATTCATAAACGTTTTTAACCCATACTACGACATCTATATCTATAGGCCCCTTTACTGAAACTACTGCCCAAGCATTTTTATAATTTGTAAAATGTTGTATTATTTCATTTTTTATTTGGGTGTTTACGTAATGGAAATTAATGTAAATTCTAAAAACATTATACCCTAGTTTAAATGTGTTTATAGCTGTCCAAAAATTCTTTATAATTCCTTCATCTTGCATCTTTTTTATTCTATAGGCAACAACGTCTTTTTTAAGCCCTACTTTTTTGCCTATTTGTGTATTTGATTGTCTACAGTTTAGATCAAGTTCATAAAGTATTTTTCTGTCCTTTAAATCCAGTTTAGCCATATTAATAATAAAAATCTGTTGCTAAGTATTTATTATTTTGCAATAAAGAGAACAAGGGTTATTTATTAAAGAAACTAGTTTTTATTAAGAATTTTTTCGATTCTCCTTTTTAAATCCTCAGGAGCATAAGGCTTCTCTATATAATCGTCACCTAAGCATTTTTCAAGAGTATTGTCTTCATCGCATATTCTTGCTGTCAAAAAAATAACTGGGATACTCTTCCACATAGGATTTTCTTTGATTTTTTTATAAACATCCAAACCACTCATGTCAGGTAACATTATATCTAGTAAAACAAGGTCTGGTAGCGATTCATTTTCAAGTAGGTTAAGACAATTCTTTCCATTTTTGGCTTTGACGATTTCATATTTCTCATCGTCTTTTATACTAAATTCTATAGTAAACGCAACATCAGGTTCATCATCAACAATCATTATTTTTTTCTTCATGTTCACTCCAACCAAACTCAGTCTGTTTTAGTAGGTATATCAAAATAGAACGTAGAACCCTTACCAAGGCCTGGGCTTTCAGCCCAGATACTACCACCATGCTTCTCAACAATACGCTTACAGATACTGAGGCCTAACCCACTTGATTCAAGATCATGACGTGAGGGATCAACCTTGTAGAATTCCTCAAAAATATGTTCTATATTTTCACTAGTTAAACCTATGCCAGTGTCGTTTACATATACGGTGATAAAATCATCGTTCTTTTTTGCATCAAAAGTTATGGTACCACCATTATTTGAAAATTTCACAGCATTAGTAAATAAATTATCTATAAGCTCATCAAACTGAACACTATCTGCTGTTATAACAAAATTTTTATCAATTTTATTATGTACCTTGAGACCTTTTTCATCCCAGCCAAATTTTTTGTTTTCTATTATCTTTTCAACTGAATCATGAATATTAAAATTTGAAAAAATCAGCTTAAAGGTAGGCATGTTAAGTCTTTCAAGCTGAAGAGTTTTTGTAACCAAATCTCTCATATAACCAACATTACGATTTGCTATGACAAGAATATCTTTGATCTCAGGATCATCTTCTTTCTCCTCAGCATAAGGCAACAGGCCAACAAGAGGAGTAAGTGGACTCTTCAAATCATGACCTAGCTGCCCAATAAATTCATCTTTATGTTTCAAAAGTTTTTCGATTTCAACGGTTCTCTCAGCAACTTTATGTTCAAGTCCCTCATTCAAAATTCTAAGCTGATTCTGAGTTGCTTTCAGCTCCGAATTAGCCATCTTCAAATGATCATTTATCTCCCTGAGTTTTTCAGCATGCCTAAGTCTCTCCTCCTC
>Ga0105105_10000392_pt1 | contig 19967 bp, 17 predicted proteins | sample PPLLaktember2015_4_FD_79108 | JGI IMG/M metagenome (GOLD analysis project Ga0105105, IMG submission 79108) | Freshwater sediment microbial communities from Prairie Pothole Lake near Jamestown, North Dakota, USA - PPLs Lake P8 Core (1) Depth... | ecosystem: Environmental > Aquatic > Freshwater >...
CGCTCGGCGCGCTCGGCGCACTGGGCGTCGGTCGGGCGATCGGAGCGGCCGGTGCGCTGTCGTTCGGACACGCGGCCCGCGCCGCGGGCAGCGACGCGGCCGCCCCCCCCCTCCCCCAGGGCGCGACCCTCCTCGAATCCGCCGACTCCCCCTTCAGTTCGATCCGCGTCTACGAGATCAATGGCGCGCGCCTCATGGCCTTCGACGGCCAGTCGAGCGGCAGCGTGCAGTCGGCCTGGCTGCCGGCGGATCCGGGTGCGCTGCTGGTCGGCTACACCCGGCTGATGACGCTGGCGCTCGTGTACGCCGATCGGCAGCGTCAGGCGGTGGTCGTGGGGCTGGGCGGCGGGCGCACGGCGGGCTACCTCGCGGCGACCTTCGCACCGCTCGAGGTGCATGCGGTCGAGATCGACCCGCAGGTCACCCGCCTGGCCGAGCGCTGGTTCGACCTTCGCACCGGCCCGCGCCTGTCGGTCACCCACGACGACGGACGGCGCTTCGTCGAGCGGCTGGCCGCGCCGGTCGATCTCGTCCTCGTGGACGCCTACCTCAACGACTCGGCGCCCCGGCACCTGACGACCCGACAGTTCTACGAGGCGATCCGCGACCGGCTCGCCCCGGGCGGCGCGATGGCGCTCAACATCGAGCCGCACTCGCAGGCGCTGGGCGACGCGCTGCTGACGATCGGGGCCGTCTTCGGGCACTACGACACCTACGGCGACGGCAGCAACGTGGTGCTGATCACGCGCCGCGGTCCGGCGCTCGACCCCGGCACGCTCGCGACACGGGCGCGGGCGCTCGACGCCCGGTTCGCGCCGCGCCACGGGCTTCGCGAGCTGCTCGATGCCCGCCAGCCGCTGACGCCGGCCCCGGGCGCGCGGATCCGGACGGACGCCTGAACACGCCCCTCCGGTCCGATGCCGGAACACGACCGTCGCGGGGATCCAGCCCGCGAAATGGGCGACGCGCCCCCCCGTGATCCGCGCTTAAGTTCTCCGGATCGCGGGATACCGTGGTGTCCGGCCATTTCGCCGACCACCTTGTGCCCCCGCAGGCCGACCATCATGCAGCTTCCTGCCGTCCATCTCGCCGTGATGCAGCCCAGCGGCTTCGTGCACTCGCTCGGCTTCCTCGACCAGGCGCGGTACTTCCGCTACCAGTTCCGCCGCCTCGGCGCGACGGTGACGCTCGGCAAGAACCGGCTGCGCGAGGACGCGGTGAACTTCGTCTTCGGCGCACACCTGGGCTTTCCCGCGGCGTGGCAGCAGCGCCACGCGTGCATCTTCGTGAACCTCGAGCAGCTCGACGGCACGTCGCACGCGCAGACCTACGTCGACCTGCTGGCGCGCAGCGCCGTCGTCGACTACGACCCGCTCAACCTCCCCGTCTACACGCGCGACCCGGCGAGCATCCCCCTCGTCCCGTTCCTGCACGCGCCCTATCTGGACGACCGCACCGCGATGCCCATCGCCTCGCGCCCGATCGACCTGCTCTTCTTCGGCAGCGTCAGCGGCCGTCGCAAGACCTTCATCGACCGGATCGAGGCCTGCGGCGTGCAGGTCACGCACTTCGACCGCCCGCTCTACGGGCCGGAACGCGACGCCTTCGTGCAGCAGGCCAAGGCAGTGCTGAACTGCCACTACTACGAGACCAGCCGCTTCGAGCAGGCGCGCGCCTTCCCGGCGCTGTCGCTCGGCACGCCGGTGATCTCGGAGCGCACCGCCTGCACCACGCCGGCCCCCGCCTACGAGGACGCGGTCTTCTGGGTCGACGACGCGTCCATCGAGCGCTTCTTCACGGAGGAGTTCCGCAGCCCCGCGTTCGCGCAGCGGGCCGAGGAGAAGCTCGCCGCGTTCCGTCTGCACGACCCGATCGACGCGTACGCCGAGCTGCTGTCGTTCGCCCAGGGCTTCGCGCAGGGGTTCGCCTCCACGCGCGCACCGGGCCCGTGGCGTCCGATCGCGATGAACCTCGGCTCCGGCCGGGACTACCTGCCGAACTGGCTCAACGTCGACGTCCTCGAGCGGGCCGAACCCGACGTGGTGCTCGACCTCTCCGAGCCCCTGGCGCTGCCGGCCCGGCTCGCGTCGCGCTCGGGCGGGCAGGTGCTGCTCGAGGCCGACTCCCTCGTCCGGGTGCACGCCGGCAACGTGCTCGAGCACGTGCGGGACCTCCCGACGCTGATGACGAACCTGCTGGCGCTGCTCGCCGAAGACGGCGAACTCACGGTCGAGGTGCCCTACGAGCACTCGCAGACCGCGTGGCGGGACCCCAGCCACGTGCGCGCCATGAACGAGAGCTCGTGGATCTACTACACCGAATGGTTCTGGCACCTGGGCTGGTTCTCGCACCGGTTCGAGATGACGGCGTCGCAATGGCTCGACCTGCAGACGAACCCGTGCGAACGTGCCGATGCCGCCTTCATGCGGGTCACGCTGCGCAAGGTCCGCACCTCGCCGAACGAGCGGTCCGTCGCGCGGACGATGCAGGCCGACTTCGGCAAGCTGCCCGACGACACGCTCTTCGCGGACGATCCGGTCGCGCAGGCCGTCGCCTGAGCGCGCGGCTCGATGACCCTACCGCACACGACGGGCACGGCTTCGATCCCGGCTCGACACGACACGCCCCATGCCGACTGACGACCTGAACGGACCCGCGCGCGACCCCGGCCACGGCGGATCGGGCGGACTGCGCCGGCGGACCGTCTGCAGAGGCTGCGGGTCGGATCGGCTCGGCCTGGTGCACGACTTCGGACCGCAGCCCCTCGCCGGCGAGTTCCCGCTGGTCCCGGAGCGCGAGCGGTCCGCGCGGAAGTACCCGCTGGATCTCACGCAATGCCGGGCCTGCGGGCTGCTCCAGGTCACGCACCTGCCGCCGATCGAGGACGTCTTCCACGACGACTACCGGTACGCCTCGTCCACGGTGCCGGACCTCGTCCGGCACTTCTCGGACTACGCCGAGTGGCTGGCCGGCCGGGTCCCGAAGGGCGCCTCGATCCTCGAGTTCGGCTGCAACGACGGCATCCTGCTGGCACGGCTGCGCGACATGGGCTTCGCCTGCACGGGCGTCGACCCCTCGAAGAACGTCGCGCGGATCGCGAGCGCGCTCGGCCTGGTCGTCCACACCGAGTTCATGACCGAGCGCTTCGTCCGGGAGCGCGGGCTCGCGGGCGCCTTCGACCTGGTCACCTGCTCGAACGTCCTCGCGCACATCGACGAGGTCGGCTCGGCAGTCGCCGGCGCCTGGCTGGCGCTGAAGCCCGACGGCCTGTTCTCGATCGAGGTGCACGACGCCGACGCGCTGGCCCGCGACGCCCAGTTCGAGACGATCTACCACGAGCACCTCACGTACTTCACCGCACGCACGCTGGGCCGCATGGTCGAGTCCGGAGGCTTCTCGGTCGTGGAGTGCGTGACCACGCCGATGCACGGTGGTGCGCTGAGGCTGGTCTGCCGCCGGCTGCCCGATGCCTCGGCAGCGCGCGCGGTGTCGGCCTGCGGCGAGAGCGAGCTGCTCGACGCCTCGCCGTTCGCCGCCGCCATCGCGCGCTGCGCGGACGAGACGCGGGCGCTCTTCGAGCGCTACGGACCGCTCGACGCCTACGGTGCGGCCGGGCGCTCGCAGATGTTCATCAACATGACCGGCACGGCGGCGCATTTCGCCCGGGTGTTCGACGACAGTGCGTTCCGCCAGGGGCGTTACATCGTGGGCACCGATCTGCCGATCCTCCCCTTCGGCGGGCCGGTCGGCCGGGCGTGCGTGATCCTCGCGTGGAACTACGCGCCCGCGATCGCACGACGCATCCGCGGCGACTACGAAGCCGTGTTCACGCTGCTGCCGCAGCGGACGGAGTGGTGATGCGCGTCCTCGTCCTCGGCGCCAACGGCATGCTCGGTCGCGCGATGTTCCGGCGCCTGAGCGCCGACCCCGCCCTCGAGACGCTGGGCGTGGTGCGCAGCCTGTCGACGGCCGCGACCCTCGAAGGGCTGCGGGCCTCGGCGCGCGCGACGCTGGTCGAGACGCCGTCGATCCTCGACGACGCGCGGCTCTCGGAGCACCTGCACGCATTCCGCCCGACCGCGGTCGTCAACTGCATCGGCTGGCGGGGGCAACCGAAGACCGACGCCGAAGCCGCCACCATGACCGAGGTGAACTCGGACTGGCCCCACCGGCTGGCCCGGATGGCCGAGGGCGTCGGCGCACGTCTGATCCACATCAGCAGCGACGGCGTCTTCTCCGGCCGCCGCGGGCAGTACCGGGAGACCGACACGCCCGACCCGACCGATCCCTACGGCCGCTCGAAGCTGCTCGGCGAACCGGTCGGTGCGCACTGCACCGTGGTGCGCACCTCGCTGATCGGTCATGCCTACCCCGACAGCAACCAGCTCGTCGACTGGCTCCTCAGGCAGACGGGGAGCGTGACGGGCTTCCAGCGCTCGATCTTCTCGGGCATGCCGGTGACCGAGGCCGCGCGGATCGTCCACGGGATCCTGCTGCAGCGGCCCGACATCGTCGGCATCGTGCACCTGGCCGCTCCGCCGATCAGCAAGTTCGACCTGCTGGTTCGGATCGCGGCGCTCTACGGGCTCGACCTCGAGGTCCGCCCCGCCCAGGAGCCCGTGCTCGACCGGTCGCTCGACGCATCCCGATTCGCATCGCTGTGCGGCTACGCCACCCCCGGCTGGCCGAGACTCCTCGAAGACATGAAGCGGGAGAGGTGACATGCCCGGAGAACGGATGAACTTCGCCGGAAAGACGCTGCTCGTCACCGGCGGCACGGGCTCCTTCGGCAACACGATCGTCCGATCGATGCTGCACCGGGGCTGGAGCGAGATCCGCGTCCTCAGCCGCGACGAGAAGAAGCAGGAGGACATGCGGAACGAGATCGGCAGCGACACCGTCAAGTACTACCTCGGCGACGTGCGCAGCTACGACAGCGTCTACGACGCGATGCGCGGCGTGGACTACGTGTTCCACGCGGCCGCCCTGAAGCAGGTGCCGTCGTGCGAGTTCTATCCGATCGAGGCGGTCCGCACGAACGTGCTCGGCGCCGAGAACGTGATGCGGGCCGCGATGGCGAACAAGGTCAGCCGCTGCGTGGTGCTCAGTACCGACAAGGCCGTGCATCCGGTCAACGCCATGGGCATGTCCAAGGCGCTGATGGAAAAGGTCATGATCGCCCAGTCGCGCTTCTGCCCGCCCGAGTCCACGGTGCTGTGCGGCACGCGGTACGGCAACGTCATCGCCTCGCGCGGCTCGGTCATCCCGCTGTTCCTGAAGCAGATCGTCGCCGGCAAGCCGGTGACCGTCACCGACCCGAACATGACGCGGTTCCTGATGTCGCTCGACGAGTCCGTGGCGCTCGTCCTGCATGCGTTCGAGCACGCCATGCCGGGCGACCTGATGATCCAGAAGGCGCCGTCGGCCCGGGTCATCGATCTCGCCCACGCCCTGATGACGATGGTCGGCCGTGAATGTCCGGTCGACATCATCGGCACCCGGCACGGCGAGAAGCTGCACGAATCGCTGGTGTCGCGCGAGGAGATGGCGCGGGCGGAAGACCTCGGGGACTACTACCGGATCCCCGCTGACAACCGCGACCTGAACTATCAGAAGTACGTCGACAAGGGGTACGGGAAGAACGCGGACCTCGCCGACTACGCCTCGAACAGCGACCGGACCCTGGGCGTGGCCGAGATCGTCAAGCTGCTCTCGGGGATCCTCGACGTCTCCAGGGAGATCGCGGCGCTCGGCGGCAGGGCCTGACCGGGCCGGCGAGGTGTCGGCGCGCTCCGCGCGCTGCGGCACTGCGGCACTGCGGGACCACAACGGTCGGACCGGCGGTCACTTCAGCCGCTTGGCCACGAACCGGACGAACGCGCGCGCATTTTCAGGCGCCATCGGCATGGGCAGCGTCAGGGCCTGGATGGTGTCGCCTTCCGGTATCGGCAATTGCCAGCCAGGCAGCAGATCGATCAGCCGGCCACCGCTCAGCAGCAGGCGCACGCTGTAGTCGGGTGCCAGGACCACGCCGCAGCCGGCCAACGCGAGACCCACCAGGCTGCCCAGATCGTCCGAGTAGACCTGACCCCCGGCTTCGACGTGCACCGGTGCGCCCGCTGCATCACACGGCATCCAGCGCAGGGTCACGGGATCGTCCCGCGAGGCACCGAGGAGAAGCAGCGGCGCACCCGCCAGCCGGAGAGGGCTGTCCAGGGGCGGCAACAGGCCCGGGCGCGCATAGGCGCCGACGCGCACCCGTAGCAGCGGCTGCGCGACGAAGTCCTCGGGGGGTCGGCGGGTCAGCCGGAACCCGACGTCGATGCCTTCGCGCAGCAGATCGATGCGCCGGTCGGTGAACAGCAGTTCGAAACGCAGGCCAGGGTGCGCCGCGCCGAACTCCGCCACCAGGGGAAGCAGCACACTCGCGCCGAACTGCGCCGGCGCGGTGATGCGCAGGCGACCGGCCAGACCGGCCCTGCTCGCGCGCAATGCGCCGCGCGCGGCATCGGCCGCTTCCAGCACGGCCCGGGCGCGTTGCGCCACGCGCCGGCCCGCCTCGGTGAGCGCCAGCGACCGCGTGGAGCGGACCATCAAGGGCTGGCCGATCAGGGCTTCGATGGCGGCGATGCGACGGCTCACCGCCGCCCGCGTCTGTCCGAGCCTTCGGGCGGCCGCAGCGAAGCTGCCCGCCTGAACCACGCGGGCGAACAGTTCCAGCGCGTTGGCATCCAGCGCCGACGCCTGCACCCCGTGGCGTCGAGGGTCGATTGTTTCCTTCTTGGAACCAGAGTGTGAAGCCACGTTGGTCTAGTCAATCTCGGATTGACTTTCTAGCCTACCGGATATCGATCCGATGCCGTACCTCGAATTCACGCAGCGAAGCGCAAGGAGCACGACATTGCAGACCCCTCTGGAGCGGGCCCGGTCCATTCTTGCGGCGCAGCCGTTCAGCCGGCTGCTCGGCACCGAGATGACCGAATACGGCGAGGCCGGGGTCGAGCTGCGGCTCGCGCTGACGGACGTCCTGCGCCAGCAGCACGGCTTCGCGCACGGCGGCGTGCTGGCCTACCTCGCCGACAACGCGCTCACCTTCGCGGGTGGCTTCGCGATGGGCGGCGGCGTCCTGACCGCCGACCTGAAGCTCAACTACGTCCGCCCGGCCGTGGGCCAGGTACTCATCGCCCGCGCGACGGCCATGACGTCCGGCAGGACGCAGGCCGTATGCCGCGGCGAGGTGATCGTGTTGAATGAGGGCGTCGAGAAGGTCTGCCTGATTGCCCAGGGCATGGTGCTGCGCGCCGCGCAGACGCCTTCGGGCCAGGCCCCGAACCCACAGGAGCACAGCGCATGAGTGTCACCTGCCACACCGCGGACCGGATCACCGTCGTGACGATCGACCGGCCGCAGCGGCGCAACGCCGTCGACCTGTCGACGGCGCTCGCCCTCGTCGAGGCCTTCAAGGCATTCGACAGCGCGTCCGATTCGGACGTGGCGATCCTGACCGGCGCCGGCGACGCGTTCTGTGCAGGCGCCGACCTTCACGCGCTCGCGGCGGGCGAGCGAAAGCCGTACAAGCCGGATGGCGACTTCGCGCCCATGGGACCGACGAGGCTGCGGCTGGGCAAGCCGGTCATTGCCGCGATCGAAGGCCCGGCCGTGGCCGGCGGCATGGAGCTCGCGCTCTGGTGCGATCTGCGTGTGGCGGGTCACTCCGCGACGATGGGCGTCTTCAACCGGCGCTTCGGCGTGCCCTTGGTCGATCTCGGGACCCTCCGGTTGCCGAGGCTCGTCGGGCACGGCCGCGCGCTGGAGTTCATCCTGACGGGACGCCCGATCGCGATGGACGAGGCCTTGCGCATCGGACTGGTCAACGAAGTGACCGCGGACGGGCACGCGCTGGCCCGCGCGCTCGAGCTTGCGCGCCTGCTCACCGGGTTTCCGCAGGCCGCGATGAGGAACGACCGACTGTCCGTCTACGAGCAGTACGACCTGTCGGAGCGCGAGGCGACGGCCAACGAGATCGCACGCGGACGCGCGACCCTCGACAGCGGCGAGACCCTGTCCGGATCGCGCCGCTTCGCGGAAGGCGCCGGGCGTCACGGCAGGTTCGAGACGCCCGGCAGCGGAGGTCGTCGTGAGTGAACATGTCGTGGTGACGGACGATGCCGGCGTGCGTCGGATCACGCATTCATGACGCGCAGAACCGCCGATTTCCCAGGGTTCGAATGAGCGGACGGCCCTCGCCCGTTCTCCTGATGAACGCGGCGCTGATGCTGAACGTCATCGGCTTCGCCAACTACGCTGCGGTGCTGCCGGCCCTGATGGCCGGGACAGGCTTCTCGGAAGCCGAGGCCGGGGTGGCGGGCGGTGCCTTCTTCCTGGCCTATGCCATCGGCTCGCCGATCTTCGCTGCCCTGACCGACAGCCGTCCGCCGCGACAGCTCTACATGCTGGGGGGGTCGCTCGGCATCGCGGGCGGGCTGCTCTTCCCGTTCCTCGATTCGGGGTATCCGGCGCTGGTCGCATCGCGCGCGCTGTCGGGCCTCGGGATGGCCGGCATCTACATGCCCGGGTTGCGCCTGCTGCTCGAAACCCTGCCTCCCGCCCTCCAGTCTCGCGGATCGAGCATGCATGTCTCCACCCTGACCCTGGGCCTCTCGGCCTCCTTTGCGGTCTCGGGCACGCTGCAGTGGATGCTGGGCTGGCAGGCAGCCTTTCTCGGCGCGTCGATCGCCGCCGCGCTCGCCATGGGGGTGGTCCGGCTGGGCATGCCTTCGCCGCGCCCCGCCCGTTCCGACGGCGCGCTGCTGGCGCGGCTGGGGAAGGTGTACCGGACCCGCGGTGTCGCGCTGCTGCTGTGCGCCGTCGCGGGAAACTCCTGGGAGGGGATGGCCTTCCGCACGTGGTGGGTGGCGCTGCTGGGCTTCGCGCTGCTGCAGCCCGGGAACGAGGGCCATGCGTGGCTCAATCTCGCGCTGGCGACGGCCTTGACCGGGCTGCTGGCCATGCCGCTGAGCAACTGGGTCGCGGCACGGGCGGAAGCGGGACGGCGGCATCGGGTGATCGCCATCGCCGCCGGCCTCTCCGTCGTGATCGGCATCGCGCTCGCCATGCTGCTCACGGCGTCGTTCTGGGTGGTGTTCGCGATCAGCGTGGTCTATGCCTGCTTCATCTTCTCCGATGCCGGGTCGCTGCCGCCGGCCCTGCTGGCACGCGTGACATCGGCCGAGCGGGGCGCCGCCCTGGCGCTGCTGGCCGCATCCGCCAACCTGGCGGCTTGCCTTGCGGTCATCACCTGTGGCGTGCTGCTGCACCTGCTGGGCGGAGCCACCTCGCTGATCGCCTGGCAGGTCACGTTGGGCGTGATGGCGGCGGGCTCCCTTGTCACCTCGCTCTGCATGCTCGTGCTCGATCGTCCGGAACGACCGCCCGCCACCGGTCGCCTATAGTGGTGCGCAACCCGCACACCCTCAGGTCGATCCCATGCGCGTTTCCGCCTCCCCCGTCTGGTTCATCACCGGCTGCTCGACCGGCTTCGGCCGAGAGCTCGCCAAGCTCGTGCTGTCGCGCGGCGGGTGCGCCGTGGTCACGGCCCGCGATGCATCGCGCGTCGCCGACCTCGCCCACGGCGCCGAGGACCGCACGCTCGCACTGGACCTCGACGTCACCGACGCCGCACAGATCACCGCGGCCGTGCAGGCCGCCGAGGCGCGCTTCGGCCGCATCGACGTGCTGGTCAACAACGCCGGGTACGGCTATCAGGCCTCGGCCGAGGAAGGCGAGGACGCCGAGATCCGCGCCCAGTTCGACGCGAACGTATTCGGTCTCTTCGCCATGACGCGGGCCGTGCTGCCCGGCATGCGGGCCCGCCGCTCCGGCCACGTGCTCAACGTCACCTCGGTCGCGGGCTTCATCGGCTACGCGGGCTCGGGCTACTACGCCGCGAGCAAGCACGCGGTCGAGGGCTGGTCGGACGCGCTGGCGGCGGAGGTCGGACCGCTGGGGATCAAGGTCACCTGCGTCGCGCCGGGGCCGTTCCGCACCGACTGGGCCGGGCGCTCGCTCAGGCAGACGCCGAGCCGGATCGACGACTACGCCGGCACCGCGGGCGCGCGCATGAAGCACACGGCCGGCGCCAGCGGCACCCAGGCCGGTGACCCGGTGCGTGCGGCGCAGGTCATGCTCGACATCACCGAGCACGACCCGGCGCCCCGCCACGTGGTGCTCGGCAGCTGGGGCATCGACGCGGTGGTCGCGCGGCTCGAGTCGATCCGCAGCGAGGTCGAGGCCTGGCGGGAGGCCGGGGTCTCCACCGACTATCCGAAGTCCTGAAGGCGAGGCGACAGACATGGAACCGAACGACGATCGGACACTGCGCCGCGTGGCGCTGGTCACCGGCGGCGCGCAGGGCATCGGCGCCGAGATCTGCCGCAGGCTGGCGGCCTCGGGCGTCACCGTGCGGGTGGCGGACATCGACCTGCCCGCGGCCGAGGCGCACGCCGCCGCGCTGCGCGCGCAGGGCGGACGGGCCTCGGCGCTGCACCTCGACGTGGGGTCCGCGGCCTCGGTCGGCGAGGCGTTCGCACGCGTGGCGGCCGAGGACGGGCGCTGCGACATCCTCGTCAACTGCGCCGGCATCGCCAAGGTCTTCCCCTTCCTCGAGTTCCCGCTCGAGAACTTCGTCGCGACGATGAACGTCAACGTCACCGGCACGCTGCTCTGCTCGCAGCACGCGGCGCGCATGATGGTGCGCGAGGGCTGGGGCCGGATCGTCAACATCGCCTCGGTCGCCGGCCTGCGCGCGGTGGGCACGGGCCGCACCGCGTACGGCACCTCCAAGGGCGCGGTGATCGCGCTCACGCGGCAGATGGCGGTGGAGCTCGCCGAGCACGGCGTCACCGCGAATGCCGTCTGCCCCGGGCCGGTGGACACGCCGATGACCCGCGTGCTGCACACCGATCGGTTCCGAGAGGCATACGCGAAGGCGATCCCGGTGGAACGCTACGGGACCACCGGCGAGATCGCGTCGGCGGTGATGTACCTGGTGTCCGAGGAGGCGTCGTACGTGACCGGCATCGAGATGCCGGTGGACGGCGGGTTCCTGGCCTCGGGCGCACGCGGGCTCTGAGACACTGCGACGGACCCATGGCCACCGACCTGCTCATCCGCAACGCCCGCCCCCTGGGCGGCCCCGCGACCGACCTGCTGATCCGCTCCGGCCGCATCGTCGAGCGCGCCACCGGCCTGTCGGCGCCGGGCGTCCCGATCGAGGACGCCGGCGGCAAGCTCGTGCTGCCCGGCCTCGTCGAGGCGCACACGCATCTCGACAAGACGCTGCTCGGCATGGGCTGGCATCCGCACGGCGCGGGGCCGCGGATCATCGACAAGATCGACCACGAGCGCGCGCTCAAGGGCCCGCTGGACATCGACCCCGCGCGCCAGTCGGCGCGGCAGGCGCTGCAGTCGGTCGGCTTCGGCACGACCCACATCCGCACCCACCTCGACATCGACACCGACTACGGGCTGTGGGCGGTCGAGGGCATCGCCGCGACGCGCGAACGCCTGCGCCCGGTCGTCGACATCGACCGGGTCGCCTTTCCGCAGTCGGGTCTGCTGCGCCGCCCGGGCACGCTCGAGCTGATGGACCGCGCGCTCGCGATGGGCGTGGAAGTGGTCGGCGGGCTCGACCCGTGCGCGATCGACCGCGACCCGAAGGGCCATCTCGATGCGGTCTTCGCGCTGTCGCAGAAGCACGGCCGGCCGATCGACATCCACCTGCACGAGCCCGGCGAGATGGGCGCGTTCTCGCTCGAGCTGATCTTCGAGCGCATCCGCGCGCTCGGGCTGCGGGGGCAGGTCACGGTGAGCCACGCGTTCTGCCTCGGTGCGCCCGATCGCGACCTGGTCGATCCGCTGATCGCGCAGCTCGCCGAGCTCGACGTCGCGATCATGACGACCGGTCCGGCGAGCCGCCCGGCGCCGCCGGTCGCGCGCCTGCTCGCCGCGGGCATCCGCGTCTGCTCGGGCTCGGACGGCATCCGCGACACCTGGAGCCCGTACGGCAACGGCGACATGCTCGAGCGCGCGATGCTCGTCGGGCTGCGCAACAACTTCCGGCGCGACGAGGACGTGGAACTCGCGTTCCACACCTGCACGCGCGGCGGCGCCGACGCGATGCGGATCGCGGGCTACGGCCTGGAGCCGGGCTGCGCGGCCGACCTGGTGATCGTGCCGGGCGAGACGGTGACCGACGCGGTGGTGTCGCGGCCGACCGATCGCGTGGTGGTGAAGCGCGGCGTGGTGGTGGCGCGCGGGGGCGTGTGCACGGTGGTCGCGCCATGACCGACGCCGCCCGCGCCCCGACCGACGCCCAGCTGCGCGACCTGTACGACTACTTCGCCGGCATCGCCGTCGAGAACTTCAACCGGCACGGCGCGGTCGGGCCGTCGCTGTTCGCGGTGCGCCTGGGCGGCGACACGCTGCTCGAGTCGGTGGTCGAGATGGAGGACCTGATGCGCGCACTCCAGGAGTCGGACGCGATGCGCGCGAAGTTCGCGCCGGTCGTGCAGGCGCTGCTCGACGAGGGCGGGGTCATCCGCGAGGACTTCCGCCGCAAGGGACTGCCGCTGCCGGACCTGGCGGTGCACATCGTCGAGAGCGTCGCGGCGGGCGCGGCGGACGGACCGGTGCACGAGGTGGTGACGATCGGGCTGCACACCGCCGCCGGGACGGTGCTCGGCCACTGCCGCATCGAGGGCGATGCGCCGCGGCAGGCGCGTCCGGGCACGCTCGACCCGGTCGCGGGGCGGCGCGGCGCGGCGAGCCTCTTCCCCGACACCGGGCCGGCCACCGGGCTGCACTGAGCGCGGGTCGCGGGCAGGCTCAGTCGGGCACCCGCAGCGCCGCGCGCACCGTCGCGCGGATCCAGCGTCCGAGCGGATCGTCGTGCGTGCGGGCATGCCAGCCCTGGTGCAGCACGAGCTCGGGTGCCTTGAACGGCAGCGGCGACGCGGCGATCGACGCCGGGCCGGCGAACGCCTGGGCGACGTGCGCCGGGACGGTCGCGATGAGGTCCGTGCCCGCCACCACCGCCGGCAGCAGCAGGAACTGCGGCACCTGCAGCACCACGTCGCGGACGTGGCCGCGTGCCGCGAGTGCACGCTCGAGCACGCTCGGCGGCGCCCCGGGCGCGCGCGCGATCGCGTGGCGCGACTCGAGGTAGTCGCGCAGCGTCGGCGCGCGCCGCAGCCGCGGGTGGTCGGCGCGGCGGATCACCAGGTAGCGGGTCGACTCCAGCCGCTGGCGGTAGAAGCCGGGCGCGGTGAGCGCGCCGAGGTTGCCGACGGCGAGGTCGACATCGCCGGTCTCGAGCGCACGCGGCACCTCGGCGGGCTGCAGCGGCACCGTCTCGACGGTCCAGCGGGGCGCGATGCGCTGCAGGTGCGCGACGATGCGCGGCAGGAACCGCAGCGCGCTGGCGTCCACGATCGACAGCCGCAGCGTGCCCGCCGACGCCGCGGGGTCGGTGATCGGCCGCGCGAGGATCCGCATCCGCACGGTGTCGAGCACCTCGCGCACCGCCGGCGCGATCTCGTCGGCGCGCGGCGTCGGCACCATGCCGGCGGGCGTCCGCACGAACAGCGGGTCGGCGAGCCGGCGTCGCAGCCGCGCGAGCGCCGCGCTGGTGGCGGGCTGGCTCAGGCCGACGCGCCGGGCGGCCCCGGTCACGCTGCGCTCGCGGTGGATCGCGTCGAAGACCGCCAGCAGCGGCAGGTCGATGTCGGCGGGAACGGTCATGCCCGAGCATATCGCGTCCATCCATCTCGTGAATGGTCCCCATCCACCGCGCCACATTGCGCGGCGAGGCCCCGGAGCCGGAGCATGGGACCACTGGGGAGTCGGGCGACATGGACGAAAGCCACGGCAGGTCGGCGCACATCGGGCACCGCACGCGCGTCGCGTGCCGCCGAGCGGGGCACTGACATGCTCGTGCTGTACGACAATCCGGCGTCCGTCGCCGCGCAGCGGGTGCGGCTGGTGCTGGCCGAGAAGGGCCTCGAGTGGCACACCGTCACGGTCGACCTGCGGGACGGCTCGGCGCTGCGCCCCGACTACCTCGCGCTGAATCCGGACGGCGTGGTGCCGACGCTGGTCGACGACGGCGGGCCGATCGTCGAGAGCAGCGTCATCTGCGAGTACCTCGACGACCTCGTGCCGGCGCCGACGCTGCGCCCGCCGACCGCGCACGGTCGGGCGCGGATGCGCGCCTGGATGCGGCGCATCGACGACGACGTGCACCGCGCGACCGGCAACGTCTCGATGGCCGTCTACATCCGCCACGCGCACCTCGCGCGACCGCAGGCCGAGCGCGACGCGCACTTCGCGGCGATGCCCGACCGGGACCGCGCCGCGCGCCAGCAGGCGGCGATCGCGCACGGGCTCGACGCGCCGGCGTTCGCGCCCTCGCTGCACGCGCTCGCGCGGCTGGTCGACGACGTGGACCGCACGCTCGCCCGCGGCGGCCTGGGCGCGTGGCTCGCGGGCGACGAGTTCGGCCTCGCCGACATTGCCGTCGCGCCCTACCTGACCCGGATGGCGATGCTCGGGCTGTCGCCGCTGTGGGCCCGGGGCCGCCGGTCCGCGGCGGCCGACTGGTGGGCCCGCGTGCGCTCGCGCGAGAGCTGGCAGCGCGCGGTCCGCGACGCGTTCCCGACCGCGGCCACGTCGGTCATGCGCGAGCGCGGCGAGGCCGCCTGGCCGCGCATCGCCGCGATCCTGGCACTGGACCCCGCGCGCCCCGCCGCGCGCGAGGACGACTGCTTCGCGACATGAGGAGCGAGAGCATGGATTCGGAACGCGATGCAAAGAGAGCCTTCTACACCGCCGCGGACGGACCCGCCCCGCAGCCCGGCCGTCGCCGGGCGATCGCTGCCGCGCTCGGCACCGCCGCCGCGGCGGCGCTCGCCGGCGTGGGCGGACGCGTGCGCGCGCAGCCGGCCCCCGAGGCGTACCCGTCGCGCCCGATCCGGCTGATCATGCCGTTCTCGGCCGGCGGCGGCCCCGACGTCGTCACGCGCTTCGTCGCGAAGGGCATGGCCGAGCGGCTCGGCCGCAACGTGATCGTGGAGCAGAAGGTCGGTGCGACCGGGCTGGTCGGCATGCAGGAGCTCGTGAAGGCCCCGCCCGACGGCTACACCATCGCGTACGTGAACATCGCGATCCCGGTCGCGGCCGAGCTGCTGGGCAAGGGCGCGTTCGACCTCGGTCGCGACGTGACGCCGATCGGCGGCACCAGCCGCTCCATCAACGTGCTGGTGACCGCGCCGGAGCTGTCGGTGCGCAGCGTGGCCGAGCTGGTGGCGATGATCAAGGCGAAGCCGGGCGGCTACTCGTACGCGTCGGGCGGCAACGGCACGCCGGCGCACCTGAACGGCGAGATCTTCAAGAAGCTCCAGGGTCTCGACGTCGTGCACGTGCCCTACAAGGGCCTGGCCGGCGCGATCAACGACATCGCGCGCAACGACGTGCAGTACATGTTCGGCACCTCGGGCTCGATGGTGCCGGCGATCCAGGGGGGCCGGGTGCGCGCGCTGGCGATCGCCGGCCCGCGCCGGCTGCCCGCGCTGCCGGACGTGCCGACGATGGCCGAGGCCGGCTTCCCCAACAGCGACGTGCAGAGCTGGGCGGGGCTGGTCGCGCCCGCGGGCACGCCGGCGCCCGTGATCGCGCGGCTGTCGCAGGCGCTCCAGGAGGTCCTCGGCGACGCGGGCACGCCCGCGTTCCTGCAGACCAACGGCTCCGACCCGTTCCCCACCACCCCGGCCGACTTCGGTCAGCTGCTCGTCTCGGAGACCGCGCGCTGGCAGAAGTTCGTCCGCGAGACCGGCCTCAAGGCAGACTGATGCGCGAGCGCCGCCCCAACTTCCTCTTCGTCATCACCGACCAGCAGCGCGCCGACCACCTCGGCTGCTACGGCCACCGGCAGCTCCGCACGCCCTCGATCGATGCGATCGCCGCGCGCGGCGTGCGGATGGACCGCCACTACGTCGCGATGCCGATCTGCATGCCCAACCGCGCGACGATCGTCACCGGGCGCATGCCGTCGACCCACGGCGTGCGGCACAACGGCATCGAGCTGCCGCTCGACGCGGTGACGCTGCCCGAGCTGCTGTCCGACGCCGGCTACCGCACCGCGCTCGTCGGCAAGAGCCACCTGCAGAACTTCACGCAGGTGCCGGAGCAGTACGGTCCCGAGCCCGTGCCCGAAGGCTGGCACGCGGGCGGCCCGGCGCTGCGCTCGGCACGCCGGCGCTACGGCGACGAGGCGGGCTACCGCCAGGAGGATGCCGACAGCTGGTCCGACCCCGCGTTCCGCATGCGCCTGCCGTACTACGGCTTCCAGCACGTCGACCTGGTGACGCGTCACGGGGACCGCTGCGGGGGCGACTACCTGCGGTGGGCGCGCGAGCGTGACCCGGCGTTCGCGACGCTGCCCGGTCGCGACCAGGCGCTGCCGGCCCCGGGCTTCACGACCCGCGAGGGCTGGCGCACCCGCGTGCCCGAGTCGCTGCACTCGACGACCTTCGTCGCCGAGCGCACGATCGAGCGGCTGCGCGACTTCGCGCGCACGCCCGACTCGCCGTTCTTCCTGTACTGCTCGTTCCCGGACCCGCACCATCCGTGGACGCCCCCGGGGCGCTTCTGGGACGCGTACCGCCCCGAGGACGTCGCGCTGCCCGATGCGTACTGGAACGGTCCGGCCCGCCTCGATCACCCCGCGCTCGACGCGTACCGCGACCAGCGCGACGGCACGGCCCCCGCGCCGGTCCGGCCCGGCTCGATCCCGATCCGCGGCGCCTACGCCTGCGACCGGCGCGAGGCGCAGGAGGCCATCGCGCTGACCTTCGGCATGATCTCGATGATCGACGAGGCGATGGGCCGCATCGACGGCACGCTCGCCGAGCTCGGTCTCGACCGCGACACCGTGATCGTCTACACCAGCGATCACGGCGACTACATGGGCGACCACCAGCTGCTGCTGAAGTCGAGCCTGCACTTCCAGGGCCTGGTCCGCACGCCGTTCGTGTGGGCCGACCCGGCCCGGCCCGACCAGCACGGCACCTCGCGCTCGCAGCTCACCGGCGCGATCGACGTGGCGCGCACCGTGCTCGAGCGCGCACGGGTGGCCCCGGCCGACGGCATGCAGGGCCAGGCGCTCGGCGAGCTGCTCCACGACCCGGGCGCCGCGACCCGCGACGCGCTGCTCATCGAGGACGAGGAGCACCGCACGCCCGCGTGGCGTGCCGGGCGGGGCCGGGTGCGTACGCTCGTCACCGAGCGCCATCGGCTGACCCTCTACGCCGGCACCGACTGGGGCGAGCTCTACGACCTCGCGGACGACCCGCTCGAGCTCGACAACCTGTGGGACGACGCGAATGCGGCGGCGCTGCGCGCCGGCCTGACCGAGCGGCTGCTCAGGGAGATGATCGACACCGTGGACGTGCTGCCGAGGCCGACCCGCTTCGCCTGAGCCGGCCGGCGGGGTCCCGGGCGGCACCACGAGCATCGACAGCGGACCGGGCCGGGGCTCAGCCGGAGGCCGGACGATCGCCCAGGAGGTCCTCCACGTACCACATCCTGACCATCACCATCCCGGCTGCGGTCAGCGGCGCCGCGAAGATCAGCCCGGCCGCACCCGCGATCACGCTCAGCACCACCTGGACCCCGATCGTGAGCGCCGGGGGCAGCTCGACCATGCGCTTCTGCAGCAGCGGCGTCAGCAGATAGCTCTCGACGGTCTGGATGCCGACGTAGAGCGCCACGACGTAGAGCAGCGTGTCGGGCCCGTCGACCAGCCCGATCAGCGCGGCGGGAACGAGCGCGATGATCGGACCGACGTTCGGGATGAACGACAGGAGGGCCGCGACGACGCCGAGGATCAGCGCGAGGTCGATGCCGATGAGCCACAGCCCGAGGGTCGTCAGCACGCCGATCGCGAGCATCGCCACGATCTTCGCGAGCAGCCAGGCGCTCAGCGAGGCCTGCACGGCCTCCAGGACCTCGCCGGTCCGGTGCCGCCGGGCGGGCGGCACCAGGCGCATCAGGCCGCCGACGTAGACCCCCGGGCCGGCCGCGAGGAAGAGGCCGACGGCGAGCGCGATGACGAAGTTCCCGAGCGCCCCGAAGGTCGACGAGAAGAAGCCGCCGATCAGCCCGGCGGCACGCTCGCCGTCCGGAAGGAACGATCCGATGCGGTCCCGCTGGTCGAGGAGGCCGTCGGCCCACTCCCACTCTCGCAGGGTCGAGCGCAACTGCCGCAGCGCCGCCGGCACGCGTTCGGCGAGCTGACCGGCCTGGTCCGCCACGACGGGTGCCGCCAGCCAGAGCCCGAGCCCGAGCAGCAGCAGCGGCAGGACCGTCGCGGCCGCGAGCGCGGCGGCATAGGGCAGGCCGGTCCGGTCCCGGACCCACCGCGCGGTGCCGTTGAACAGGATCGCGAGCAGCACGCCCCCGAAGATCGCCAGGAACGCCTCCGCGGCCCTGAGCAGCAGCAGGACCGCGAGCGCGACCAGTGCGACGACACTCGCCTGCACCAGCGTCGTCGTCGCCACACCCTTGCCATCTGACACGCCGCCTCCCGGTGCCGCCGGCGTCGCGGCTCCCCGACCACGGGGCAAGTTTCGACCCCGGGTCGGGGCGACCCGTCGCTCACCCGGAGGGCAGCACCACGCGCCCCCGGCAATCCATCGACCAGACGCGATCGATCAGCGCACGGGTGGACGGATCGGCGAGCCGCTGCGGCGAGCAGGCCGACCGCCTGACGCTGCCGTGAACCAGCGCGGCGCCGCCCCACCCTCACACCATCGGCGGATCCGTCTCCCGCTCGAAATGCCGGTGCCGCGCGATCGCCGTCGCGAACCGCTCCAGTCCGGCGCCGACGGCGTCGGCCTCGACGAGGACGATCCCGGGGTCCTCGCCGCCGTCGGGGGCCGTCGTCGGCACGCCGGCGGCCTCGAGCAGGAGCGCGCCGGCCCCGAGCACCAGGATCGGCTTGTCGTGACGGTACTGGGCGCGCACGTAGTCGCGCGCCTGGCCCAGGCTGGCCAGCGCCACGACGCCGTCCGCGCCGTCCGGCACGACGAGCGCGTCGAACAGCTCGGCGGGCATCGCCTCCATCGTCGTGTCGACGACGAGCGCGTCCCGCTCGCCGGCGAGGCCGCCGACGCGTCCGAAGCGCCCGCCGACGATGCGCGGCACCGCGCCCGCGGTGAGCAGCGCGTCGCGCGCCGCGACGAGCGGCTCGACCGCGACGCCGTCGGTCACCAGCAGCGCGATGCGCCGGCCCCGGATCGAGCCGTCGCCGGGCCGCGCGAACAGCGACAGCGACGGCGAGCGCTCGACCTCGACCGGACGGGTCGGGCGGCCCGCGAGCGGCAGCGCGTCCGGCACGTCCATGCCGAGGCCGTCGGCGACGCGCTGCGCGAGCGATCCGTCGACGTTCGCGAGCATCGCGAGCACCCGCTCGCGCACGGCCGCGGTCTGCACGCGCGACAGCTCGAAGCGGAAGGCGGCCGCGATGTGGTCCTGCTCGACGCGGGACTGGCTGAGCCAGAAGAGGCGCGCCTGCGCGTAGTGCTCCGCGAAGCGCTCGGCCTTGCCGCGCACGCGGTCCTCGCCCACGCCGGCGGCGAGCGCCGCCTCGGTGGCGGTCCGCGCCCGGGCCGACATGAAGCCGGCGCGCCCGGCCTGGAACGGGCAGCCCCCGGCGAGCGAGTTCGGCTCGTAGTTGACCCGGCCGCGGTTGATCGTCGCGCGATGCAGGCCGTCGCGCTGGTTGTTGTGCACCTGGGCGACCGACGCGTTGATCGGGATCTCGTGGAAGTTCGGTCCGCCCAGGCGCGTGAGCTGGGTGTCCTGGTACGAGAAGTTGCGGCCCTGCAGCAGCGGATCGTTGGAGAAGTCGA
>Ga0105105_10000393_pt1 | contig 19967 bp, 16 predicted proteins | sample PPLLaktember2015_4_FD_79108 | JGI IMG/M metagenome (GOLD analysis project Ga0105105, IMG submission 79108) | Freshwater sediment microbial communities from Prairie Pothole Lake near Jamestown, North Dakota, USA - PPLs Lake P8 Core (1) Depth... | ecosystem: Environmental > Aquatic > Freshwater >...
TCGGGCAGCGGTGCCGGGCAGCGTCTGTGGGTGGCCAATCCGGATGCGAACACCGTCACGGTGTTCGACGCGGCCAGCCGTGCCCGCCTCGCCGAGATCCCGGTGGGCGAGCAGCCGGTGACGCTGACCGTGGCCGGTGACGGCCGTGTCTGGGTGGCGAACCGCCGCTCGGCGAGCGTGTCGGTGATCGACCCGGGCTCGAACTCGGTGATCCGGACGATCGCGCTGCCGCCCGGCTCGCAGCCGTACGGCGTGGTCGGCCACCCGGGCGGCGACAGCGTGTGGCTCGCGATGGAAGGTACGGGCGAGCTCCACCGCTACAGCCCGACGAGCTTCGCGCGCACCGGCCGCACCAACGTCGGCGCGAACGCGCGCCACCTCGCGGTCACCGGCGACGGCCAGACCGTCTTCGCGACGCGCTTCATCACGCCGCCGCTGCCGGGCGAGTCGACCGCGAAGGTCGATCCCTACTGGGGCGGGCGGGTGCACGGCGCGCGGGTGATCCCGGTCGACGCCGCCACGCTGGCGGTGGGCACCCAGATCGTGCTGCGCCACAGCGACCGGCCGGATGCCGAGAACCAGGGCCGCGGCATCCCGAACTACCTCGGCGCGATGGCGATCTCGCCCGACGGCAGCCAGGCGTTCGTGCCGTCCAAGCAGGACAACGTGCTGCGCGGCACGCTGCGCGACAACGGCCGCGACCTCGACTTCCAGAACACGGTGCGGGCGGTGAGCTCGCGGATCGTGATGGCCACGCGCGCCGAGGATCCGGCCGCCCGCATCGACCACGACAACGCCAGCCTGGCGAGCGCGGCGGCCTTCGACCCGCTCGGCACGCTGCTGTTCGTCGCGCTCGAGACGAGCCGCGAGGTGGCGGTGATCGACGCCTACTCGCGCGCCCAGCTCATGCGCGTGCCGGTGGGCCGCGCGCCGCAGGGCCTGGAGGTCTCGCCCGACGGTTCGCGGCTGTACGTCGCGAACTTCATGGACCGCACGGTCACGGTGCTCGACCTGGTGCCGCTGCGCACGCGCGGGCGCTACGAGATGCCGGTGCTCGGCACGCTGTCGACGGTGGGCGCGGAGCCGCTGTCGCAGCAGGTGCTGCGCGGCAAGCAGCTGTTCTACGACGCGGCCGACGTGCGCCTGGCGCGCGACCGGTACATGAGCTGCGCGAGCTGCCACAACGACGGCGGCCACGACGGCCGGACGTGGGACCTGAGCGGCGCGGGCGAGGGCCTGCGCAACACGATCAGCCTGCGGGGTCGCGGCGGCATGCGGAACGGTCCGCTGCACTGGAGCGGCAACTTCGACGAGGTGCAGGACTTCGAAGGGCAGATCCGCCGGCTCGCGGGCGGCACCGGTCTGATGACCGACGCCGATTTCGCGGCGGGCACGCGCTCGCAGCCGATGGGCACGCCGAAGGCCGGCGTGAGCGCCGACCTCGACGCGCTCGCCGCCTACGTCGGCTCGCTGACGGCGGTCGACCGCAGTCCGCATCGCGCGGCCTCGGGCGCGCCGAGCGCCGCCGAGGCGCTCGGGCGCGAGGTGTTCGCCGAGCGCTGCGCGAGCTGCCACGCCGGCACCGCCACCACCGACAGCGCGCCGGGCGGCCTGCATGCGGTCGGCACGCAGAAGACCACGAGCGGCCGGCGACTCGGCGGTCCGCTCGCCGGCATCGACACGCCGTCGCTCGCCGACGTCTGGTCGACCGCGCCCTATCTGCACAACGGCTCGGCGCCCACGATCGCGGCGGCCATCGCCGCCCACGTGCCGGGGCTGGCGGACGGCGACCTCGCCGAGGTCGCCACCTTCGTGCGCAACGGCGCGGTCGACACCCTCGCACCGCCCCGGCGGCTCGAGGGCGCGGCGGTCCGCGCGGTCGGCAGCGCCACGGCGCGGCCCGACGGCTCGACGCGCCTGACCGCGACCTACAGCCAGGCCGGTGCGCTCTGGAGCACGCAGGCGTGGCCGACGGCGCAGCCCTTCACCACCGCCTTCGACTTCTCCATGGACGGCGCCGGACGGCAGGCCGACGGTCTGGCCTTCGTGCTGCACGGTTCGGGGCCGGGCGCGATCGGCGGCGCGGGCGGCTGCATCGGGATGTGCGGTCTGTCGAACTGGCTCGCCGCGACCGTGCGCACCTGGCTGTACAACGACGGCGGCTTCATGCACGACGGCCGTCCGGGCCGGCCGCTCGGCTTCGACGCGGGCGCCGCTCGGCGCATCGTCGGCCGCATGTCGGTGACCTGGAACCCGGCGTCGAACCGGCTGTCGATGACGGCGGCGATGCTCGTCGACGGCGTGCCGCGCTCGTTCGCCGACAGCATGACGATCGACCTGCGCGCGCGCTTCGGTGCGACGGTGACCGCCGGCATCACGGCCGGCACGGGTGGCGCGACGGCGGTCCAGACCGTCTCGAACTGGAGCACGGCCGCGATCGTCCCGGCGCCCCGCCGCGACGACGCCCGCACCGACTTCGGCGGCATCGCCATCGGCGCGCCCGAGTGCGTGTCGTGGGCCGAGGGTCGCGAGGACTGCTTCGTGGTCGGCACGGACGGTGCGCTCTACCAGCGCTTCCAGCCGGTGGGCGGCGCCTGGTCCGGCAGCTGGACCCGGCTCGGCGGTCGGCTCGCGGCCGGTCGGCCCTCGTGCGTGAGCGCCGGCGACGGTCGCCTGGACTGCTTCGCCATCGGCACGGACCGCGCGCTGTGGCAGCGCAGCTGGGACGGCTCGCGCTGGGTGGACTGGCGCTCGCTCGGTGGCGTGACCACCTCCGACCCGTCCTGCGTCGCCGTGGGCGGACGGATCGACTGCGCGGTCCGGGGGACCGACAACGCCCTCTACTCGCGCACGCTGGCCGCGGGGGCGTGGAGCGGCTGGCGCCGCCTCGGCGGCTCGCTGAGCTCGGCACCGGACTGCGTGGCCGACGCCCAGGGCGCCACCCAGTGCTTCGCCCGCGGGGCCGACGCGGCGCTGTGGCAGGTCCCGGTCGAGGCGGGTGCCGGCGGCGTGCGCTCGCTCGGCGGCTGGATCCACGGCGAGGCGTCGTGCGCCACCCAGGGCGACGGCCTGCTGCAGTGCTTCGTGCGGGGCAGCGACGACGCGCTGTGGCGCAACGCCTTCGACGGCGTGCGCTGGAGCGGCTGGCAGCAGGAGCGCGCCTCGGTCGGCCTGGTGCAGGCGCCGCCGCGCTGCGTCGCCTCGCCCGATCGCGCCGGCGTCGACTGCTTCGTGGTCACCAACGACGGCACGCTGCGCCACCGCGTGCGCGACGGCGGCGGCCCGGACGAGGGCGCCTGGCCCTGGACGATCGCGGCCACCGGGCTCGCGCCCGAGGCACCGGGCTGCGTCGCGCAGCGCGGCAGCGTGTCGTGCGCGGCGCGCGGCGCGGCCGACCGTCGTGTGCTGCACGCGGGCTGGTCGGTGGACTGACGCGCAAGGCGGGGCGGCCCGGGCCGGCCGCCCCCGGTCGCATCGGCGGTATCCTCGCTGCCGTCGATCCGATTCCGAGAGGCCCGCCGTGGACTCCCCCGAGACCGTCCTCGCCGAACCGGCCTGCCAGTCCGGCTTCGGCAACGAGTTCGCCACCGAAGCGCTGCCCGGCGCGCTGCCGGTCGGGCGCAACTCGCCGCAGCGCTGCCCGTACGGCCTGTACGCCGAGCAGATCTCCGGCACCGCCTTCACCGCGCCGCGCGCCGACAACCGCCGCACCTGGACCTACCGGATCCGCCCGGGTGCGCTGCACGGTCCGTTCCGGCGGATCGCCGACCGCGGCATCGTCGGCGCCTTCGGCGTGGCCGCCGGCGTCGAGACGCCGCCCTCGCAGCTGCGCTGGAGCCCGCTGCCGCTGCCCGACGCGCCGACCGACTTCGTCGACGGCCTGTTCACGATGGGCGGCAACGGCGACGCCGCCTCGATGACCGGCTGCGCGATCCACCTGTACGCGGCCAACCGCTCGATGCGCGATCGCTTCTTCTACGACGCCGACGGCGAGCTGCTGATCGTCCCGCAGCAGGGCACGCTGCGGCTGCTGACCGAGCTCGGCGAGCTCGTCGTGCCGCCGCTGCACATCGCGGTGGTGCCGCGCGGCGTGCGCTTTCGCGTGGAGCTGCCCGAGGTCGACGCGGGCGGCCCCGACGCCGACCGGCCCGGGCCGCTGGGGGCGGTGCGGGGCTACGTCTGCGAGAACTTCGGCGCGCCGTTCCGTCTGCCCGACCTCGGCCCGATCGGCTCGAACGGCCTGGCGAACCCGCGCGACTTCCTGTCGCCGGTGGCCCGCTACGAGGACCGCGAGGGCGTCTTCGAGCTGGTCGCGAAGTTCCAGGGACGGCTCTGGGCGGCCGACATCGGCCACTCGCCGCTCGACGTCGTCGCCTGGCACGGCAACCACGTGCCCTACCGCTACGACCTGCGCCGCTTCAACACCATCGGCTCGATCAGCTTCGACCATCCCGATCCGTCGATCTTCCTGGTGCTGCAGTCGGTGTCGGACACGCCCGGCGTCGACGCGATCGACTTCGTGATCTTCCCGCCGCGCATCCTCGCGGCCGAGGACACCTTCCGCCCGCCGTGGTTCCACCGGAACGTGGCGAGCGAGTTCATGGGCCTGATCCACGGCGTCTACGACGCCAAGGCCGAGGGCTTCTCGCCCGGGGGCGCGAGCCTGCACAACTGCATGTCGGGCCACGGTCCGGACGCGGGCACCTTCGAGAAGGCGAGCGCCGCCGACACCTCGGTGGCGCACTACGTGCGCGACACCATGGCCTTCATGTTCGAGACCCGCACCGTGATCCACCCGACCGCGCAGGCGCTCGCGCTGCCGACCCTGCAGCAGGACTACTGGCGCTGCTGGCAGGGGCTGCGCCGGCACTTCGACCCGACCCGCCCCTGAGTGCCTTCGTCCCCGAGTTCCCCCGTTCCGAGACCCCCATGAAAGCCGTCGCCTACCGCCGCTGCCTCCCCGTCACCGACCCGGAGAGCCTGCTCGACGTCGAGCTGCCCGACCCGGTGCCGGGCGAGCGCGACCTGCTGGTCCGCGTGCACGCGGTATCGGTCAATCCGGTCGACACCAAGGTGCGCCGCGGCGTCGCGCCGCCCGAAGGCGGCCTGCGGGTGCTCGGCTTCGATGCGGCGGGCGTCGTCGAGGCGGTCGGTCCGCGCGTCACGCGCTTCCGGCCCGGCGACGCGGTGTTCTACGCCGGCTCGCGGATCCGGCCCGGCACCAACTCTGAACTGCACTGCGTCGACGAGCGCATCGTCGGCCGCAAGCCCGCCTCGCTCGACTTCGCGCAGGCCGCGGCGATGCCGCTGACCGCGATCACCGCCTGGGAGGCGCTGTTCGACCGGCTGCAGCTGCGCCTGGGCTCGCCCCACGACGCGGGCGCGCTGCTGATCACGGCCGGCGCCGGCGGCGTGGGCTCGATCGCGATCCAGCTCGCGCGGCGACTGACCGGCGCGCGCGTGATCGCCACGGCGTCGCGGCCCGAGAGCCGCGCCCAGGCGCTCGCGCTCGGCGCCCACCTGGTGGTCGACCATGCGCAGCCGCTGTCGGAGGCGCTGCGCGAGGCGGGCGTGAAGTGGGTCGAGCGGATCTTCAGCGTCTCGCACACCCACGTCCACTTCCCCGAGCTCGCGAAGCTCGTCGCGCCCCAGGGCCGCATCTGCGTGATCGACGATCCGGAGCCGATCGACGTGCGGCTGCTCAAGGCGCGCTGCGCGTCGCTGCACTGGGAGGCGATGTTCACGCGCTCGGGCTTCGAGACGCCGGACATGATCGAGCAGGGCCGGCTGCTCGACGAGGTCGCCGCGCTGGTCGACGCCGGCACGCTGCGCAGCACGCACGCACAGACCTTCGGACGGATCGACGCGGCCACGCTGCGCGCCGCGCATGCGCAGGTGGAGTCCGGCCGCACGATCGGGAAGGTGGTGCTGGCCGGCTTCTGAGGCGGGGCCGGCCGGCGCGGCGTCAGACGAACACGATCCGTCCCAGCAGCGCCTCGAGGGCGACCTTCGGCGGGCCGACGACGCCGCCGGGTCGCGGCGCGCCGGTGACCACGCCGCGCCCGGAGACCGGCGCGAGGGTGTCGAGCTGGAAGCGCCCGGCGGTCTCGTCGCCGCGCAGGTAGCACTCCTCGTCGAAGTAGAGCCGGTCGCCGCCGCCGCGGATCTCGTCGGCATCGACGTGCGGAAAGCCGATCAGCGCGCGGATCGATTCGATGCTGCCATCGATCTCGACGGGCTCGATCGTTCGGCGGACGGGGTCGATCAGGAAGACGTTCATGCGGGCGGGGCCTGGCGGGACGGAGCGCGCCCGTCCGGGAGCAGGAGATCGGACATGCCCGGATTCTCGGGCGGGCAGGGCGATCGCGAAAACCGAATCAGACGACCGGCCCGATCGGCGGCCCGGCGGGCGGCCCGCCCGCGGATCGGTACCCGGCCCGCCGACGCACGGTCGGCCGGCAGCCGTGGTACGGTGCGCCGAGCCCGGCCGCGCGCCTCCCGCGCGCCGACCGGGCCGACCCTTCCGAGAGAGGAGACACACCGATGATCCGTCGTTCCCCCCGGGCGCGCGTCGCCGTCGCGCTGCTGGCGCTCGCCGGCGGGCTCGCCGCGGCGCCCCAGGCCGTCGCGCAGCCCTTTCCCTCCAAGCCCATCAGGATGATCGTGCCGTTCCCGGCCGGCTCGGCCACCGACACCATCGCCCGCGTGATCGGCGCGTCGGTCGCCACGTCGATCGGCCAGCCCGTGCTGGTGGAGAACAAGGCCGGCGCCGACGGCGCGATCGCCGGCGCCGAGGTCGTGCGGGCGGCGCCCGACGGCTACACCGTGCTGATGGCCACCAACAGCCCGATGTCGGCCGCTCCGGCGATGCGCAAGGTGCCGCCGTACGACCCGGTGGCCGATTTCTCGCCGATCACCGACATCGGCCGCTACACGTTCTTCATCGTCGTGCACCCGTCGGTGCCGGCGAACTCGGTGGCCGAGCTGGTCGCGCATGCCAAGGCCAACCCCGGCGTGCTGAACTACGCGACCGGCAACACCACCGGCATCGTGTCGATGGCCCTGTTCGCCTCGCTGGGCGGCATCAAGATGGTCCACGTGCCCTACAAGGGCGAGCCGCAGGCGCTGACCGACCTGGTCAGCGGCCGGGTGCAGGTGATGGTGGTCTCGGCCGGCACCTCGGTGCCGCACATCCGCGACGGGCGGCTGCGGGCGATCGCGGTGACCCTCGACAAGCGCAGCCCGGTGCTGCCGGACGTGCCGACCATCGCCGAGGCGGGCATGCCGCAGTTCAAGCTGACCTCGTGGGCGGCGGTGTTCGCCCCGGCCAAGGTGCCGCGCGACGTGGTCGATCGGCTCAACCGCGAGTTCAATGCGGCGATCGCCCGGCCCGAGGTGGTGCAGGCGATGGAGAAGCAGGCGTTCATCCTGACCGGCTCCACGCCCGAGCAGCTCGGCGGGCTGGTCCGCGAGCAGCTCGAGAGCTACAAGGCCACGATGAAGGCGGCGGGCATCGAGCCCGAATGAGCCCGGTGGGGGCCGGTTCGGCGACCGGGGGAGGCCCGGCGCGCGCCGGTCCGCCCGTCGAGGGCGGCGGAAGATCGGAAACCGTCATATAATTCAAGGTTTTCCGTCGTTCCTGAGCCCACCCGGGCGCCCCACCGCCATGCCGATCTACGCCTATCGTTGCGAACGCTGCGGCCATGCCAAGGACGTGATCCAGAAGTTCTCGGACACGCCGCTGAGCATCTGCCCCGAATGCGGCGCCGATGCGTTCCGCAAGCAGCTGACCGCCCCGTCCTTCCAGCTCAAGGGAAGCGGCTGGTACGTCACCGACTTCCGCGACAACGGCAAGAAGGCCGCCGCGCCCGCGCCGGCGGCCGCGTCCGAGACCTCGTCGGGCGGTGCCGCCGACAGCGCCAAGCCGGCGGACGCCGCCAAGCCCGCCGCGGCCCCCGCCCCCGCAGCCGGTGCGCCGGCCGCGAGCCCGCCCCCGGCCAAGCCCACATCCGAGTCCTGAGCGCGGCCGCGGCGCCGGCGCCCGGCGCCGGCCCGCGGTCGGAGCCGCCCCCTCACCCCCCTGTCGCATCGAGCAACCGATGTTCCGCCGCTACTTCATCACCGGCCTCCTGATCTGGGTCCCGATCGGCATCACGCTGTGGGTCATGAACCTGGTCGTGACGACGATGGACATGAGCCTGTCGCTGCTGCCCTCGGGCTGGCAGCCGGTGCAGCTGTTCGGTCGCCATCTCCCCGGCCTCGGCGCGCTGCTCACGGTGCTGATCATCTTCGTCACCGGCGTGCTGACCGCCAACTTCCTCGGCCAGCGCCTGGTGCGCGTCTGGGAGGGACTGCTGTCACGCATCCCGATCGTGCGCACCATCTATTCGAGCGTGAAGCAGGTCAGCGACACGCTGCTCTCGCCGCAGGGCAACGCCTTTCGCAAGGCGCTGCTGGTGGAATACCCGCGGCAGGGCAGCTGGACCATCGGCTTCATGACCGGCACGCCGGCCGAGGAGGTCAGGCGCAGCGTGATGCAGGCGGCACCGGTCGGCGCCGATGCCGGCGCGGGCGCCGAGATGGTGTCCATCTACGTGCCCACCACCCCCAATCCCACCTCGGGCTTCTTCCTGATGATGCGTCGGGAGGACACCATCGAGCTCGACATGAGCGTCGACGAGGCCCTCAAGTACATCGTGTCGATGGGCGTCGTCTCGCCCCCGACGCGGCCGCGCGGCGGCTCGCGCGGCCCGAACACCAAGATCCAAGCGGAGATCCACTGAGCATGCGTACCTGCTACACCGGCGAGGTGTCCCTCGACCGTCTCGACGACGTCGTGACCCTGTTCGGCTGGGTGCATCGGCGCCGTGACCACGGTGGCGTCATCTTCATCGACCTGCGCGACCGCGCGGGCCTCGCGCAGGTCGTCTGCGATCCGGACCGCGCCGACATGTTCAAGGTCGCCGAGAACGTCCGCAACGAGTTCTGCGTGCGCATCACGGGCAAGGTCCGCCGCCGCCCGGCGGGCACCGAGAACGCGGGCATCCGCAGCGGCCAGGTCGAGATCCTGTGCCACGAGCTCGAGGTGCTGAACGCCTCGGTGACGCCGCCGTTCCAGCTCGACGACGACAACCTGTCCGAGACCACGCGCCTGACGCATCGCGTGCTCGACCTGCGCCGGCCGCAGATGCAGCAGAACCTGATGCTGCGCTACAAGGTCGCGATGGCGGTGCGCAAGTACCTCGATTCGCTCGGCTTCATCGACATCGAGACGCCGATGCTGACCAAGAGCACGCCCGAGGGCGCGCGCGACTACCTGGTGCCGTCGCGCGTGAACGCGGGCCAGTTCTTCGCGCTGCCGCAGTCGCCGCAGCTCTTCAAGCAGCTGCTGATGGTCGCGGGCTTCGACCGCTACTACCAGATCACCAAGTGCTTCCGCGACGAGGACCTGCGCGCCGACCGCCAGCCCGAGTTCACGCAGATCGACTGCGAGACCTCGTTCCTCGACGAGGTCGAGATCCGCGCGATCTTCGAGGAGATGATCCGCACGGTCTTCCGCGACGTGCAGGGCGTGCAGCTCTCGGGCCAGTTCCCGACGATGACCTACGCCGACGCGATGCGGCTGTACGGCTCGGACAAGCCCGACCTGCGCGTCAAGCTGCAGTTCACCGAGATGACCGACGCGATGCGCGACGTCGACTTCAAGGTGTTCTCGGCCGCGGCGCAGATGGACGGCGGGCGCGTGGTCGCGCTGCGCGTGCCCGGCGGCGCCGAGATGCCGCGCAGCGAGATCGACGCGTACACCAAGTTCGTCGGCATCTACGGTGCCAAGGGCCTGGCCTACATCAAGATCAACGACGCCTCCAAGGGTCGCGACGGCATGCAGTCGCCGATCGTCAAGAACCTGCACGACGGCGCGCTCGACGCGCTGCTCGCCAAGACCGGCGCGCGCGACGGCGACATCGTCTTCTTCGGTGCCGACAAGGCCAAGGTCGTCAACGACGCCCTGGGCGCGCTGCGCGTGAAGATCGGACACTCCGAGTTCGGCCGCAAGCACGGGCTCTTCGAGGCCTCGTGGCAGCCGCTGTGGGTCGTCGACTTCCCGATGTTCGAGCACGACGAGGCCGAGGACCGCTGGGTCGCGGTGCACCATCCGTTCACGGCGCCGAAGGACGGTCACGAGGACTACATGGCGACCGACCCCGGCCGCTGCGTGGCCAAGGCCTACGACATGGTGCTCAACGGCTGGGAGATCGGCGGCGGCTCGGTGCGGATCCACCGCGAGGCGGTGCAGAGCAAGGTGTTCCGCGCGCTCAAGATCAACCCGGAGGAAGCCCGCGCGAAGTTCGGCTTCCTGCTCGATGCGCTGCAGTACGGCGCGCCGCCGCACGGCGGCATCGCCTTCGGGCTGGACCGCATCGTCACGATGATGGCCGGCGCCGAGTCGATCCGCGACGTCATCGCCTTCCCGAAGACGCAGCGGGCCCAGGACCTGCTCACCCAGGCGCCGTCGCCGGTCGACGAGAAGCAGCTCAAGGAGCTGCACATCCGACTGCGCGCGGTCGAGCCGAAGGCGCCCGAGGCGAAGGCCTGACGGGCGCGGTCGGCGGGCGGCAGGGCGCGGTACGGCCGGACGGCAAGGGGACAGGGCATCCGATGGGCACGAAGATTCCCGAATCCGTACTGGTCGTGATCCACACGCCCGCGCTGCAGGTGCTGCTGCTCGAGCGCGCCGATCATCCGGGCTTCTGGCAGTCGGTGACCGGCAGCAAGGATGCGCTGGATGAGCCGCTCGCCGAGACCTGCCGGCGCGAGGTGCTCGAGGAGACCGGCCTGGACGCCGCGGCCGAGGGCTGCGTGCTCGAGGACTGGGGCCTGCGCAACCGCTACGAGATCTACCCGCAGTGGCGCCACCGGTATCCCGACGGCGTCACGCACAACACCGAGCACGTGTTCGGGCTGCGCGTGCCGGGCGTCGTGCCGGTGCGCATCGCGCCGCGCGAGCATCTGCAGTCCCTGTGGCTGCCCTGGGAGGAGGCCGCGGGGCGGTGCTTCTCGATGTCGAACGTCGAGGCCATCCGCCAGCTGCCGACGCGCACGGCCGGGCACCGATGAGCGCGGCGGGTCCCCGCGACCGAGGCAAGCTCGATGCCGCCGACATCGGCGACGTCGGTCTGCGCGCGAGCTACCCGCCGGGCCCCGAGCGCACCACCGCCGACGAGCCGCCGACCGAGCGCGGCGGCGGCGGACTGCGGGTGGCGACCTACAACATCCACAAGGGCGTGATCCGCGACCTGTTCGGGCTGCGGCGCGTCTCGAGCGTGCACGAGCTGCGCGCGCGGATGCACGAGCTCGACGCCGACCTGATCTTCCTGCAGGAGGTGCAGGGCAAGAACGACCGGCATGCGAACCGCTTCGAGGACAAGTGGCCGGGCGAGCCGCAGGACCAGTTCCTCGCCCGCTCGCCGACGCTCAAGCACACCTTCGAGACCGCCTACGGCCGCAACGCGAACTACCTGCACGGCCACCACGGCAACGCGCTGCTGTCGCGCTTCCCGATCGTGCGGCGCGAGAACCGCGACTTCTCCGACCACGCGCTCGAGAAGCGCGGCGTGCTGCACTGCGTGGTGCGCTTCGAGCGGCGCAACGTCCACTGCTTCGTCATCCATTTCGGGCTGCTCGCGCGCAGCCGCGACCGACAGGCCGACGCGCTGGTCGACTGGATCGTGCGCGAGGTGCCGCGCCGCTCGCCGCTGCTGATCGCCGGCGACTTCAACGACTGGCGCGACCGGCTCTCGCGGCGCTTCGTCGAGGCCCTGCAGGTCACCGAGGTGATGGGCTCGGCGCGCACCTTCCCGGCCCTGGTGCCGTGGCTCCGGATGGACCGCATCTACACCCGCGGCTTCGACCTCAAGGGGGCCGACGTGCTGCGCGGACCGGCCTGGGCGCGGCTCTCGGACCACGCGCCGCTGGTCGCCGACCTGCAGCTGCTGCGCTAGGACGGCGGCCGTCATGGACGCGGCCGACACCGACGAGGCGGGCCTGCTCGAGCGCCTGTGGCCGCGCCCGCTCGGCGGCAACGAGGTCGTGCTGCTGCAGTCGGGCGCCGAGTTCTTCCCTGCGCTGGTGGCCGCGATCGACGCGGCCGAGCGCATCGTCCGGCTCGAGACCTACATCTTCTCCGGCGACGACGCCGGGCTGAGGGTGGCCGGCGCGCTGGCGCGGGCGGCCGAGCGTGGCGTCGACGTGCGCCTGATGATCGACGGCTTCGGCACCCGCGAGCTGCCGCCGGGCATCGCGAAGCGCCTCGCGCGGGCCGGCGTCCAGGTGGGGGTGTACGCGCCGATGCCGCGCCACTTCACGCTCGACCGCACGCGGCTGCGCCGGCTGCACCGCAAGCAGGCGGCCATCGACGGTCGCATCGCCTTCGTCGGCGGCATCAACGTGCTCGACGATCTCTGGGATCCGAACCACGGGGCGCTCGAGCATCCCCGCCTGGACTACGCGGTGCGCCTCGGCGGTCCGGTGGCCGCGTCGGTGGATGCGGCGATGAGCCGGCTGTGGTGGCAGGTCGCGGTCGCGCGGGCGCCGCTGCGTGCCGCCGGCGTCGCGCGGCCGCGCGTCGGCGCATCGGCCGGTGCCGACGGCGCCGCCGCCGCGCGCCTGCGGACCGGGATGCGGGCGATGCTCGTGCTGCGCGACAACATCGCCAACCGGCGGGCGATCGAGCGGGCCTACCTGAAGGCCCTGGGCGGGGCGCGCCGCGAGGTGCTGATCGCCAACGCCTACTTCTTCCCCGGCCGGCGCTTCCGACGCGCGCTCGTCGAGGCGGCGCGGCGCGGCGTGCGGGTGCGGCTGCTGCTGCAGGGGCGCGCCGAGTACGTGCTGCCGCACCTGGCCACCCAGGCGCTGTACGACCCGCTGCTGCGCGCCGGCGTCGAGATCGTCGAGTACCACCGCAGCTTCCTGCATGCGAAGGTCGCGGTCATCGACGACTGGGCGACCGTCGGCTCCTCGAACATCGATCCGTTCTCGCTGCTGCTCGCGCGCGAGGCCAACGTGATGGTGATCGACGCCGGCTTCGCGGCCACGCTGCGCGACCGGCTGCTCGCGTCGATGGCCGAGGGCGGCCGGCCGGTGCTGCACGACGAGCTCGCGCGCCGGCCCTGGACGCGCCGCCTGGCGGGATGGTTCGCGACGCAGATGCTGCGCCTGGGCGTGATGGTCTCCGGCCATCGCCAGCGCTACTAGGGGTATCGTGGCGATCCGATGCCGGCGAACTACGCACGATTCCTGACCGGCCGCGAGCGGACCGTCGAGGCCAACCGCCAGCTCGGCTTCGCGCTGGCGTTCGTCGCCGGCGGGATCAACGCCGGCGGCTTCCTCGCGGTCAGGCAGTACACCTCGCACGTGACCGGGATGGTCTCGTCGCTGGCGGACAACCTCGCGCTCGGCGAGTTCGCGCTGGTCGTGGACGCGGCGGTCGGCGTGCTCGCGTTCCTGTTCGGCGCGATGACCTGCGCGCTGCTGGTGAACTTCGCGCGCCGCCGCCGGCTGGCGAGCGAGTACGCGCTGCCGCTGATGCTCGAGGCGGCGCTGATCCTGCTGTTCGGGCTGATGGGCGCCCGGCTGGCCGCCTTCGAGGGGCTGCTGGTGCCGTTCACGATCGTGCTGCTGTGCTTCGTGATGGGCCTGCAGAACGCGGTGGTGACCAAGCTGTCGGGCGGCGTGGTGCGCACCACCCACCTGACCGGCACCGTGACCGATCTGGGCATCGAGCTCGGCAAGCTGCTGTACTGGAACCGCGACCGCGAGGCGTCGCGCTTCGTGCGTGCCGACCGCGACCGCATCCTCGTCCTCGCCGGGCTCCTCGGCGCCTTCCTCGCGGGCGCGATCGCCGGCGCGTTCGGCTTCAAGCTCGCCGGCTACGCGTCGACGGTGCCGCTGGCGGTCGTGCTGATCCTGCTGGCGGTGGTGCCGGTGCTCGACGACGTGCTGCGGGCGGCGCGGTCCCACCGGGGCTGAGCCGGTGGCCGCGGTGTCGTCCCGGATGCTGCTCGAGCGTCGGCCCGAGGGCCTGTACTGCGAGGCCGGCGACTTCTTCGTCGACCCGTGGCGGCCGGTGCGGCGCGCCGTGATCACGCACGCGCACGCCGACCACGCTCGGCCCGGCCACGGCGCCTACCTCGCGGCCGCGCCGGCCGAAGGCGTGCTGCGGGCGCGGCTCGGCGCGGGCATCGCGCTGCAGGTGCTCGCCTACGGCGAGACGGTCGAGATCGACGGCGTGCGCGTGTCGCTGCATCCGGCCGGTCACGTCCTCGGCTCGGCGCAGGTGCGCCTGGAGCACCGCGGCGAGGTCTGGGTGGTCAGCGGCGACTACAAGGTCGAGCCCGATCCGACCTGCGCCCCGTTCGAGCCGGTGCGCTGCCACACCTTCGTCACCGAGTCGACCTTCGGGCTCCCCATCTACCGCTGGGCGCCGTCGCGCGAGACCTTCGCCGGCATCGACGCGTGGTGGCGCGAGAACGCGGCGGCCGGGCGCGCGAGCGTGCTGTTCTGCTACGCCTTCGGCAAGGCCCAGCGCATCCTCGCGGGGGTCGACGCGTCGATCGGCCCGATCGTCTGTCACGGGGCGGTCGAGCCGCTGAACCGCGCCTATCGTGCGGCCGGCGTGGCGCTGCCGCCGACCTCGCTGGTCACCGAGGTCGCCGACAAGGCCTCGCTCGCCGGTGCGCTGGTGCTGGCGCCGCCGTCGGCCGGCGGCTCGACCTGGATGCGCCGATTCCCCGACCCGAGCGACGCGTTCGCCAGCGGCTGGATGGCGGTGCGCGGCGCGCGCCGGCGACGCGCGGTGGACCGCGGCTTCGTGCTCTCGGACCACGCCGACTGGCCGGGGTTGCATGCGGCGATCGGTGCGAGCGGCGCCGAGCGCGTGTTCGTCACCCACGGCTATGTGCCGGTGATGGTGCGCTGGCTCGAGTCCCAGGGGCTGGACGCGCAGTCGTTCGAGACGGAGTTCGGCGGCGAGGAGGGTGACGGGGACGCAGGGCCGGGCACGGGTGCCGGCACGGGGGCCGCTGCCGCTGCCGGGCACGACCCCGAGGCGCCGGCCGCACCGCGCCCCACGGAGCCGGCCGCGCCGGACCCCGCCCCCGGCGAGGCCGCGCCGTGAAGGCCTTCGCCGAGCTCTACACCGAGCTCGACGCCTCGACCTCCACGCTGCACAAGGTCGACGCGCTCGAGCGCTACCTGCGGCGCGCGGCCCCCGCGGATGCAGCCTGGGCGGTCTACGTGCTGGCCGGCGGCAAGCCGCGCCAGGCGGTGCCGTCGCGACTGATGCGCGAGGCCGCGCAGGAGGCCGCGGGACTGCCCGACTGGCTGTTCGAGGAGAGCTACCAGGCCGTCGGCGACCTCGCCGAGACGATCGCGCACCTGCTGCCCGAGGCGCCCGCCGCCGAGGACGTCGGCCTGTCGGTCTGGATGGGCGAGCGCCTGCCCTCGCTGCGGGGCGCGGCGCCCGAGGAGGCGCGCGCGACGCTGCGCCGCTGGTGGGCGGGGCTCGACTGGAACGGGCGCTTCGTGCTGTCGAAGCTCATCACCGGGGGCTTTCGGGTCGGCGTCTCGCGGCTGCTGGTGCTGCGCGCGATCGCGCGAGTCTCCGGGCTCGACGAGAAGCTGCTCGCGCAGCGCATGATCGGCTGGACCGACGCGCGCGCCGCGCCGGACGCCGCCCGGTTCCTCGCGCTGGTGGCGCCCGCCGACCCGTCCGCGCCGGCCGATCCGGCGCTGGCCGGCCATCCGTACCCGTTCTTCCTCGCGCATCCGCTGCAGGCCGATCCGTCGACACTCGGCCCGTCGGCGGACTGGCTGGTCGAGTGGAAATGGGACGGCATCCGCGCGCAGCTCGTGCTGCGCGCCGGTCGCGTCTGGCTGTGGTCGCGCGGCGAGGAGCTGGTGACCGAACGCTTCCCCGAGATCGAGCGCGCCGGTCGCGCCCTGGCCGCGGCGCTCGACGCCGGCGGCGCGGGGCTGGTGCTCGACGGCGAGGTGCTCGCCTGGGACGAGGCCGGCGGCCGACCGCTGCCGTTCGCCGCGCTGCAGAAGCGGGTGACGCGCAAGACGCTGACCCCGGCGGTGCTGCGCGAATCGCCGGCGGCCTTCGTCGCCTACGACCTGCTCGAGCACCAGGGCGCGGACTGGCGCGGCCGACCGCAGGCCGAGCGGCGCGCAACGCTCGAGGCGCTCGTCGCCGGCGCGGCGGTGCCCGGACTGAGGGTCTCGCCGCGCGTCGAGGCCGACGGCTGGACGGCGCTCGCGGCGCTGCGCGAGACCTCGCGCGAGCGCGGCGTCGAGGGCTTCATGCTCAAGCGCGCGAGCGCCGCCTACGGCATCGGCCGCACCAAGGCCGAGGGCGGCGGCGACTGGTGGAAGTGGAAGATCGATCCGTTCACCGTCGACGCGGTGCTGGTCTACGCGCAGCGCGGCCACGGCCGGCGCGCGAGCCTGTACACCGACTACACGTTCGCGGTCTGGGACCGGCCCGCGGACGCCGGCGACGCGGCCGGCCCGCGCGCGCTGCTGCCGTTCGCGAAGGCCTACTCGGGCCTCACCGACGACGAGATCCGCCGCGTCGACGCGGTGATCCGCCGCACGACCGTCGAGAAGTTCGGCCCGGTGCGCAGCGTCACGCCCACGCTCGTCTTCGAGCTCGGGTTCGAGGGCATCGCGCGCTCGCCGCGGCACAAGTCGGGCATCGCGGTGCGGTTCCCGCGGATGCTGCGCTGGCGCACGGACAAGCCGGTGACCGAGGCCGACTCGATCGACGTGCTGCGGGCGATGATGGCGGGCGCGCCAGCGGCGGAGGACGGGAACGACCGCGCATCGGGTATCCTCGCCCCCGGAGACGCCGGTCCGACCGGCTCGTGACGACCCCCCTGCGAGACGCCCCCGACGTGTCCCAGAGCGAAGATTCCGCGGTGTCCGCCGACGCGCTGCCGCGCTGCCCGGTCATCCCCGGTCAACCTGACTTTCCCGACGCTCCCGGCTTCCCCATGCGGCGCGACGACCCGCTCTCGCCGCCCGCTGCGTACGCCCGGGCCCGCAAGTCCGCAGGGCCGTGCCGCGTGACGCTCTGGAACGGTACGCAGGCGTGGATCGTCACCCGCCACGAGCAGGTCCGAGCCATCCTCGCCGACGACGCGCGCTTCTCCGGCCGGTTCGGCCAGGACGGGTTTCCGACGGTGACCGAGGCGCGGGTCGCGGTCGACCGCGGCGAACGCGCGTTCGTGGGCATGGACAACCCCGAGCACGACCGCTACCGGCGGATGCTGACGCAGGAGTTCAGCGTGCCGCGGATGCGGGCGCTCGAGCCCGAGATCGCGCGGCTCGCCGAGTCGCTGATCGACGAGCTCGTCGCCGCCGGGCCGCCGCAGGACCTGGTCGGGACGCTCGCGGTCCGCTTCCCGTCGCTCGTGATGTCGGCGCTGTTCGGCTCGCCGTACGAGGACCACCGCTTCATCATCGAATGCGCGGCCGCGCGCCACGGCCTGACCCAGTCGGTGGGCACGGCGACGTCCAAGGCGCGCGAGCTGGTCGACTACGTGCGGCGGCTGATCGACGCGAAGGAGGCGGCGCCCGGCGACGACCTGCCGTCGCGCGTGCTGCAGGCCCACGTGCACGCCGGCCGGATGACGAAGGACGAGCTGGCGGAGATCGGCGCGATGATCCTGCGCGCCGGGCACGACACCACGACGCACCTGATCGGCCTGGGCACGCTGCTGCTGCTGCGCGACGACGCGCAGCGCGCGCGGCTCGCGGCCGATCCGGCGGGCATCGCGCGCGCGGTCGAGGAACTGCTGCGGATGGTGAGCCCGGTGCAGTTCTCGCCGCGGCGCGTGGCGCGCGTCGACGTCGAGATCGGCGGCGTCACGGTGCGCGCCGGCGAGGGCCTGTTCCTGCTGCTCGGCTCGGCCAATCGCGACGCCGCGGTGTTCCCCGACCCCGACGCGCTCGACCTCGGCCGCGATGCCGCGCGGCACCTCGCCTTCGGCTTCGGCATCCACCAGTGCCTGGGGCAGACGCTGGCGCGCATCGAGCTGCGGATCGTCTTCGAGGCGATCCTGCGCCGGCTCCCGGCGCTGCGGCTCGCGGTGCCGTTCGAGACCCTGCGCTTCCGGGACGACATGCAGATCCACGGCGTGCACGCGCTGCCGGTGACCTGGTGAGCGGCGGCGCGGTCCGCATCGTGGTCGACGAGCACCGCTGCGTGGGTGCCGGCCAGTGCGCGTGGGTCGCGCCGAAGGTGTTCGACCAGCGCGCCGCCGACGGCGTCGTGGTGCTGCTGCAGCCGAGGCCCGGACCCGACGAGCTCCCCTACGCGCGCGAGGCGGCGCAGCTGTGCCCCGCCCGCGCGATCCGCATCGAAGACGATCCACACGAAGACGACCCACACGGAGACGCACCATGACGACGAAACGACAGTCCCTCAAGCTGCTCGCGGGCGCCGCGCTCGCACCCCTCGCGACCGGAGCCGCGGCGCAGGCCTTCCCCAGCAAGCCGATCCGGCTGGTGATCCCGTTCACGCCGGGCGGCGGCACCGACTTCGTGTCGCGCACCGTCGGCAACAAGCTCGCCGAGTCGCTCGGCTGGCAGGTGGTGCTGGAGAACAAGCCCGGCGCGGCCGGCAACATCGCGATCGAGCAGACCTCGAAGGCCGCGCCCGACGGCTACACCATCGTCATGGGCCAGTCGGACAACATGATGCTCGGGCCGTGGCTGTATCCGAACGTGGGCTACGACTCGGTCAAGAGCTTCGCGCCGATCGTGCAGGTGTCGGTCGCGCCGATGGTCATCGCCGCGGCCGCGGGCTCGAAGATCACCGGCCCCGCCGAGCTGATCGCCGCGGGCAAGGTCGGCAACGGCATCACCTGGGCGACCGCCGGCAACGGCAGCCTCGGCCACCTGTTCGGCGAGCAGCTGCGCCAGTCCACCGGCATGAAGCTGACCCAGGTCCACTACAAGGGCGCGGCACCGGCGATCACCGACGTGATCGGCGGGCAGGTCGACGTGACCATCCTCTCGAGCGGCTCGGTGCTGCCGCAGATCAAGGGCGGCAAGCTGCGCGCGGTCGCCGTCACGACCGGCCGGCGCTCGCCGGTGCTGCCGGACACGCAGACGATCGAGGAGGCCGGGCTCAAGGGCGTCGACGTGAGCATCTGGCTGGGCCTGTTCGCGCCGGCGGGCACGCCGCCCGATGTCATCGCGAAGCTCAATGCCGAGGTGAACAAGGTGCTGCAGGCGCCCGACGTGCGCGAGAAGCTCGCCGCCCAGGGCATCGCCCCGGCCGGCGGGACCTCCGAGCAGTTCGCGGCCTTCGTGCGCGAGGACTATGCGCGCTGGGGCAAGGTGGTCAAGGAGTCCGGCGTCAAGGCCGAGTGATCGGCTGAGCGGCGCGGCGCGGCGCGGGGCACGGCAGGGCAGGGCGAAGGCGGGGAGGCAGTCCATGCGGATCGAGTCGGTCGAGTTCTTCTATCTGTCGATGCCGGTGGTGACCACCGAGGCCGACGGCAGCCAGGACGCGCTGCTGGTGCGGGTCCGCGCGGGCGGCTTCACCGGGCACGGCGAGTGCGAGGCGGCGCCGCTGCCCTCGATCGCCGCCTTCGTGTGCCCGATGTCGCACGGCGTGTGCCGGCCGGTCGGGGCATCGGTGCTCGGGCGCACGCTCGACGGACCCGAGGACATCGCGCGGATGGCGGCCGACGTCGCCTACGACAGCATGGACCTGCTGCAGGCCGCCCACACCTGGTCGGGCGTGGAGATCGCGCTCTGGGACCTGCTCGGGCAGGCGCGCGGCGAGCCGGTCTGGAAGCTGCTCGGGTACGCCCGTTCGCACCGGCGCACGCCCTATGCGTCGGTGCTGTTCGGCGACACGCCCCAGCACACGCTCGAGCGGGCGCGCGCCGCGCGCA
>Ga0105105_10000394_pt1 | contig 19944 bp, 21 predicted proteins | sample PPLLaktember2015_4_FD_79108 | JGI IMG/M metagenome (GOLD analysis project Ga0105105, IMG submission 79108) | Freshwater sediment microbial communities from Prairie Pothole Lake near Jamestown, North Dakota, USA - PPLs Lake P8 Core (1) Depth... | ecosystem: Environmental > Aquatic > Freshwater >...
CGATGCCGTGGGTCCAGATCTTGACCTCGCTGCTCGGCGGGCACTGAAAGGTGAGCAGCTCGAAGGGAAAGGCAACCCTCTCAAGAAAAAATTCTTCAGGACCGATGCAGCGCAGGATCACCATCCGATCGCTGGTATTGCGGTAGCTGCACGCCATGTATGCCAAAACTGGAACCCGGTTTCACCCTGCTATCAAGCCATTGGCTTGAGTGCGGGTTTGGTGACGAACGCCACTGTTTTCGATCTTTAATGGTTTCTTCTGATTCGAGTTTGATGCTTCGGCCCTGCGCAGCCGCTTTCAGAGGCTGCGCAGGGCAACGATTGGATCGAGGCGTGCAGCCCGGCGGGCAGGCACCACACCGAAGAAAAGACCAATGGAGCCGGACAGTCCCACTGTGACCAACACCGTGGTCGCCCCAATCGTGGCGGGTAGGGGTGTCAGGACGCCGACTAGTGCCACTGTGCCAATCCCTACTGCGCTGCCGATCACACCGCCGAGACTGGCCAATACCAACGACTCCACCAGAAACTGCAGCAACACATCGCCACTGCGGGCCCCGAGAGCTTTACGCAGGCCGATCTCCTCGGTGCGCTCGCTCACCGAGACCAACATGATGTTCATGATGCCGATGCCTCCCACCAGCAGCGATACGCCGCCAATGGCAGCCAGCATCAAGGTGAGCCCGCCGGTGATCGTGCTCACAATGGTTAGAGCATCCTTCTGGGAGCGCACTGCAAAGTCGTCCTCCCGCAGGATTCGGTGCCGTTGACGCAACAGGTTGGTGATCTGAAAGCTCGCGGCACTGGTGCTCTGCTCGTCTCGGGCTTCGACGCTGATGAAGTTGAGGCTGACTCCGAATGTGCGGTTCCGCCCCGAAAGTTTGCTCACCATGGTGCTGAGTGGCACGTAGGCGTTCTCGTCCTGGTTTTGGCCAAACACAGCGCCCTTGGGTTCAAGAACGCCGATCACTTCGAACAACTGGTTGCGAATTCGCAGCTGGCGTCCCACCGGCTCCTTGCCCGGAAACATTTTTGCGCCCAGGTCTGGGCCCACCACGGTGACGTTGCGGGCGCCGCTGAGATCGCTGGCGGAGAAGAAGCGTCCCTGGGCCATTTCAAACTGCCGCACCGGTAGAAACTCGGGCGTTACCCCGGAAACCGACGCGGTGCTACTCAGCCCGCCGGCCTGTACCACCTCACTTAGGGTGATTTGAGGGGCTACGCGCTTGACGCTGGGGACTTGTTCGCCGATGGCCTCGGCATCTTCGAGCACGAGGGTTTTGGGGAAGTCGATGCCCTGGCGCCGGGTGTCGTTGTTGCCGGGCACCACGAAGAGCACGTTGGCGCCGAGGTTGCTTAGCTGCCCTTCAGCCAGGTTCTGGGCGCCTCTCCCCACCCCCACCAAGGTGATCACGGAGGCATTGCCGATCACGATGCCGAGCATGGTCAGCAAACTGCGCAGCCGATTGGAGCGCAGGGTGCTCAGGGCCATGCCCACGGTTTCCCCCATCGGGAGCTTGGTTGGCATAGCGGCGGCGGTTACTGGCCTTAAACGATGGCGGGTCTGTCGTCGGCGTTGTGGCTGCGAGCGCCGCGGTGCACCTCGCCACGGAGCAAATCCAGGGTCACGATTTCACCTTGGCGCAGGCTGGCGATTGCGTTGCAGACACCAACAATTGCCGGGATGCCGGTGCGCTGGGCAATCAAAGCGGCGTGGCTATCGAGGCCACCGGCTTCAGTGATCACCCCCTTGGCCTTGCGGATCGCCTCGACGTAATCGGCACAGGTTTCATGCACTACCAGAATTTCGCCGGATTGAATTGCCGCGGCTGCCTCCGGGCTGTCAACCAGACGCACCCGGCCGCTCACCGATCCATTGCCGACTCCAGTGCCCTTCGAGAGCACGGCAGAGACGATGCCCACCTTGATGAAGTCGGTGGAGCCGCTGATGCCCGAAAGGGTGCCTGCGGTTTGTACTACAAGGTCGCCATCCTGGAGGAAGCCCAGCTCGCGAGCCATGCCCATGGCCAGGCTGAAGGTGCTGGTGGAGGAGCTCTGCTCTTCCACCACCAGGGGATTGACACCCCAGCAAAGCTGCAGCTGCCGGGCCACATTCACCTCACTGGTGATTGCCAAAATCGGTGTGCTGGGGCGGAACTTGCTGACATTGCGAGCCGTAGATCCCCCTTTGGTAAGCGGCAAGATTGCAGCCGCATTCAGCTGGCGAGCAATGCTGCTCACCGCTTGGCAGATGGCGTTGGGGATGGTGGTCGCCATGTGGCTGTCGAGCACCCGCTGGGGGTAATCCCGCTCGATGCGCCGGGCGATTGTGGCCATGGTGGACACCGCCTCCACGGGGAAATCTCCTACCGCGCTTTCGTTTGAAAGCATTACAGCGTCGGTGCCGTCAAGGATGGCGTTGGCTACGTCACTAACCTCGGCCCTGGTGGGCCTGGGGCAGCTCACCATTGAATCCAGCATCTGGGTGGCGGTGATCACCGGGATGCCGAGGCTGTTGGCCTTGCGAATCAGCTCCTTCTGCAACAGGGGCACTTCTTCAGCGGGCATCTCGACGCCGAGGTCACCCCGAGCCACCATCACCCCGTCGCATAGGGGCAAGATGTCGTCGATTTGGTCGATTGCCTCAAACTTTTCGATCTTGGCCACCACGGGGGTGTTGTGGCCGTGACTGCGGATCAACTCACGGATCTCGCGCATGTCCGAGGGGTTGCGCACAAAGCTGAGCGCCACCCAGTCGACCCCCTGCTTCAGCCCAAAGGCGAGGTCGATGCGGTCTTTCTCGGTGAGAGCCCGAATAGAGAGCTGCACATCAGGGAAATTGACTCCCTTGTTGTTGGAGAGCACTCCTCCAACGGTGACACTGCAGAAAAGGGTTTGTTCGGGCTTGTCGACGCTGTCAACAACCATCTCGACCCGGCCGTCATCCAGCAGGATGCGGCTGCCCGGCACCACCTCATCGGCCAGGCCTGCGTAGGTGACTGTTGCAATCTTCTGATTGCAGGCCACATCCCGGGAAGTGAGGGTGAAGTGATCACCCTTGGCCAGGGTGATTGGTCCGTCGGCAAACCGGCCTAAGCGAATTTTGGGACCCTGCAGGTCTTGAAGGATGCCGAGCTCAATGCCCAGCTCCGCAGACACCTGCCGAATCGTGGCGATGCGAGCCGCGTGTTCGCTGTGGTCGCCGTGGGAAAAATTGAGTCGAAATGTGGTCGCACCGGCGTCCACCAATTCGCGCAGGCGTTCAGCGGATTCCGTAGCAGGCCCGATCGTGGCCACGATCTTGGTGCGACGCATGAGATCGGGCTGGGGCATTCAAACGCCATCAGACGATTGGAAACTACCATCCAGGCCTGCAACGGGCTGTGCCAATTGGATTTTCAGCATTATCAGGAGCGTTGCCTCGCCACGGCTCGCTATCCAGATGCCGGTACCAACCCTATTTATCCCACCCTGGGGCTTTGCGGTGAGGCTGGCGAGGTGGCCGACAAGGTCAAAAAGGTGTTGCGCGACCGGCAGGGGAGCTTCTCGCCAGAGGTGATTGCAGACCTACAGCTGGAGCTGGGGGATGTGCTCTGGTATGTGGCGCAGCTCGCTACCGAACTCGGCCTGGAGCTAGAGCAAATTGCCCAGAGCAACCTCGACAAACTGGCCAGCCGCGCCGCCCGTAACGTGATCGGAGGCAGCGGAGACAGGCGGTGACCAGGCAAGGGCGTGTACTTGGACAGTCGCTGGGGCGGATGTTTGCGCTTGTAGCGCTTGCCGCGCTGCTGCTACTGCCAGCCCCTGCCTGGGCGGCCGATTTGCAGGTATCTGAGGTGAGACTCGAACCCTGTCCCGCCGAGGACATCGGCGCCCAACCGGAACTGCGGCGCCCAGCTGGCGCAAGCTGCTATGCGCTGCGCGGCAGCGTGGTCAATCCGGGCCGCAAGCCTGTTGTGGATACCGATGTTTTCGCGTTGATAGTCGATTCGAGTGGGGAGCCGGTGTTGCAAAACCGCACCCGGGTGGGCTCGATCGGTGATGTTCCGCCAGGTACTTCCGCTTTTGCTCTGCGCTTATCGGTGCCGGCTGGCACTCCTGGTCCGCTCAGCTTCCGCAATGTCAAGGCGAGAGGTTTTAGTGCTCCGGTGCGGACTCGCGCCGGAGCCGATGACGAGCTGCTCCCCCTTGAACAGGCCCTTGCCGATCAGTAACCAGCTCCCAGTACCGAAACGCTGGCGCCTTCGAGCAGGCTTTGCACTAGCTGCAGGGCAATGAAGGCCACAATCGCCGAGAGGTCGAGGCCGCCAAGGGGCGGAATCAGGCCCCGGAAGGCGTTCAGATAGGGATCGGTGATCGAGCTCACCGTCGAAAGCACAGGGTTGCTCCAGTCGAGGTTGGGGAACCAGCTCAGCAACACCCGCACCAGCAACACCAGGGTGTAGATGCTGAGGGTCTGGGCCAGAACCTGCAGCAGAAAACTCAGGGCGTCCATGGAAATTTGTTAGTGCACCAACTCTAGGCAGCTTGCTTCCAGAGGTCAGCTTCAGCCTTGATGGCGAAGGTGCGGTGGAATTTTTCGCTGAGGGTGAGCCAGTAGGAGCGTCCCTCGCTCTGGCGTTTGCGCTCGATGAAGTTCTGGGCGAGCAGCTCCTTGATGTGGTCGTAAGCGCCGGAGCCGCGCAGCTCCACCAGATCGGATTGGAGGATCCGTTTTTTCAGGGCAATCGTGGCCAGGGTGCGCAGGGCGGCGGTGGATAAATCAACCGGTAGCAGGTTTTGCACCAAATCACCTAGGCCGTCGCGCAGTTGCAGGCTGTAGCGGTTGCCCTCCTGGCGCACTTCCAGGGCCGTATCCCGGTGGGCGTAGTCGGTAATCAGGGTGATCAGGCCGAGCTCCGCCTCCTCCCGGCTAATAGCGGCAATTTCGGCCAACTCAGCCAGGCTGAGCGGCCGGCCCTTCAAATAGAGAATCGCCTCAATCCGGGCGGGCAGTGATAGTGCCTGGATCCCTTCTGCCGCCGCAGCGCCCTGCTTCAGCGACTTGCTTTGCATCAATGGAGGTTACCGCAGCTTTTTGAGCTCATGCCAGGGCTGGCAGGGGCGCTGAGCTGGGTCCCAAAAACAGCTTGTAGGCGGGGTTGGCGGACTCGTCCCAGTGCCGATAGCCCAGGCCATCGAGAAACTCCTGCCAGGCGGGTCTGTCGACGCCAGGCACCTGCACTCCCACCACGATGCGGCCCACGTCGGCGCCGTGGTTGCGGTAGTGAAAAATGCTGATGTTCCAGTTTGCGTGCAGAGCGTTTACGAACGCCATCAGGGCGCCGGGCTTTTCTGGAAACTCGAAGCGGTAGAGCAGCTCTTCGCCCTGCTCGAGCGCCGCGCCAGCACTGGCGGGCAGCCGGCCGCCCACCATGTGGCGCAGGTGCAGCTTTGCCAATTCGTTATTGGATAGGTCGAGGCAGGGGAAGCCGGCGTCCTGCACGTCGTGGATTAGTTGTTGCTCGTCGGCCGTGCCGCTGGTCTGCACCCCCACAAATATGTGGGCAACCCTGGGATCGGCCAGCCGGTAGCTGAACTCGGTGAGGCTGCGTTGGCCCAGTACGTCGCAGAAGCGCCGCAGGCTGCCGGTCTGCTCGGGGATCTCCACCGCCAGCATCGCTTCGCGGTCTTCACCGATCTCGGTGCGCTCGGCCACGAAGCGCAGCCGATCGAAGTTCATGTTGGCGCCGCAGGCAACCGCCACCAGGGTCTGGCCATGCAGGCCCTGTTGCACTACGTCGCGCTTCATGCCTGCTACGGCAAGGGCTCCGGCCGGCTCAAGGATCGATCTTGTGTCTTCGAACACGTCCTTGATGGCCGCGCAGATGGCGTCGGTGTCGACGGTCACCATGCGATCCACCGTTTGCTTCGCCAATTCAAAAGTGAGCTCACCGACGCGGCGCACCGCCACGCCATCAGCGAAAAGGCCCACCTGCTCAAGCTGCACCCGCTCACCGGCGGCGAGGGAGCGGGTCATGGCATCGGCGTCCACTGGCTCAACGCCAACGATCTGCACCTGGGGCCAGAGGGTTTTGACGTAGGCGCCAATGCCGGCGATCAGGCCGCCACCCCCTACTGCTACGTAGATGACGTCTGGCGGTGAGGAGCACTGGCGCAGGATCTCCAGTCCGATCGTCCCCTGGCCGGCGATCACATCGGGATCGTCAAAGGGATGGATGAAGCTGAGACCCCGCTCTAGGCCAAGGCGGGTCGCCTCAGCGCAGGCGGCGTCGTAGTTGTCGCCGTGCAGCACCACCTCGGCGCCACGGGCTGCCACCGCTTTCACCTTCATCTCCGGGGTGGTGACCGGCATCACAATTACGGCCCGGCAGCCCAGCTTCTGGGCAGATAAGGCAACTCCTTGGGCATGGTTGCCGGCGCTGGCGGCGATCACGCCCCGCTCCAGCTCAGCTGGCGAGAGGCCCGCCATTTTGTTGTAGGCACCGCGCAACTTGAAGCTGAACACGGGCTGCAGGTCTTCACGCTTCAGCAGCACCCGGTTGTGCAGGCGCGCCGAGAGATTCGGCGCAGGATCCAGTGGCGACTCAATGGCCACCTCATAGACCCGCGCCCGCAGGATCCGTTGGAGATAGCTCTCGGGGGCCTCGCTCATGGCACCAGTGTCGCAATTCGCACCGCCGGGCCGAAGCCAAGGCCTAGATTGCACCTCACCTCAAGGGTTGTGCATGCATCTCAGCGAGCTGAGTCACCCGAATCAGCTGCACGGCCTGAGCACGGCAGAGCTTGAAGCCATTGCCCGCCAGATTCGTGAGCGCCATCTGGAGGTGGTGAGCACCAGCGGCGGCCACCTAGGTCCGGGCCTGGGAGTGGTCGAACTCACCCTCGCCCTTTATCAAACCCTCGATCTCGATCACGACAAGGTGGTGTGGGACGTGGGTCACCAGGCCTATCCCCACAAGTTGGTGACAGGCCGCTACAAGGATTTCGATAGTCTGCGCCAAAAAAATGGGGTGGCCGGCTACCTCAAGCGCAGCGAGAGCCGCTTCGACCATTTCGGTGCCGGCCACGCCAGCACATCTATTTCGGCGGCCCTGGGCATGGCTCTGGCCCGCGATCGCCGCGGCGAAGACTTCAAATGTGTGGCGGTGATCGGCGATGGTGCCCTCACCGGTGGCATGGCGCTAGAAGCGATCAATCACGCCGGCCACCTGCCGAAAACCAAGCTGGTAGTGGTGCTGAACGACAACGACATGTCGATCAGTCCACCGGTGGGGGCCCTCTCCACCTATCTCAACCGCATGCGGCTGAGCCCCCCCCTGCAATTTCTGCAGGGCAACGCCGAGGAGGCGATCAAGCACCTGCCCTTTTTGCATGGTGAGCTGCCCAATGAGCTCAAAACCCTCAAAGAGAGCATGAAGCGTTTGGCAGTGCCAAAGGTGGGCGCGGTGTTTGAGGAGCTGGGCTTCACCTACATCGGCCCTATCGATGGCCACGACATTGCCGGCATGGTGCGCACCTTTGAACAGGCGCACCGCACCGAGGGGCCGGTGCTCGTGCACGTAGCCACCACCAAGGGCAAGGGCTATGCCTACGCCGAGGCCGACCAGGTTGGTTATCACGCCCAGAGCGCCTTCGACCTGGCCACCGGTAAGGCCTATCCCTCGAGCAAGCCCAAGCCACCTAGTTACAGCAAGGTGTTTGGCCAGACGCTCGTCAAGCTTTGTGAGCAGGATCCAACCGTGGTGGGCATTACCGCTGCCATGGCTACCGGCACTGGCCTCGACCTGCTTGAGAAGGCCCTGCCGGATCAGTATTTCGATGTGGGCATCGCTGAGCAGCACGCCGTGACCATGGCTGCCGGCATGGCCTGCGAGGGCCTCAAGCCCGTGGTAGCTGTCTACAGCACCTTCCTGCAGCGCGCTTTTGACCAGTTGATCCATGACGTCGGCATCCAGAACCTGCCGGTCACCTTTGTGATGGACCGGGCCGGCATCGTTGGAGCAGACGGCCCTACTCATCAGGGCCAATACGACATCAGCTACTTCCGCGCCATCCCCAACTTCACGGTGATGGCGCCTAAGGATGAGGCTGAATTGCAGCGCATGCTGGTGACCTCGATTCACCACACTGGCCCCTGTGCCATTCGCATTCCCCGCGGCGAAGGGGAAGGTGTGCCCTTGGCCGAGGAGGGTTTTGAGCCCTTGGAGATCGGCCGTGGCGAGCTAATCACCGATGGCGACGACCTGCTGATCGTGGCCTACGGCGCCATGGTGGCTCCGGCGATGGCCACGGCCGGCCTGCTGCAGGAAAAGGGCGTGCGTGCCGCGGTGATCAATGCCCGCTTTTTACGCCCCCTCGATGAAGCACTGATCCTGCCGATGGCAAAGCGCATCGGCCGGGTTGTAACCATGGAAGAGGGTGCCTTGGCTGGCGGCTTTGGAGCTGCGGTGGTGGAAACCCTCAGCGACCACAACGTGCTGGTGCCCGTGTTGCGCATTGGCATTCCAGACGTGCTGGTCGACCATGCCAGCCCTGAGCAGAGCAAGCAGAGCCTCGGGCTTACCCCGCCCCAGATGGCCGAGCGGATCATCGCCCGTTTCGGCTCCGCGCTGCAGAGCAATCTCGTAGCGCCTGCCGCGCCCGTTGCCGTCTGAGCCTGGGCACCCACGCGCCTGAACCGGAGCTCTGTCCCTGCGAGGTGCTGGTAGTGGGTGCTGGCCCGTCAGGGGCCGAGCTGGCCAGGCTTTTGGCCCAGGCCGGGGTGGATGTGCTGCTGGTAGATAGGCTCAAGCATCTGGGCCAGGCGGCTTTCAGTAGTGCGGCCCTGCCGCTTGAGGCACTCGAGCGCTTTGGCCTGCCTGCAGACGTGGTGGCGGCGCGCTGGAGTGGCTGGCAGCTGGTGGGGCCAGGCGAGCAGCGGCGGCTCTGGAACGCAGACCAGCCCCTCGGCGTCGTGCTCGATTTCGGTGCCCTGCGCCAGTGGCTTGCCGGCCAGGCTCAAGCTTGGGGCGCCTGCCTGCGGCTCGGCGTCACGGCCCTCAGCTGGCACCACGATGCCGCTGGCGTCTGCACCGTGGTGCGGGATGCCGATGGTCGCCGCCGCATGCTGCGCAGCCGCTGGTTGGTGGATGCCAGTGGAGAGGGCCGCGCCCTAATTGGCGAGCAGGCGACGGAGGCCGATCCGCTGGTGGCTGGCATGGGGGTGGAGTGGTTGCTGCAGGTGGAGCCCGAGCAGCACCGGCTCTGGGCAGACCGGCTCAGTTTTTTCCTTGGTAGCGACTGGGTGCGGCAGGGTTACGGCTGGGTGTTTCCGATGGCACCTGGCCAGCTCAAGGTAGGGGTGTGCCGCTTGGTGGATTCCAGCCGCCCCCAGCCAGCGCTTGGCTTGGAGCTAGGCGCCTTGCTGGAGCGCTGTGGGCTTGGCCAGCCAAGGGTGCTAGATCGCCACGGCGGCCGCATCCGCAGCACGGTGCGGCGGCGTGAACAACACCGAGTGGGCCGGCTGATCGGCCTAGGCGATGCGGTGAGCACGGCCAACCTGCTGGGAGGCGAGGGGATCCGCCATGCGCTGGCCAGTGCCCGGGTGCTGGCACCGCTGTTGCTGGAGGCCCTGGCCACGGCAGATAGCACTGACAGCTTGGACCTGTACCCGAGCCTGTTGCGGCGCGAGCTGGGCTGGCGCTGGAGCCTGAGTGGCCGCTTAGCGAGGCGCACCTGGCTGGCCCTGGCTGGTGCCAGGGCCGATGCCCGCCTGGAGCGACTGCTGGCTGGCTTGCAAACCCGGCGGGCGGAGGATCTCTCCGCCCTGTTGTTTGACTACCGCTTTGAGCGCTATGGGCTTAAAGCGCTGCCCTACTTGCTGGGTTGGCGCTGAGACCGGGGCCTTGAACCCAGGCTCTTAGACCACGCCGCGGGAGGCCAGGCCAAGGATGGCGCCCATGCCGATGATGTGGCCGAGGCTCAAGGTGCCGAGCATGGCGCCGTGGCTGAAACCGCCAAATAGGCCGGCGCTGGGTAGCTTCAGACCAACGTTTTGATGTTGGATCGTGGCCTTGCCCACGGCGATGGCAATCACGTTGCAGACAATCATCACCAACGCCACCTTGGGCGACCAGGTGATGGTGGCGGGGGCAAGGGCCAGGAGGGGAGCGATCATGGAGCAGGTGCCAACGCCCCATCTTCCGGGCGCCATTGGCTTTCCAGCCCCCTGCTTAAGACTTGTTCATTGCCTGCTGCCGCAGCCGCGACACCACGCCATCGCGCTTCAGCCGGCCCAGGGCCACGTTGATGCCTCTGACCTGCTTTTCGCTGAGCCGGGGGGAGAGTGCGAAGGCCTGCGACTGGGGATTGAGGTTGCGCAGAGCCAGCACGTATTGCTGATGGGGCATTTGCTGCAGCAGGTAGTCGAGCTGGATGTCATCGGCCATCACCGCATCCACAGCGCCCTTGGCAAGCAGGGTGTCGGCACTGTTGACCTGGTCCAGCTCCCGCAGCTGAATCGGTGGCTGAAGGCCGGATGAGTTCAACAGCTGCAGCAGTTCATCACTCACCGTGCCGCGCCGCACCGCCACCCGCTGGCCAGCCAGATCCTTGAGGTTGCGCAGGCTGCGGCTGCCGAGCTCCTGGTTGCTGCGCACCACGTTGAGGGTCACGTAACTCACCAGCAGGGAGGCGGTGATGATCCGCACCAGGTAGGCGAGGAACACCAGGGTGTGGCCTTTGGCGCTCACCACCACGGTGTTAGTGCCGGGACCGGTGGCTAGCACCTGAAAGATCAGGGCGAAGGCCCGTTTCTGCCCCACCGTCCAGGTGGAGGGCTTGCTGCCATCGCGCTCGACCCACCACACCCCTACGCTCAGCGCGCCGATCAACACCACATAGGCCAGCAACAGCCGGATCAGATCGGGCGCCAGCAGGGCTCGCAGCAGGGACCCGCCCAGCTCCAGCTGGTTGCGTTTGGTCATCACCCCGAGCCCGGATTCCTGGAAGGGCAGGGAGAACAGGTTGTTGTGGATTCGCTCCGGCGACACCGTGATGCAGCCGATGGCCACATCCAGCTCGCCGCGCCTTGTCGCCTCCAGCAGGCTGGCGGAGGTTTCGCCCGGCACCAGCACGTAGGGGATGGCCTCCTGGTCGGCGATGCGCTGCCAGAGCTCCACGGCCATGCCGTTCCAGCTACCCCGCTCCCGGTAGGAGCAAGGCTGGGAGCCGTCGGCCACCCCCACCCGTAGTACCGGCTGCATGGACGGAGTGACCGGCTCAGGAGCAATCGAGAGCTGGGTGGCTGCCTGGCTGGGTGCCATCACCAGTGCCAGTCCGATGGCCACGGTCCAGAGCATCAGGGGGAGGGTGGCTGTGGTTTGGGTGGCTGTGGTTTGGTGGGATCCGTTTGCGGCTGAGCTGTGGTAACCGCGGCGCCTACACCGCTGAAGCCCAGCACCACCAGCAGGTTGGAGATGGTGAGCAGGGATTCGGCGCCGCCATGGAGGGGATCCACGTTGGCGAGCAGGGCGCCGTAGCGCAGCTGGGCGATCACGGCGGCGCCGATCGTGATAGCCACAAACACCAGGGTGAACTGGAAACCGCGCAAGGCCAGCTTCGGGAACCCCTCGATGCGACCAGCCCACCACAGAAAGGCCAGGTATGGGAGCAGCGACAACACAAACAGCGGTGTGGGATCGATGCCGGCCAGCCAGCTGAGGGGGCCGCTCATGGTGCCGCCTGCCTTTGTTGACGCAGCAGGTTCCAAGTGGCTAGGGCCAGGGTTGCGTTGCCGAGGGTGGTCAGCCCCGCCTGCAGCACCACCAGCCCTTGCAGCTCAGGGCTGTTGTCGTACAGGTGCCAGGTACAGGCGGCCATGGCACTCACCAGCGCGGGCAGCATCGCCAGGCTCAGCCAGCGCCAACCCCCTTCCCGGCGGGCAACGCCCAGCCGTTGAATCGCCAGCATCGCCACCATCCACTCGAGCACCGAGGTGACATGGATCCACCAGGTGGGTAGGGAGAGGGCGTGCATGGGGTCAGCGGACGGCGATGAGCTGTGCTTCGGAGCGTGACAGTTCGAGGATCCGGTGGCGCAGCACCTCAACCAGTTGGGCAACAGCTGGCTCCTCCCGGTTCTCGTGCAGAACCACCAAGCTCTCCACGTAGTGAGACGGTACGGCCACCTCGAGAATGCTGACAGGCATTCTGTCGCCTAGGGCTTTCAGCATCAGGGAGTTGGCGAAATACACCGGTTCTGTGTAAAGGTGTCGCGCCCTTCTGTGGGAGCGAGAGGGCTTGAAATGGTGGGCATAGAAGCTGCGGATGAACAGCTTCTGGGGGTGAGGGTTGAAGGGAAAGGTGGCGATGTGGCAACGGCTCCCGATCTGGGCCCTGCTGGGCTGGGTGATGCGGCTCACCGGTGCTGCTGGGCTAGCGACCAGATGGATCGGTGAGTGAAACAGGTCAAAACAGGCAAATCGGGAGTCATTGCTGGCTGGCCTTTCCGGCAGGGTTGCCACGCAGGCGTCAACCACCCGATGCTTGAGGAGTTCCAGGCAGTGGTGGGGGGAGCCTGCGGCACTGAAGGGGTTGCTGATCCAGCAGGGAGGCAGGTTGTTGAACAGAGCCTCGGAGCTCCAGTAAGGAGCCTGCAGGCGTAGGTGCTGCCGTCTAAGAAACCGGCTGCGTTGGTGCAGCTGCCGTTCAAGTTGGAGCAGCTGTGAGTTGTCCCCCGGTTCCCAGGCTCCGGCGATGCATTGCAGTTTGAGGTTGAAGGCGGCCTGGGTTTGCTTCACCCGACGCGACATGGTGCTCTGGTTGCAGTGCGTGAACTCAGCTGCACGGGCGCCACTCCCCAGCCAGATCATCAGATCGAGGGCATCGAGGGCTTCCACCGTCACCATCGAGGTCGCTCAGCAATGGTCAAGAGGTAGCTAAATTTCACTAGGCCTGCCATGCAGCCAGGTGTGACAGTCCGGGCTGAGGGCTTCCCGGCTGACCCGTTCGTAGGCCTCGAGTTGCTCGGGATGCAGTACGCCTCGCCAGCGCCCATTGCTGCCGCGGTGGAGGAACGTCGCCGCGCCGCCTTTCCAGAGCTCCCCCCCGCAGGGCACATAGAGATTGCTGTGGAGTCGCATGGCATCAATATTGACCGCCGCTGCCACAGTCGCAAGCCGTTGAGTGTCGATCTCGATGCCGAGAAAGGTGGCAATCCTGGCGATCTGGCCCGGCAGATCGGCTAGGAGGTCGCTGTAGTGCAGCAGCAGGATATTGGCCTGGTGGTGGTGATCCCACCATGTCTGCACGTTGTGAAAGAACGACCAGTAGGGCCAGCCATCCCGTTCCCATGCCAGCCAACCCTTGTGTAACCAGCCATCAAAAAATGTTTGAACGTCCGCAGGGGGGAGTGGGAAGGTCTCACCCCGTTCGTTGGGCAGCTGGTTGACCAGCGCATGGGCCTTGTCGCTCCAGTTGAGGTAGTGATTCCAGAGCGACATCGCTACATCCCGTCCATCGCGAGCGATGTAGAGAAAACGGCGCCGGTGATCCCAGGGCAGGGCATCGAGGGGTAGGTGGCTTTTGATGAAACGGCGGTGGCGTTGCTGATCAAGCGCCAGCGCCAGCATGTCTAGATCGTGGTAGTTGGCTTCCAGCCAGGGAGAGAGATCGGCCAGGGGGGCCGGGAGTTCACCGTCAAACACGAGGTGAGCAACGATGGCTTGCAACCAGGTCGTGCCGCTCTTGTAAGGGCTGGTGATGACGATGTCGTCATCGCGGAGCGCCACGTGATCCCAGCGACGGCTATCGAAGTGGTGGTTGTGAATGTGGCGGATGCGCTGAGGATCCCGGCTGACAGATTTGATGGCCACCAATGAGCAGGGCTTCAGCGACACAAATCAATCTGTCAGGGTGCGATGCTGAAAGAGAGGTGAGAAGTGGCTCGTGCGCGGGACCAGACAGCAGATCGGCCCGCCAACAACGGGTTTGGTGCGCACGTCTCTGCCGCGCAGCCGTGTGCTGCTCTGCGGCTACTACGGCGAACACAACCTTGGCGATGATGCCCTGCTGGAGGTGCTGCTGAGCCAATTACCTGCTGGCTGCCAGGCCACGGTGACAGCCCATGACGCGGCACTGGTGCGGGAGCGTTTCGGTGTAGAGACGGTGCCGCGCCGCAGCCTGGCGCTGGTGCTCAAGGCGCTGCGGCGCTGCGATGCCTTGGTGCTAGGTGGCGGCAGCCTGTTGCAGGATTCCACCAGTTTTCGCAGCCTGCTCTATTACGCCGCTCTGATCGCGGCGGCCCGGCTTGAGGGCAAGCCGGTGCTGCTCTGGGGCCAGGGTTTGGGCCCGCTCCGGCGCCGGCGCAGCCGGCTGCTGGTGGGCCGCCTGCTGGGCCTGGCCACGGCGCTGAGCTGGCGGGATCCGGAGTCGGCGGCGCTGGCCAAGCGCCTGGGGCGCGAGGGCCCGGTGGGCAGCGATCCGGTGTGGGCGTTGCCGGCCCAGCAATGGCGTGGTAGCGGCGGCCCCCTGGTGCTTTGCTTCCGCCCCACCCGGCAGCTGCAAGGGCCTGCTTGGAAGCCCTATTTGGAAGCCCTCGATCAGTTGGCGGCCAGCCACGATCGCGAGGTGATCTGGTTGCCCTTCCACGCCAACCAGGACAGGGGCCTGCTTGAGCAGCTGCGCCGCGACCAGCTGCTGCCGGCCGGACTGGCAGCCCGCAGTCGGGAAGTGCTTGCCGAGCGGCCCCGGGAGGCGATGGCTGTGTGCAGCGGCGCCAGCCTGGTGCTGGCGATGCGGCTGCACGGCCTGATCCTGGCGGCCCTCTCCGGTGCGCCTTGCGCTGCCCTCAGCTACGACCCCAAGGTGGCCGCCGCCGCCGCCGATCTCGGCTGCCCCTGTCACAGCCTGGACGCGTCGCCATCCCCTGGAATGCTGGCCAGTTGGGATGCGGCGCTCGACACCCCACCGCCGGCTTCGCGGCTGCAGGAGCTGCGTCAACAGACCGAAGTACACCGGCATGTTCTCGCTTTTCTGGACGCAAGCGCTCCAGGCCGCTAGCAGGGGGCATGAGTTTCTCCTCTGGGTCTCCCCCCGATAGATCTCCCGCCTCAATTGTGGCTGCACCGTTTTGCCGGTTCGCCAGTATTAGTGCAAACCGACTGGATCCTGGCCATTGGCCACGCTGTGCGCTACAGCTGGCGCCACAGGCTGGTTTATGACCTATCGGCTGACCTGAAATTGCTGCAATGCGCTGAGCACTTCGGCGCTGTGGCCGCTGGGACGGACCGCCACCCAAGTGGAGCGCAATATTCCTGAGGGGTCGATCAGGAAGGTGTGGCGCTGAGAAAAGGGGGAGATCCAGCTGCCGTAGGCGCGGCTCACCGTGCCGGCTGGATCGGATAGCAAAGGAAAGGCCAGGCCCTCGCTGCTGCAGAAATCGGCGTGGGATTCGGCATCGTCGGCGCTCACCCCAACCACAGCCGCATTGGCGGCACTAAAGCTGGCCAGGTCTTTTTGAAAACCACGAGCCTCGATGGTGCACCCGCCTGTGAAATCACGCGGATAGAAATAGAGCACCAACCAACTCCCCTGGAAATCAGCCAATTTCAATCGGGTAGCTCCTGCCTCACCATTGGCAGCCGGGGCGATGCCAGCGAGATCGAAGTCAGGTGCAGCTTGGTTTAGGGCGGGCAGGGTGCCTCCCAATGCAAAAGCCTGTCGGCTAAATGCCAACAGGCTTGCAGCACTTGCCGTTGCTGGCAGAAGAGCAGCTAGGCCCTGCAGGAGTGCCCGACGCTGCATGGCTGCCTCAGATTTTTGCCAGGTTTACGCCCAACTCTTTGGCGTAAGCGCCCAGACCCTTCTTCTGGATGGTTTTCAGAGCGCGGGTGGAGACTCGCAACTTGACGAACCGGTTGCCTTCAGCCCACCACAGACGGCGCTCCTGCAGATTCACCTGCTGGAGCTTTTTGGTGCGCACGTGGGAGTGCGAGACGGCCATGCCGTTGTTGGCGCGCTTGCCTGTGAGCTGGCAGACCCGGGACATGAACCACTTCCAAAACAACTTCAGGGCATTTGCCCAAGTACCACCCTAACAAAAGGGGGTGGTAGTGGCGATCAGAGCCCCCGCTCCATCAGCTTGCCCATCAAATCGGCGCTGCGCTGCTGGAAGCCGGCCAGTTCGTTGGGCTCCAGGCCACCCACCGCTAAACGAGCCAATTCATACACGTGGCGGCCAAGGTCATCGGCTAGCTGCTGGCTGGGGGAGCTGCTGCCGCTACCGCCGCCGGTTGTGATCACCGAGCCTGCCGAGAGTTTGAGCAGGCCTTCCACCAGCTTGTGTTTGCGGTTCACCAGCAGCACGTGATGGTCGGGTAGGCCCGGCAGGCGCTGCTCCATCAGGGCGCCCATGTCGTTGAGGCGGCGCATTTGCTCTGGCAGCAGGATCAAGGCGGCGGGGGCGTTTTCACCCTTGAGGGCCTGCACCTGAATGGTCACCTTGTCGTTGGCCAGGGCACCTTTGAATAGATCGCGCAGCTTTTCGGAATTGTCCTTGCCGTCGGCATCGCTGATCTCGCTCTCCTTCTCCTGCAGGGATTCATCTAGTTCGCTGTCGACCCGCTGAAACTTCAGCTCCTCATGGCGGTATTCGAGCCAGGGGATGAACTGGGTGTCGATGAAGGTGTCGGCCAGCAGCACTTCAGCGCCTTGGCTCTTCCACAGGGCTAGGGCACCGGCCTGGCCGGCTTCATCGGTGCAGTAAAGAATGCGCTTGTCGTTGGCTGCATCCAGACGGGAGCGGTAGCCGGCCAGGGTGGTGTAGGCCTTGCCGCCTGCCGTGGGGATCGGATCGAGGCTCTCGCCTTCTGCGGCTGGCGCACTCGTGCCGAACAGCACTAGGTCGGCTACCTGATCGGCGAATTTTTCATCCTCCATGGCGCCGATCTTGATGAAGGGGGCAAGCGACTCCCAGCTTTCGGCGTAGCGCTTGGGATCATCGCGATGCAGCTCCTTGAGCCGGTCGCCCACCTTTTTGGCTACGAAACCGCCGATCGAGCGCACCCGGCGGTCGGTTTGCAGGGCGGAGCGACTCACATTCAAGGGGATGTCGGGTGAATCGATCACGCCGCGCAAGGGCAGCAGGTAGCGAGGCACCACCTCCTTGATCGAATCGCTCACAAACACGTTGTTGCAGTAGAGCTTGATCTCGCCCTTCTCCCAGTCCGCCCTTCCGGTGGATTTGGGGAAAAACAGGATTCCCTGCAGGTTGTAGGGATAGTCGGTGTTGAGGTGCACCCACAGCAGTGGATCGCCTTGGAAGGGGTAGAGGTAGCGGTAAAGCTCGATGTAGTCGTTGTCTGTGAGATCTCGGGGGCTCTTGCGCCAAGGGGCCTCGCGCTTATTGACGGTTTCGCCTTCCAGCTGCACTTCCACCGGCAGGAAGTCGCAGTAGGTGGTTATTAATGTGCGGATGCGGGCAGGCTCGATGTATTCGAGCTCCTCCTCCATCAGGTGCAGGATCACGTCGGTGCCGGGCTCGCTGCGCTCGGCTTGTTCCAGGCTGAAGTTTGGCGAGCCATCACAGCTCCAGCGCACCGCCTCAGCGCCAGCACTGGCCGAGAGGCTCACCAGCTCCACCTGCTTGGCCACCATGAAGCTGGAGTAGAAGCCCAGGCCGAAGTGACCGATGATCGCGTCGCTTTCCTGCTTGTACTTCTCAAGGAAGTCTTCGGCGCTGGAAAACGCCACCTGGTTGATGTAGCGCTTCACCTCGTCGGCATTCATGCCGATGCCGTTGTCGGAGATGGTGAGGGTTTGGGCTTCGCGGTCGATGCGGATCGAAATCTTGGCTTCTGGACCTTCACTGCAGTCGCCAGCCATTGCCGCCATGCGCCGCTTGCTGATGGCATCCACGCCATTGCTCACCAGCTCCCGCAGGAACACCTCATGGCCGCTGTAGACGGCCTTTTTGATGATCGGAAAGATATTTTCGGTGTGGATCTGAATCTGGCCCTGTTCCAGCACCGTCATGGCAAGCGTTTTGGTCGTTGGGCCAAACCTTACGGAGCTTGGGCCTTCCGGCTCAATGGGGCTGAGGGAGGGGTCTCCGAACTCTGGCTTGGCTAAGTCTTGGCTTAGCTAAGTGGCGCAGCACACAGCCTGCTTCCCGTAGCGTTCAGCCTGCCTGCTGTAGCGCTCAGCCTGCCTGCTGCAGCTCGGGCTTTTCTTCGGGAAGGATGGCTCCCTCCACCGGACAAACCTGCAGGCAGATGCCGCAGTCGATGCAGGTGTCGAAGTCGATCCAGTAAAAGTTTGTGCCCTTGGTGTTGGCACCTTGGCCAGGGTTGATGCAAGCCACTGGGCAGGCATCCACGCAATCGGCTACGCCTTCACAGACGTTGGTGACGATCGTGTGGGCCATTGGCGCAAGGGGTGCAAGAAGGAGGGCAATTAGCCCTGTTGGATCCTAGGGATCGATCCAGAGGGTGCGGCCGCAGCCGCGGGCCTCGCCTAGGGCCTCAGCTTCAGCTTGATTGGTGCAGGCTCCGCTGAGCAATTCGGCGCAGATGCCTGCCTGGTGCAGGGCTTCCAGCTGATCGAGGGCTGCGGCCAGGTGATGGGGGCAGCCATAGGCCACAAGCACTGGCAACCGGCTTTCCAGTGCTGGCGCCACCAGCTCCCGCACCGCTCCCACATCGAAACCAAAGCCAACGCCAGCGGCCTCGCCCGGTTCCGGGCAAAAGCGACCCACTAGGGCGTCGTAGCGCCCACCGCTGGCAATCTCAACCGGCACCTCCTGCCCCTGGCACACCAGCTTCAGCACCAGGCCGTCATAGAGGGCGAAGTGGGGCTGGAAGCTCGGATCGAGCTGCAACTGCACGCCGAGGCGCTCCGCGGCCGGGGCCACCGCTGCCAAGGTTTCGCCCAGCTCGGCCAGCAGGGGGATGGGCCCCAGCCATTGCTCCAACTGATACAACACCTTTACCGGCTCGCCCCGCAGACGCATCAAGCTGCCCAGCCGCTGACGATCTGAATCTGGGAGGGCCAGTTGGGCTAGAGCCAGGGGGTCGAAGTTGGTTAAGGCGGTGCGTGCCGCGCCCTGCTGTGTCTCGGGTAACTGGCGCAGCAGGGCGCTGAGCACGCCGTGGTGACCCACCAGCAATCGTGGTTGGTGCCGGGCCTCCAGCCCAAGAGCTCCAGCCGCAGCAAGCAGCAGCCGCATCAGCTCCACATCGGCGGCGGCGGTCTTGGCCCCGAGCAGCTCCACGCCGCTCTGCAGCTGCTCATGCAGCCGCTGGGAGCCGCCTTCAGCCATGGAGCTGCGGAAGGTGCTGCCCATGGCCCAGAGCCGCAGGGGGCGGGGGCGCTCGGCCAGGCGGGTGCTGGCGGCGCGGGCGATCGAGGCGGTCAGCTCCGGCCGCAGCCCCAGGGGCTCATCGCTTGCCAGTCGCACCAGCTCGCGGCCGTCGATGCCACCGCCGGCTTCCAGGGTGTCGAGCCGCTCAAAGCTGGGCGGTGCCACCTCTTGGTAGCCCCAGAGCCGATACACCGCCGCGAGTTGATCGGCGATGCGCCGGTTGCCTTCAACTTCGCGAGGGTTGAGATCCCGAACGCCAGCGGCGGGTTGCAGGGCCATTGCGGCGTTGGATGCGGGAGAGGTGGGCTGATCCTATGGATCGAATCAGGGAGAGTCGAGTTCAGGGGCGCCATAGCTGGCGCCGGCCAGGGGGCGACAGGCGGCCAGGCCTTCGATCATGGCTGGTTGCAGGGTCGCTCCACAGGCCAGGACCCGCCCCGAGTCGAGCGCAAAATCTGAGCCGTCGTAAGCGCTCACCACACCGCCGGCTTGCTCCACCAGCACCACTCCGGCAGCCAGATCCCAGGGCGATAACCCCCGTTCCCAGATGCCGTCGAGCTTGCCGGCGGCCACGAAGGCCAGATCTAGTGCCACCGATCCGCC
>Ga0105105_10000397_pt1 | contig 19916 bp, 20 predicted proteins | sample PPLLaktember2015_4_FD_79108 | JGI IMG/M metagenome (GOLD analysis project Ga0105105, IMG submission 79108) | Freshwater sediment microbial communities from Prairie Pothole Lake near Jamestown, North Dakota, USA - PPLs Lake P8 Core (1) Depth... | ecosystem: Environmental > Aquatic > Freshwater >...
GTTTACATTGGGGCAAAAAAAATCTTTTGGGATAGATATTGGAACTCAAACTATAAAAATAGTAGAACTTAGTCATATTAATAATAAGTTTTCTATAGGAAATTACAGTATATGGGACGACGACATAGATAGTGTCATACAACAAAAAAATAGTGATGTTTCTTTGTCGTCTAAAGAAATTACTAGTATAATTAAGGTTATGATTGAAAAATCTGGTATGAATATATCAGAAGCTTATATAGCGTTGCCATCATACTTAGCTCTGTTTGCAGTTATACAGGTGCCAGTACTGGAAGAGAAGGAGTTTTTAACAGCAGTTCCTTTAGAAGCTAAAAAACATATTCCAGTACCTCTAAACAATGTTCAGTTAGACTGGATTAATTTGGGTAAAAATAGTCTGAAAAATCAATATGACGTCTTAATAATGGCAATACCAAATACTATTGTTGATAAGTATATAGAAGTAAGTAAAGCTTTAGGTATTAAGATTAAGGGTTTTGAATTAGACTGTTTCTCCACTTTAAGATCAATTAATTTGCCAAGAGAACAGGTCTGTGTTATTGACTTAGGTGCTAGAAATAGCACGGTTATGATAGTTAGTGCAGATAAAAAACTACAGACAATACAGTCATTTGACTTTGGAGGTAATCATATTACAGAAGCAATAGCACAGCATAAGGGATGTTCTGTTCTGGAAGCAGAGAATTTGAAGAAGCAAAATGGTGTTGATGGTCCTGATTCTCAGATTACAGATCTTATTAAATCAAAAATTAGTGCTTTTGTCTCAAATGATATTATTCGTTTATTAAGAGTTGTGGATGAAACTATGGAGATAAAGATTAATAATTTTGTTATATTAGGTGGGGCATCTAAAATGTCTGCTATTAGAGATTATATAGAATTTGTTTTGAAGAATCAGTTGAATAATGACAAAATTAATTTATCTAAAGCTATTTCTATATCTGGGCTTTCTGTGAAAGGAGTGAAGAATCAAGATAGGGTGTTAGATATCTGGCAAGACTTAATATTATCAGTAGGAGTAGCCTTAAAAAACTATATAGAATAAAATATGGATAGTATTAAATTTGTTCCGCAAAGTCAAAAAAATCTTGAGCAATTGGAAGAGTATAAGACTAAAAAAAATGGTAATAGTTTAATTTATATATTAGTAAGTTTATTTGTAGTATATTCTATTGTAATTTTTGGTGTGTATTGGTTTTTTGTGGTTAGAGAGCAAAATAGAGTAGATAAAGCCATACAAGATTTAGATTCTGTTAACAGTCAATATTACATAAATGATGATTTAGAACAAGGATTGTTTAATATTATGGATTTAATAGATAAGTATTATAACCCTGCTATTGCTATTAAAGAAATAGAGTCAGCCTATGTTCCTGGAGCTATAGTTACTAGTTTTACTTATAGTAAAACTAGTAAAATAATTAATATAGCAATGGTAGTACCATCTCTTAATGATGTTACATCTCAGATAGATAGGTTTAATCAGCTGGAGTCTGTTACTATATCTGACTATTCATTACTTAGTGCAGATAATGAAGGGACTGGATTTTCATTTGGAGTAGAAATAGTATTAAAATAAATATATGTCAAATGCAATAAAATTCTTATTATTAACTATTTTTATAGTAGCTATTTGGTCAGTTAACTTATTTTTATTGCCTAAAGTATCTAATGAGACTAAAAATATTAATATTGCCAAAAGAGAGCTTTCAGTTAAACAATCCTTTAACGATAGTTTCCCTGTTAATCTCTCTACATCAGCTAATGAGTTTGTGCTTAAAAGATTCGATAAAAATCAATTAGTTAATAATATAGATAGCTTAGCTCAAAAATCTGGTATTAGTATATCTACTTTAGATATTCAGATAAATAATCCAAGTAGATTGGTTGAAAACTCAGATTCTGATAGTGAATTAATGGATGAAGATCTATCCTTATCACAAACTAATGTTATTACTACTAAAACTAATACTCTTAAGAGTATTAGTTTAAATATTAATATTAAGGGCAATAAAATTTCGGTAGATTCATTTTTATCAGAATTAGTAAATTCTAGGCAGTATATTGATATTCAAAGTATTAATTTTTCCTATAGTTTAGATTCTGATTCTATAGCATCTCAAGTAGTAGAATCTACAATAGTAGCAACAATATATTATGTAAATTTATGAAAAAAAATTATAAAACTAAAATAATTAATACATCGTTAATCATTATAATATTTAGTATAATTTCTATATTATACTTTGGTTATGAGATTGTTAAACCAATTTTAGACTTTATTAATACAAATACAGAAATAATAGATTATATTAGTGTAATTAATAATTTTTTTAAGTAAATTTGTAAAATATGCAATTTGATTTGAAAAAAACATTTGAGGCTCTAAAAATAGAATTTCCAGAAAAGTTCAAAAATATAGGTAATTTTGAGGCTTTATCAGAGGAATATATTAAATCATTTCTAGCAAGTAGTTTTACAGAAAGGCAGCTTATAAAAGTGAACGCTGAATTACTAGGTTTAAGTTATATTGATTTGTCAGAATACACTGTCGATAAAGAACTTTATGATTTATTCCCTGTAACAATAATGAGAAGATATTTATTATTACCTTTTGCGAATGATAATAATGTGGTATCGATTGCTATTGCAGATCCTAATAACTATAACGCAATACAGGCTTTAAAATTTATTTTTCAAGATAAATCTCTAAAGTTTGAACTATTTGTTGCTACAGAATCAGACATAAATAAATTATTAGAAGATCTTTACACATTGTCTAATGATGTTAAGGAGAATGTTGAGGAATTTAAAGAAAAAAATGAACAAACTCAAGAATTGCCAGATATATCTGATGTTAATAAAGAAAATTTAGAGACCGCCCCTATTATTAAAATAGTATCAGTGATTGTAAAAACAGCAGTGATAGGAGGAGCTTCAGATATACATATTGAAGGTACTGAAAAAGAGTTGAGAGTTAGATTTAGAATAGATGGAGTACTGCATACAAGTCTTATATTAACAAAAGATGTCTATTCTGCAATTGTAGCTCGTATTAAAATTTTGTCTAATCTCAAGATAGATGAGCAAAGAAAACCTCAGGACGGTAGATTTTCTATTATAGAGCAAGATAAAAAAATAGATTTTAGAGTCTCAACATTCCCTACACAATATGGAGAAAAAGTAGTTCTTAGAATTCTAGATACTTCAAATGGAATTCGTTCCTTAGAGTCATTAGGATTTATAGGACCTAAGGCTGAAATGGTTAAGGATGCTCTTACCAAGCCATTTGGGATGATACTACTAACAGGTCCAACTGGATCTGGTAAGTCTACTACCGTTTATACATTATTGAATCAAGTTAATACAGAAGATATAAATATTGTGACTTTGGAAGATCCAATAGAATATTATGTTCCAGGTATTAATCAATCCCAAGTGAGACCAGATATTAATTATACCTTTGCTACCGGACTTCGGTCTATTTTAAGACAAGACCCCGATATAATTATGGTGGGAGAGATTAGAGATGGAGAAACAGCTGGACTTGCAGTACAGTCAGCGTTGACAGGACATATAGTATTCTCAACATTACATACTAATGATTCACCAGGAGCTATACCAAGACTTATAGATATGGGGGTTGAGCCATTTTTATTGTCGGCCTCATTGCAAGTTGTTATAGCTCAGAGATTAGCAAGAAAGTTGTGTCCAGAATGTAAACAAGAGATAACTTTCTCTGAAAAACAACAACAATATATTAAAGATTCTCTCAAAACTTTAGATGAGGAATATATTAGGAGTTTATATCAGGGAAACTTTGATAAAGGATATAAAGCAGTAGGATGTTCTAAATGCAGTGATGGATTTAAAGGTAGAATGGCGATATTCGAAGTAGTCTCTATGACGGAAGATTTGCGAGCTATAATAGAGAAAAATACTGGGGCAGATGAAATTATCGATTATTTACAAAAAAATAATTATGTAACCTTAAAGCAAGATGGTATATTTAAAGTTTTAATGGGACATCTATCACTTACAGAGTTATTAACAATGGTAGAGATATAGACATAATATATTTCATATGATAAAATTAATATATGTTAATAAATAATTATGAATAATAAAAACATACTACTAATCGAAGATGATCTTTTTATTAAGCAAATGTATGTTAATAAAATAGAAGATTTAGGTATTAAAGTTTATGCTTCGTCTAATCTAGAAGAAAGTACTACGATACTGGAAAAAAATAGAATAGACCTTATTTTATTAGATTTAGTATTGCCTAATATTAGTGGTTTCGAAATTTTAAAATTATTTAAAAAAAATACTAGATTTAAAGATATTCCAATTATAGTACTTAGTAATTTATCTTCACAAGTAGATGTTAACCAAGCATTTGAGTTGGGAGCAACAGATTATATGGTAAAATCAAATTATACTCCAGCTGAAGTAATGCGAACTATAAAAAAATATTTACCCAATAATTAAAATATATGAATATAAACTTGCCATCAATAGTTAACCAAATAGTTGCAACTAAAGGTTCAGATATTCACCTAACAACTGGTAGTAAGCCTATATTAAGAATAAAGAATAGATTAATTACAATTGAAGAATCTAATACTTTGTCTAAAAAAGATTTAGATGAGTTATTAATATCTATGATATCTCAGGAAAAAATAGATGAATTATATGGTGGAAAAGAGCAAGACTTTGCCTATACATTCGATGAAATAAATTCCAGATTTCGTGTAAATGCTTTTATTGCTCAAGGATGTCCTAATTTAGTAATGAGATATTTACCTTCAGATATATTATCTTTTGAGCAATTGGGGTTGCCTTCAGTTATGCATCAGTTTTCTCAGTTAATGCAGGGATTTGTTCTAGTTACGGGCCCTACAGGATCTGGTAAATCTACTACTTTAGCTTCAGTGATAAATGAGATTAATCATACTAGAGATGTAAAAATTGTAACAATTGAGGACCCCATTGAGTTTATATATAAGCCTGATAAAAGTATTATTACTCAAAGAGAAATAGGATATGATACAAAAAGCTTTAGTAATGCTCTTGAAGCTTCGTTTAGACAAGATATTGATGTTATTCTTTTGGGTGAGATGCGAGATTTAGATACAATAAAAGTAGCAGTTACTGCAGCTGAGACTGGACATCTTGTCTTTTCAACTTTGCATACCAATAGTGCTACTCAATCTATAGATAGAATTATAGATACCTTCCCAACATATCAACAGGGACAAGTTAGATCTCAAATCGCTAATTCTCTACAAGCTGTCGTGTCTCAAAGACTAATTCCTACTGTCAATGGTGAGCTAACTCCAGCGCTAGAAATTTTATTAGTTAATAATGCAGTAAAAAGTTTAATTAGAGAGAATCGTATTTATCAATTAGATACTGTTATTGAAACTCATAGAAAAGAGGGTATGATATCTATGAATTTATCACTATTTGATTTGATTGTAAGAGGTATAGTTTCCTATGAGACGGCTCTTTTATACTCTCCAGATCCAATTAGTTTGAGGAGTATGCTCAAAAGATCAGTAACATAACTAAAATATTATGGCAAAATTTACATATTTAGCAAAAACTAAAGATGGGGTAACTAAACAAGGTGTAGTTACTGCTTCTAGTGAAGATTATGCGTTAAGTGCTCTGCAAGGTAAAGATTTGATTGTCATTTCTCTTCAGGATATTAATAAAAAATCATCATTTGGTAAAGATTTAGAAATATTTAATCGAGTTTCATTTAGAGAATTAGTAGTTTTTACTAGGATTTTATCTGTATTTCTGGAAGTGCAAATTCCATTAATTGATGCTGTAGTTGTGTTGAGAGATCAAAATAAGAGAAACAAATACTTTGCGGCAACTCTGGATCAATTAGTCTTAGATTTACAAGATGGAGGGTTGTTGTCTGATGCTATGGAAAAACATCCTAAGGTATTTGATAAATTATTTGTATCAATCATTCGCTCAGGAGAAGCCTCTGGAGGATTACAAGAGGCTTTATTATATATGGCAGATTATCTAGAAGAGCAGTACGATCTTAATAGTAAAATAAAAGGAGCTTTATCTTACCCAACTTTTGTTTTGTTTATTTTTGTTGTTTTAGGTTTAGGTATAGCTTATTTTGTTCTTCCACAATTAGTATCAGTATTAGATGATATAGGTTCTGATTCAAAACTTCCTTTTACAACACAAATAATTATTTCATTTTCTAATATTTTACAGGAATATATAATATTTGTTTTATTAGGATTAATAGGTTCTGTTGGAGGAATAATATATTTCATAAAAACAGAAACTGGTACTAAATTTGTGGATAAATGGAAATTAAAAATACCTATTTTTGGTCAGCTATTCACTAAACTATATATAGCTAGATTCGCTACTAATTTGAGGAATCTATTAAGAGGTGGTGTGCCATTAATATCATCATTAGAGATAAGCTCTAAAGTAGTAGGTAATGATATATTTGAGACAATCATCAAAGAAGCGGTGATTAATGTAAAAGCTGGAGGACAATTATCAGATACCTTTATGAAATATAAGGAAATACCCTACATAGCATCTCAAATTATTTCAGTTGGAGAGAAAACAGGTAAAACCATTTTAGTGCTTGAGACTTTAACTAGATTCTATAAGCAAGAAGTAGATACCTTGGTAGATAATTTGACAGTTTTAATAGAACCAGTTATGATGGTAGTATTAGGTTTAGGAGTAGCTGTTTTTGTTGTATCTATACTATTGCCTATATATAATGTAGCAAATTCAATTTAAAAATTATTTAATAAATAAAATTAAATATATGAAAAAGAAAGGGGGTGTAAAAGAATGAAAAGATTACAAAAAGGATTCACACTTATTGAGTTACTTGTAGTAATTGCTATAATTGGTATTTTATCAGCCATTGTGTTGGTAAATGTTAATAATGCTAGAAACTCAGGTAGAGCAGCCTCTGTTCAATCTTCACTATCGTCACTTAGATCTATTATGGAATTAGAGGGATATACTCAATCTACTAATACATATGTAAATCCTTTAACAAATACTTCTGGCAATATTTCTCGTCTTCGTAATAGTCTTACAACAAACGGATTAACTGTTGGAACAGGTACCACAGCTACTCCTATTAGGGGAAACGGAGGTATTGGGTTTTGGATGATGGCAACTAGAGCTAGTAACGGTAGTAATATACAATGGTATTGTGCTGATAGTACAGGAGCTACCAGATGGGTGACTACTGAACCTCTTAATACAGCTGAATTTTGTCCTTCAACTTAATAATTTAAGTTACTTTGTGTAGATAAGAGAGAATTAATTTTCTCTTATCTATCAAATTAACTGGAATTGTTCAATTTAATCTATAATTTATGGTATATGCTCTACTTATAATCTTTATCTTGGGGCTTGGGATTGGTAGTTTTTTGAATGTAGTATTATTCCGAATGACTACGGAGAAAAAATTTTGGAATGGTAGATCAGAATGTATGTCGTGTCATCATCAATTATCTTGGTATGAGCTAATCCCAGTTTTATCTTTCTTAATACAAAGGGGGAAATGTAGACAGTGCAATTATAATCTATCTCTCCAATATCCTTTTGTAGAATTAATCACAGCTATTCTTTTTACAGGATATATATATCTTACAATTCCTAGTGTATTAAGTTTATATAGTTTTAATTGGATTCAAATCTCAAAGATTTTAATTATTCTGACTTTAATCACTCAATTAGTAATTGTATTTGTCTATGACTTGAAATATCAGCTTATCCCTTTGATACAGCTTAGAGCTATACAAATACTAGGTTTAATCTGGTTCGGATTAGAATATTATCAGACTAGAATAATACCAGACTCACTTATTACCGTTATAATATGTACTTTTATTACTTGGTTTTTATACTTTATTACCAAAAAACAGGGTATAGGTTGGGGGGATATAGAATTATTTTTTGGTTTAGGATTTTTCATACCTCTTATGTGGGGCATGCCTTTCTTTTTTGGGTCATTTTTTATTGGTATGATTTGGGGCGTAATTATTATGATTATAAATCATAACTCTTCTCTTAAGCAGAAAATTGCCTTTGGGCCTAGTATACTAATATCATTTCTAGCAGTATATACTTTAATAGAAATAAAACTTGTTCCCAATGTAAATATATGGTACTATTTAATTATACCTAATATATAAATATGAAAAAAGGATTCTCATTAGCAGAGATATTAGTATCAATATCAATAATCGGTATTCTCTCAGGAATATCAATAGAGGGATTCATGACTGCTAGAGATCGAGCTAGATTAGAAGAAGATGTAGCTAAAGTTGTTCAATCTATTAGAAAAGCTCAAAATTCAGCTTTAGCTCCATCTAGAAGTGAGACAAGAGTGCCAATAACTCAAAAACTTTGTTCCATCGGAGTTAATATTAATGCTTCAAATAAAACAATACAGTCAATTTATAAGACAACAGACCTATTGATACCCAATCAATGTAGTGATACTAACTATAACTATGGTGTAGCTACTAAATTAAACTATGCTACAATTAATTCTAGTAAGGCTATAACATTTGATATTCCTTTTGCAGAAAGAGAATCAACAGACTCAATAACTTTATCTTTAGATGGAGTTATTAAAACTATCACAGTTACTAATACTGGCTTAATCAAAGTAGAATAATAAATATGAAAACTAAAAAAGGAGCTACATTAGTTGGATCATTAGTTGCAATTACAATATTAACAACTACCTTTGTATCAGTTTTAGAATTACAGACTAATATAATTAGGTCAAAATTATTTTTACAATATGATAATACAGCTAATCTTTTAATGGCAGAAGGATTAGAAATAGTGAGATCAATTTATGCCAAAGATGGTACTGTAACTAATGGAAAATATCAGGTAGATTATAAAACATCTATTTTTTCTAATGGAATAACATCAAGCTGTACAGATAGTGAAATAAATCTTAGTTGTGATATGGATTTAGCAACTCCTGGGGAGAGTTATGGATATGTAACCTGTAGATCGTCTAGTGATTGTATACCACGCACCAATAGAATTTTCTATAGATTTGTTGAAATTACTAATGTTAATGTTAGTTCAACTCCACCAAGTACACCCAAAGTAACTAGTACTGTGGTGGTCAGGAATCCGAAAGGAGGAGTGTTAAGAGTATATAAAGCTACTATTGAACTATATAAAATAGACTAAAAATATGACAAAAAAAGGATTTACTCTAGTAGAATTAATTGTAGTGTCAGGGATATTATCTATTATTATGCTATCCATTTCTCAACCAATAGTAAGTATAATCAAATATCAAAGAGAATCCCAGATTACTGATAGTCTGAAAGATAATATTCAGTTTGTCATTAACAAAATGGAGAAAGAACTTAAAACTTCTTCTAATGTATATGTTAATGATGCAGGGGAATTAAATTTTAAAAATCAACAAGGAGTTTTTATAAAATATAAATTAGAAGAAGATAAAATAAAAAGAAAGCAAAATGATGAACCATATAAAGATTTTACAGACTCTAATGTTTTTAAGGTTAATAAATCAAAATTTATAGTTAGTGATAAAGAAAATTTATCGAAATTAATTACTATATATATAGAAGCTGAGTCTTTAAATTTATCAAATCCTGACATAGTATCCATGCAAACTAGTGTTCTTCCTGTTAATGATAAACCAATTATTAAAGATGGTCTAACGGTGTACTTAGACCCAGGAAATACAAATAGTTATTCGGGTTTATCGGGAAGTCGATGGATAAGTTTAGTTAATCCTGCTTCTACTGATGGAACGATTCTTAATGGAGTTAGTCATTCAAAAAATGATAGTGGTTACTTTGCATTCAGCGGTACTAATCAAGGATATTTTACCACTACTACACCTAGTATATCTGGATTAACCAACTACTCTACATCTATATGGATAAATATGGATGTAGTTACTAAAAATAAGGATACTAGATTTTTTTGGCATGGGGAATATGCTGCCATGATGATGAAATATAGTGATGGTGTTAGTAATAGTTTAGTTTCCTATATCAGGAATAGTGGTAATGTCGACGAGCCAAGAGCAGGATTTTCGTTTACTGATAATTTATATAATGAGTGGAATAATTTAATTATTACTTATGATGGATCTAAATCTAAGTTGTATTTAAATGGTAGTATGATATCAGAAGTTAATTTTACTGGTCAAATTAAAAATCAACAATCTAACAAATTATGGCTAGGTGGTCTCCCAGGTGTTGGAAATGGTTTTTATACAAAATCTAAAATATCTCAAGTTCTAATATATGACCGTGCTCTTACTCCATCAGAAATTAAGTATAACTATGATGTAACAAAAGGTAGATTCAGTATTCAATAATTTATAAATATATGCATAATTATTTTAAAAACAAATGCAAAAAAGGAGATATAAGTATATTAGTAACATTATTAGTATGTAGTATTATACTAACACTATTAACTCCTATAGCCCAGAAAATATCAGTAGAGTCTAAAATCTCAAGAGAAAACCTTATGTCTCAACAAGCAGTTCAAGCTTCTAAAACAGGTCTTGAAGCTTGGAATGATAATTTTATAAAGGATAAAATTGACGAAAAATCTACTGGTAATCAAAAAAATTGGCCTAATTCTAATACTCCAAGAGGAGTGATTGATTCAGGCTGGATAAATTTAGATCCTACTTTAGGAATACAGTATAAGGTTGAATTTTTACCTAAAAGTGCATTTAACTCAGCCAGAATTATATCTACAGGTCGGGTTAAAAAAGGCTCTTTTACAATAGAACGTAGTTTAGAGGAAACATTTGATCCTTTAGCAGATCCTTGCAATACACCAGTATCCTTTAGTGGGGTTAGTAGCAGATACCCTTTTTCAGGTGGCTGGGGAAAACAAGTTTTTGTACTTGATAGAAGTGTTGGAATAACGGCTCCTTGGAATGCATTTATGTTCGATAACGCTATAAGTTTTCGTGTTTCAAATGCTAGTAATGCAGTTGATAGTGCATCCACTACATTTTTTGCCCCTGGAACAGGTAATTATACAGTAACCTCTGCTTCAGATAATTCTCCTACAGATGGATCTACAGGAAATGGTAACCAGTCTTCATTAACTATTGATGGTAAACAGGCTAATATAGGATCAATTAATAATCCTATAGAAACATCAATATACATTGACGGACCCAAAATTGTCACTATAAATATGACCATTGGAAATGGTATAGAAGGAGGCAATGATTTTCTAGCAAATCCTATGGGGATGGCATTTACTATTACTGCAAATAATTTAACAACATGTATCAAATGAGATCACCTTATAATTGTTTTATATGTATCCACTAGAGATTGAGCAAAGAATTAAGAAACTGAGGCAAGAGATTAAAAAACATCGCTCCAACTATCATATTCAAGATATTTCTACTATTTCTGGAGGGGCATTGGACAGTTTAATGCATCAATTATCTCAATTAGAGGCTGAATATCCTGAATTAATTACTCCCGACTCTCCTACTCAGAGAGTTGGTGGGCAAGTTTTGCCTGAATTTGAGAAAATTAGTCATACTGTTCCTATGATGTCTCTTAATGATGTATTCAATGAGTCTGAATTACAACAATGGGAGTTAAGAAATAAGGGTATAGTACAAAATATTAAAGATTGGGAATATTTTGTAGAGTTAAAGTTAGATGGTTTGGCGGTTAGTCTCAAATATGAAAATTACAATTTAACAGGAGGTCTAACTAGAGGTAATGGGGTGGAGGGTGAGAATATTACTCATAATATCAAAACTATTCAAGATATTCCTATTATATTAGATACAAAAGAGCACATTATAGCTAGACTCAGTGAGAAAGACAAAGGTTTAGCTAAAAGATTTGAGCGTGTATGGGAAGGTGTTTGTGAAATTAGGGGAGAGGCTTATATTAGATATTCTCAATTAGAATTAATTAATCAGAAATTAAAATCTCAAGGTCAGTCTGAATATGCCAATGTTAGGAATTTGGCTGCAGGCTCTTTAAGACAGTTAGATAGTAGTATTGCTGCTAGTAGGGGACTTAGTTTCTTTGCTTGGAGTTTATTAACTGATTTGGGACAGACTAAGCAACAAGAGGAGTATTGGATTATGGAAGCTTTAGGTATGCCAGTGGTGAAGGAGAATAAATTAGTTTACAATCTTGAGCAAGTACAAAAACATTATAATAAACTATTATCTTTAAGGGAAAAGATAGACTTTGCTTATGATGGGGTAGTAGTCAAAGTGAATGATAAAAAAACACAAGATCAATTAGGATTTACTGGTAAGGGGCCAAGATTTATGATTGCTTATAAATTTCCAGCTGAAGAAGTAACTACTCAAGTGTTAGATATCAGCTCACAAGTTGGTAGGACCGGCAAAGTGACTCCAGTAGCTATAATGCAACCGGTTAATGTGTATGGGGTAACTGTGACAAGAGCTACCTTGCATAACCAGGATGAAATTGAAAGATTAGGTCTTATGATTGGAGATACTGTTATTATTAGAAGAGCTGGAGATGTTATCCCTGAGATAGTAAAAGTATTACCAGATCTTAGGATTGGATCGGAAAAATTATATCAATATCCTATTACTTGTCCAGAATGTGGTACTGATTTAATTCAGGCTATAGAACAAGTTAATAAATATTGTCCTAATCTTAAATGCCCAGCTCGGCATATTGAGTATTTATCATATGCTGTATCAAAAGAAGGGTTTAATATAGATGGATTGAGTAAAAAAATATTATTAAGATTGCAAGAAGCTGGTTTAGTTCAGCATATTGATGATATATTTAAATTAAGCTTAGACGATATTAAAGTTACAGCTAGATTTAAAGATAAATCAGCTATGAATTTGTTTACAAGTATTCAGATTTCAAAAAGAATTACTTTTAGAAAGTTTATCCAGGCTCTTGGTATACATATGGTTGGAAATCAAACGGCTTTACAATTATCTCGACATTTTGGTAGTTTAGATAAATTTTTACAAGCAAATTTAGAGCAATTACATAATATTCCAGATATTGGAGATAAGGTTGCTACATCAATTTTAGATTACCTACACAATGGTAATAATCTACACACTATACAGGAATTATTACAAGCTGGAGTAATAATAAAATATTCTAATTTATCTAAAAGTAGTGGTATCTGGACAGATAAAAATATATGTATTACTGGAACATTTGATGAATTTACCAGAGATGATTTAAAACAAAAAATAGAGTCAGAAGGAGGAATTGTAGTTTCTCAAGTTAGCTCTAATACAGATATTTTATTAGTAGGCCAAAAATCAGGGAGTAAGCTGAAAAAAGCTCAAACTTTAGGAATAAAAATTGTCACTGAGCAAGATTTAGAATTTTAATATTTGACCAAATGCTTAATCTTGGATACAATATTAAATATAGATAAAATATATATGAAGATATTATTTGCAAGTGGTGGAACTGGAGGTCATATTTTACCAGTGATTGCTGTTAAAGAAGAATTAGAAAAATTAGCTAAAGTAAAACAAGTACCTTTAGATTTTCTATTAATAGGCCAATTAGATGAGGTGGCTAAGGAGTTACTACAAACACATAGTATTCCTTATAAAGAGGTCTATGCTGGTAAAATAAGAAGATATTTTTCAATAGACAACTTCTTTGATATATTCCGTTCTATCTGGGGTTTCATTCAAGCTCAATGGTATGTATGGAAATTTATGCCTGATGTGACTTTTGGTAAAGGTGGGTATGCTAGTGTGCCGGGTGTTTTGGTTTCATGGGTTTATCAAATACCTACTTTAATTCATGAATCAGATTCTATACCGGGTCTTGCTAATAAATTTTTAGGTAAGTTTGCTAGTGTGGTAGCGGTGGGATTTCCTAATGTATCCTCTCTCTTTGGGAAGAAAAAAACTAGTATAGTAGGGAATATGACTCATCCAGATATTGCCAAAGGAACTAGAGATGAGGCTGGTAGAATCTTTGAACTTACCTTTGAAAAACCAATTTTATTAATAGTAGGAGGTAGTCAAGGAGCCAAGATTATAAATGAGGTTATTTGGAAAATCTTACCAGAATTATTAGATTTAGTTGAGATTATTCATATAGTTGGTAAAAACAACTTAGCTGCTGCTAGAAGTGTTGCGAGATCCCTGGAAGTTTATCAGGATAGGTTATATCATTATGCTGGATTTTTGGATGCTGAGATGAAGCATGCTTATGCAGCGGCTGATTTTGTTGTCTCTAGGGCAGGGGCCTCTAGTATTATGGATATTTGTCTTACTAATAAGCCCAGTATTCTAGTCCCAATTACAGTAGATGCTGGGCAACAAAGATCTAATGCCTATGAAATGGCAAAAATTGGAGCTAGTATTGTCTTAGAAGAGCCAAATTTTACTCCACATATAGTTTTGGAAAAAATTAATGAATTATTACAACAGCCTGATATTATGCAATCTATGTCTGAGCAGACAGTGCATTTTGCTACACCAGATGCAGCGGCTAGAATTGCAGAAGAATTATTTAATTTAAGTCATTAATTTATGGTGTACTTTATCGGCATCAAAGGAGTAGGTATGACAGCTTTAGCTCAAGTTATGCAGGCTAGGGGAACTCAAGTTATGGGTAGTGATGTAACAGAAACTTTTATGACAGACACTGTGTTAGATAACTCTAATATTAAAGTCTTATCTCCATTTGATATCAGTAATATTCCAAGTAAGATTGAATATGTAGTTGTTTCAGGAGCCTATTATATAGAAGGTCAAGCTCCTACAAACCCAGAAGTTTTAGAAATTTTGAATAGAAATATACCTATATTAACTTATAGTCAGGCATTAGGAAATATTTCTAAGGAATTTAAAAGTACTTTAGCTGTAGCTGGTTCTCATGGTAAAACTACTACCTCAGCACTTTTAACTTATGCTTTACAAGAGTTGGGGCAGAATCCGTTTGGAGTTATTGGTAGTGTGGTACCTCAGTTTGGAGGTAATGCTAGGATTGGTGACATTAATTCAAAATATTTAGTAGTTGAGGCTGATGAATATCAGAATCATTTCCTAGATTTAACTATTGGGGGACTGATTATACTTAATGTAGATTATGATCATCCAGACTTTTTTGAAACAAAAGCAATCTACTATCAGGCTTTTATCAATGTGATTGATAACTTACCTTTAGATAAACCACTAATTGTTAATGGGGATGATGAGAATATAAATAAGTATATTCTTCCTAATATTAAAGAGACAGAGAGAAATATAATAAAATTTGGGTTTAATTCAGATAATAATATAACTTTAGATGAAGCTAATAATGTTGTAATTGAGGGAATTAAATATAATCCAGTACATTTAGCTATCGCGGGAAAGCATAATAGGCTCAATGCTTTGTCTTGTGTAGGATTATTATATACACTAGGGTTTGATATTAACGCTACTATAGAAGTAATGTCTTCATTTAGAGGAACTCAACGCAGATTAGAATACAAGGGGTCCACTTCGAACGGGGTTGATATTATTGATGATTATGCACATCATCCTACTGAAATTATGGCTGGAATTCAGGCTTTAAGAGAAAAATATCCAGACAAAAAAATACATTGTGTATTTCAGCCACATACATTTAGTCGCACACAAATGTTATTGAAAGAATTTGGTCAAGCTTTATCGCAGTCTGATTATATATATATATTACCAATTTATGCCTCAGCCAGAGAAAGTGTAGGAGAAGTTTGTAGTGAAGATATTATAGAGTATATTGACAGTCCTAATACTATATTGTACTCTAGAGCTGATGATTTAATTCGAGATTTAAGTTTAATTCAAGGAGTAAATAATATTATTGTAACTATGGGGGCTGGAGATGTCTGGAAAATTACTAGAAATATGATATAATAAATCAATATTGGCGAATAAAAACTATATATTATGATAGAGCATATTGCAATTATACCAGATGGTAACCGTAGATGGGCGAAGGCAAATGGCAAAAGCCCAGAACAGGGACATCTACAAGGTTTTGAGAGAACTAGAGAGATTATAGAAAAAGCATTTGATGGGAGAGTGAAGAATATAACATTTTGGGGGGCTTCTTTAGATAATTTAGCAAAGAGGCCACAAGATGAGGTACGACATTTGTATAAAAATTTTCAGAATTATATTAAAGTTCTCTTAACATATAAGGAGATACATACTCAACAGGTTAAAATCAATATTTTAGGTAGATGGCAAGAATTATTTCCAGAAATTTTACAAAGCGTAATCCAAAAAGCTATAGATAGTACAAAAGATTACTCCAATTATAACTTAAACTTTTTACTAGGTTATAATGGAGATGAAGAAATGTTGCAAGCTATACAATCTATCTCAGAGCAAAAATTATCTAACCCTAATTTAGAAATTACCCCTGATTTAGTCAAACAATCACTATATACTAAAGATTTACCACCAGTAGATTTACTTATTCGTACAGGTGGTGAACCCCATAATAGCGTTGGGTTTATGATGTGGGATACAGCTAACTCTCAATATTATTTTACGGATATTAATTATCCTGACTTTACAGTAGAGGAATTCGATAAAGCTATTGCAGAGTATAATACTAGGGGTAAAAGAAGGGGTAAATAATAAATTTATGAAGATTGTAATAATGGCAGGAGGAACAGGTACCAGATTATGGCCACTAAGTAGAACTTCCAAACCAAAACAATTTCAACCACTATTTGGTGATGAGACAATGTTACAAATGACGGTAAAGAGATTGTTAACCCACTTTACTCTAAATGATATTTATATTTCTACTAATGAGCAGTATAAGGAAGAGGTTTTAGCTGAATTGTCACAATTACCAAATAATCATATTATCTTAGAACCAGAAAAAAGAGATACAGCTCCAGCTAATGGAATTGCTGCTATAGCAGTAAATGCTAAACCAGATGAATCTATAGCCTTTTTAGCTGCTGATCATTATATTCATAAACCTCAAGAGTTATGTAGAATTTTACAACTAGCAGACAATTTTTTAGAACAGTATCCTGAATATATTGTGACTCTCGGTATCACTCCTACTGCTCCTGAGACAGGTTATGGTTATATAAAATATAGTCAAGATTCGTTGGTAGAAAATCAGGATGAATCGGTTTATCAAGTTGAGGCTTTTGTAGAGAAACCAGATTTTCAAACGGCTACTCAATATTTAGCTGACGGTAAGTATGTTTGGAATTCTGGTATGTTTGTAGTTAAAAAACAAAGATTATTGGAAATGTATCAAGAATATTTACCTAATACAGCTAAAATTTTATTAGAATTAGAACAAAATAATTTACAAAATTTATCTCAATTATACAGACAGACTGATGCTATTAGTTTTGACTATGGAATTATGGAAAAAGCTCAATATATATCAGTAATTCCAGCAAATATAGGTTGGAGTGATATTGGTTCCTGGTCAGCCTTAAAAGATATGTTGCAAACAGATGAAATTACTGTCACTCATAAAGGTAGCGCACATCACTTTGATATTGACTCTGATCATATATTAGTACATTCACATAGTAAAAATAAAGTTATCGCGACAATTGGAATCCGTGATATAGTAATAGTAGAAACTGAGGATGCACTTTTAGTTTCTCATATAGATAAAGTACAAGAAGTTAAAAGAATTAATAATCTATTAAAGTTAGCTAATTTAGAAGATAAGATATAAATAAAATGATGAAAAAAATTATATACTGGATATTATTAATAGTAGTTTTAGCAGGTATAGCAGGAGCTATATATATTGTAAATGTAGTGAATACAATAGGATCTGAAATTTTAATTGAACAAGATACACTATTTCAAGTCAAAGAAGAAGAAAATTGGAATGATATTATTGGTAATTTACAAAAACAAAATATTATATCTAAAATAGATGGTATCTACTTTTATATTAATTTTAGAAAATTAACTCCTAAACCTGCTACCTACAATATTACAACCAATATGAACACAGATCAGGTTATCAAAATGATATCCCGAGGGATTTTGACTAGACCAGAAGTCACTATTACTATTCCAGAGGGCTCAGATATTTATACAATTGGAGATATTTTGGAATCGGGACTCAAGTTTAGTAGATCTGATTTTATAAAAGCAACTGAGGAATTTGATACAACACAGTATGAATTTATAGAAAATAAATCTCTACAAGGATATTTGTATCCAGATACTTATAGGTTCTTTGATGATTCTACTGCTGAAGCAGTGATTATAAAAATGCTTAATAATTTTCAAAAAAAAGCTTTACCTAGTTTACAAAGTAAGGATACATTATCTGCTTATGAAGTCTTAATTTTAGCTTCAATAGTAGAAAAAGAAGTCTCAAAATTAGAAGATAGGAAAATAGTTTCTGGTATATTTATAAATCGTTTAAATGATAAGATGAAATTACAAAGTGATGCGACAGTTAATTTTATTACGCAGTCGGGTAGGTCTCAGTCTACATTAGAAGATTTAAAAATTGAATCTCCCTATAATACTTATCAAGTTATAGGACTTCCTCCAGGACCAATTACTAATCCAAGTGTGGATGCTATCAAATCAGTAGTAAATTACACACCTAATGACTATTATTTCTTTTTAACCTCTAGAGATAATCCACCTAAAACAATATTTTCTAAGACATTTGAAGACCATATACAAGCTAAAAGAAAATATCTTCCCTAAACATATGACATCTAAAGTTCATCATATAGCTGTATTGATAGATTGTGACAAAGAGCAAGCACCACATTGGTTTGAACTATTTCAACAAATTAATAGTTATTTGAAAGCTGAAATACACTTTATTGTGTGGAACACTGATTTGGCAGACATAGCTAGATCTATAGTATACGTAGACAAAGTTCACTTAATGTCTAGATCAGTATTTAAATTTAATGATTATAAGCTAATTAATGCTTTGATTAAAGAATATAAAATTGAAAAATGTATAGAAATTGGTGATGTTCCCAAATTTGTGAGTTGGAAATTAAAGCAAAATAGTATATTAAATCTAATAAAAGTATCAGAAAGCTTTAAATTATTAGATAATAGTGATTATGCTCTTGTAATTTATCCTAGTTATACATTTAAAGTTAATTATAATAAAAAATTAGCTTATTCACCATTTCCTATAATTAACTATAAAAACTTTCTTGACTTAGATACTCAGCTAGTACTAGATATTAAACAGAATCTGGGATTAATAAGCTACGATGACCAGATAATTAGTAAAGTTTTTGTATGTGGACATGCTGGAAATATGGAAAATGAGTTCATTCAATATTTAGAATATAATCAGTGTGAGTGGTATGATGCTATTCTTAAAGAAGGAAGTTTTGTGTTGCCAGAAAAATTGTCTCAGAATTTACCCATAGTTTATGAGCTACTAGATTGTATAGTTATTAGTGGTGAATTAGATGATATAATAAAATATCAAATTTTGAATTCTATTGCTTCAGGGACAATAGTAATAGCTCCAAGAGATGAAAATTATCAAGAACTACTAGGAAAAGGAGCACTTTATTATAATTCAAATTCTCGCAGTGAACTAACAGCTTGTATCGATGTCATTAAAAAAAATGAAAATAAAAAAATGACAATTAGAGAACTAGCATCAGAACAATTTCAAAGGAAGTATAGTTACCAAGCTATAGCTCAATTTTGGGCTCATTTATTGTCTAAAATATAATAAAAAAAAGACTTATCCACAATTATAGACTAGACAAGATAGATAAATAACAATATACTAAATAGAGAAATAATAATAGTAATAAATATGAATAAAATATATAGAGTAATAATGAGTTTAGGTATCATAGTA
>Ga0105105_10000398_pt1 | contig 19904 bp, 14 predicted proteins | sample PPLLaktember2015_4_FD_79108 | JGI IMG/M metagenome (GOLD analysis project Ga0105105, IMG submission 79108) | Freshwater sediment microbial communities from Prairie Pothole Lake near Jamestown, North Dakota, USA - PPLs Lake P8 Core (1) Depth... | ecosystem: Environmental > Aquatic > Freshwater >...
CATCCTCGCCGACGGCCGAAACGGGTTCTTCTTCCAGACCTTCGATCCGGCGATCCGGACGGAGGGCGACGTGTTCGAGGTGATCGACGTGCTCGCGCGTGAGGTCGGTGTCATCGGGATCTTCTCCGACTGGCCGGCGACGACGACGTTCTATGCGAACTGCATGGGGCTGCGCTGAGGCGTGGCCTCGACCCGCTCAGAGCGGCGGGGGCGACGGGTCGCCCGCCAGGCGCTGCCTGAACAGCGCCGCGCGCGCGAGCATCATGGTCGTCACCGGCACGGTGATCGACAGCAGCACGATGACCAGCACGGCGCGCAGCGACGGCTCGCCCGTGCGCGCCGAGACGTGGACGATCGACGCGAACGCGACGATCCACGCCGCCAGCGTCGCGGCGAGCGCGGGCGCGTGCATGCGCAGGAAGAAGTCGGGCAGCCGCAGCAGCCCGAACGCGGCGCTCAGCACGACCGCGCCGCTGGTCGGCAGCAGCGCGGCGACGACGACCTCGTGCCAGGGAATGTCCATGGCCCGTCCCCTACTCGATGACCTCGCCGCGAAGCAGGAACTTCGCGAGCGCGACGGAACTCACGAACCCGAACAACGCCATCAGCAGCGCGCTCTCGAAGTACATGCCGCTGTCGTAGCGGATCGCCAGCACCAGCATGACCAGCGTGCCGACGACATAGACGAAGTCGGCCGCCAGCACACGGTCCTGCGCGCGCGGTCCACGGAACAGCCGCACCAGGGCGATCAGCATCGCCAGGGCGTACATCACGAGCGTCGCGCCGATCGCGACCGACAGCATGGGCGTCACGGGAGGATCTCCAGAAGGGGCCGCTCGTAGCGGCGCTTGAACCGCTCGACGAATGCAGTCTCGTCGTCGAGGTCGAAGACGTGGAGCAGCAGCGTGCGGCGGTCCGGTGCGAGTTCGGTCCAGACGGTCCCCGGAATCACCGCGGTGATCATCGCCAGTGCCGCGAGGGCATGCGCATGGTGCAGGTCCAGCGGCACGACGACGAACGTGCCGCGGGGCGGCCGCCGTCGAGCGCGCAGCGCGCCGAACGAGACCTCGACGCCGGACACGATCACGTCCCCGAACACCGTGACGAGCAGCCGCGCGAGCCGAAGCGGATGCCGAACCGGGCCGGTCGCGGGTCTGAGCGGCGACATCAGCGCGGGCATCGCGAGCGCGACCGTCGCCGCGAGCAGCAGATGCCCCGGCGACGTCGACCCGTTCACGATCAGCCATCCGACGAACAGGCCGAACGACAGCAGCGGGGCCGGCAGCAGCCGTCTCATCGCGCCCACCCGGACGATGGCGCGGCCGCGGCGGCCGCGGCGCGCTCGACCACCCGCGCGCCGTTCACCGCATCGATGTAGCGGGTCGGCTCGTGCAGGGCCTCCGCCGCGCCGCGCAGGTAACGCAGGGCCGGCTCTCCCGCCACGACCAGCATCACGCACGCGCCGAGGAGCAGCCCGATCGGGACCGTCTCGGCGATGCGCAGTCGAGGCGGTGGACGCTCGCTCGGCGACCAGAAGTGCCGCATGCCCACGCGCATCAGCGCGATCGTCGCGAACAGCCCGGAGACGAGCAGCAGCGCGGACAGCGTCCAGGCGGCGGCGCTGCGCACCTCGAGCAGCGCCGACAGCAGGGCGACCTTGCCGACGAAGCCCGACAGGGGCGGCAGGCCGGTCACCACCAGCGCGACCAGCGCGAAGGCGACGCCGAGGAACGCGAGGGCCGAGGGAATCGCCCGCCCGACCAGCGCGGCCTCGACGGCGTCGCGCTTCACGCTCGCGTGCCGCTCGGATTCGGGGGCGAAGGTCAGCCCGCCGTCGTCGCGGATCGCCAGCGGCACCACCGCCCGCTGCCGCGACCGGCGCAGCAGCTCGACGAGCAGGAACAGCGCGCAGGCGGCCAGCGTCGAGCTCGCGAGGTAGAACAGCGCGCCCGCGGTCACCGCAGGCCGGTCGAAGCCGATCGCCGCGACCAGCGTGCCCGACGAGCCGATGACGCTGTAGGCGGCGAAGCGGTCCAGATCCTGGGTCGCGAGCATGCCGAGCGCGCCGAAGCCGAGGGTCGCGATGCCCCCCCACATCAGGACGTCTGCGCCGAACAGGGCCGAGGCGCCGGCGTCGGCCGGAAAGTAGAGCGTCCAGAGCCGCAGGATCGCGTAGCCGCCGACCTTGGTCAGGATCACGAACAGCGCGGCCGCGGGCGGGCTCGCCGCCGTGTAGGCCGGCGGCAGCCAGAAGTTCAGCGGCCACTGCGCGGCCTTCGCGAGGAACGCGACCCCGAGCAGCGCGGCCCCGGCGAGCAGCAGCCCGCGGTCCGAGTCCGGCACCAGCGACAGCTTCTGCGCGACGTCCGCCATGTTCAGGGTCCCGGTCACGCCGTAGAGCACCGCGATGCCGATCAGCAGCAGCATCGACGCGACGAGGTTGATGGCGATGTAGTGCAGCCCGGCCCGCACGCGTGCCATGCCGCCGCCGTGCATCAGCAGGCCGTAGCTCGCCGCCAGCATCACTTCGAAGAAGACGAACAGGTTGAACAGGTCGCCGGTCAGGAACGCGCCGTAGAGCCCCATCAGCTGGAGCTGGAACAGCACGTGGAAGTGGACGCCCGCGTGGTGCCAGCGGGCCAGCGAATAGAGCACCGAGGCGAGACCGACGCTGCCCGTCAGCACCGCCATCATGGCCGACAGTCGATCCACGACCAGCACGATGCCGAACGGCACCGGCCAGTTGCCGGGGAGGTAGGCCGTCACGTCCGTCCCCCCGCCCGACACCGACGAGAGCAGCACGATCGCCACCGCGAGTCCGGCCGCTGTGGAGGCGAGGTTCACCACCGCCTTGAGCCCGCGACGCTGTTCGCCGAGCGCCAGCATCGCGGCCGCGGTGAGCAGCGGCAACAGCACCGGCACCACGGGCAGATGCTGCGACAGCGCGAGTGCCCCGTCGGTCACGGCCGGTCCTCGCCGTCGACATGGTCCCCGCCGCTCAGCCCGCGCAGTGCGAGCAGCACCACGAGGAACAGGGCGGTCGTCGCGAAGCCGATCACGATCGCGGTCAGCGCCAGCGACTGCGGCAGCGGGTCGGAGTAGTGCTCGAGGTTCGTGGGGCGTCCGGCCTGCACGATCGGTTCCATGCCGATCGCGAGACTGCCGACGCTGAAGATGAACAGGTTGGTCGCATACGACAGCAGCGACAGGCCGATCAGCACTTCGTAGGTCCGGGGACGCAGCAGCAGCCAGGTGCCCGCCCCGGCCATCACGCCGATCGCCAGCGAGACGACCAGTTCCATCAGGCCCGCCTCCCGGCGGCGCGCGCCTCGCCCGTCACTGCACGATGGCGACGCGCGCGCAGCGACTGGTGCGCGATGGCGGTGAGCATGAGGAGTGTCGAGCCGACCACGACCATGAACACGCCGAGATCGAACAGCGCCGCGCTCGGGAGGTGGACCTCGCCGATTGCCGGGAGGCGGGCATGGACGGTGTGGGTCGTGAGGAACGGATGCCCGAACGCCACCGCGCCCAGCCCGGTGGCGACCGCGGTCGCCAGACCGACCGCGATCCAGCGCGCCGGCCGCAGCGGCATCCGGTCCTCCACCCAGCGCGTGCCACCGACCATGTACTGCACCAGGAACGCGATCGAGACCACCAGACCGGCGACGAAGCCGCCGCCCGGCTCGTTGTGGCCGCGCAGCAGGAGGTAGACCGACACCGTGCAGGCGACCGGCATCAGCAGGCGCACCAGCACCGCCGGCACCGCCAGGTAGTCGCGCTCCGTCTCGGTGCTCTCCGCGCTCTCGCCGAGGTCGCGACCGCCCTCGACGAGGCGGGCGCGCTGCTGCGTCGGCCGGGCGATCGTCTCGCGCGGCGGCCGGAAGCGGCGCAGCAGTGCATACACCGTCACGGCGACGATCCCGAGCACGGTGATCTCACCCAGCGTGTCGAACGCCCGGAAGTCGACCAGCATCACGTTGACGACGTTGGTGCCGCCGCCTTCGGGCAGCGCGCGCTCGAGGAAGAACGGCGAGATGCTGAGCGGCGCCTGACGGGTCTGCAACGCGTACGACAGCGCCGCCAGACCGGCGCCGATCGCGCCCGCCAGGACCACGTCGCGCCGGTGTCGCCAGCGCGAGGGCGCGGCGGGCTCGTCCTGCGCGAGCCGCTGGGGCAGCCAGCGCAGCCCGAGCAGGAACAGCACGGCCGTGACCACCTCGACCGCGAGCTGCGTCAGGGCGAGGTCCGGCGCCGAGAACCACGCGAAGGTGATGCACAGCACGAGCCCGGTGACGCCGAGCATCGCCAGCGCGACGACCCGGTGGAACTCGGCCTGCCAGGCGGCACCGACCGCGCAGGCGGCGCCGACGACCCACAGCAGCGCGAACTCCGGAGCGCCCTCGATGCGGGGACGGGAACCCCACGACAGCGGCACGATCAGCGAGGCGCCCGCCGCGGCCGCACCGGCGATCGCGACGATCCAGCACAGCTGCGGCTGCAGCCGGCGGGTGCCGAGCCAGCGCAGCACGCGCCGTGCGGAGCCGCTGCAGAACGCGAGCGTGTTCTCGAAGATCCGCTTGCCGTGCAGCGCCGGCAGCAGCGGGTCGGGCAGCTGCCTGAGCCGATCGCCCAGGAGCACGTAGATCGCGATGCCCAGCACGAGCGCCACCCCGCTCATCGCCAGCGGCATGCTGAAGCCGTGCCACAGCGCGAGGCTGTATTCCGGAAGGTCCCCGCCGACCACCGGACGGGCCGCCGTCGCCAGCGCCGGGCCGATCGACCAGGCGGGCAGCACGCCGACGACGATGCAGGCGAGCGCCAGTACCTCGATCGGCACGCGCATCCAGCGGACCGGCTCGTGCGGACGGCGCGGCAGGTCCGCCGCGACCGGGCCGAAGAACACGTCGTGACCGAAGCGCAGCGAATAGACGACCGCGAACACGCCCGCCAGCGTCGCGGCGACCGGCAGCACGAAGCGCATGGACGGATGCCCGTCGACGAACACCGTCTCGGCGAAGAACATCTCCTTCGACAGGAACCCGTTGAGCAGCGGCACGCCCGCCATCGCGGCGCATGCGACGATCGCCAGCGTGCCGGTGATCGGCATCGTGCGATACAGGCCGGTGAGCCGCCGCATGTCGCGGGTGCCGGTCTCGTGGTCGATGATCCCCGCGGCCATGAACAGCGACGCCTTGAAGGTCGCGTGGTTCATCATGTGGAAGACCGCGGCGACCGCGGCGATCGGGCTGTTCAGTCCGAGCAGCAGCGTCACCAGGCCGAGGTGGCTGATGGTCGAGTACGCGAGCAGGCCCTTCAGGTCGTGCTGCAGCATGGCCAGCCACGAGCCGAGCAGCAGCGTCGCCAGCCCGGCGCCCCCGACCGTCCAGAACCAGGCGTCGGTCCCCGAGAACACCGGCCAGAGGCGCGCGAGCAGGAACACGCCCGCCTTCACCATCGTCGCCGAGTGCAGGTAGGCCGACACGGGCGTGGGCGCCGCCATCGCGTGCGGCAGCCAGAAGTGGAACGGGAACTGCGCGCTCTTGGTCATCGCGCCGAGCAGCAGCAGCCCGAGGGCGAGCGGGTAGAGCGGATCGGCGCGGACGACGTCGCCCGACGCGAGCACGACGTCGAGCTCGTGGCTGCCGACGATCTCGCCGATCAGCAGCACCGCGGCGAGCAGCGCGAGCCCGCCGGTCGCGGTCACCGTGAAGGCCATCCGGGCACCCCGGCGCGCGTCGCGCCGGTGGTACCAGTAGCCGATCAGCAGGAACGAATAGATGCTGGTCAGCTCCCAGAACACCACCAGCTGGATCAGGTTGCCGGACACCACGATGCCGAGCATCGCGCCCATGAACCCGAGCAGCAGCGAGTAGAACCGTGCCACCGGATCGGACGGCGAGAGGTAGTACCGCGCGTACACGATGACCAGCAGGCCCATGCCGACGACCAGCAGCGCGAACAGCCAGGCGAAGCCGTCGATCCGCACGACCACGTCCAGGTCGAGCGAGGGCAGCCAGGCCAGCCGCTCGACGACCACCCCGCCGCCGGCGACCTCCGGGTACAGCGACGCGATCCGCAGCGCGGCCGCGAGCGCCACCGTCGCGGCCCAGGCCGATGCGGCGTTGCGGGCGCCGGTCGGGATCAGCGCGGCGATCGCGCCGCCGATGAAGGGGAGCGCCAGGAGGGCCAGCAGGGACACCGCCCGGTCCCTACGCCGAGGGGACCGCGGGCGGGTGGCCTGGGGATGGCCTGTGGCCGGGCACGTCGACGGGCAAGCAGCGGGACACGCGGCGGGACACGCCGCGGGGCAAGCAGCGGAGTACAGGATCCGGCCGCCGCATCGCGCCGTCGTCCGTGCCGAGCGCGCCGGCAACGCGCGCAGGCGACGTCGTCATCGACAGCCCGGCGCCCCGCTTCATGTCGTCCAATCCGTTCCCCCGTCCGCCCCGTGGTCGCATGCTCGCCGCCCGCTCGCCGCCCGCACGGGAACGGTGCGCGAGGCCGCGAGGGCCTGGGCGGGGCGCATGCCCCCGCCTGTATCGAGCGTACCGGTCGCGCCGTCGGTGCAGCGCGGGCCCGGTGTCGGACGGCGCCGCGCGTTCCTGGGGAAAGGCCCTGCAGCACATGCCGGACTTCGACGGGGCCGAGCGCTCGATGCCCGTGCATCCGCGAAACGCCGACAGGCCTGCTCGCGAGGGCGAGGGGCTCGGCGCTCACCGCTCACCGCGGGCGGCGGGCCTTGCCTGTCGCCACGGCCGCTCAGCCCACCTGCACGCACGAGCCGGGGGATCCATCAGATCGAAGGCTCCCCAATCCTATGTACATCTGTTGGATGAAGCCGTCGTGAGAACGTGCATACACGCAATCGCGCCTCTGAAAGAATAGGAATGGTTACGACGTCGGTCGACAGGCCCGCCAATCGTGCGTGGGCCGCGTGGTCCCCGGCGTCGGCTCATCGGTGTCCAGGTCTTGAACAGGGAGACGCTGTGTCTTTCGATGTGACCGGTATTCCTGGCGGCTCGGAGCGGACTGCATCCGCTGAAGCCGTCGCAGTAAGCAAGATCCACTTCCAGGTCTCGAATCGCGGATCCGGTGCGCCCGCCGCTCAGCACAGCTCTCGCCGCGATGCGAACCGAGCCACCACCGCACGCTTGGCCGAGTTGCTGCGCGACGACCCGCCGCTCGCCAAGCGCCTGCAGGATGTGACCCGCTTCGCGCGGCGTATTCGGGTGAGCGAGTACCACCTCACCAACGCCTGCAATATCCGCTGCAAGGGCTGTTGGTTCTTCGAGTACGGGCACGACAAGGAAACACGAGAAGCGAAGGATCTGGCGGACTGGGAGCGGTTCGTGATTCGCGAGCGCGATGAGCGGCGCGTGAATGCCGCCCTGGTCATCGGCGGCGAGCCGGCGATGTTCCTGGACCGACTGCAGGTCTTCGCGCGTCACATGAAGTACGTGACCGTGTCGTCCAACGGCCTCGAACGAATCCCGATGGAAGGCTTCGAGAATCTCACCGTCGGCCTCACGCTGTTCGGAGGCGGCCGACTCGATGACGAGTTGCGCGCAATCAAGCCGAGCGGGCGGCCGTTTGAGGGGCTGTTCGAAACCGCGCTCTCGAACTACGAGAACGATCCGCGTGCCGGGTTCGTCTACGCCATCACCGAAGACGGCATCGGCCACATCGAAGACACCGTGCGCCGCATCGGCGAGAACGGCAATATCCTCACGTTCAACTTCTACAGCAAGTACGGCCAAAGCGATCCGTCGGCGTTGGCGCATCAGAACGACCTGCTCGCCGAAGCGCTTCGAGTGCAAGCGAAGTATCCCCACGTCGTGGTGAGCCACCCGTACTACATCCGCGCGATGATCACCGGCAGCACGCACTGGGACACGTTTGGCTACGCGAACTGCCCGAGCATCAGCATCGATCACCCTGCTCACGTGGCGCGGCTGGCAAACGGCAACCCGAGCCTGCCGACGTTCAACACGTGGTCCGCCGACTTGAAGACGCTGAAGTTCTGCTGCACGTCGGGTCACTGCAACGGCTGCCGCGATAGCCAGGCCGTCATCAGTTGGCTCCTGGTCAGCATGGGGCAGTTTCTCGAGAGCAAGGCGATGCTCCAGACCTGGGTCGACGTCGCCGAGAGCTACTGGCGCCAGTTCTATTGGTCGCCCTACCACCGCTATGCCCGCACCGACGCTGAGGAACTCCAGGCCGCCACCGCGTGATCAGCACCGTGACCTCGCCGCGAGTGACCCGAATAAAGGTGACGACCGCCGATCGCGGACCGGTTCCGGGCGGCACTGCGGCGGGGTTCATGCGGCCTTGATCACTGCGTCGACACTCGAGATCAGTACGCGCGACGGGGCAACCCTCGGCGCGACGCTCTACGTCGCGACCGAGGTCGTACGCCGTGTCGTCGTCATCAACGCGGCGATGGGTGTGCCGCAGCGCCTCTACGCGCAATACGCCAAATACCTCGCCGGCCATGGTCTTGCGGCGCTCACGTGGGACTACCGAGGTATCGGTCGATCTGCGCCGAAGCGCTTGCGCGGATTTGCCGCCGACCTCGACGCGTGGGCGGAGCACGACCTTGCGGCGGTGATCGACTGGGTCGATCGGCGATGGCCCGATGCGCGGTTGTTGATGGTCGGGCAGAGTCTGGGCGGCCAGATCCTGTCGGTGCCGGCGAATCGCGATCGAATCGGCGCGGCGATGTTGGTGAGTTGCCCGAGCGGTCATTGGGGCCATTGGCCTGCCCCGGGACGCTACGGGATGTGGTCGCTCGCGACGCTCGGCCTGCCCGTCGGCGCCGCGGTGTTCGGCTACTTCCCGGCGAAGCGGCTGCGACTCGGCGAGGACCTTCCAGCCGGTGTCGCACGGCAATGGGCGCGTTGGATCCGCATGCCGCGCTATATCGCCGGTGAGCCGAGGCTACGCGAACGCATGGCGAGCCTGCGTATTCCGATGCGCGCCTACAGCTTTACCGACGACGGTTATGCCCCACTGGCCGCGGTCGAATCGCTGATTGCGGAGTACGCCAATGCAGCACTCGAGCATCGACGCGTGGATCCGTCGGCGCGGGGCATGCCGCAGGTTGGGCATCACGGTTTCTTTCGAGAGCGCATCGGCGGTGTGTTGTGGCCTGAGACCGCAGAGTGGTTGTCGCAGGTCTGACACTCGAACGGCTGGCCGAAAGGTCTCGTCCCGGGCCGAGACAGCCCGCCAGCCCGACCAGGATGAAGGCGTTGTGCAGCAGGCCCGACCCCGCGACCCTCTCGTCCTGGCCGTGGCGCTGGGGTTCGCATTCGGATTCGGGCTGACGATGCTGCCGCTCGTGCGCTCGGGCATTCCGTTTCGGCAGGCACTGAGGCTGGCGGTCGCGGCCGACCTGTTCTCGATCACCGTGATGGAGATCGTGGACAACGCGGTGATGCTTACCGTCCCCGGTGCCATGGCGGCCGGGCTTGCGAGCGGCGTGTTCTGGGCCGCGCTCGCGGCGGCCCTCGTCACCGCAGGCATCGTCGCGTTCCCGGTCAACCGCTGGCTGATCGCTCGCGGTCGCGACCATGCCGTTGTCCATGCGCATCACTGACGACGGGCTAGTTGTCCGGTAGCTTGTCCGGTCAGCGGCGTGCTGCAGGTCCGCTGCGACGACGATGCCCTCTCACGGCGTGAGGAAGTCGACGCGCCCAGGGATGGCGGCCTTGAAGACCCGTCCGATGCCTAGATGTCCGTGGCCGCCCGCGTCGCGTGGCGGCACGACTCGGATACGCTTCGATGCTCGAGCGACCGGGCGCCTCCGCGATCGGGCCGTCCCATCCCCCGCTGTTCCGAAGGAGTCGATCCCGATGCCCATCAGCCGGACGCCGCGCGGCGGCATCGTCCTCGGGTTCGACGTCGGCACCGGCTCGGGAAAAGTCTGTGCGCTCGACGAAGACGGGCGTGTGCTCGGCATCGAGACCGAGGGCTATCCGACCCGCACGCCGCGCACCGCGTGGGCCGAGCAGGACCCGTCGAGCTGGCTGCCGGCGCTGGCTCTCGCCTGTCGGCGCCTCATCGCGCGTCTCGAGCTGGATCCGGGCCGCGTCCGCGGCCTGGCCGTCACCAGCGCCGCCCACGTGGGCGTGCTGCTCGATGCCGCGGGCGAGCCCGTGCGTCCGGCGATCCTGTGGCACGACCAGCGCTCGCAGACGGAGGCGCGCGAGATCGCGCAGACCGCGGGCGACGAGGTGTTCGCGATCGGGAACAACTGGCCCACGCCGACCTGGACCCTGTCGCACCTCGCGTGGATGCGCCGCCACGATCCTCGCAGCCTCGAGCGGACGCGGCACCTGCTGCTGTCGAAGGACTACCTCGCGTTCCGGCTGACCGGCGAGCGGGCCACCGATCCGGCCGCGGCGGTCTCGGCGCTGCTGCTCGACGTCGCGACCGGTCGATGGTCCGAGCGCCTGTGCGCGCTCGCGGGCCTGTCCGTCGCGCAGCTCCCGCCGGTCCGCCCCATCGCGGCCGGTATCGGTCGCCTGCTCCCCGAACCCGCGTCGCTGCTGGGCCTGACGGCAGGCACGCCCGTCTTCAACGGGACGATGGACAGCACGGCCGAGACCTTCTCCGCGGGCGTGCGCCGCGAGGGCGAATGCGTGATCCGCCTGGCCAGCGCCGGCGGCATCCACGGCATCTCGAGCCCCGCTCGCGTGCATCCGAAGCTGATCTCCTATCCCTACCCGATCGCGCCGTACTGGCTGTCGCAGGCGGGCACCAACACTTGCGCGACGGCGGTCGCGTGGGCCTGCTCGCTGATGACCGGCGACCGGGACGCGCCGGATTTCGAGCAGTGGTCGGCTCTGGCCGAGACGTCGCCGCCGGGCTCGAACGGCGTGCTCTTCCATCCGTACCTGTCGGGCGAGCGGTGCCCGTACTGGGACGGCGACCTGCGGGCGAGCTTCGTCGGCCTGGGCCTGGACCACGGCCGAGCCGACCTCGCGCGGTCGGTCTACGAAGGCACGGCCTTCGCGCTGCGCGACGCGCTGTCCGTGCTGCAGGACCGCGGCTTCGCGCTGTCCGGCGTCAGGCTGGTCGGTGGCGGCGCGAAGAGCCGCGTGTGGAGCGGGATCGTCGCCTCCGTCCTCGACTGTCCGGTCCGCGCGGCGCCGCTCGCCGATTCGTCGGCCGGGGCCGGACTGCTCGCGCTGGTGGGGCTCGGCGTGTTCGACGGTCCGTCGTCCGCCCCCGCGGTGCAGACGGACGACGGCGACAGGATCCACGAGCCCGACCCCGGCTCGCGAGCGCTGTACGACGACGCGTTCGCCCGCTACCGGGACGTGCAGCGACGCCTGGCCGAGGTGTATCGGCGCGCGGACGGCTGACGGGTCGGGGGCTGTCCCACGGCGCTTCGGGATCCGTATTCAGGACGGCTGCGCGTGACCGTCGCTCCGGTCGAAGGCGGTGCGTCCGGTCAGCCACCGGAGCCGGAAAGAAGAAGGCCCGCTTGCGCGGGCCTTCGAGGTGATGGTGGAGCCGGCGGGAATCGAACCCGCGTCCGCAAGTGATCTACGTAACCGCTCTACATGCTTAGCCACGTCATTTGGATCTCGTCTCCGACCGCGCCGCCGGGCAGGCTCAGAAGGAGACCAGCCACCTATTTTTTAGCTTCCAGGCAAGTGACCCGCCCGGTCGCGATCCGATGTGTATGACGCTGCAGTCCCTTGCGGGACCCGGGCCATCGGCAACCCGGTGCAGCGGCTCACGCCTTAAGCGGCGAGAGCGAAACGCTCGTCGTTGGCGTTTGAAGTTTTCTCGGGGATTAACGAGACCACGAGAGTGCTCGGCATGCACTGAGACGCTTCACTACCCACGTCGAAACCAGGTCGGCCCCGGGTTCTCCTCGCAAGTATAGGCGCTCGGCGGGATTTCAAGTGACCGCGGGTCGGGCGACCCCCTGCATCGGCCGGGGCGACCGGTGCCGTGCGGCCCCGTGCGGCCACGCCGGCCCCTGCGGCGTCGGCTGGAGCGCCACGCCGATTCGGCGGATGATCCGGGCGATCCGAACTCGGCTGGAGACGTCCATGGGCATCGTACTGACGCAGCGCATCACCGGGCCCGCGGCCTGGACGGGCCGTGCGCTCGCGGGCGACGACTCGTGGTCGCACGGGCTCTCCGATGCGGCGATCGCCTCGCTCGACGCGGGCCTGCGTGCCGTGCAGGCGCGCGGTCTCGGGTTTCCGGGCTTCGGACGCGACGACTTCCCGGTCGATGCCGCGCTCGCGGCCGAGCTCGCCCGGCATGCCGACGAGCTGGAGAACGGCCGCGGCTTCCTGCTGCTGCGCGGACTCCCGGTGGCGCGCTACACGCCGGCCGAGCTCGACACCCTGTACTACGGGCTCGGCCTTCACCTGGGCACGCCGGTCCGGCAGAACCCGAAGGGCGAACTGCTCGCGGTGGTGGCGGCCGTCGGCGACCCGAAGGACAAGGCGACCCGGGTCTACCAGACGAACAACTACCTGCCTTACCACGGCGACCTGTCGGACGTGGTCGGGCTGCTCAGCGTGCGTCAGGCCCGGGCGGGCGGGGTCAGCAGCCTGGTGAGCGTGGCGGCGGTCTACAACGCGATGCTCGAGCGTCACCCCGAGTACCTCGGGCTGCTCTACCGGCCCTGGTGGTTCGCGCACCTGGGGGAGCCGGAGCCGACCGCCTCGCCGATCTTCAGCATCCACGACGGCAAGCTGAGCTGCCGCTATCTGCGTCAGTACATCGAGCTCGGCCACGAGCTGCGCGGCGCGCCGCTGTCGCGGGTGGAACTCGAGGCGCTCGATGCGTTCGACGCGATCCTGCTCGACCCCTCGATCCGGCTCGACATGATGCTCGAGCCGGGCGACATCCAGTTCGCCAACAACTACGCGGTGCTCCACTCCCGCACGGGGTTCGAGGACCACGAGGAGCCGGAGCGTCGGCGTCGCCTGCTGCGGCTGTGGCTGAAGATGCCGAACGCCCGCACGCTGGCGCCGGACTTCCCGGGGCGCAACGGGTTCCCGGCGCCGGCCGAGGCCGCTGCCTGAGCGCCCGGTGCGGAATCCCGGCGCGCCGCGAGCGCATCGCGCCCGGATCGGCTATGTTCGGCGGCACCCGGATCCGGACACGACAGAGGAGACACGCATGACCCAGGACCTGATCGAGACGCTCGAGGGCGGCATCGCCACGCTGACGCTGAACCGCCCCGATTCGCGCAACGCGCTGTCGCGGCCGATGATGGTCGGGCTCGCCGAGGCGCTGCAGCGCCTCGCGCTCGACCCGGCGGTCCGGGCGGTGGTGCTGACCGGTTCGGGCCGTGCATTCTGCTCGGGCGGCGACGTCAAGGGCTTCGCCAAGCGGGCGGACGGCGTGTCGGCCGATGAGCCGACCTTCGACATGAAGGTCACCGACCTGCGTGCCCGCATGGAGGCGGTCCGCTGGCTGCACGAGATGCCCAAGCCCACGCTGGCGGTCATTCCCGGCCCGGCGGCCGGCGCGGGGCTGTCGCTCGCGCTCGCCTGCGACCTGCGGATCGCGGCCGACGACGCGAAGTTCACCACGGCGTTCTCGAAGATCGGCGTCTCGGGCGACTTCGGCGGCAGCTACTTCCTGAGCCACCTGGTCGGCGCCTCGAAGGCGCGCGAGCTGTACTTCACCGGACGGGTGGTGCTGGCGGAGGAGGCGCTGCGGATCGGCCTGATCGACCGCACGGCGCCGTTCGAGCAGCTGCCCGCGGCGGCCGCGGCCTACGCGAAGGAACTGGGTGCGCTGCCCACCGTGGCCGTCGGCTATATGAAGCGCAACCTCAACGTCGCGCAGCGCGGCTCGCTGGCCGAGACGCTCGACTCGGAGGCGATCCACATGATCCGCACCTTCGAGACCGACGACCACAAGCGCGCGGCGAAGGCCTTCGTCGAGAAGCGCCCGCCGAGCTTCGAGGGACGCTGAGGGGCGCTCACGGGCGCCGGATCGGCCCGGGGACAGGCGCGGCGCGCGCGTCGAACCCCGGCCGGCCGCCCCGACGCCGGCCTCACAGGTCGAGCACGATCTCGCCGCCCGATCGCGCGGCGCGCGAGCAGCACAGCACCACTTTCCCCGCGCGCTCGCGTGCGCTCAGTACCAGGTCGCGGTGGTCGACCACGCCGGACCGATACGGCCGCGCGCAGACGCCGCACAGGCCGTCGGAGCATTTGGTGTCGATCGCGATGCCCGCGCGCGCGAGCGCGTCGGTGCCGTTCTCGTCGGCGGCGACCTCGATGCGCCGACCGCTCGAGGCGATCACCAGCGCGAACGGATGGCGCTCGCGCTCGGGGGCCTCGGGCACGCTGAAGTGCTCGCGGTGCAGCGCGTCGTCCGGCCAGCCGCGGACGCGGGCGGCCTCGAACACCGCGTCCATGTAGCGCGCCGAGCCGCAGGTGTAGAGGCGCAGGCCCTCGACCCACGGCGGCACCAGCGCCTCGAGGTCCGCGCGGCCGCCCTCGTCCTTCACGTGCAGGTGGGCGCTCGCGTGCCACGGCGCGTCGCGCAGGTCGTCGAGGAAGCCGGCGCCGCTGCGGCTCGGCACGCTGTAGTGCAGCGCGAACGGGCGGCCGATCGCATGCAGCCGGTGGGCCATCGCGAGCAGCGGCGTCACGCCGATGCCGCCGGCGAAGAGCAGCACGTGCGAGGCGCCTTCGTCGAGCGGGAAGTGGTTGCGCGGCGGCGAGACGAACACGCGCCTGCCTTCGCGGAACACGCGGTGCATCAGCGCCGAGCCGCCGCGCCCCTTCGGTTCGCGCAGCACGCCGAGCACGTAGCGCGAGCGGTCGGCCGGGTCGCCGGCGAGGCTGTACGGCCGCAGGTACTCGGGCGCGACCACGACGTCGACGTGCGCGCCGGCGTCCCAGGCCGGCAGCTCGCCACCGTCGACCGCGACGAGCTCGTAGCGGGCGAGGTCGGCCGCCATCTCCTCTCGGCGGCGGAGCACCACCGGGAACACCGGCGGCGGCGTGTCGGGCAGGCGGAACGGCGGCGCGAGCCCCTCGGTGTCGCCGGCGGCCAGCCGCCTGCGGTATTCGGCGGGCGTGAGCAGCGCGCGATAGCGCTCGATGCCGCGCTCGCGGTCGACCGGCTGCGCCACCGGCCAGGGCGCGGGCATGGTGTCGGCCGGATACACCGCGAGCGTCTGGTCCTCGTGGCGCAGCACGAGATCGGGCTGCAGGCCGCGCGCATTCGCCTGCGCGGCGCGCACGTAGCGCCCGCTCGCCGGATCGAGCACGAGGTCCCACCACCACTTCTTGACCGGATTGATCTCGCCGCGCCCGAACAGGTCGTCGAGCCGCGCGAGCATCGGCGCCGTGCCCGGTGCACGCATCGCGACCTGGCGCGCGATCGACTCGGCGAGCAGGCCCTCGGCGTTCCACGGGCAGGTCTTCATGCAGCGCCCGCACATGCCGCCCGCGGCGTTCGTGATCCGGTAGCGCGCGCACTTCTCGGCGTCGGACTTCCAGATCTCGTAGCCGTTGTACATCACCTTCGGGCCGGCGGTGATCGCGCCCGACGGGCATTCGCGCGCGCACTTGTTGCACGACTCGCAGAAGCGCTGCAGGCCGAAGTCGATCGGTGCGTCGAACGCCATCGGCATGTCGGTGGTCACCGTGCCCGACTTCAGCCGGGGGCCGAGGTAGGGGTTGAGGATCACCTCGCCGATGCGGCTGACCTCGCCGAGCCCGGACAGGAGCAGCAGCGGCGGCTGCAGCACGTCGCCGTCGATCACCGAATGCACGCGCGCCGAATACCCGAGCCGGCGGATCTGCTCGCCGAGGATGCCGCCGAGCAGCGAGAAGCGCAGGTACGCGCGCATGCTCTGCGCGACCGAGATCCAGTCGTCGCCGCTCGCGCCCTCCATCGTCTCGTGGCCCTGGTCGAGCAGCAGGTTGACCGCGTTCCGATGGTAGGCGGGCATCGGGTTGCCGCCCGCGTCGTGCGAGTAGTACGCCCACTCGGGCACCGCGCACAGGCCGGCCGCGTCCACGCCCAGCCAGTAGGCGGCGGCCTTCAGGTTGTCGGCGTTGCGGGCCGGGTCGAGCGCCTCGGGCGACACGGGGCCGCGCGCCTCGCCGAACTGCAGCAGCAGCAGCGCCCCGAGCGCCCGCCGCGCGCACGCGCCGATCGGGCTCTTCATCACGTACATCGCGTTCTTCGACGCGTCCTGGGTCGCCCGGCCCAGGTCGCCGAACAGCGCACGCGCGAAGAAGTCCGCGCGCTTGGGGAAGCGCGGCACGCGCGCGTGGTCGATGAAGGTGGTGGGCTCGGTGCGGCGCGGGATCGACTCGAACGGGTGGGCGCCCATCCGGAACTCGCGGTCCGCGTAGGGCTCGTGCGCGAACGCGGACTTCGAGGTGCCCAGGCCGACCCACCAGGCCGGGCCGTGCGAACGCATCCGATCGGTCAGGCCACCCGCGGCGGCGAGCGGTGCGTCGGCCGCGAACGCGAGCGTGGTGGTCACCGCGGCGAGACCGAAGCGTCGGCCGACGTAGGGGTTGCTGGCCACCGCCGCGCCGTCGGCGTCGCGCTCGATGCGGGCGAGGCCCGCGGCGACCGCGAGCCGCCCGAGGTCGACGTCGCTGCAGCTCGCGGTGTGCGAACGTGCCGAGTGCCCGAGCAGGCGCATGTAGCTCGCCAGCAGCACGGCGGTCTGCGCGGCGAGCACCGCGGCGCGCTGCGGCTGGATGCCTCGGATCCAGTCGCAGCCCGGCTCGTCGTCGCGCGGGTCGCGCGGGTACTCGACGAGGCAGACGATCGCATGCGTGTGCGCGTCGATCGGCGTGTGCACCGTGCGCGCCGAATCGAGCACGTCGGCCAGGATCATGTCGATGCCGGCCGCGAAGGACTTCGGCTGCGAGCGCTCGAGCTCGGCGGCCAGCGCACCGACCATCGGATTGCGGATCGGCGCGGTCAGACGGGCCGAGGCGGGCAGCAGGCACGTGCCGACCATCGTCGCGTCGAAGTAGTAGGCGGCCGACTTCAGGTGGTCGGCACGCTCGGTGGCGTCGTCGGGGATCTCGGCGGGCGCGGCCGCGACCGGGCCGTCGCGCACGACGTCGAACATCCCGGCGTGGCGCGCCATCGCATTGACCAGCGAGTGCGGCCTCGCGTCGTCGACGTACTCGAGCCCGCGCATCGGTGCGAGCGCCGACAGCTCGGGCTGTCCGTCGCTCCGGCGCAGGCGCTCGAGAGGATAGGGCCCGAGGTGGACCGGGCGATCCCGGTAGGAGAACAGTCTCATGGGCGTGGCGGGACTCGGCCGAGGCGGTGCGTCCGGACCCGCAGCTTCGCAGGCGGCGCGGCCCGGGTCGAGCCGCGCGCTCAGCGGTGCCGGTTGATCTCGTCGATCTGGCCGTTCAGCGTCCAGAAGTCGTAGAGCCAGCCGATGAGGAAGAGTCCGCCGGTGACCAGCCACAGCAGGCCGGTCAGCCACTTGCCCATGTACAGCCGGTGCAGGCCGAACACGCCGAGGAAGGTCTGCAGCAGCCAGGCGATGCTGTAGTCGACGCGGCCTGCCGCGAAGCGCCGGTCGGCGCTGCGGTCCATGCCGGGGATCAGGAACAGGTCGATCAGCCAGCCGATGCCGAGCAGCCCGAGCGTGAAGAACCAGATCGTGCCGGTCACCGGCTTGCCGTAGTAGAAGCGGTGCGCGCCGGTGAAGCCGAAGATCCACAGCAGGTAGCCGATGGTCTTTCGATGGGTGTCGTTCAGGGTCGCGTCCATGCGGCGGCTCACTTGAGGGTGAAGTCGGTCCGGCGCGGCGGCAGCGTGCCGCCCTCGTCGGCGATGCGGGGGGCGAGCAGGTAGAGCCGCTCGTTGGGGATGCCGCGCTGGTCGCGCAGGTAGTCGCGGGCCACCTGCGCGCGCTGCTGTGCGACCTGCTTGACCTCTTCGGTGGCGACCGCGGCGCGCTCGAGCAGCAGCCGCTCGATCTCCTCGGGCGGCGGCACCTTGCCGCCGCTGCCCGCGTCGAGCTTCGCGTCGCGCCAGGCGCGCTCCAGCAGCAGCGGGCGCTCCGCGGCATCGAGCACCAGCTCGGACACCGGCGGCAGCTCGGCGCCCGGGCTCGCCCGGCGCATCTGCGCGAGCTTGGTGCTGCGCAGCGTGCGCTCCACGCGCTCGTGCTGCATCGCGTCGCGGTCCGCCCTGGGGTCGCCGACGCCGGCGATCTCGATCGACAGTTCCGGCCGCTGCACGAGCGCCTTCGACAGCGCGTCGAGCCGCTTGCGGTCCTCGTCGTCGAGCGCGCTCGCGCCGGCGGCGAACTCGATGTGGCTGAGTTCACCCGCCTCCACGCCGCCGCCGCCGAGCGAGGCGAGGAGGGTGAACGGCGAGGTGACGACCCGGGTGATCAGGTTGCCGATCGCACGCCAGAGCAGTCCGCCGACCGAGAACTGCGGGTCGGAGATCGTGCCGGAGATCGGCAGGTCGAGGTCGATGTTGCCGTTGCGGTCCTTCAGCAGCGAGACCGCCAGGCGCACCGGCAGGCTGGTCGCGTCCTTGCTGTCGATCTTCTCGCCGAAGGTGAGCTGGTTGATCGTCAGCTTGTTCTCGGCCGCGAGCCGGTCGCCCTCGATCCGGTAGCGCACGTCCGCGGTCAGCTTGCCCTTCTCGATCGCGTAGCCGGCCCAGCGGCCGGAGTACGGACTGAGCTTGGGCAGGTCGAAGCCGCGGGCGATGGCGCGCAGGTCGATGAAGCTCGTCGGGGCGAGCGGGTTGACCTTGCCGGTGATCTCCAGCGGCGTGTCGTCGTCGACGCGGCCGGTGATCAGCACGTCCGACGGCGCGGCCCGGTCGCTGGCGATCGCCTCGATCGAGCCGACCAGCTGCGTGAGGTTCGCGGTGTAGTTCGGACGGATGAACAGATCGGTGAAGTTCACGTTGCCGCTCGCGATCCGGACGGTGCCGACGCGGACCGTCGGACGCGGGCCAGCCTGCGGGGCAGGGCGGGCGGTGGCCGTGGAAGCGGCAGGCGTCGGCGCGCTCGCCGTCGGCGGCGCCGCGGTCGAAGTCGCCGCGGTCGGAGCGGCCGCGGGCTGCGCGCGCTCGACGCCGCCCGGCCCGGTCGCGACCGGCGCCGCGGTCAGCGAGCGGGGTGTCCGGTCGCGCTCGGGGTCGACCAGGATCTCGGTCAGGTTCACCCGTCCCTCGGGAGACAGGATGATCCGCGCGTAGAAGTCCACGAAGGCGACCGCACCGATCTCGATCAGGCTGTCGGCGGGTCGGCCGGTCCGCCAGTCGACCTTCACCGAAGGCAGCGCGAGCGCGGTCCAGCGCAGGAAGTCGTCGCCCGAGACCTGGTCGATCGCGCGGAAGTCGTTGGCCGAGAACTCGCCGTCGAAGCCGATCCGCGCGATGCCGCCGTCGCGGTCGCCGGTGACGCGCAGCCGGCCGTTGCTCCACAGCTGACCGCTGGCGAGCGCGAGATTCACGTAGGGCGCGACGTAGGGCTCGACGTTGGTGACGCCGAAGCGCGTGAGCCGTACCTGCGCGTCGAGCGCGAGCGGGTCGGGTCGCAGCGAGCCTCGCGCCGACAGGCGCGAGCCGTCGGCGATCGCCACCGCCGCCTCGAAGGGCATCTCCTGCGTGCGGTCCGTCGTGACGTTCGACACCTTCGCGTTCAAGGTCAGTCGCGGCAGCTTGCGTGCCTTCGGGATCGCCGCATCGTCGTAGTCGATCTCGAGCGCCGCGACCTCGGCCTGCGCGACCTTGACCGACCACGGGGGCGGCGCGTCGGCGGAGGCGGTCGGCGCCGGCACCCACCAGTCCTGGAGGTCGATCCGGCCGTCCGGTGCCCGCCGTGCCTGCAGCGTCGCGCCCGCGAGCTTCACCGAGCCGAGCTCGACACGACGCACCGCCGGATC
>Ga0105105_10000400_pt1 | contig 19876 bp, 18 predicted proteins | sample PPLLaktember2015_4_FD_79108 | JGI IMG/M metagenome (GOLD analysis project Ga0105105, IMG submission 79108) | Freshwater sediment microbial communities from Prairie Pothole Lake near Jamestown, North Dakota, USA - PPLs Lake P8 Core (1) Depth... | ecosystem: Environmental > Aquatic > Freshwater >...
ATGCGTGAGTCGGACATTTTTGCAATTCTTGACTGATTCGTTTAACCATTTACCAACCCATTCCAGGAGGAACGCGTTACAATGACTGCTAAAGATATTATTTTTGATTCCGACGCCAGGGCAAAGCTCAAAGTCGGCGTTGACAAACTGGCCAATGCCGTGAAAGTCACCCTCGGACCTGCCGGCCGCAATGTGCTGATCGATAAAAAATTCGGTGCTCCGACCTCCACCAAAGACGGCGTGACCGTTGCAAAGGAGATCGAGCTTGCCGACGCCGTCGAGAACATGGGCGCACAGATGGTTCGCGAGGTCGCTTCGAAAACCAGTGACGTTGCCGGCGACGGTACCACCACCGCAACCGTGCTCGCCCAGGCGATCTACCGCGAAGGCCTGAAAAACGTTGCCGCAGGCGCACGTCCGATCGACCTGAAAAGAGGTATCGACCGCGCCGTCAAAGAGGTTGTCGCCGAGCTGCGCAACATCAGCCGCAGCATCTCCGGCAAGAAGGAGATCGCACAGGTCGGCACCATTTCGGCCAACAACGATCCTGAAATAGGCGAACTGATCGCCGAGGCCATGGACAAGGTCGGCAAGGACGGCGTCATCACCGTCGAAGAGGCCAAAGGCATGGATACCGAGCTGAAGGTCGTCGAGGGCATGCAGTTCGATCGCGGCTACCTCTCTCCGTACTTTGTGACCAATCCCGAAACCATGGAAGCCGAAGTCGAAGATCCGCTGATTCTCATCCACGACAAGAAGATCGGCAACATGAAAGAGCTGCTTCCGATCCTTGAAAAATCGGCCCAGACCGGTCGTCCGCTGCTCATCATCGCAGAGGATATCGAAGGCGAAGCGCTGGCCACCCTTGTGGTCAACAAGCTCCGCGGCACCCTGAAGGTCTGTGCCGTAAAGGCTCCGGGCTTCGGCGACCGCCGCAAGGCGATGCTCGAGGATATCGCCATCCTTACCGGCGGTACCGTGATTTCCGAAGAGAAGGGCTACAAGCTCGAAAACGCGACGATCGCCTACCTCGGTCAGGCCGGCCGCGTCAACATCGACAAGGATAACACCACCATCGTCGAAGGCAAGGGCACACAGGAGGACATCAAGGCCCGCATCAACGAGATCAAGGGCCAGATCGAGAAGTCCACTTCCGACTACGATACCGAAAAGCTGCAGGAGCGTCTTGCGAAGCTTTCCGGCGGCGTCGCCGTGCTGAACATCGGCGCATCGACCGAAGTTGAAATGAAAGAGAAGAAAGCCCGCGTCGAGGATGCCCTGCACGCCACCCGCGCTGCAGTCCAGGAAGGCATCGTGGTCGGCGGCGGCGTAGCCCTGATCCGTGCGATCAAGGGTCTGGCCAATGCGGTTGCCGACAACGAAGACCAGAAAACCGGCATCGAAATCATCCGCCGCGCACTCGAGGAGCCGCTCCGTCAGATCGTTGCCAACACCGGCACCACCGATGGCGCTGTCGTGCTCGAGAAGGTCAAGGCTGCCGAGGGCGACTTCGGGTTCAACGCACGCACCGAGCAGTACGAGAATCTCGTCGAGGCCGGCGTTGTGGATCCGACCAAGGTGACCAGAAGCGCTCTGGAGAACGCCGCTTCGGTTGCAAGCATCCTGCTTACCACCGAGGCTGCCATTACCGACATCAAGGAAGAGAAGTCCGACATGCCGGCAATGCCTCCGGGCGGAATGGGCGGCATGGGCGGCATGTACTGATCCCGTCTGGCGACCATAACCATAAAAAGCCATCCCGAATCGTCTTCGGGATGGCTTTTTTTATGCCCATCGGCACGATTAAAAGCGGAGAATTCCATACCTTTACAGAAAACTTCCGGGCGCCGGCCAACCAGAGTATCGGGTTTAGCGGCAGACTGGCGGAGGCGCCCTTCCGTAACCGTATTTACAGCACCATGAAAGCCGTTATCCTGATAAGCGGGGGAATGGACAGCCTCGTCACCACGGCCATAGCCGCCCGGGAGGGATTCGATCTGGCCGCCATGCACGTCAATTACGGGCAGCGGACATGGAAGAAGGAGCTGGAGTGCTTCCGCCTTGTCTGCACGCACTATGGCATCGACCGGCGGCTTGAGATCGATGCGGCATATCTTTCGCAGGTAGGCGGTTCATCGCTTACCGATCCCTTCATGCCGGTCAGCGGGGCCGATCTGCAGGGAACGGCCATACCGACCAGTTACGTGCCGTTCCGCAATGCGGGGTTCCTCTCCATGGCCGTGAGCTGGTCGGAGGTGATCGGGGCCGCAAAGATTTTCATCGGGGCTGTCGAGGAGGATTCCTCGGGCTATCCAGACTGCCGTCAGGCATTCTACGACGCATTCAACAGGCTGGTCGAGCTGGGCACGAAGCCGGATACCGATATCCGCATCGAAACGCCGCTGATAGCCATGCAGAAGAGCGATATCGTGCGGAAAGGCATGGAGCTCGACGCCCCTTTCGCCTACAGCTGGTCCTGTTACAAAAGCGAGGGCAGGGCCTGCGGCGTGTGCGACAGCTGCGCCCGGAGACTCAGGGCGTTCGAGCTGACCGGGCTGCGCGATCCGATTGATTATGAGGTGAGGCCGAAGTATATTTAAAATCGTCAGCAGTGAGTAGTAGTCGGTAGGCAGTAGGCAGGGAGAATGGGAGAGGTGAGTTGTTTGGGTTTTTTTCGTTCCTTGAGTCCTTTTTTTCAAGAATTAGCAGTTACAATTTTCATGAAACCGGTCAAAGCGTATTCTACAGGATTTTCCTCTCTCGACGAGCGGCTGAAGCTGTCGTTCGGACTGATGATTCTGATATGGGTCGTCGGACTTGCAGGGCATTTCACTCCGCTTCTGGAGTGGCCGGCGCTGTTCATCTATGTTTTCGGTTCCATCGGTCTGGTGCTCTGGCGCGGGAAATCGTATCGGGAGTGGAGCGAGATGTATCTTGCGGGGGGCGACCTCCGCAAATCGCTGCTCTGGGGCGGCGTGGCCGGCGGTCTGCTGTTTGCGATGGACATCGTGAACACGGTGATGTACTACAAAAACGGGGGAGCCCCGATGGGGGAGATGGTGAACATTCTGGTGAACCGTTCCATGCTTTTTCTTTTTCCCGTGCTGGTGCTGGCCGAGGAGTTCCTCTGGCGGGGCATCATGCTTGCCGCCATGATCGAAAAGGGGGTCAACCGGCACCTTACGGTTTTCCTTACGGCAATGTTCTATGTGCTGAACCATTTCGCGGTTGCGCCCGTCGGACTGCGCGAGCGCGCCCTGATGGCCATGATGGCCTTTCCCATCGGCATTTTCGGAGGGTATCTGGTGCTCAAGACGCGCAACGTATGGGGGAGCGTGCTGGTGCATATGATCACCATGATATCGATGATCCTTGATATTTTCGTTATTCCACAACTTCTGTTCTGAGCGTTCGCCGCTTGCTGCCATGACACAAAACCGAATCACCACGCTTCTGGAAAGCGATAAAAAGCTGCTGATCGCCTACTATATGCCCGAATATCCCGTGCCGGGGGCAACACTGCCGGTGCTCGAGGCGCTTCAGGAGAACGGGGCCGATATCATCGAGCTCGGCATTCCGTTTTCCGATCCCGTAGGCGACGGGCCGGTTATCCAGGATGCCGCGCAAGTCGCTATCCGTAACGGCGTGACCCTCAAACACCTTCTTGAACTGGTGCGGAGGGCCCGCGCTGGAGAGGGATGCCGGAGGGTCAGTGCGCCTATCCTGCTTATGGGTTACTGCAACCCGCTCATCGCCTACGGAGGCGACTGTTTTCTGCAGGATGCCGTCGATGCCGGCGTCGACGGGCTTCTCCTGCCCGATCTTCCACCCGAGGAGGCGGAGGATTTTCTGGACAGGGCGAAAAGTTTCGGCCTCACGGTGGTCTTTCTGATCTCTCCGGTAACGCCTCCGGAGCGCATCGAGCTGATCGATTCGCTTTCGACCGATTTTTCCTACTGCCTTGCCGTCAACGCCACGACCGGAACCTCGAAACTTTCAGGCGCCGAAGCCGACGGAGCCGTCGAGGAGTATCTCAAACGGGTCAGAGCCCATGCCCGGAAGAAATTCGTCGTGGGGTTCGGCATCAGGGACAGGGCGCGGGTGGAGAGGATGTGGCGTCTTGCCGACGGCGCCGTCGTGGGTTCTGCGCTGCTGGAGCATCTTGCCGGCGCTGCAAGCCCCTCAGAGACCGCCCTGCTTGCCGGTGAGTTCTGGCGCAGCCTCCGCTGAGCGGTCGTTGCCATGAGCACCACCGTTTCTTCCGTTCATCCGCCGGTTGAGGTCATCATTCCTCACTACCGGGATGTCGGGCGTCTGGAGCGATGCCTCGACTCCCTTTCCAAAACCCGTTATCCTTCGATGCGTACGCTGGTGGTCGATAACGGCAGCGGCAATCCAGAGCTGGAGCAGCGGCTCTCCGGGTTTTCCGGCGTGCGACTCCTGTCACTTCCGGTGAACCGGGGCTATGCGGGGGGCTGCAATGCGGGATCGGGCTCCTCGACGGCGGACTATCTGGTTTTCATGAACGACGATACCCTGCACGAGCCCTCATGGCTGGAAGAGCTTGTTTCGGCCGCCCGGCGCGATCGGCGCATCGCAGCGCTGCAGCCTAAAATCCTCTCCCTGCCGGAGCACGAAAAGGGGAGGAGGGTTTTCGACCATGCCGGCGCGGCGGGAGGCATGATCGACCGGCTCGGCTATCCATGGTGCTACGGCCGGAGCTTTTGGGGCGTTGAGCCGGATAACGGTCAGTACGACCGGCCGAGGGAACTCTGCTGGGCTTCGGGTGCGGCGATGTTCGTCCGGCGGGATGTTTTCGAAGAGCTCGGAGGGTTCGACGACTCTTTTTTCATGCACATGGAGGAGATAGACCTGTGCTGGCGGATGCGGCTTGCGGGTTATCGTGTCATGTCGGAGCCCTCTTCGGTTGTCTGGCATGAGGGAGGCGCCTCTTTGGCGCAGGGTTCCCCGGAAAAAATCTATTACAACCATCGCAACAACCTCCGGATGCTCCTGAAGAACATGAGCGTGCCGACGCTCGTGTGGGTGCTGCCGGCGCGTTTTCTTCTGGAAGGGGCTGCGGCCCTCTTGTATCTGCTCAAAGGTCGCCGCTCTGGGGGCGCTGCCCTTGCCGTGCCGAGGGCTTTGCGGGATGTTCTGTTGCGGATGCCTGAAACGCTCGGTGGGCGGCGGCGGGCGCAGGCTTTCCGGAAACAGGACGACAGGGCGCTTTTCAGAGGCCTGCCGTTCAGCGTCTTTCTCCGGAGGTGAGGCGCCCTATGGTTTTTTTTGCGGAGGCAGATGGTTTTTGCGGATCATGTCTTCGACCGCTTCGAGGATGCTTTCCATGACCGGCATGAAGCTTATGCCGAGATCCTGCTTGATCTTGCTGCATCCGTAACGGATCGAACGGCCGATGTGCGTGCGGATGTAGGTTCCGGTATCGCGCGGCAGCGTCCAAGAGAGCGCAATCATGAGCGCTGTGCCGAAGCGGCCGGTGAAGTCCCGTTTCGGCAGCGGGTAGTCGGCGTATCCCGAGAGCCTCAGCAGTTCCACCAGCTCGCGCATGTGCAGGAGACCGGCTGAACAGAGGTAGCGGCCCCTGGCCGAATCTTTTTCCATGGCGAGGATATGCGCCAGGGCGGTGTCCCTGACATCGACGAATCCCCAGTTCAGGTCGAGTATGCCGGGGTAGACGCCGGTCATGATATCGCGGATCATGGCGTTGGTGGTGTTGATGGCCGGGCCAATCGAGGGGCCGGTGACCATGGCGGGATTGATCGATACCAGGTCGAAATGCGGTTTGTTTTGCTCGATATACTCCCAGGCAGCGCGTTCGGCAAGGGTTTTCGAGTAGTGGTAGGGGTGGCGCTGCAGGGAGGAACGGGTATTCCAGTCCTGCTCGGTAAACACTTTCGAGCTGTCGGGTTCATCGGTGACTGCCGCCACGGAGGAGGTAAGGACGATGCGTCTGATGGTGGCTGTTTTCCCGGCCGCCTCCATGACCGCGGCCGTGCCTTCGAGCGCGGGTTTGACCAGATCGTTTTCCGGATCCCTGACATTGATGACATAGGGGCTGGCCGTATGGATGACAAAGGCGCACTCCCTGAAGGCCGACAGAAACGATTCGCTTCTGAGCAGATCTGCCTCCACCAGTTCAAGCCGCTCCCCGGCGCCGGGAAGCTGCAGGAGGTGTGGGTAGTGTTCGGGGCTTTTGCGCACGGTTCCCCTCACCCGGTACCCCTGTGCAAGGAGCTGGCCGACGATATGCGATGCGATGAATCCTGATGCGCCGGTTACGCAGACTGGTTTTTCCGTGATCATGGAGCGTGTTATGTGAGACTTGTTGCCGGCGGTTATCTGCTGCCGGAAATGCCGATCATGCGATAGAGGCTTTCTCGGCTCTCTGTTTGTGTGCTTTTAAAATGCCCGGAAGATCCTGACGCTGCACGAAACTGACCAGGATAGGCGGTGCGAAAAATGCCGGTTTGATGCTGGCTTCATAAGAGAGTATCGTGCTTTTCCGCTCGGAAAGCGGCAGCAGCAGCCATGATCCCCTGTAGACAAGGAAGTCGCCGCTTGTCTGCTCGAAGGCGATCCGTTTCAGGTGTTCCTCTTTGACCAGCAATCTGAAATTAACGGTTTTTTCAAATATAAATATTCCGGTTTTTCCGGTCTGATCGAGGATGATTTCGCTGCCGTTTCGTTCGACAAGCCGGCTTGCCGTGACTTTCGGAAGGGTTCTGTGGAGGTTGTCGTAATCCGTCAGGGCCTTCCAGACAGCTTCAGGAGGGGCGTCGATAAAAACGCTTCCCTTGACGCCGATGGTGTCGTCGGCAAGAAAGGCAAGATCGATCAGAATATCTCCCTGAAGGAGACGGCGCTCCTGGGAGGGTGAAATTCCGGATTGTTCTCTGTCCATCAAGAGAAATGTTTACTCCGACCCGGCTTGCGCCGGAGTCGAAAAAAGGTTGCGTACGACAGGGCTCACATCGGCCGGTCTGCCGGATTTCCGGTCGACGGGGCACCAGACCGTCCGGGCGACTGCCAGTATCCTGCCCCTGGATGCGTCGATGATTTCGGTATGCCGGTCGAAAGCGAATCTCGTTGCCGTGCCGATCCAGGTTTCGGCCCTCAGTCTGTCCCCGGCAAATGCCGGTCTTTTATAGTCGATTTCATGGCGGCGCACCACCCAGAGGAGCGTCTGCCGCTCATCAGCAGGTGCAAGGGCGGCCCAGTGAGCGATAGCGGCGTCCTGAACCCATCGGAGATAGACCACGTTGTTGACATGGCCCATCAGGTCGATATCCTCAGACCGGACATCGATGCTGATTGAAAAACGGTCGCGCTCAGTACTCATATCCGGCTTCTTTCTTTTCTTAAAATAAGATTTCCCTGTCGATAAGAGGCGATTGCGGGTCTGTTTTTCATGAGGTTTTCAATCTGCGTATTGCATGAAGGGGCACGAATGGTTACCATTAAAAGAAACCGCCGTAGTCGCTATTCCGTTTAACAGGGTAAACAGCAGCGTGATCGCCCATGAAAATCAAGTTTGAAGCATACCTGCTTCGGTCATTGCACGGTTTCAACCATTTTCTTCATGCACTGGTCGCCATCGCTCTGGTTATTGCGAGCCTGATGGTGGTATGGGAGTTTTCCGTTGCCGTGGCCCACTCCTTCGGGAAAAACGATCTCGCTCACGGATTTCTGCAGGCTCTCGGTTCGCTCTTTATCGTCTGGACGCTTTCAAGCCTTATCGCAGCCGAAATCAACTATGTGCAAACCGGCGTGTTTCATGTCGCGGTCTTTATCGAGGTGGCCATGATCACGCTGCTGCGGCAGCTCATCGTCGAGCCGGTCAATGTGGCAACCGGCGCCCAGGATATGGAGAGCATCTTCAACGCCTGGCATTACGGGCTGCTGCTTTCGGCCCTTCTGATCACCGGAATTCTGCACAAGCTGGTCACCAGCTCGGAGAAAAGGGATACGGAGTGAGGTATCGTAACTATCGTAATCAGGGAGCGGTCATGAAAAATCAGGTAACTGCCCTTTTTTTTATGTTGTTCATGCTTTTCACGAGCGGCTGCGCGCACTACGCCCAATCCGGTGATGCCGCTGCAGCAAGACCTGTTTCTGCGGGCGACAACAGCATGGTTTCCCTTGACTGGGAGGGCGTCTACAGGGGTGTACTCCCGTGTGCCGATTGCCGGGGCATCGAGACGGAGGTGACCGTGGAACAGGGAGGCCGCGCTATTGTCCGGAGAACGTATGCCGGCAAAAGCGAGAGGGTCTTTACCGAAGAGGGCCGCCTCACCTGGGACGCAAAAGGGCGTACCATAGCGATCCGCCTGAAAGACGGAGACGTGTCGCATTATCTTGTCGGAGAGAACCGGCTCGTCATGCTCGACCGCGAAGGCAACCGCATTACCGGACAGCTTGCGGAACGCTATATCCTGAGGAAGATCGCGCATCCCGCTTTTGTTCCTGCCGCATCTCTCGGCGAAACCTACTGGAAGCTCATCGAGCTCAACGGACATCCGGTCGGCCCTCACCCGGGCGGAAAAGGGCGCGAAGCGCATATGATCCTGAAAAACGCAGGCAGCCGGGTAGAGGGATCGGGAGGGTGCAACCGTTTTTTCGGCAGTTATGCACTGAAGCCGGGCAACCGGATCCGTTTTTACGGACTCGGTTCGAGCATGATGGCCTGTCCCGGCATGGATAGCGAAGCGGCTTTTTTCAGGGTGCTTGAAACCGCCGACAGCTACGCCCTCGACGGCGACAGGCTGCAGCTGCACAAAGCCCGCATGGCCCCTCTGGCGCGATTCGAGGCGGTCTACCTGAAATAATGCCTGCGGGGTCAGAATTTTTTCATACGTCTCAGGGGGGCATATCGGGCTCCGCTGCCGTTATAACATGTATCATCACGTTTTCTTCCCATGCTGTATCTTTTTCTTGCCGTTGTTTTTGGCCTTGCATTGCTTGTCTGGAGCGCAGGGCGCTTCGTTGACGGTTCGGCCGCCGCCGCACGCCATTTCAGGGTTCCGCCGCTGCTGATCGGCATGGTGATCGTCGGTTTCGGCACCTCCGCTCCTGAAATGACGGTTTCAGCGATATCCGCTTCACAGGGGAATCCCGACATCGCGCTCGGCAACGTCTTCGGATCGAATATCACGAACATCGCGCTCATTCTCGGTCTGACCGCGCTGCTCAGCCCGATTGCCGTGCATTCGCGCGTGCTGCGCAAGGAGCTGCCGATCCTGACGCTCATGACGGCGATTGCTGCGTTCCTGATGTACGACGGCATGTTCAGCCGGCAGGACGCCACCCTTCTGCTGCTTCTTTTCGCCCTCCTTATGGGATGGTCGGTGTGGGAGGGCATCATGAAATCGGGTGACGAGCTCGCCGTCGAGATGGAGAACGAGCTGGAGCAGCATCCGATGCCGCTCGGCAAGGCGCTCATGCTTGTCGTCGCAGGTCTCCTGCTGCTGCTGGTCAGTTCGCGCATGCTGGTCTGGGGAGCTGTCGGCATCGCCGGAGCGTTCGGCGTGAGCGATATCGTGATCGGCCTGACCGTTGTAGCCGTCGGCACCTCGCTGCCGGAGCTCGCCTCCACTCTTGCCGCAGCACGCAAGGGCGAGCACGATATCGCGCTCGGCAACGTGATCGGTTCGAACCTCTTCAACATCCTTGCCGTTGCAGGTATTGCCGGAGCGATCTGTCCTGCCGCCATAGACCCGGCGGTTTTTTCGCGCGACATCATGATCATGCTGCTGCTGACCGTTTCGCTTTTTGTCATCGGTTACGGTTTCCGAGGGGAGGGATCGGCAAGGATCAACAGGATCGAAGGCGCGATCCTGCTCGGCATTTATGCAGCCTATACCATCTATCTCGTTTCGACAAGCTTCGCTTGACCGGTCTCCTCTTCAGCAGACCGGAAAGCATCCGAGAGCGAGTCGATCGAGAAACCCCGCCATACCGTTCAGTTCGCTCTCGATGATTGCCGAAGCTGCCCGGCCGATGGGACCGAAAGCCTTTCCGGGTTCCGCCGTGATCCGGGCCGACGCCACCAGCGGCCGGTCGACAGGACTGCCGATACGGCTGCAAAAAAAGACCACAGTCTCCTTTATCCCCGGTACTTCTCGATAGATGCGCTCCGCTGTTTTCAGGGCAAGACAGTTGTAGATTTTTCCGACATGGCTCACGGGATTCTTGCCTGCGGCGGCTTCGAGGCTGGAAGGTCTGCCGAAAGCTATCAGTCCGTTTACCCGGTTGCCGCGTCCCACCTCGCCGCCGTCGGCTCCTTCGGCCGAAGTGCCGAGCACGGTCAGGTAGATGCCGCCTTCACCCCGTTCAGGATCGTCAAGCGCATTGATCTGCAGATCGAGGGTATCGAAAGACGGCTTGCCGCTCTGCAGCCAGGCTTCGAGATGCTCGGCTACGGCCTGTTTTTTTTTGAAGTAGTCGGCGCCGTCCGCGATGAACCGGTCGACGAACGCCATGGCAACGGTAAGGTCGAGCCTGCCGCCGTTGCGGAACCCCATGATCTTGATGTCCTCCCCGGTTTCGGGAAAAAGCTGCTTGAAGCCCGGAGAGTTAAGGTAGCGTTCGGTTTCGAGCACCGTAGACTCGGTTTCGCTCAGCGGAGCATAGCCCACTCCTGCGGAGGTGTCGTTGGCTCCGATGGTCGCCCGTGAAAAGAGGTCGGAAAGTTCGGCTGAACCCGACCTGATTTCATGCTGGAACACCACGTGCCGTTCCGGATCGACGAAGCGCAGATGATTCCTTATCCAGGCTTTCGCCGCAGTTTCCACTATTTCATCTACCGGAAGGGGAATGCCGTTCCAGCTCATGGTCGCCCGGTCGCCCGTAATGATGCGCATCCGTTCGATAGTCTCGCCTCCTCCGGGTTTCGGAGCGGTTCGCCCGGCGACAAGCAGACCTTTGTCGAGATTGTGGTGCAGGATGCGTCCGGTTTTGTCGAGATACTGGCGGCACAGGCTTACACACGCAGCTTCCATGACGGAGTCGCAGATGGTGTCGGGATGACCCGTTCCCTTGCGCTCGACCAGTTCGATCTGCCGTTCGCCCGCCGTCGGCCCTTCGTTTTTTTCGATACAGATGTTTTGCATGTTTTCCCTCCGTATTGTGCGGAATTTTCCGGGGTCGCTCCGCCTGAAAATAGTAATCCCGAAAACCGGGGTTTCGTTCGCCACCGAAGCCGCCGGCACCCGGAACGCAGCGGATCCCGGCGGTTTGTTCATGCTTTTTGTGGTATATTGCGGCAATAAAAAAACGAGTGCAACATGAAAATCGGTATCTCCTGTCACCATACCTACGGCGGAAGCGGAGCGATTGCCGCCGAGCTGGGCAAGGCGCTTGCCGGGCGCGGTCATATCGTTCATTTTTTCAGCCAGGCAGCCCCGTTCAGGCTGGGGACGTTTTCGAAGAACATCTTTTATCACGAGGTCGAGGCGATGCACTATCCGCTCTTCGAGTGCCCGTTCTACTCGCTTGCCCTTGCCTCGAAGATCGCCGATGTCGCCTATTACGAAAAGCTCGACGTGGTTCATGCCCATTACGCGATTCCGCACGCCCTGAGCGCCATGCTTGCCAGGCAGATGCTCGAGGACAAGTGTGCCGAAGTCCGCTGTTTCCGCCTTGCCACCACGCTGCACGGTACCGATATTACCGTGGTGGGCGCCGATCCCGGAATGCAGGATGTCGTGCGCCTTGCCATCAACAAGTCGGACGGGGTGACCGCGGTGTCGGGTTATCTGCGTGATGAAACCCGGAGGATGTTCACGCCGAAAAAGGAGATTTCGGTGATTCCGAATTTTGTCGATACCGCGATTTTTTCGCGCTCACCCGATCCGGAGCTTCAGGCGCAGCTGGGACTCGGTAGCGAAAAGATCGTGATCCATATTTCGAATTTCAGGCCGGTGAAGTGCATCGGCGATATCGTCAAGGTGTTCGCAGCCCTCACGGGCCATATCGATGTGACGATGCTCTTTGTCGGGGACGGTCCGGAACGGGGCGCCGCCGAAATCCGGGTGCGTGAGCTGGGTATTGCCGACCGGGTGCGTTTTCTCGGCAAAATCGACGATATCGTGCCGCTGCTCTCTCTTGCCGATCTCATGCTGATGCCGAGCAACGCCGAATCGTTCGGTCTTGCGGCCCTCGAGGCCATGGCTTGCGGTGTGCCGGTGGTGGCTACCGACGCCGGAGGGTTTCCCGAGTTTATCGTATCGGGTGTGCACGGTTACCTGCTTCCGCCGGGCGACATCGGGGCGATGACCGAAACATCGCTGATGCTGCTTCAGGACGAAGTCCTGCATCAGGCCTTTTCTGCAGCCTGCGTCCGACAGGCAAAGCGTTTCGAAACCTCTCTGCTTGTCGAACGGTACGAGGCGTTCTACTCCGAACTGATCGAAGCCTCCCTCCCCGGCTGAAGACTCAGTAGCGTTTTGTGGAAAGCAGGACGCTGCGGTACTTTTCGAGGTTTTCGAGCACTTCGCCGGTGCCCCTTGCTACGGCGGTCAACGGCTCTTCGCTGATATGCACGGCAAGCTTCGTTTCCTCGTTGATCTTTTTGTCGAGTCCCTTGATGAGGGCGCCGCCGCCGGCCAGGAAGAGTCCCCGGTCGAAGATGTCGGCTGAAAGTTCGGGTTTGGTGACCTCGAGGCTTTTCTTGATCGAGATGATGATCTGGCTGATCGGCGTGGCGATTGCGTCCCTGATGGTGGGGGAGTTGATCTCGCGCTCTTCGGGGAGCGCCGTAACCAGATTTCTGCCCCGTACCATCATGGTCAGCTCCTTGTCGAGCTTGTAGGCCGATGCGATCTTGATTTTGACATCCTCCGCGGTGCGCTCTCCTATGGCGAGGTTGTAGGTTTTACGGAAGTGGCGGACGATGGAGTTGGTGATGTCGGTGCCGGCCACGCGCAGCGACTCGCCCGATGCGATGCCTCCAAGCGAAATGACCGCGATTTCCGTGGTGCCTCCTCCGATATCGACAATCATGTTGCCCATCGGCTCCTTGACGTCGATGCCGATGCCGATTGCCGCGGCCATCGGTTCGGCGACAAGATAGACCTCCTTGGCCCCTACATGTTCGGCGGAATCGCGCACGGCCCGTTTTTCGACCTCGGTGATACCGGAGGGAATGCCGATCACCATTCTGCGAATACCGAAAGAGAACTGGGTTTTGGTTTTGTTGATCAGCCCCTTGATGAGCTCTTCGGTGGCTTCGTAGTCGGCGATTACGCCGTTGGCGAGAGGTTTTATGGTAACGATGCCGGGGTGGGTTTTTTCATGCATCAGGAGGGCATCGTGACCTATGGCAACAACTTTTCCGGAGTTACGTTCGCGGGCTACAATGGAGGGTTCATTAAGTACGACACCTTTGTCGCGGATATAAATAAGGGTGTTTGCCGTACCGAGATCGATAGCGATATCCCGGAACAGGCTGCTGAAAAAGCTCATGTCATCAATGGATCTAAGTGTGGTGTCATCGCGGCTTGGAAAGGCGGCTGTTCAGGCTATATTCCAAGGTTTCATCTGAACCCTAAAAGTACTCCAATAGAACTTTTTTTTCAAATGAAAAGAACCGCTCCGACCGGTCTTTTTTCGGGGGCGGCTCTTTTGTCGTCAGGGGCCGGCGGTTTTTATAAACAGTGCGATTCACTACATTAGCAAAACCAGGAAAAAGCGGTCTGCAAAACCAAAAACGGGATTGAAAAAGTGTTGAATATCTACCGTTATGCCACCGACGGCGAGGCGCTGAAAAAGCAGCTCGAAAGAAGCGTTGTCTATGAGCCGGAAGTCGAGAACGCCGTTCACGACATTCTCCATGCGGTACGCACGGGAGGAGACGCTGCGGTGCTTGACTTTACCGAGCGGTTTCAGGGCGTCCGCCTGCAGGAGATGATGGTGCCCGCTGAAGAGATCGCCGAAGCCTACGAGAGTGCGGATCCCTCCTTTATAGGGGTGCTCGAGGAGGCTTTCCGGAACATAACGGCCTTTCACCGCCATGAGGTGGAAAAAAGTTTTTTCTATGAAGAGCGGGGCGGAGTGATTCTCGGCCAGCGGGTGACGGCGATGGAGCGGGCCATGCTCTATGTGCCGGGAGGAAAAGCCGCCTATCCATCCTCTCTGCTCATGAACGCCGCGCCGGCCCAGGTGGCCGGTGTCGGGGAGATCTATCTGACGACCCCCTGCGACCGGGAGGGAAAGGTCAGTCCCCATATTCTCGCCGCGGCCCGGGTTGCCGGCATCGGGAGCATCTGCAAGCTTGGCGGCGCCCAGGCCGTCGCGGCGTTCGCCTATGGAACCGAAACCGTTCCGAAGGTCGATATCATTACCGGACCGGGCAACAAGTATGTCGCCCTTGCCAAGAAGATGGTGTTCGGCCACGTCGCCATCGACAGCATCGCCGGTCCTTCGGAGGTGGTGGTTCTGGCCGATGAATCGGCCAATCCCGATTTCATCGCGCTCGACATGTTCGCTCAGGCCGAACACGACCCCGACGCATCGGCCGTCCTCATCACCCCTTCGGAGAGGCTCGCTTTTGCGGTACGGGATGCCGCTGAGCGCCGTATCGGCTCGATGCTGCGCAAAGAGGTGATCGCCGAGGCGCTTTCGGCCAACGGCGCGATCGTCATTACCGGTTCCATGGAGGAGGCCTGCCGGGTTTCCGACATGATAGCGCCCGAACATCTGGAACTGCATGTGGCGGCTCCCTGGGATGTGCTTACCGGAATCCGCCATGCCGGAGCGGTTTTCATGGGGGCATACTCCTGCGAAACCGTGGGCGATTATTTCGCCGGGCCGAACCACACCCTGCCGACCAACGGGACGGCGAGGTTTTTCTCGCCGCTTTCGGTGCGCGATTTCATCAAGCACACCTCGATCATCTCCTATTCACGAAACCAGCTGCTGGCCTGCGGGGAGAAAATCGCCTCCTTTGCCGACCATGAGGGGCTTCAGGCCCATGCCGAAGCGGTTCGTGAACGGCTCAGGCAGTCATGAAGACAGGCGATTTCGATTACCCTCTCCATGAGGGGATGATAGCCCGCTATCCTCCCCTGGAGCGGGGCTCAACGCGCCTCCTGGTGCTCGACAGCACGACGGGGGATACGCTCCACAGCCGGTATGCCGCTCTCGCGGATTTTCTGCGGGCGGGGGACCTGCTGGTGCTCAACAACAGCCGGGTGGTCAAGGCGCGGATGTTCGCCCTGAAAACCACGGGGGCGTCGGTAGAGCTGATGCTGCTTGAAAAACACGAGGGTACCCAGGACCTCGCGCTCTATCGCGGACGCCTGAAAAAAGGCGACCGGCTTGCGGCTCACGGCCACGATCTGCTGGTCGTCGAGATCGCCGGCGAGGGCATCGCCCGCATCGCCTCTGCCGAGGGCATCGAATTGCCGCTGCTGTTCGAGCGGCATGCCTCCGTGCCCATTCCCCCCTACCTGAAACGGGAGGCCGAAGCGCTTGACGCCGAACGCTACCAGACGGTTTTCGCCGAGCGTCCGGGTTCGGTTGCCGCGCCTACGGCATCGCTCAACATGACCGCCGGACTGCTTGAAGGGCTTCGCCTCAAAGGGGTAGAAACGGCCGCGCTGACCCTGCATGTCGGGCTGGGCACCTTTCTGCCGATACGGGTCGAGCGATTCGAGGAGCATGTCATGCACCGGGAGTACTACGAAATACCGCGGGAAGCCCTGGAAAAGATCCGCCGGACAAAGGCTGCGGGCGGAAGGGTGATTGCGGTGGGCACCACGGTTACCCGTTCGCTCGAACATGCGGCCGGACGTCCGGAATGGGAGTCCGAAAGCGGCGGGGTGAGGGGAGAAGCCGATATTTTCATCTATCCGGGCTACAGCTTCAGGGTTATCGATCTGCTGCTCACCAATTTTCACGCGCCACGTTCTACCGTGCTGATGCTGACCGCCGCTTTCGCCGGCAGGGAGCCGCTCATGAAGGCCTACAGGGAGGCGTCGGCGGAAAGCTACCGTTTTCTCAGCTACGGCGACAGCATGCTTGTCGGAGCCGGAGTGCTGTCCGGCTCTTGAGCGGGAAATCGTTGTCGCTCTGCGGTTTTCCGGAATTCGCCGGCTCCGGTGCGGAAGATTTTTTGCCGGAGAACGCCTGCGGCAGGCCGTCCGCTTTAAAATTTCAGACAGGCCCCGATTTCGGGCTTAGAAAGTGCGGCAGGCCTTCCGGCCATCTGCCCGCTATTGTTTTGTTTTAAAAAAAAGGTGTGCTATTATAATTCTTTTGTCTTTTTCCTGAAGACAAAAGAGCGTTTTCCTTCCTGTCCGATTTCAATTTAATAACCGTTTCAAACGTAACTCCGGGAGAATGACCTATGAGTTTTGTCAGCCAATATCGCGCGCATACTGAAGAGAGAGCCCAACTCGGCATTCCGCCTCTGCCGTTGACGGCGGATCAGGCCCGTTCACTGATCGAACTGCTCCGCCAGCAGCCGGTCGTCGATAAAGAGTATCTGCTTGAACTTTTCTGTGAACACATCAGCCCCGGCGTGGACGATGCCGCTTTCGAGAAGGCGGCCTTTCTTGACGCCGTCATCAAGGGGGAGGAGAGCTGCGAAGTCCTGACGCCGGTAGAGGCCGTGAAAATTCTGGGCACCATGCTCGGCGGTTACAACGTAAAGCCGCTTATCGACGCGCTGAGCCATAAGGAGGCCCTTATCTGCAGTACGGCTGCCGCCATGCTCAAGAACGTGCTGCTCGTCTATGATTCATTCGACTCGGTTGCCGCCATGTCGGCTTCCAACCCTTACGCCAAAGAGGTGCTGCAGTCGTGGGCCGATGCCGAATGGTTCACCACGAGGCCGTTACTGCCCGAGAAAATGACCCTGACGGTTTTCAAGGTTCCGGGCGAAACCAATACCGACGATCTTTCACCGGCCGGCGAGGCCTTTACCCGCAGCGATATTCCCTTCCATGCGCTCTGCATGCTCGGTTCGAAAATGGACGACCCGATCGGAACCATCGCCCGCCTCAAGGAGAAGGGTCATCCGCTTGCCTATGTCGGCGATGTCGTGGGCACCGGATCGAGCAGAAAATCGGGTATCAACTCGGTGCAGTGGCATCTCGGCGAGGATATTCCCGCCGTGCCGAACAAAAGAACCGGCGGGGTGGTGATCGGCGGCATTGTCGCGCCGATCTTTTTCAATACCGCCGAAGATTCAGGCGCCCTGCCGATCCAGGCCGATGTGAGCGCTATGGAGACGGGTGAGGTGATCGATGTGTATCCCTACGAGGGCAGGATCGAGAAGAACGGCCAGACCATCTCCCGTTTCGACCTCGCTCCCAATACTCTTGCCGACGAGGTGAGAGCCGGCGGACGGATTCCTCTCATTATCGGAAGAACCCTTACCAGAAAGGCCCGTACCGTGCTCGGCATGGGCGAAGAGAGCATTTTTACGCCGCCCTCGCAGCCGGCCGATTCCGGAAAGGGCTATACTCTCGCGCAGAAAATGATCGGCAAGGCCTGCGGGCTCGCCGGAGTGAGACCGGGCATGTACGTCGAACCCGAGACCCTGACGGTCGGCTCGCAGGATACGACCGGCGCCATGACCCGCGACGAGGTCAAGGAGCTTGCCGCACTGAGCTTCAGTGCCGATCTGGTGATGCAGAGCTTCTGCCACACGGCGGCTTATCCCAAGCCTTCTGACGTCAAGCTGCACCGTACGCTGCCGTATTTCATCATGAGCAGGGGCGGTGTCGCACTCAGGCCGGGAGACGGCGTTATTCACACCTGGCTGAATCGCATGGTGCTTCCCGATACCCTCGGTACCGGCGGAGACTCCCATACCCGGTTTCCCATCGGCGTATCCTTTCCCGGGGGTTCGGGTCTCGTGGCGTTTGCTGCGGTGACCGGCACCATGCCTCTCAACGTGCCCGAGTCCGTGCTTGTGCGCTTCACCGGAGAACTGCAGGAGGGAATCACCCTGCGCGACCTTGTCAACGCCATTCCCTACATCGCCATCAAACGGGGACTTCTGACGGTCGAGAAAAAAGGCAAGAAAAACATTTTTGCAGGCAGGATTCTTGAAATCGAAGGGCTTCCGCAGCTCAAGGTCGAACAGGCTTTCGAGCTCAGCGACGCTTCGGCGGAGCGCAGTGCGGCGGCCTGCACGGTCCGCCTCGACAAGGAGCCGGTAATCGAGTATCTCAACTCCAATATCGCACTGCTCCGGCAGATGATCGAAGAGGGTTACGGCGATCCGGAGACCCTGCGCCGAAGAATCGGCAAAATGCAGGAGTGGGTTGCCAATCCCGTGCTTCTGGAGCCCGACCGCGATGCGGAATATGCAGCGGTGCTCGATATCGATCTGAATACCATCACCGAGCCGGTGCTTGCCTGTCCGAACGATCCCGACGACGTCATGACGCTCAGCGAGGTGCTGCTCGACGAAAGCCGTCCGAAGACGATCGATGAGGTTTTCGTAGGCAGCTGCATGACCAATATCGGTCATTTCCGCGCTCTTGGCGAAGTGCTCCGCAACAGGGGGGTTGCCTCGGCAAGGCTCTGGATCGTGCCTCCCACCAAGATGGATATGAAAAAGCTCGTCGAAGAGGGCTATTATGCGGTGTTCGGCGCCGCCGGCGCGCGAATGGAGATTCCGGGCTGTTCGCTCTGCATGGGCAACCAGGCACGGGTCGCCGACAACGCCGTGGTGTTCTCGACCAGTACGAGAAACTTCGATAACCGTATGGGCAAGGGTGCGCAGGTCTATCTCGGTTCTGCGGAGCTTGCCGCCGTAGCGGCATTGCTCGGCCATCTGCCCAACAGGGACGAGTATCTCGAAGTGGTCAGAAAACAGCTTTCCGGAGAGCGGGAGCGGGAGATCTACAGCTATCTGAATTTCCACAGGCTGGGCAAGGAGGATCTTCAGGTGCTCGTCGATTAAAAAATATTTTTAATATGGCTGGATTTGGAAATATTTTGCATATTCAGCCATGCAGTCGGTTTTTGAAAACTCACTGTTTTTTTTTAATATTCGTTAGCTGAAGAAGCTGTTCAATTATCAAAACAACAAAAACAACAATCGAGCAATGAAAAAACTTTTCATTTTCCTCTTCCTCTTAAGCTCAGTTTCATTCGTTGGCTGTGCAAAAACTGAAGCTCCTGTAGAAGCTCCTGCAACCGAAGAAGCAGCACCTGCCGCTGAAGAAGCAGCTCCTGCAGTTGAAGAAGCAGCTCCTGCAGCTGAAGAAGCAGCTCCTGCAGCTGAAGAAGCAGCACCTGCCGCTGAAGAAAAACCAGCTGAAGCTCCTGCAGCAAAATAAGTTCGGTTCTCCGATCTGTTTTAAGGAAAGACAGTGCGCAAGCGCTGTCTTTCCTTTTTTTTGCCCGGACGGGAGGCCTGAGCGAGAGCATGTGCGGTTTGGATATGCTTTTAATAGCAGCTACTTGTTACCAATGCGGCCTTGCATGTATAGTGTGAGGAGGAAGGCTTCCGATGAATGTTATGGAAGAGCTTTTCGGCGGGGATACTCTGCTTTACCTTTGGTAGCTGTCCCCAGGGTCAGTTCCAGGGTCAGTTTTAACTTAAAACCAAAGAAAGATTGTCCTGAGGGAGGAAACGAAAAAACCCCTGTAACATCTTCTGCTACAGAGGTTTATCGATGCTGAGGAGCCAGGACTCGAACCTGGAATTGCCTGATCCAGAATCAGGAGCCTTACCAATTTGGCCACTCCTCAATAAAGTTCAGCATAGAACGTATGGTACACCCGAGAGGATTCGAACCTCTAACCGTCTGATTCGTAGTCAGATACTCTATCCAGTTGAGCTACGGGTGCAACAGTGTAGCGTGTACGGGATTCGAACCCGTGATCTTCGCCTTGA
>Ga0105105_10000401_pt1 | contig 19870 bp, 22 predicted proteins | sample PPLLaktember2015_4_FD_79108 | JGI IMG/M metagenome (GOLD analysis project Ga0105105, IMG submission 79108) | Freshwater sediment microbial communities from Prairie Pothole Lake near Jamestown, North Dakota, USA - PPLs Lake P8 Core (1) Depth... | ecosystem: Environmental > Aquatic > Freshwater >...
AACTCCCGTATTTGTAGACATCTCCTTAGTGTCATATAGCCCCACACCCCTTATGTATTCTCAGGCAATTACTGAAAACACCAAAGCTATGGTAGTTTCTCATGTTATGGGTAATCCAGATAATTTAGTTGCCCTACAAGAGATTGCAGAACAAAATAATCTCTGGATGATTGAGATATGTGAAGAAGCCTTTGGGGAATATGATAAGCAATTACTTGGTACATTCGGCAACATTTCTTGCTGTGCTGTAGGAAACCTTGGATTAGTTCTCACTGATAGTTCCATGTTACATGAAATTCTTAGGTCAATGAATAAATGTGGAGAAGAATTCAATTCTCATGTGGGCTTTGGTCTACACCCTACTGAGATTGAGGTTGGGATTTCATATCTAAAATTCTTACAGGCTGACACAGTATCAACTGTAAAAACTAGGAACTGGAATCACCTGTATGAGATGTTTGCACCCCTCAAGGATGTTTTTATCCTACCCTCCTTCTCAAACTTAGCTGTTCCAAATTGGATAGGTTTCTTGCTTACCCTAAAGGCAGATAAGGGCTTTACTCTAGATGAGTTAGAAGCATATCTCCTTGAGAGGGATGTACCAATCAATAGGTGTAGATGTCGTTCAATTACTAAGTACTCAGCCTTTGTCTCTCGTGGGATAATCTCTGACCAGACCCCAAAGGCAGACTTCGCACATAACCATGGATTTTATCTTTCCTTGGTAGAAACAGAAAATGAGTATACTAAAATATTTGATACAATTAAAGAATTCGTGGAGAGCAAGAATGGAAGATAGAGAAGATATTCTCCTACACATGCCAACTATTACCAAGTTGGTAGCCAACAAAAAAGTTATCCTTGAGATTGCCCCAGACTTTGGGAATGGCTCTACCAAGGCAATTCTGAAGGGAGTTAGTCCTGATGCTGTTTGGGTGTCAGTAGATATTACTGACCACATCAACTCTGAGTGTCGTCCTCAAATTCCAAATTGGAAAATAGTAGAAGGGGATAGTCGTCACCTTGCAACAATGAACAAGGTAAAAGAACTCCTTGGTGAAAAGAAAGCTGATTTTATCTTCATTGATACCATCCATGAAAAAGCATTTCTGGCAGAAGAACTAAAGGTTTGGTATGAACTCACTGATGATAGTACACTGTGGCTATTTCATGATACTTGGATGTTAGGTAACTATAACACCATGACAGATGCCATTAAGGAGTTTGCAGAGCAATATAAATTCCAGTGGAATTATATTGATTTGAGTGAAGAGTGTAATGGGCTTGGGGCATTAATCCCTGTTACTCAGTGGGTGGAGATACTATAGATGAAAATAGATTTTTCAATTAATGATGGTTCACCTTGTGGAGTAGTGTACCCAGACTTGTATGGGGAGAATGGAAGAATCGGTGTAGGCGGAGCAGAACAGGCTCTTCTTACTATTTGTGAGGGACTTGTGCAGGCTGGACATGAAGTTAGAGTATACAACAGCCCTACCCATGTAGGAGTATCTCCCTTTCCTCAGTACCCAATTGATACTTTCATTCCTAGAGAGGAGCGGGATGTAGTCATTGCCTTTCGCTCTCCTAACTATAGACTAGATAAAGCAAAAGGCAAAAAGATTTGGTGGAGTTGTGACCAATTCACTGTTGGAGATTTTGCTGAATTTTCAAAGAAAGTAGATAAGATTGTGACCATCTCCCCCTTCCATGCAAAATACTTTGAAGATACGTATGGCATTAAGGAAACTACCACAATTGATTTACCAGTCCGGTTACAGGATTATGCTCAGACAGTGGAGAAGGTGAAACATCGTATGATTTTCTGCTCTGTACCGGACAGAGGCTTACAGGTTCTAGCTCAAGCCTACCCTATGATAAAGAAAGCAGTCCCAGATGCCTCATTGGTTATTACCTCAGATTACCGTTTATGGGGAACAATTGAACCAAGGAATGAGCAACATATTCGTAGGTTCTTTGGTATGGATGGGGTAAAATTCCTTGGAGCAGTACCCCGTAGAGAGTTGGTACAAGAGCAATTGAAAGCTGAAATACATGCTTTTAGTAATACCTACGATGAGCTTTTTTGTTATGCAGTAGCAGAGTGTCAGGTAGCAGGAGCATACCCAGTTACCTCTTCACAGGGGGCACTGATTACCACAAACATGGGAACTCAGGTTGCTGGTGTTGCATCTAATCCTCACTGGGTCAAGGGGTATGCTGATGCTGTAATTACAAAATTGCTAGACCCACACCTTCCTGACTTACAAAAGGATGTGCAGGAAAAAGCAATTGAAAGATTTTCATTGGAAAGGATTTTGAAAGAATGGGAGAAAGTATTAAATGACTAAGAATATTATCTTTGTAAGTGATTTCAATTTGAAGGGGTCTGGGTATCTCAATATCTCTGTCCCTCTCTGCAATGGCTTAGTAGAAAGGGGATACAATATCAAAGCAGTAGGTTTAGGATATAGTGGAGAAGAGCACCCATTCCCATTCACGCTCATTCCTTGCCAATCATTCTCTGATGCTCATGCAATGGTAAACAATTTGAAGTTCCAATGGCAACCGGATTTGGTGATTGTAGCAATGGACATCCCATACCAAGAAAGGTTCTCCCATCTGTGTAAACAACTAGGGTTGAAAATGATTGCTATTACTCCCTTGGAAAATCCGCCACTTACTTTCTCATGGGCATACATTCTGCAACAGATTGATAAAGTGTTCTTCATCTCTCAACTTGGTACAGATGAAGCTAAGAAGGTTGGAATTGAAGCAGAACATCTTGTGGTGGGCATGGACACTAAAGCATGGAGGATGAGAACTACTGAAGAGTACACTAAGGGCAGAGAGATGTTGAATATCTCCCCTGATACTTTAGTGGTGTTGACTGTGGCTGACAACCAGGAACGGAAGAATTTATCCAAGGCGTATGAGATTGTTTCTAAGGTCAAACATGAGAAGGGTGTCAAGGTAAAATATATCTTGGTGACACGAGAAAATTCTGATGTGGGCTGGAAACTCCGTGATCTAGGAATGACTTACAAGATTGCTTCTGATGTGATGATTTTTGAGCGTGGGATTAGCTTCAAGGAACTCTACACTCTGTATGCAATCTCAGATGTGTTTCTTCTTAGTTCCAAGGCGGAAGGACTCAATATGGGAGTACTTGAATCAATGTCAGTGGGTGTTCCCGTTGTAGCTACTAATTGTGGGGCTATGTCTGAATTGCTTGCTGAGGGTCGAGGTTTTCTTATGGAAACCGAATATTCTATGATTGACCCTTGGGGTAATGAGGAACGGACTTTCCCCCTTGCTAGTAGTGGAGTTGATGTCTTATGGCATTTAGCAACAGATGGTAGAGAGGAAAATAAGGTACATATAGAGAAAATTATTGCTAATGCTCATCTTTACATGGAATCACGAACTTGGGATAAGCCAGTTCAGCAAGTAATTGATGCAATGGAGAAACTTACAAATGAAACAACAAAATAAAATCTTACTGGATATTGCTGTAATTACTGCTGGCAGAGCAGACTTATTCTCCAAGTGCATTGATGCTATACTGCCCCAGATGCGACCTGACTACAAAATTCATGTTTGCAATAATGGACACCCTTCTGCTGAGTATGAGGAAATCTATAAGAAACTACCACAGGGTTCAATTGTCCGTAGAAACAATGTAGATGGTGGATTTGGGGTGGGAGCCAATTCAGCAATCAAATCAGGGAATGCTCCACTGGTTTTGTTTGTAACTGATGATGTTTTCCTTCATCCTGATACAGTGTCAAAATTGGTAGATACAATGGATGACCCAACTATTGGTCAGTGTGGACTGAAATTACTCTTCCCAGAGGATAGTTCTGACCCTGCTCGTCCGGCAGGAAAAGTACAGCACATTGGGATGGCTACTAATATTAGGGGAGACATGACCCACCCGCTTATTGGTTGGTCTCCTGATAACCCAAAGTGTAAGGTTTCTCAGGAAGTAGTAGCAGTCACAGGAGCATCCTTCATAATTCGACGTAGCCTTTTCCAAAAAATTGGTGGGTTCAATCCTATTTATGGAAAGGGGTACTATGAGGACATGGAGTTATCCTTCGCTGTTCGCTCTCTGGGAGCAAGGGTATATGTGAACACTGAGGCTACTGCTACTCATGGGGTGGGGCAGACCTTCAAATTATACGTTGGTTCCCCACCCCCCGTTCAACAAAATCAGGCTACCTTCCGCTCCCGCTGGTTGGATAAAATGTTCTGGTCGGACTGGACGCTTTGGTAGAGATTTGGTAGTTTACTTTAGGATTAGTAGGGGGTAAACTTATATTCATGGTGATGCAATGGTAGAATATCCTTATTTTGCGCCTGTCGTAATGACAGAAAATATCTTTTTACTCTATGGTGGGCAAACTGGAACATCTAGCTCTGCCCAACGAAATATTGCTTTTTGGCTTGCGGAAGAACAACTAACAGAGTATTTGAACTCCTTCCTCATTCCTACGGTAGTTACAGGTACTTATTTCTGGAAAGGTGGGAACCCAATCCGTTTGGACTACGGGCACATTATCCAAGTTCAAAGTGTTTCAGTAATCAGCCATGATTGGTCAAATAGTTGCACAGTTGATACTGTCACTGGCTGTCATGCAGTTCGTGGTAATGGAGAATATGGACTGATTGATGTTTCCTATTTTATGCAATGTGGAGGATGTCAGGCTATTCTTGGACTTCCATACAATGTACAAGTAGCTTATGAGAGTGGATTGCAAACAGGAACGTCTAACCAACCCTCCATGCTCCAAGCTCTTACCCTAGCGGCTCAAATCAATCTTAATGAACTTGATGTGTCTCTTTCCAATGAGGGAACAGCAGATATTGGTATTACTGATTTTACTAATCATAAATATTCTGAGAAGCGTATGCAGTTACTTCATACAGTTTTTGGTAACTCCCCCGTTGCTAATCGAATTGCTAGACTAGTTAGAAAATACAAATCTAGACCAAGTATAGGATTTCATTAATATGTCCCCTGCCGGATTGAACTTACATGGTAACTTCACAAGATTGCTGTATGCCGGAAGAGATGATGATATAGGCGGGGCAAATCCTACTGGCACAGTTCTGCACGAAAGTATTATGGGGAGGATAGATGAGGATATGGCAGATACAGGGTTTTATCAACAGGGATTGGAAACGATAAAAACCTTCTCTGCCATGTTCTGGGGACATAATCTAACCTTTCGTGAGCAGGATGAGTTTACTGTCACCAGTCCTCCTAACCACAGATACTACAATCAAACCTTTAGAGTTCTTTGGGCAGGAGTGGATTCTAACCATCCAGGACAAAAGCGGGATGTTTACTTGGCTAAACTCAAACGCTCCCAGATAGCCCACAGAAATAGCTTCCAATGAAATTAGTAAAGATTTCTGACATCACTAAGTTTGGTAATAGCCTTGCCCAATCCATAAGAGCAAATCTAAATTGGAGTAAACAACTCCGAAAGTCTGTTATCTTGGAAAAGGCAAAGGATAGTAATGGGCAAGTTTCAATTAGCATTTCAGTAGGAGCAAAGGGGGCAGATAAGAGTGGCAACCCCCTAACTGGAATGGCTTTAGCTTATGAGTTCGGCTCTGGTATTCATCGTACACGGGGTGTACCTCAAAGATACTCCATCCGACCTAGACTAAAGAATAACCTATACTTTATTAGTCCTGGATACAAAACTCCATTTATTGGGAAACATGTTTTGCATCCTGGGGTAGCTCAAAGGGAGTTTATAAATAAGTCCAGACAAGCAATACAGGCAAGAGCCACTGATGAACTTAGGTTGGCTATAAGAAAGAATATTATTGGGGAACTAAACTTAGTTATTAAGGAAATCAATAGGACGTAATTATGATCTCAGATGAGTTACTACAAACAGACATTCTTGCTAAACTAAAATCAATCAGTTCAGTAATTACATTATTGCCTGATGGTACAGAGGGAATTAGGGAATTGCAATGGCAGGGGGATAATTTTCAATACCCCAATGTTCGTTTAGATTTAGAGGATAGTGGGTACGAGTTTGATGAACAGGAACAGTGTCAACTTTATTTTGCTGAGTTCTCTCTTTACGTTTTTAGTGAAGAACGTTCCTCTAGACAGTGTAGCCAGATAAAAGGTCTGTTAGAAAACTACCTTACCGGAAGGGGATGGACTGGGGCAAATGCAAAATATAGCAGATTAAGATTGATAGAGAACATACCAGCCGTGAGGCAAGATGAGGTAACGTGGAGAAGTCAAATAAGATACCGAACAAGGTTTACCCAACTCCCCTAGAAATATTGGAAGTTGAAAAACAGGAAGAAACAGACTACAATGAAACAGTTCAAATTTGCAGTCTGATAGATGCAAAGGTTGTAATCACTGGGACAGTGACCAAGACCAAGTATTTGTTTGCAAAAGCAGGTGCTTTAGGTGTCAATTCTGATACGGGACAAGTAGGAATTGATATTCGAGATAAAGATGAGATACTAAATAAAAAGAAAGGAAGAGCTTGCTGTGGTGGACAATCAGGCAAGTCACTTTTCCAGTTAGTGTAATTTGGAGTAATAACTATGCCTAGCTTAATTACTGGGAGTCCGATCGGCAATCTCGATACTCAAGATGAGATTTACGTTGAGGGCAGTCCCTATTTGTTTGTTCAGCAATATGAGGCTAATCCCCTCAACAACCCCGATGCTGACGGGTACTACTGGGGCATGAGTGGAACTACAACCTACCCAGCTTTCCAGATTGGTTGTGTGCAGGATGTGAGTTTGACTGAAGGTGTCACGATGAACGCTATTCGTTGTGATACAGAGGGCGATAAGGGAACTATTCAACGCAGGGATTATGTTGAGTTCAACCTGACCATTCTCACCCAGTTCCCATTGACCACACTTCGTCACCTCTTGAACCTCTCAGTTCCTACTGTGAGTGCCGGTATTGAGAAGGTTGGTATTGGTGGAATCAACAACAACCGTTTCTATATGGCGTATGCCCCCAAGGTGTATGACGAAGATACGGGAGATTATGTTCTCTTCCACCTACACCGTGCCCAATTTGTGGATGCGTGGACTATCAACATGAAGGGTGGAGAGTCTTGGACTACAACCGGACTGAAATTGCGTGGTTACAGTGATTCTAACAAACCCACTGGGGCACGTTTCGGCACAATCCTTCGTGCAGATGCGGACAGTATTGTTGCCCCCTAAGGTAACTGGCAAATTCTAGTATATAAAGGGCTTCGGCTGAACCATACTTGCCAGTAACTAACAGAACTCCTCCCTTTACTGGGAGGAGTTTTCATTCTAGCAATTGTGAACAATAAAGGGTATCATTTAGGGTATGACAGACGAAAAGATTACAGTACAGGGGAAATCAGTAATACTTCTCCGTTTAACTCTCAAAGGGTGGACTTTACTTGAGGGTTCCAAATTGGAGATGGATGAAGCTATAAAAAATAAGGACTTCGACAAACACTATTCTGCTATAGTCCACTTTATTGAATTAGCTTCATCTGTCTCTTCCAAGATTGATTGGAACAAGGTTCCTTGGTTTGAGGCTCTCTCTGTCTATTCTCAGGCAGTAGTCCTCAACAGCCCTACTATAAAGTTTCCAATTCTCATTTCCTCAAAGGAAGATAATAAGAAATTACCTTGGGAATATACAGGTAGAGCATGGTACTTCTGGTTACACTTATTGGCATCAAATTATGGATGGGTTGAAGAAACAGTTGGTAATCTCGATATTGATACTGCTATTGGTTTGTATCAGGAAATCTTATTGAGTGAGCAGTTAGATCATGAATGGACTTATAGCCTGAGTGAGATTGCTTACCCGTATAAGGAAGCAACTAAGAAATCAGAATATAAACCACTTGAACGTCCTGAGTGGATGCTTCCTCTGCAACCTACCCAAATGCCAGTAATTAGAATGAGAAAAGATATGCTCCCCATTGGTAATATTGTAGACCTAACTGAGAAACCAAAGGATACTGGTAAACGTGGAATCTAAATTACTGAATTTACCTGATGCTATGAAATTAGCACAAATTGTATCTAAATATGTTGACACAGAGTCACTGGTAGGGATGAGTGATGCTGAGGTAACAATTGCTCTATTTTCTGAAATAGAAGAGGAGGAATTGATTTTTCTTCTCCAACTTTTGGAAATTGGTGATTCACAACTAGATTCAGAATCTATGACCTCGATTATTATCAACTCTCTTAAAGATAATAATTTAGTGGGCATATTAGGGACTTACCAGAATATAGGATTTCAAAACTAATGGCGATTGACTCATCACAATTAGAGGAACTAAGACTACTAATAGTCACAGAATCTCAACAAGCAAATGTTGATATGGCTAACCTTGCTAGGGGACTAAGACTCCTATCAAAAAGCTCAGGGGAAACTGTTGCTGATCTTGCTAAGGTATTGAAGAACTTAGATGATATGGATAAGGGTACTAAAACCCTCATCACTGATGCAGTAAAACTTTCTGCATCTTGGGATAAGGTAACTTCCGCCATCCAAAAAGCTGAACTTGCACAAGATAAAATTGCAAAAAAGAACACACTGGCTCAAGCAAATGCTAAGGTGTCTGGGATATTTGATTCTGGAGTTGGAGATAGTAAATTCTCAGGCTCAGTTTCCGCCGAAAAAGCTAGAGTGTCAGCGAATAGGGTAGCATCCAATGTAGTAAATACTCAGGGAATGCTCTTCTCACCTGAAGTGATAGATAAGTCTACCCAAGCACTTGCTAAAAATGCTAAAGCACTTCAAAGCATTGAACCAGCATCCAAATCAGCGGCAAGTGGTCTTTTTAGTTTGAGGAATATAATTAGAACAGCCCTTGGAACTATGGAAGCCATGGCAATATTTCTAATCGCTAAGTTTGTAGGAGATGCACTCAAGAAAACCATTGAAAGTGTGAGTCAGCTTGAGCAAGCGTTCTTCAAACTGTCTATTGCTGAAAAATCAATTTCAAAAGCGGGGGTTGATATTAGCCCAAAGCAACTTCAAGATATTGCTAATGAAATTGTAAATACCTATGAAACTGTCTCTAAGATAGGTGCCCTGAAGATGATTTCAAATCTTGCTGTTCTTACCAAAGATTTGAAACTTACTTCTGTTGAGTATGCAAAACTAGCAAAAGCCATTCCTCTTGTTGCACAACAAGCGGGAGTAACAATTGATAGTGCTACTGAGCAAGTTATCACTGGTCTAACCAAATCAGGTCGTGGGTGGGCTGATTTAGGTATTACTGTGGATGCGGCAATTATTAGGCAAGCGGCTGTTACTGATGGATTAGTAGCATCAGCAGAGGCTTATGATGCTCTTACTGCTGAACAGAAACAGCAAGTAGAAGTACAAGCACTTATCAATATTCTCCAAAAGAATACAGTAGAAAATCTTGGAGAGCAAGACAACTATCTAAAAACAATTCAAGGCTCTGCTACAAAAGTTACAGTAGCATGGGAAAATCTTACAACTTCGATGGGGGAAATATCCCGCCCTGTTATCATTCAGGGCTTACAAGTAATTGGTTCCTGGTTGGTATCCACAAATGAATACCTAGAGGCTAACAGGCAGAGTTGGGGTGAGTGGTCTGGTAATGTGTCTGCCGCCATAATTATAGTTTCTGGTGTGTGGAAAGCCATGCAGAAGTTAATGTTGGGTGGGGGAATTGATGTAGAGGGGCTAAAACAAACCTTTGCCCTTGCAGAAAAAGCAAAACAAGATGCCTTAGACATTGCAAACTCTCTTGGAAAACTTCCCAATGATACCCCAACTAGCTCTCCCACTGTAGGAGATGGGGCAGATATAAGCTCTGATTTAGCTGAAGCTCTTGATAAGATGAACAAGGAAATCCTAGATGCCAATATTAAATTGGAACAGGATTTACAGGATGTAACCATTGATCTTGAGCGCAAACGGGCTGATATTGCCCTTGAGTATGCCAAGAAACGTGCTGATATTGAGAAGGACTATGCTGATAAAGTCATTGACATCAATCGTTCTTATGAAGATAAACTCTATGACCAAAAACGCAAAGAAGAAGAGGGAAATCAGAAAGCAAGAAATGATGAGTTAGAGCGAGAACGAGAATTTCAAAACAAGATGCAAGAGATGAAGGAAAACTTCCTGATGGACTTGGAAGATGCCCTTCATGCTAGAGATGCACGACAGATTCTAAAACTTATCAAGAACTACAACCTTGAAAAACTTCAGGCAGAACGTAAGCATAAACTTGATAAAGAAAATGCTAAACAGGATGAGAAGCTACGCAAGGAAACTCTTGCTAGGGAGCGGGAAGATTTAGAACGGGAAAGAAAACGCAAACTTGAAGATGCACAAAGAGAGTATGCTGATAAGATTGCCAAACTTGCCGCCGACCAAAAGGCAGAAGAGGATGCGGCTAGACTTGAGGCACTGAGAAAGATTGAAGATTTGAATAAAAATAATGCAGACAGATTAGCTGTCATTGCCGCTAATTTGGTAGCTGAGTATAATCTTACTCAGGAAGGGCTGAATGCAATCCTTTCCCTATATCAGAAATACTACTCTGACATAACCGCAATTTACTCTGCCATGCAGTCTATGATGGCTGGAAGTGGAGGACTAGGAGGAGGAACTGGGGGTGGTAATACCGGTGGAGGGAGTGGACAAGTTCCTATCGGGAGTGAGGATAAGGCTCCTACATTCAATTCTCTTTCTGCTTCCAGTCTGCAAAGCATGGCTACCTTCTCTACTGTCAACAGAAACCCTAAGACTATGGGCAATGCCTTTACTAGCTTGGGTGGGGCAGGCAGGGATGGAGGTGGAAATGTACAAATTGAATTACTACTTTCACCTGATTTAGAATCAAGAATTGTAAAGAACACCCTTACAAAAACAGGGCAAATTTTTACAAAAGTTCAACGTTCAAAAGGATAACACATGCAGGGTATAACTGGCTCATTTGCTGTAAATGGAACAAATCTACAATTACAACCTTCATCTTCAGGATGGGTAACACGAGAACAGATTGGAGTGGATGGTGACTTTCGTTCACTTTATCCTGCCATTCGTCAATACAAAATGACTTGGGAGTTGATGTCTCATTCAGACTTAAAGCAATTGATTGATATTCAGCTTGCTTGTGTTACTGGTTCAGTAGTAGTTGATCTTCCTAAGTGGGGAGATGCTACATATACCTTTTATTCTTACACAGGTACGTTTGCTAATGAACCTGAAGTAGGTTCTTACTTTACTGACCACATTGCGGATGTCAGTATGATCTTCCAAAGAATTAGGACAAACTAATGGATAACCTTGATCCGCTTTACCGTGTCCAGCCCCAGTCAACTCACTTACATTTGAGTATTTTCCAGCCAAGGACTGTGCTTGTTTGTAGAGTTAATGGGGCAATAACTAGAGGAGCAAGAGTTATCCCCTTTGATACAGTGTCAAGTGGTTCATATTTGTCAGTAGAGCCAGGAATGACATTATTAGTTGGCTCTACAGCGGGGGCACGGGATATTGGGAAAATACGGATAAAGTCAATCACCTCATCTGAGTTCACTGTGTCTGAGAACTCACACATTGCTTGGGCAGATACTCTATTTCTTACTGTGCTTCGTTTCTGGGAAGTATGGCCAGTATACCCAAGAATCATTACTGACCCAGCAAATGATGAGGATGTCATTTTCTACAAGGATTATGATGAGGTATACACAAACCAAAACACTATTTTAGGTGCTTTTATCTGTGCAGGCTCTCATAGGGCGGCATGGGCGGGTGAACAGTTATACTTCTCTGCTAGTGGTACTTCACATGTGGCAGGGGTAAGTATGACTTATGATTGGGCATTTGAAGGAGGAACCTCTATTACAGGTTCTACTGCCCATACCCCTGGATATGTTCAGTTTGATAACCCCGGACATTATGCAATTAGGTTGATTGTTACCGGAAGCAACGGGTCAGAGGACACCACCTATCGTTATGTGTCCATCTATAACAAAGAAGAGGATAGTTCTAGTAATAACCCCCCTAGAAATTGGTCTCTTGGCTCTATTGGTGGTAGTCGTGGTGAGGGTGGGAATAGAACCTCTATTACCTTCGTAAATGAAGATGCTAACATTGATGATGGAAGTGTTGTAGTTCTCTTTGCAGATGATTGGTATGGAAATACAAATATTTCATTGGGGGGCAATGCTGTCAATAGTTCAAAGATAATGTTCTCAGGACATGTAGTGGGGAGTTCTCTGCGGTACAATTATCAGGTTGCTACTCTTGATTTTGATGCCGCTAACATTTCTGAACTGATGAAAGCAACTGAAACTTATGCCATTTCTCTGGAATCCACAAAGAACCCGACTAAGTGGTTTCAGATGAAAGATATAAATGGTAAGAAAGCCATTTATCATTATCTAAAATGGCACTCTACGGTTTTATCTATTGCTGATTTTGAGTTTTCTGGTACTGACCAAAATGTGCAATATTTTGACACTGACAGACAATCAGTGTTTGATGCAGTTGATAACTACATGCGTAATGCCCTCATGGGAACTCTTGGGGCAGATAGACAAGGTAAACTGTGGGCACAGGTTGGAACAGTTATGTATGCTTCTCCCACTGGTTCATTCCCCACAATTATGACCATTGAAAATAGAGATTGGATTGGGGAACCACAAATTGAAGTAAATCAGTTTGATACTGTGTCATACATTGAAGTAGGTGGAGTAGCTTACAGCGGTTCTACTACTGGGACATTTAGGGCATGTCTTTCTCAGGCTCCTGGTGCTACTCCCAATGGAAGGGGTAATCCAGATAGTATTCCTGGTCTGACCATCTCTGGTCAATCTCATCTAAACCAAATCTCTGGGAATCTGTATGCCCAACGAAATGCCCCCTATCCTATGATTGAGATGGACATGTCTAGTGGGTTCAGAAATTTAGACATCTTTCCAATTAAGCCAGTATCAGTAAACATTCTTTCTGCTGATACCTCTCAAAATGTAGAAATACATGCTCCATATATTGTGGATAGCATAGAGTGGAAAAATGACCAAGACAAACTCTTATTACTTCCTTCAATCAGTCTACAAGCACTTATGGATGGGAAAAATGGAAGCACATTAACTATACCCAATGTTCCAGATGACAATGGCTTTGGTGACAATGGTAATGGAAACTTTGGGGGGTGGAACCCTGTAGTATATCCTGCTCCAACATTACCAAGTTCTTCTATACGTTATTGGACAGGTTTTACACAGAAAAACTTTCCTACAGGGGCAGATGCCATTTTTGACGGTGGATATTCTACTCTAGAAGGTGATGCAACCTTACTTTCTGACCTTACAAATCCAACCATTGTTAGCTCCGGTTTATATATGATAAAGTTCTTCTTGGACGGATTTGATGTTGGAACAGCCGAACAGGGGGTTGCTTTCTTATCCACCTCCCCATCGTCAGGAATGGACGGGCAATCAGCAATAGTTGATATGGATAATACCTTCCTAACTGCATGGAGATCAGAAAAAGTTGGTATAGCCTGGCTAAATGCTGGAACCATTATATATGTGAATTTAGTCCCCCCCTACGCACCCTTTTTGATTGGATGCACCCTTGATATTGTAAAATTAGGATAATCTATGACCTTAGAGAATTCATTACGTTCTTATAATAAAAAAGTGGAAAAAGTAAATCCACAATACTCTGCTTTGTTGGGCATGAATGAAAAGGTTATTGAACACCCAGACCGAAAGGGGTATTGTTATGCACGACTGGTAGATAATCTTAATGAGTTGATTGTAGTATTTAATGATAAAGTGTCTCAGAAATTTGATTTACCAGTTATCATAGAGCGCAGAAAAAACACTTGGTATGTAGTCGGTAGGGACACAGAAAGATATTCCAATTATGGCTCAAATACTTCATTCCTACCTAAACATGCAAGTCAACACTCATTCAACCAAGAGACACGAACAGGGGCAGATGCAGTATTTATTTACCCAGATCAGTTTATGCCTCTTCTCGTTTATCCTTCGGGAACTTATGGGGCAGGAAATCTTCTTATTGCCCCATATATGTTACAAAGAACTAATGACTTTATGTATGTGGGGAATACTGGAACTGGAAACCTTTTAGTTTATAAGCCCAACAATGATAATGCAATCATGGGATTGGTATTTTTAGATAAAACTTCAGGCAATCCAGGTGTGCTGATTGCAAGTGGAACCCCAATGCCTGGAAGTTATACAGGCACATCACAAATAATCCCATATCTCCCATTCCCCAATACTAACCAAGAACCTCTATACTTCTTTCGCCTAGTGAGTGGTACATCCAGTATTGGGTGGAGCAATCTTTATAATGCGCGGCAGTTTATTGGTGGGTCTACTACAACTTCTACTGGTACGAGTGGGGGAGGAACACTCCCTGGTGGTATAGACCCCCAATTTCAGTACAACAATACTGGAACATTCGGGGGAAGCCCAAGAATGTATTATGATAATGTCCTTGGTATTGTGTATTTAGGAGGTGGTGGATTTTGGTATAATCCTGCCGATACAGATACCTACTATCTACTGAACCTCATGGCTACTGACACTGATTTACCAGTAGTGACACGGGGAGTTGTGTGGGGTAGTTCCTCAACTACCTATATGCAACAACGGGGATACCGTGCGCGGGGTACACGGGCAAGTCCTTCAGCTATAGCTTCTGGAGATAGATTCATAGGAATGCAGGGTATTGGGTATGATGGGTACAATTGGAGTAATTCTAGCCATGCTTATGTCGCACTAGAGGCTACTGAGAATTTTACTACTGGCTCACACGGGGCGGGAATAGCATTTGAGGGAACCCATCGTGGAACTCTCAATAGACAGAGGGTTGGTTTCCTCGATGAATTAGGTATGAATATTGCTACTGGTTCATTCATGATAGGAGGGAGTCCCCATACACATGACTATACCCCAAATAGTGGGTGGATTGAACTATCTGAAACATGGACAGTAAACACTCAAGCCTATACAAATGATCCTGGGGCTGGGTCAAACATTACACTGAATATGACATCAACTGCGTTGTTTGCAGTTGGGGATCATGTTATTGTATCATCAAGTGCTGGACAGGAAATCGCACGCATCGGCGCATTGGTAGCCAATACAAGCATCACAGTCAACGCACTCGCGCTCAATCACACAACGACCAACCCAGTTGTAATTGCAATGAAGTTCACAGTCCCAACCGATGCAACAACGCGATTTTCAAAGTCCATGAAAATTCGTTACAAGCAAGGTGGAGCATATAAATATGCCTACGTCCGCTCCGTAGCGGCAACATTGATAACGCTGATTGGAAATTCTGATTACATAATTACCAACACAGCAATCCCCGATATAGCTTATTCATACTCTTCACTTGCCCAGGATTTCCCTACAAGTTTCAATTTTATTTCAATCATTACCTACTTGAATGGAACAACCGATCCCACCAGCAACACAATAAACTCAGCGTTTTACAGGATGATTGGTGGTGACTTTGCCGTAACTATCATTTCTACCCTAGTTCGTGGTACAGGGAACAGGCAAGTAATCAGTTACACAATCCCAATGTTGGCAAATGCGGTTTCCCCGATCCCTGGGATAGACACGACCACCGCCACAGGAATATCTCCCGCTACAGCATGTTACGGATTTACGACAGGCGAGATTTTTTACCATCGAACTATGGCTAATAATGGTCAGTACTGGATAAATGGCTCTTTTATAGCTACATAACAAATCTTAAACTAAAATAGGAGAATAAGTAATGCTACTAAAGAATAACACAATCTATGATATTTACGGAGGCGAATTCCCAGTAAATATTCAAGCAATGACTAACCCGAAACCATTAGCATTAATCATAAAAGCTAGTGAGCAATCTAAAGGCACAAGAACTCGCTTTGCTGACCCACATGTGTATGACTATGTAGAACAATGTAAAGCCACAGGTATCAAGTATGGGCTATACCACTTCCTCTCTCCCAATGGGATTGCAGAGCAGGCGGCATTGTTTATATCAATCTGGAATAAGTGTGGTGGAGCAAACTTAGTTCCCATTGTTGATGTAGAGGTTGACCTAAACCAGTATTACCCAAAGTTAGATGCTAAAGGTAAACCCATCTCTGGCACTAGCACCATTGGAAATGCTGTATGGCAATCCCATGTAAAGACCTTCATAGACTTGGTTGCCGCTGGCACTGGCAGAACTCCGATGATCTACACTAACAAAAACTATTGGGCATTTGTTATGACCAAGAATCTATTGGGTACATTGATTCCTCCTACATGGACAGCAGACTACCCTCTTTGGGTAGCACAATATCCAGACCAGCCAGATAGTGCCGCCGCTCCCTCTATTCTTCCTAATGGGTGGTCAAAGTGGGCTATTTGGCAGTATAGTGACAAAGGTAGAACTAATGGGTTTTTGGCTAATGACCTGAATACCTGTTCGGACTGGTATGCAGAAGAACTAGGAGGTATAATTATTCCTGACCCTGAACCAACCGATGACCCCTATGTCAGTGCCGTATTTACAAAACAAAGTGGGGAGCAGGTAATATGGCTACCGAAAGTATAACTTTAGTAAGACAGAGTGGGAAAACACAAACTTTTATTCCTCAGGTTTCAGGTGTACCAAGAAGTTTATGGCTCATTAAGCCAGATACTCATCGAACTGGGGTTCCCCTAACCTGCCAATTTCGCCCTGAGCACACTGCACCCTTTACTCCTGACCGACAACAATTTGTATTTTCCCTGAACCGATCTGACAATGAAGCAAGAGATAGGCAAGCATTTCAGGGCTACAGAGATACTATCAACACTAGGGGTAAGGTTAGGGATAACTGGAATGACATACTTCAGGAAGGAGACTACACCTCAATGCCCACCATTGAGTTCAACATAGGTATACGAGCTAATGTTGTTTCTGGGGTACAGGTTTTATCAGATGGATTATCAGGTATCCCAAAAGATGTTCCTGTTCTGCAAATGGATACCATTGACATAAATAACCCACTACCTTATGGGATTACCTACAGGACACACCCTTGGTTGGTACATCATGAAATAATTGGGTTGTATGAAAAGCGTAATCCATTTATCCAGATGGGGGGAAAGGCTAGGGAACCATACCGACCATGTTACACCCCTCTTTGGTCAAAAGGAAAGATGTTCATCAGAATGAGTGAATTAGATGAGGTTCCATTTGGAACGCTCATCCCCAACCCCTACGAACCTGCATGGGGAGAACTACTATATCATACATTTAGATTAGGAGAATAATAAAATGGAACTTGACGTGCTCTACCAGAAAGTAGAGGAAATGAAGAGAAAACAGGATGAGGATGGAGACCTATTGCACACTATAGATAAGATTCTAGTACGCGGTAATGGTAAACCTAGTTTACAAGAAGATGTGCGTTCCCTACGGAAAGCATTTTTTGATTTTGTAGATGAGGTTCATCTTGAACGTGAAAAGAGAGAAACAAAAGAAGAGGGAGAAGTGAAAATAAAACGGGAGGAAAAAATAAAGTGGAAGTGGGCATTTATTGGGTTGGGCTTTGCTGTAATTCCCCCTCTACTTATACAAGCAATGTATTTTTGGACTACATTAGTCCCCCTGGTTGAAAAAATGAAATCTCTCCCATAACAGGAGAGATTTTCTATTACTAATGTCCTGCTTCAAGTTTTTCTTTAAGTTTGGTGATAACCAACCCGACTGCAAAATCATTAATCCATTTTTGGTCATCAATATAGGTCAATACAGTTGCCGCATCACGATTCAGATCATACAAAATACCCTCGGCTGGTTGTTTTATAAACCCTTCGAGGTCTGCTGACATAAGACCTTCAAAGGTTGCAAACACAACCTTACCTTCTGCCCGCTTTTCCAATATCAACTCTTTAATTTTTTCGTGACTTTCACTCATTGTTTTATCTCCTATTATTCTATTTACGTTTAGTTGACTCACAAACACTACAAGTAGCAAGCCCAGTTTCCTTGTCAGTATGAGCTAACCCAGAGCTACAATCAGCACATTTACCTTGTGGCTTGGGAATTCTACTACTGCATGGACAGGGAGAAACATGCATAACAATTGCACTATGGACTTTAGAGGATGATACTTCCTCAATAATCATCAACAACCCACATACACTACAACGTATTTTTATATCCATGTCTAATTAGTCTCCAAAATAAATTTACCAATGAGAAGTGAATCTGAGATGCCATGAGCAGTAGATTTCTCCATCTTACCTTCCCATTCAGGAAATTTAGCTCTGGCAATTTCCAGTGATTTTTCTTTCAGCCAAGCCTTTCTAAGTGTCTTAGTCTTTTTGGCTGTAACACCTTTCAAGTCTTTATGGGGAACCATCCCAAAGTGCTTCTGCCAAACTTGAGGCTGGATAGCTAACTCATTGTACCCAAGTGCTTTCACCATTCCTTGTAATACTCCACGTTGCCAAAGAAGAGTACCTACTGATACTACTCCTTGACCTGGATAAGCGTGAACATTCTCGTAAACAACCAAGGTTCTATCATTATGCTCTTTGGGAATTTCCAATAGGAATTTCAGTTTATCCAAGTCAAGAATATTCTTGTTCTTACCCTTAGAGGTAACTGATGGCTTAGTTGGCATTTCATGTACTGCCAACACTTCGCCACTCTGTACATCAAAGAAACTAATCGCACCTGTTAGACCTATATCAATTGCTATCAGCACTTCATAATCTGATTTATTCATTCTGCCGCCTCGAAGTCAAAATCACTTGAAACTTCATCATCATTTATTTCTTCCTCTACTCTGCCGATCTTAGAGGGGTTCTTTAGTGCTTCAATGAAAGGAACAAATACTTCTTCATCTCCGGCATGGGCATGTGCAAGCATAGTAGCAATGGAGCCAAACTTTGTACCACCTAGGGTAACTGATTTCCCAAATGAGCAGATACCAAGTTTCTTGCACTCATACATGGCAGTAAGTCCACGATGAGCACCCTTCCCACCTAGCATTGCCACATAGAAGGTCTTGCCCTCTCGACCAAAGTTCAACTTCTCTACTTTACCTTCAAGGATATATGCCTGTTCTTCATACACTGTTTTCTTAGAATCCATAGCAAAAGCAGGTTCAGGCACACGTCTAATCCCAATACGCACCTTAGACACGTTCTTCTTCACTTCCCCACCAGTAGTTGGAGCACCTGTGTTTGTTGGAGTACCCCCACCCATAGGTGTAGTCTTATGACTGAGAGCAATAACACAGAAGGGTGAATCTAATTCACGCATTCTCATAGCTTGCATAACTGCCCTAGCCCATGCACTCACTACCCTTGCTCTGCCCATATTACGATCAGCTACAGAACTTTCAGCCTCAGCAATTGTTACAATAGTAGAGAGACTATCAATCACACCGACACAGTAATCTTCTCTGCGTACAGCTTCGATGAAACAATCAAGCATAATCTCATCAGTGACCTTATCTGCTTTCAGGGATGGGATGAGTTTCTTCACCATGTCCATACGCCCAAGCATGGTAACTTCCTGCTCACATTCCAAATTATCAAGAATGTTTCCCATCAGCACACGATCTACATGCTCAAATGGGGTGTACACAATTTTCTTCTCATACTTATTTGCAATAATAGCCATGAGAGAATTAGCCATTGTGGACTTGCCAATCCCTTGGAAGCCAAACAACTCAATGAAGGTCATGGGGATACCAAGATTACCATTTCCAGACAGGGCACGGTCAAGTGACCATAGACCTGTTTCTACCCGCTGAATATCTGCATACTCACCAACGATATTGGCACA
>Ga0105105_10000403_pt1 | contig 19800 bp, 17 predicted proteins | sample PPLLaktember2015_4_FD_79108 | JGI IMG/M metagenome (GOLD analysis project Ga0105105, IMG submission 79108) | Freshwater sediment microbial communities from Prairie Pothole Lake near Jamestown, North Dakota, USA - PPLs Lake P8 Core (1) Depth... | ecosystem: Environmental > Aquatic > Freshwater >...
CACCGAGAAGTAGACGGCCACCAGCACCACCGCCACCGGGGCGCCGTACGCGTAGCGCACCAGGCCCGCGCCGTTGACCGTGAGCTCGCCGCGCAGCCGGTGCTGCAGCGCGGTGCGCCAGGCCTGGAAGAGGCCGGCGAGGAGGGAGGCGGGGAGCCAGACGAGCATGGGACGGCGAGGGTGCCACGTTGCGGGCGGTCTGTCGCCGGGGCGCTTCGTTCCGCGCTTCGTTCCGCGCTTCGTTCCGCGCTTCGCCCGGGTCCGCGCGGTCCGTGCGCCGCCCCGGCCCGCGTCGTTCCGCGAGCCGCCCCCGCGGGCGCGGTGCGACGGCCGGCCTCGCGTAGCATCGGTCGCCCCCACCCGTCCGGACGCACCCGCCATGACCCCTGCCGCCGTCTCCGAAGCCGCCACCCTGCTGTGGAAGCACTGGTCCGCCGGCGGCCGCATCGAGGCGCTGCCGCCGTCGTGCCGCCCCGCGGACCGCACCGAGGGTTATGCGGTGCAGGCTGCGCTCGCGCTGCGTTCCGGCCAGCCGGTGGTCGGCTGGAAGATCGCCGCCACCAGCGTCGCCGGCCAGCGGCACATCAACGTCGACGGGCCGATCGCGGGCCGGATGCTGCGCGACCGCGTGCTCGGGCCCAGCGCGGTCGTGCCGCTCGCGGGCAACGCGATGCGCGTCGCCGAGGTGGAGTTCGCCTTCCGCATGGGACGCGCGCTGCCGATGCGCGACGCGCCCTACTCGGTCGAGGAGACGATGGACGCGGTCGCGTCGCTGCATCCCTCGGTCGAGGTGCCCGATTCGCGCTACGAGGACTTCGTGCGGGTGGGCGCCGCGCAGCTGATCGCCGACGACGCCTGCGCCTGCTGGCTGGTGGTCGGGCCGGCGACGACCGACGACTGGCGGGCGCGCGACCTCGCGCTGCATCCGGTGCGCGCCGCGATCGGCGGGCGCACGGTGGCCGAGGGCACCGGCGCGGCAGCGCTCGGCGACCCGCGCACCGCGCTCGCCTGGATCGCCAACGAGCTGCGGGTGCACGGCCCGGGGCTCGCCGCCGGCGACATCGTCACCACCGGCACCTGTGTCGTCCCGGTCGCGGTCGCGCCGGGCGACGCCTTCGTCGCGGACTACGGGCCGATCGGCTCGCTGGCGCTGTCGTTCTCCTGAGGCAGGGGGGGGGCGAGCCCGCCCGCCCGACTCCGGCGCGCTCATTTACAATACGCATGTAATGTCCAACGCCAAGTCCGCCGCGCCTGTCCTCGCGCCCCTGCCCGCAGCGTCCCGCGCGCGCGCCCCGCGCCGCTCGCATGCGGAGCGCAGCGCGGCCACCCGCGAGCACCTGCTCGCGGCGACGCTCGACGTGGTCCGCACGCGCACCGTCGCCGGTGCGTCGATGTTCGAGGTGGCCAAGGCGGCGGGGGTCACGCCCGGCGCGCTGCAGCACCACTTCGGCACGAAGGCGGAGCTGATGCTGCAGGTCGTCGAGCGCCTGCTCGTCGAGCAGGACGGCGCGGCGGTGCCCTGGCCGTCGGCCACGCTGCCGCTGTCCCGCCGGGCCCGGGCCTATGTCGATGCGCTGTGGTCGACGCTCTACGAGCCCGAGCGCTTCCTGGCTGCCTGGGCGCTCTATTTCGGCAGCGTCGACGACGACGCGGTGCGGGCGCGCATCGTCGCGCGCCGGCGCACGGTGTCGGCCACGATGCACCGGCGCTTTCGCGCGACCTTCCCCGAGGCGGGCGATGCACCGGGCGTCGACGCCTTCGTCGACCTGCTGCTGTCGGCGCTGCGCGGGCTGGGCGTCGTGCGCCTGTTCGGCCCGATCCCCCGCGACGTCGAGCGCCAGCTGGCCGCGCTCGCGGCGACGATCGAACTGCACTGCGCCGCTGCTCCGGCGCCGGTCCGGCCGCGCCGTCCGCGGTCCCCTTCGAGAGGCTCCCGATGACCGACCGCAACCGACCCTTCGACGGCTCGCGCCGCGCGCTGTGCGCCGCGCTCGCCGCCGCCCCCTTCGCGCCCGCGCGCGCCGCGCTCGGCGACAAGCCGATCGTCATCGTCGCGCCGTACCCGCCCGGCGGCGCCGCCGACACGCTGAGCCGCATCGTGGCGCGGCACCTCGCCACGCGGCTCGGGCGCCCGGTGATCGTGGAGAACAAGGCCGGCGCCGGCACGGCGATCGGCGCGGGTGCCGTCGCGCAGGCCGCCCCCGACGGCCACACGCTGCTGCTCAGCTCGAACACCACCTTCACGATGCTGCCCGCGCTGCGCCAGAAGCTGCCCTTCGACCCGGCGCGCAGCTTCGAGTCGATCGGCGGCATCGGCGCGATCCCGCTGGTGCTGATCGCGAATCCGTCGACGCCCGCGACCTCGGTGAAGGAGGTGATCGCGCTCGCGAAGGCCCGGCCCGGCGCGCTGTCGTACGCGTCCTTCGGCATCGGCACCTCGTCGCATTTCGCGGGCGAGGCGTTCAAGTCGGCGGCGGGCATCGACCTGCTGCACGTGCCGTACAAGGGCAGCGCGCCGGCGATGCAGGACCTGATCGGCGGCCAGGTGCCGCTCGCCTTCGACACCAACGTGCCGACCGTGCCGATGGTGAAGGCCGGCCGCGTGCGTGCGCTCGCGGTCACCACCGCGAAGCGGGTCGCCTCGCTGCCGGACGTGCCGACGCTCGCGGAGTCCGGCTTCCCGGGCTTCGACCTCTCCGCATGGATCGTGCTGGTGGCCCCGCGCGGGCTGCCGGAGCCGGTGCGCGCGACGCTGGTCAAGGGGCTCGCCGACGCGATGGCCACGCCGGCGATGCGCGACGAGCTGACGCGCGCCGGTCTGGAGGTCGCCCACGAGCCGCCCCCGGCCTACGACGCACGGGTCGCGCGCGAGCTGCCGCAGATGCGCGCGCTGGTCCACAAGGCCGGCATCTCGTCGGAATGAGCGTGCGCGACGACGGGCTGGTCGCGCTGGGCGCGGTGGCGCTGCGCGCGATGATCGGTCGGCGGCAGGTCTCGCCGCTCGAGCTGATGGACGCCTGCATCGCCCGCATCGAGGCACTGAACCCGGCGGTCAACGCGATCGCCGCGACCGACTTCGCGCGTGCCCGCGACGCGGCCCGCGCGGCCGAGGCGCAGGTCATGCGCGGCAATGCGCTCGGCCCGCTGCACGGCCTGCCGCTCGGCGTGAAGGACCTGCTCGACACCGAGGGCCTGCTGTCGACCAGCGGCAACGTCGGCCTGCGCGACCACGTGCCCGCGGCCGACAACAGCCTGGTGGCGCGCCTGCGCGCGGCGGGCGCGATCGTCACCGCCAAGACCAACGTGCCCGACATGGGCGCCGGCGCCAACACGCGCAACCCGGTCTGGGGCGCGACCGGCAATCCGTTCGATCCGCGCCTCAATGCCGGCGGCTCGTCGGGCGGCTCGGCCGCGGCACTGGCCACCGACATGCTGCCGCTGTGCACCGGCTCCGACACCGGCGGCTCGCTGCGGATCCCGGCGGCGCTGTGCGGCGTGGTCGGGCTGCGGCCCTCGCCCGGGCTCGTGGCCAACCGCAGCCGGCCGCTCGGCTGGTCGGCGATCTCGGTGCTCGGTCCGATGGGGCGCGACGTGTCGGACACCGCGCTGATGCTGTCGGCCTGCGCGGGCTTCGACGCGGGCGACGCGCTGTCGTACCCGAGCGAGCCGGGCGCCTTCTTCCCGCTCGTCGAGACCGATCTCGCGCGGCTGCGCGTCGGCTACACCGAGGACTTCGGCGGCACCTGCGCCGTGGATCCCGGGATCCGGCGGGCGTTCCGCGCGCGCGTCGAGGCGATCCGGCCGTGGGTGGCGTCCTGCGAACCGCTCGCGATCGACGCGTCGCAGGCGCACTTCGCGTTCGACACGATCCGCGCCGAGAGCTTCGTCGCGGCCTTCGCCGACGCGTACGCGAGCGCGCCCGAGACGCTCGGGCCGAACGTGCGCGCGAACGTCGCGATGGCGGCCTCGATCACGCTCGCCGACCGGGCCCGCGCGCATCTCGCGCAGACCCGCATCCATGCGGCGTTCGCGCAGGCCTTCGAGCGCTTCGACCTGCTGCTCGCGCCGGTCACGCCGGTCTCGCCGTTCCCGTGGACCGAGCTCTACGCGACGACGGTCGAGGGCCGCGCGATGCGGACCTACTACGAGTGGCTGGGCCTGTGCTACGTGGTGACGCTGGGCACGCAGCCGGCGCTGGCGCTGCCGGCGGGGACCGACGAACACGGCATGCCCTTCGGGCTGCAGCTGGTGGGGCCGCTGCGCGGCGAGGCGGGGCTGCTGCGCGCGGCGCTCGCGCTCGAGCGTGCGTTCGCGGCGGACCCGGCGCTCGCGAGACCGCGCCCGGACCTCGCCCGGCTGCGGGTGCCGCGACCGGAGCTGAAGTCGATCGTCACCCACCCGCCGGGCGGCGGCGGGCCTGCGGACGCCGCGACCGTCACCGCGGTCTGAGCGCCTCCCTGGCCGCGGCCGGCAGGTCCGCGTCCACCCGCGCGCGCGCCGCCGCGGGCAGCGAGCGGTAGGCGTCGCGCAGTTCGGCCAGGCAGCGCACCTGATACTTGAACGTGCCCTGCTCGTAGCGCAGGCCCCAGGCCTCGAACGCGAAGGTCTCCTGTCCGGCCGCGATCGCCGCGGCGTTCGCCTCGAGGAACGGGAAATAGACCTCCGCGGCGAGCGCGAGCAGGCCGGCGATCGCGGGCGAGGTCGGCGCGGCGGCCGGGCGCCAGTCGCCCTCGACGCCCGAGGCGTCGTCCAGGTGCATCAGCCAGCGGAGCACGAACGGGAATCGCGCGCGCAGGTGCTCGCACGCGGTCGGGTCGTTGGCGAGCTGGGAGAGCTGCCCCATCCACGCGAAGTCGGCGATGGAGGGGCGGCCGCCGAACAGGAAGCGCTCGTCCATCACGTGCGCCTCGAGCAGCGCCATCACCCGGTCGGCGCTCGCCTCGACCAGCGGGGCGTTCGCCGGCGTGCAGCCGACGAGCGCCATGCGACCGACCTGCCGATCCCTGAACCGCGACGCATGGCCGAGGATCGCCTCGCGCCCCTCGCCCGCGAGGCGGTCGAACGCGAGCCATTCGCTGGTCTGCGCCTGGTCGCGCTCGCGCAGCCATCGGTACAGGAACATCGCCTTGGTGCCCCACTCGTCGGCCATGTCCTCGAGCAGCGCGGCGAGAAAGGCCTGCGCCGGGTCGTCGGGCACGACCGAGCGCGCACCCGGGTGCAGCCGCTCGAGCTCGCGGATCAGCGGCGTGGAGTCGTTGGCGTGGCGGCCGTCGGGGAAGCGCAGCACCGGGATCACCGGCACCTTCACCCGGGTCAGCACGTCGGGCGTATCGGGCGTGCCGAGCTGGACCCAGTCGTGCGGCAGGCGCCGGTAGCGCAGCACCGCACGCATCTTCATCGAATACGGCGAGCCGAGGCCGCCGTAGAGCACGTAGCGGGCGGGCGGGGTCGTGTCGTCCAAGGCGGTCTCCTGCGGGCATCGGTGGGCGCGCCCGGCCGATCATAGTCGTGCGGCGCGTCCGCCGGCTTGACGAGGGGGCGGTGCGCCCCCATCTTGAAACGCAGGCCGCGCCGCGGCCGAACGAAAGAAGGGGCCCTGATGGACACGCTGCTGTGGGTCGTCGCCGTCGTGCTGATCGTCGCGGGCGTCGCGGGCACCATCCTGCCGGCGCTGCCGGGCACCGCGCTGGCCTTCGCCGGCATCCTGCTGGCCGCCTGGATCGACGACTTCGCGCGCGTCACCGGCTGGACGGTGATGATCTGCGGCCTGCTGATGCTGCTGGCCTGGGGGGCCGACTACGCGTCGGCGATGGTCGGCGCGAAGAAGGCCGGGGCGAGCAAGCTGGCGGTCGCGGGTGCGGCGATCGGCACGGTGGCGGGCATCTTCACCGGCTTCATCGGCCTGCTCTTCATGCCGCTGGTGGGCGCCGCGGTCGGCGAATACCTGTCCGACCGCGACGCGGCACGGGCCGCCCACGTCGGGGTCGCCACCTGGATCGGACTGCTGATCGGGACGATCGTGAAGGTGGTCATCACCTTCGTGATGATCGGTCTGTTCGTCGCGGCGCTGCTGATCGCCTGATCCGGCGTCGGCCCGGGCGGAACCACCGCCGGCGCCGGCGGTGCCCCGGGGCCGCCGGCCGGCGGGCGAGCGTCGGCACCGGACCTCGCAGAGGTCGCCGCGCATCGACGCGCAAGGACCGTCCGTGCCGTGCCGCTCGACCGCGCACCGTCCGAACGGGAATGCTGCCGGGATGAGCGCCGTCCTGCCCGCCTCCGTCGCGCCACGCCCCCACGACCGTTCGGCCGTGCGGGCGCTGATCGTCGACGAGAATGCGGCGACCCGCGTGGCGGTCCGCGGCCTGCTGCAGGGGCTCGGGATCGAGCAGATCCAGCAGGCCGGCGACCCGGTCCGGGCGATCCGGATGATGGAGTTCGAGGCCTTCGACCTCGTGCTGTGCGAGGCGAGCTTCCGCTCGCAGATGGACGGCAGCCAGGTGCTCGAGTACGTGCGCACCCGGCGCCTGCTCGCGCCCGCGGCGGCCTTCCTGCTGATGAGCGCCGAGGCGATGCGCTCGCTGGTCGCCTCGGCCCGCGACTGGCAGCCCGACGGCTTCGTGCTCAAGCCGCTCACCGCGGCCGCCCTGGGGCCGCGCATCGAACATGCGCTGCGCCGCCGCGCGATCCACGCGCCGCTGTTCGAGGCGGCCGATGCGGGCGACCCCGAGGCGACCCTCGCGCACGCGCGCCGGCTCGCGGCCGAGACGGGCGGCAGCTCGCTCGAGCTGCTGCGCTGGCAGGCGAAGGCGCTGATCGAGCTCGGTCGCTTCCGGGAGGTCCGCGAGGTCTGCGACCGGGCGCTGGAACTGCGTGTCGACCTGTCGTGGGCCGCGGTCGCGCTCGCGCACTGCGAACGCGCCGAGGGCCGGATCGACGAGGCGATCCTGAGGCTGCGCGCCACCGTCCGCCTCCATCCGGCCGCGGGCGAGGCCTACGACCTGCTGATCGACCTGCTCCAGGAGCAGGGGCAGCTGGCGCGGGCGCTGGCGGTCGCGCGCCAGGCGCTCGAGCAGCTCTCGACCACGCAGCGCCTGCGCTCGCTCGGCGAGATCGCGCTGGCGCAGGGCGAGCTCGAGCAGGCCGAGTCCTGCTACACCGAGCTGATCCGGCGCACGTCGAGCTCGCTCACCCGCAGCCCGCTCGACACCTGCATGCTCGGGCAGGTCTTCGTCGACCGCGGCGCGGCCGACAAGGCGCTGCGCGTCGTGTCCACCGTCGAGGGCGAGGTCGACCTGCCGTCGCGTGCGCTCGCCGCCGCGGTGCAGGCGCAGGCGCACGTCGTCCAGGGCGACCCGGTCGCCTCGGAGGCCGCCGCGCGTCGCGCCATCGGCCTGGCGAGCGGATCCGAGCCGTCGGAGACGGTGCTGCTGCTGGTCGCGCACGGCGCGTTCGCCGCCGGCCTGCACGACGAGGGCCGGCGCACCGCCGAACGCGCGGTCGCGCTGCGCCGGCGGGCCCGCGGACCGGGCGCGCTCGCCCGCCGGGTGCTGACCGAGGCCGGCATCGAGCCGGAGGCGTTCGCGCGCGACGCGAGTCCGCTGCCCGAGCCGCTGCAGGCCGCGGTCGGCGGCGGCGCCGCGCCGGTCCCGGGCGCCGCCCATGCACCGCCGGTCGCGGCGCCGCCCGCGGTCGGCACCGCGGCCGACGACGTCGCGCAGGCGATGGCCTCGCTGCACCGCGCACGCTTCGACGATGCGATGTGGCACATCGCCAGCGCCCGCGAGAAGCTGCCCTCGAATCCGATGGTGCTGATGGCCGCGGTGCAGGTCCACATGCTGCGCATGCGGGCCAAGGGGTTCGACGACGCGTCCGCGGAGGACGTGCGCGCCTGCCTCGCCGAGCTCGACCGGCAGATACCGGGCGAGCGGCGGGTGTTCCCGTCGGTCCAGCCGCCCGGCTGAGGCCGACCCTCGGCCCCCAGCCTCGGCCCCCAGCCTCGGCCCCCAGCCCCGACCTCGGCCCGACCTCGGCCCGACCTCAGCCCTGCGCGACCGCCTCGGCGTAGAGCGCGGCGTAGCGGGCGGCCGGCACGCGCCACGAGGTGTCCTGCGCCATCGCGCGTCGCACCACCTGCTGCCAGGCGGCCGGATGGTGCCAGCCGTCGAGCGCGTGCCGCAGCGCGCGCGCGAGCGCATCGGGCGTCGCCGCGCCGAACACGAAGCCGGTGGCGCGGTCTTCCCGAAGCGCCGCCTCGTCGGCGTCGACGACGGTGTCGGCCAGCCCGCCCACGCGGTGCACGACCGGCAGCGTGCCGTAGCGCAGGCCGTACATCTGCGTGAGCCCGCAGGGCTCGAAGCGCGAGGGCACGCCGATCAGGTCGCAGCCCGCGACCATCCGGTGCGCGAGGCCCTCGTCGTAGCCGATGTGCACGCCGACCGCATCGGGCGCGGCCTGCGCGGCGGCCCGCCAGGCGTGCTCGAGCGCCGGGTCGCCCGAGCCGAGCACCGCGACCTGCCCGCCGGCGCCCAGCCACTGCGGCAGCACGGACAGCAGCAGGTCCAGGCCCTTCTGCGGCGTGAGCCGGCTGACCACGCCGAGCAGGGGCGCGCCCGACTGGCTCGCCAGGCCGAGCTCGCGCTGCAGCGCGAGCTTGCACGCGGCCTTGCCCGCGAGGTCGCTGGCGTCGAAGGTCGCGGCGATCGCCGGATCGGTCGCAGGGTTCCACACCGCATCGTCGATGCCGTTGGTGATCCCGGACAGGCGATCCGCGCGGTGGCGCAGCACGTCGTCGAGCTCGTGACCCTCGGCGGGCGCGAGGATCTCGCGGGAATAGGTCGGGCTCACGGTGGTGATCCGGTCGGCGAACATCAGTCCGCCCTTGAGCAGCCGCAGGTCGCCGTGGAACTCCACGCCCGCGGGGCCCGCCATCCAGGCCGGCAGCCCGAGCTCGCCGAAGCGCTCGAGCGGGAAGCGCCCCTGGTAGGCGAGGTTGTGCACCGTCAGCACGGTCCGGGCGTGCGCGCCCTGCGCGCCGGCGGTGCCCCGTGCGGCGAGATAGACCGGGACGAGGGCGGCGTGCCAGTCGTGCGCGTGCACGACGGCCGGTGTCCACTCGGGGTCGAGGCCGCCGGCGGCGATCTGGGCGGCGGTCCAGCCGAGGAGCCCGAAGCGCTGGAGGTTGTCGGCCCATTCGTGGCCGTCGGGGCCGAGGTACGGGTTGCCCGGCCGGTCGTAGAGCCAGGGCGCGTCGATCAGGTAGGTGGGCACGTCGGAGCCGGGCAGCGTGCCGCGCAGCAGCGCCACGCGCGCCGCGCCGAACGCCGCACCGATGGGGGCGACCTCGACCGTGCCGGCGAGCGCCTGGCGCAGCGCCGGGTAGGCGGGCAGCAGCAGCCGCACGTCGAGCCCGGCGGCACGCTGCGCCGCCGGCAGCGCGGCGACCACGTCCGCGAGCCCGCCGGTCTTCACCAGCGGGAAGCACTCCGCGGCCACGTGCAGCACGCGCAGCGGCGCGGGTCGGCCCGCGCCCTTCCGGACCCGAGCCATCACGCGAGGCGGGCGAGCATGTCCCGAGTGATCAGCGTGACGCCGCGCTCGGTTCGGTTGAAGCGGGCCGCGTCGGCCACCGGGTCCTCGCCGACCACCAGCCCGTCGGGAATCTCGCAGCCGCGATCGACGATGCACTTGGTCAGGCGCGCGCCGCGCCCGACCTGGACCTCGGGCAGCAGCACCGACCACTCGACCTTCGAGAACGAGTGCACGCGGCAGCTCGAGAACAGCAGCGAGCGGTTGAGCGAGCCCGAGATGATGCAGCCGCCCGAGACCATCGACTCGGTCGCCATGCCGCGACGGTCGCCCATGTTGTGCACGAACTTCGCCGGCGGCAGCTGCTCCTGGTAGGTCCAGATCGGCCAGTCGCGGTCGTAGAGGTTGAGCTGCGGGTCGGTCGCGGTGAGGTCGATGTTCGCCTCCCAGTACGCGTCGAGCGTGCCGACGTCGCGCCAGTACGCGCCCTTGCCGGGCTCGCCGACGCAGCTGCGCGAGAACGGGTGCGCGATCGCCCGGCCGCCCGCCACCATCGCCGGGATCACGTCGCGGCCGAAGTCGTGGTGCGTCAGGTCGCCGCTCATGAACTTGGGCAGCTCGTCGTAGAGGAACTCCGCGTCGAACAGGTAGATGCCCATGCTCGCGAGCGCGGTGTCCGGACGGCCCGGCATCGGCTCGGGGTTCGCCGGCTTCTCGGCGAACTCGAGGATGCGGTCGTTCTCGTCGACCTTCATCACGCCGAAGGCGCTCGCGTCGGCGAGCGGCACCTCGAAGCAGCCCACGGTGCAGGGCACGCCGCGCTCGACGTGCTCGGCGAGCATCATCGAGTAGTCCATCTTGTAGATGTGGTCGGCCGCGAGGATCAGCAGGTACTCGGGCCGGTGGTGCCGGATGATGTCGAGGTTCTGGAACACCGCGTCGGCGGTGCCGCGGTACCAGGACACGTCGTCGAGGCGCTGCTGCGCCGGCAGCAGGTCGACGAACTCGTTGAGCTCGCCCCGCATGAAGCCCCAGCCGCGCTGGATGTGGCGCAGCAGGCTGTGCGACTTGTACTGCGTCATCACCGCCATCCGCCGGATGCCGGAGTTCAGGCAGTTCGACATCGCGAAGTCGACGATCCTGAACTTCCCGCCGAAATAGACCGCGGGCTTGGAGCGGATGTCGGTGAGCTGCTGCAGGCGGCTGCCTCGGCCGCCGGCCAGCACCAGCGCCATCGCCCGCCGGGGCAGCTGCAGGCGCGCGAGCGCGTTCTCGGTCATCGGGGAGGCTCCCGGAGGGAAGTCGCGTTGGGATGGGACGAGTGTACGGAAAAGCCCGTCGCGGCGCGCGTCCCGATCGTGCCTCGATCGTGCCGGCGGCAAGCGGTCGCCCGGCAGCCCGCGGATCGCGCCGCCGTGCACGGGCACGGGCACGGGGCTTGCCCATGCGGCCGGGTCGCCACGGAGTCCCCATGACCCCATCGCAGCAGGCGTTCACGGAGCAGCCGACCTTCTCGCGCGCGGACCGCCGCATCGCGCAGCGCGTCGCGCGTCGGCTCAGCTACTACGCGATGCGGCCCACCGAGATCGGGCCGCGGCTCGCCGAGCTCGACCGGGAGTGGCCGGTCGACCGGATGCTGATGGCCAACGCGGCGACGCTATCGATCGCGGGGCTGCTGGCGGGCGTGCTGGGCGATCGGCGTCTGCTGCTGCTGCCGGCGGCCGTCGCGGGGTTCCTGCTTCAGCACGCGCTGCGCGGCTGGTGCCCGCCGCTGCCGCTGCTGCGCGGGATGGGCGCGCGCACGGCCGAGGAGATCGCGCTCGAGCGCTATGCGCTCAAGGCATTGCGCGGCGATTTCCGCGAGGTGCCGCGGGCCGGCGCCTGGCTGCCGGCGCTGGAGCTGGGCGCGGTCGAGCCGGGCACGCCGGCCGCGGTGCAGCTGCACGACCGCGCGGCCGCCGCGCTCGAGGCCGCCCGGCGCTGAGGGGCGGCGAGGGGCGCGCTCAGCCCGGCAGCACCACCTCGAACGCCGCCTGCCATCCCCCGTCGGCGACGCGCACGAAGTCGGCCATCAGCCGCTCGCGTGCGTCGGGCGCGAGCCGCGACAGCAGGCCGTCGCGGGCATTGCCCGGCTCGCCGCGCACGTAGAGCTGCGTGGTGAGCGAGCGGCCGTCGGGCGCGGTCAGCAGCAGGTGCAGGTGGGGCGTGCGCCCCGGGTAGGGCACCGGCCGGACGGTCCGGAACCGCCAGCCGCCATCGGCGCCGGACGTGCTGCGGCCGTAGGCCAGGAACAGCGGGTCGATCGGTGCCGGGTTGTCGTCGCGCGGGTGGTGGTAGCGGCCGTCGGCGTTGCACTGCCACAGTTCGACGCGCGTGCCCGGCAGCGGGCGCCCGCTCGTGTCCACGACCCGGCCGGCGAGCCGCAGCAGCTCGCCGCGGGCCCGCTTGCCGTCGCGCTCGAGGACCAGGTCCTCGCCGGCGTCGCGCGGCGGATCGGGCGGATAGAACGGGCCGCGCGTCTGCGAGGGCGTCGGCGTCCGCGGGCCCGACTGCGCGGCGACCGGCGGGACGGCGAACCCGAGCGGCACGAGGCCCGCACCGAGCAGGCGCCGGCGCGCCACGAGCCGCGGATCGCGCGGGCCGCTCATCGCGGCCCCCCGGCGGGGTTCCGGCCGAAGGGGTTCCGGCGGGCGGGGCCCCCGCCGGAGGAACGCCGGACGACGGCCTCAGCCGGCATCGCGCGCATCCTCGCCCGCCTCGTGCGGACGGGCGCCGCGCCGCACCTCGTCCATGTCGAGCGCGCGCACCTGCCGCAGCACGTCCTCGACCGCGCCCTTGGGCAGCGCGCCGGGCTGCTGGAACACGATCACCTGGTCGCGGAAGATCATCAGCGTCGGGATCGAGCGGATGCCGAAGTGGCCGGCGAGCGCGCCTTCCTCGTCGGTGTTGACCTTCACGAACGCCACATCGGGGTTGTCGGCCGCGACCGCCTCGAAGGTCGGCGCGAAGGCCTTGCACGGCCCGCACCAGGGGGCCCAGAAATCGACGACGACGATGTCGTGGCCCCCGACGGTCTGATCGAACCGGTCGGTCGTGAGTGACTCGACGGACATACGCATCTCTCCGAGGAAGTTGTGCACTGGGAGCGGGAAGCGTACCCGGCTTCCGCGCCGACCGACTCCGCGCGCGGCGCCGTGGCAGAATTATCCATGTAACCGGGATCAGAGCCGTGTCGATCGAGGTGCCAGCAGGGGAAGACGCGGCCGAGCCGCCGCACCGCGCCTCGCGCCTCGGCACGCATGCGGCGCGGGGCCTGCTCGTCGGCGCGCTGTACTTCGTGGCGGCGGCATTCGGCCTGCAGCTCGCCTTCGCCGATTCCAACGTCAGCCTCTTCTGGCTGCCCACCGGCGTCGCGGTCGCCGGACTGATGCTGTGGGGCGCGCCGGTCCTCGCGGTGCTGGTGCCGACGGTGCTGGCCCTGCACATCGGGCTCGGTGCGCCGGCCTGGGCCGCCGCGGCGATCGCGCTCGGCGTCTGCAGCGGGTACTGGCTGGCGAGCCGGATCCTGATCCGCCTGGGACTCGCGCCCGACTTCCGCAGCACCGACGATTTCCGAACGCTCGGGCTCGCCGCGGTCATCGGCATGCTGGTCCCTCCGAGCGCCGGCATCGGGATGCTGGCGCTGGCCGGCAAGGTTCCCGCGGACCGCATGCTCGAAGGCTGGCTCGGCTGGTATGCCGGCGACGTGCTCGGCGTGCTGCTGGCCGCGCCGCTGCTGCTGGCGCTGCACGAGCGCTGGCGCACCGGCACGCTGCCCTGGCAGCCCGCGGGCCGCGCGGCCGCGAGCTCGCACGACATGCGGCGCGACGGATACGCCGCCACGGCCGTCGCGGCGCTCCTCGCGCTGGGGGTCGCGCTGACCCTCTCGACGGCCAGCGCCTACGCGACCCTGGGCATCGTGGCGATGCTGGTCCTGCAGCTCGCGACGACCGCGGCCTCGGCGTGGCTCGGCATGCTCGGCGCCTGGACGGCGCTGGTCGCGGTGGCGCTCGCGGTCGCGGTGCCGGCCGCGCTCGGTGTCGGCCCCTTCGTGCGCGCGCAACCCGAGGAGGGCGAGTGGGTCGCGTGGCTGTTCCTGCTGATCGCGACGCTGTTCGCGGTGCTGACCCTGGGCGCGCGCCGGCGGCTGGAGGCGGTGCAGGACACGCTCGGGCTGCGCGAGCGCCAGCTCCGGGCGATGTTCGAGCAGTCGAACGCCGCGCTCTCGGTCACCGAGCGGGGTCGCTACGTCGTCGTCAACGACGCGTTCTGCGAGATGGTCGGCTATCCGCGCGAGGCGCTGCTGGGCCTGGAGGGCGCGCAGATCACCCATCCCGAGGACCGTCACCTGCACGCCGCGGCGCTGCGGCGCTGGGCGGCCGGCGGCGGCACCAGCGGCGTGCTGTTCGAGAAGCGCTATCTGCATCGCGACGGGCGCGTCGTCTGGAGCCGGATCGCGATCAGCGTGATCACGCCCACGCCCGGCGCGCCGCCGCAGGTGGTCGCGGTGAAGCTCGACATCACCGGCCACAAGCGCGTGGAGGCGTCGCTGCGCCGTCAGCGCGAGCAGCTCGCGCTGGTGTTCGCCGCCACCGGCTCGGGCATCTGGGACCACGATCTGGTGGGCGGGCGGCCGTTCTATTCCGACTCGTACCTGCAGATGCTCGGCCACGCGCCCGGGACGCAGCTCTCGCGACTGTCGGCGGACGCCGAGCGCCTGCACCCGGACGACCGCGCCCGGTTCACCGCCGACCAGATCGCACTGCTCGAGCGGCGCGTGCCGCTCGACGCCGAATACCGGCTGCGCCGGGCCGACGGCGGCTACCTGTGGGTGAGCGCGCGGGGCTTCGCCGCCTGGGACGACGCCGGCCGCGCGATCCGCAGCTACGGCGCGATCGCCGACATCTCGGCGCGCAAGGCGGCCGAGGCGGCGCTGGTCGACAGCCGCGCCCGGCTGTCGGCGGTCATCGACTCGGCGATCGACGCCATCGTCGCGATGGACGCGCGCGGGCGCATCGTGCTGTTCAACCCCGCCGCCGAGTCCCTGTTCGGTCACCGCGCGTCCGACGTGCTCGGGCGCAGCCTGCTGTCGATGGTCCCGCCCCGTCTGCGTGCCGGTGCCGTCGACTACCTGGTCGGGCTGGCGAGCGGAACGGCGACGGCCGGCGCCGTGTCCGGCAGCGGCCGCACGACGCTCCTCGCGCTGCACGCCGACGGCATCGAGTTCCCCGTCGACGCATCGGTGGCGCTCGTGAGCGTCGACGCCGGGCAGCTGGTCACGCTGGTGATGCGCGACGCCCGCCAGCGGCGCCGCATCGAGGCGGCCGAGCGCGCACGCGCCGAAGCCGAGGCCGCGAGCCGCGCGAAGTCCGACTTCCTGTCGAAGATGAGCCACGAGCTGCGCACGCCGCTCAATGCGGTGCTCGGCTTCGCGCAGCTCATGGAGATCGACGCCGACGAGCCGCTGGGCGCCGTGCAGCGCGAGCGCGCCCACGCCATCCGCGAGGCCGGCGGCCATCTCGGCGCGCTGATCGACGAGCTGCTGGACCTGACCCGCATCGAGGGTGACCGCATGCGGCTCGCCAGCGAGGCGATCGACGTGCTGGCGGTCTGCCGTCAGTGCCTGAGGCTGCTGTCGCTGGCGGCCGCCGATGCGGGCGTCACGCTCGTGCCGCCCGCGGGCGACGACGCGCGCCTGGGCATGCTCGGCGACCCGACGCGCCTGCGCCAGGTGCTGGTGAACCTGCTGTCGAACGCGATCAAGTACAACCGTCGCGGCGGGACCGTCTGGCTGCGCGCCGGCGATTCGGACGACGGCACCACCTGGATCGCGGTGCAGGACGACGGGCCGGGCATCCCGCTGGCCCAGCAGTCGCGGCTGTTCGAGCCGTTCGAGCGCCTCGGTCGCGAACACGGTGCCGTCGAGGGCTCGGGCATCGGGCTGGCGCTGTCGCGCCGCCTCGTCGAGCTCATGGACGGCAGCATCGAGGTCGACAGCGAGCCCGGTCGGGGCTCGGTGTTCCGGGTCAGGCTTCCGAGCGCTCCGCCGCCTTCGACGCCCACGGCGCATGCAGCGCCAGGTCGACCAGCGTCAGCTGACGCGCGACGAGTTCCTGGCCCAGCGTGAACGGGGTCGCCGGCGGCAGCTCGATCCAAGCGTCCGTGTCCACGCCTTCGACGAGCACGCGCATGTCGGCCTTGCGGGCGATCCGGCGCATCGCCTGGTTCTCCGACAGGCAGTGGATGAAGAGCTCGACGATGCCGCGGTTGCGGGCGTGCAGCACGCCGCGGTCGAAGAGTGCCGAGGCGACCCCCCGCTTGCGCCGCGACGGCACCACCGACAGGCCGAGTTCGGCGGCGCCGTCGAACAGCGCGACGTGCGCCGCCCCGATGATCGTCGCGCCCTCGCGCACGCCCAGCACCGCGTCGCGGGCGAAGTCGATGCCCTCGACGTAGAGCCTGAGCCAGGCCGCGTCGGGCAGTCGTCCGAATCGCATCCGCAGGTCCTGGGGGTCCAGGGCCGCGAAGTGCTGGTGCAGTGCGTCACGATCGGCGACGCCCAGCACATGGACCAGATGAGGCATGGATGCTCCTTCTCCGGCTTGCCGGTCGACACAGCCTACCACCGGGGTGCTGCGCTGCAATATGAACTTGCACCTGTTGACACCCTCGGGTGCCACGGCCGGAGGGAGCAACCGGCGTGCCCGGCCCGCAGATGCACCGGACGGCCCCGCACGGATCGCCGGTCTGCCGGCGGCGACGGGTGGCGGCCGGGCCGTGTCAAGCGGGCCGGCGCCCGGCCGATAACCCGGGGAGATGGCGGCGACCGAAGGCAGAACGCCCACGGGCCGCACCGGAGACAAGGCGATGTCCGCCAGACACCAGACGATTCCAGCCCCCGCCACGACCCCCCCGCCGCATCGGGCACCGAGCCTGCCGACCTCGGCGCTGGTGACCCGCCTGATCCGGCCCGGCATCGACTCGGCCAAGCGTCGCATCCGTGCCCGGCTCCTGCTCCTGTCCGACGCGCATCTGCAGTCGGGGCTGGGCCTGTCGAAGGCCGACATCGGTGCGCTGAGGGGGGCCGGTCTCGCGGACAGCCTGCTCGCCGGCGCGCAGCACGAGCCGGTACGACTGTCCAAGCGCGCCCTGCGGCCCAAGGGATTCAAGGTGCCGCAGCGTGCGTCGATGCCCAAGCCGGCCCCTCTGAACGCGCGGCTTCCCGCCGCGCCCGTCGCGCTGATCCGGGCCTGAGCGCCGCCGCGGCGATCGGCCTGCGCGGCATCGCGCCACGCATCGAACGACTCGCTCGGGATCCTCCCCTCCGGGGCCCCTTCGGCCGTCCCCTCCGGCTGCCCCCTAGAATGGCGGTCGCACGGGCCCGCCTGCGGCCCTCGATCGGGGATCCCGAACCATGCCGACGCATCCGAACCCCTACCGCCAGGGACTCGACCGCACCCCCGCGAACCACGTTCCGCTGACGCCGCTGTCGCTGCTCGACTGGGTGGCCGACGTCTATCCGGAGCGCTGCGCGGTGATCCACGGGCCCCTGCGCCGCACCTGGGCCGAGGTGCGCGAGCGCTCCCGCCGGCTCGCGTCCCGGCTGGCCGCGATGGACCTCGGCGACGGCGACACGGTCGCGGTCATGCTGCCGAACACGCCGCCGATGGTCGAGGCGCACTTCGGCGTGCCGATGACCGGCGCGGTGCTCCACTGCATCAACACCCGCCTGGACGCCGCCACGGTCGCGTTCGTGCTCGAGCATTCCGACAGCCGCGTGCTGATCGTCGACCGCGAGTTCGCGCCCGCCGCGAGCGCCGCGCTGGGCCTGCTGCGCGATGCCGGCAAGCGCGTGCCCTACGTCGTCGACGTCGACGATCCGGAACACGGCGGCGGCGGCGAGTGCTTCGGCGAGATCGAGTACGAGGCCTTCGTCGCCGGCGGCGACCCCTCGTTCGCGCCGCGGATGCCCGCCGACGAATGGGACGCGATCGGGCTGAACTACACGTCCGGCACCACCGGCAATCCGAAGGGCGTGGTGGTGCACCACCGCGGCGCCTACCTCAACGCGGTCGGCAACGTCCTCGCCTGGAACCTGCCCCGGCATCCGGTCTACCTGTGGACGCTGCCGATGTTCCACTGCAACGGCTGGTGCTTCCCGTGGACGCTCGCCGCGGTCGCGGGCACCAACGTGTGCCTGCGGCGCGTCGACGCGGCGCTGATCTTCGGGCTGATGCGCGAGCATCGCGTGACCCACTACTGCGGTGCGCCGATCGTGCATGCCACGCTGATCTCCGCGCCCGAGTCGCTGCGCGAGGGCATCGACTGGACGGTCAGGGCGATGGTCGCCGGTGCCGCGCCGCCGGCCTCGATGATCGAGGGCATGGCGCGGATGGGCTTCGACGTCACCCACGTCTACGGCCTGACCGAGGTCTACGGACCGGCCGCCGCCTGCGCCAAGCACGAGGACTGGACCGCGCGGCCGCTGGCCGAGCAGGTCGACCTCAACGGCCGCCAGGGCATGCGCTACCAGGTGCAGGAGGGCTGCACGGTGGTCGACCCGCAGACCATGCAGGAGGTCCCGCGCGACGGCACGACGATGGGCGAGGTGGTCTTCCGCGGCAACGTCGTGATGAAGGGCTACCTGAAGAACGAGACCGCCACGCGCGAGGCCTTCCAGGGCGGCTGGTTCCACACCGGCGACCTCGGCGTGCTGTACCCCGACGGCTACGTGAAGCTCAAGGACCGCGCCAAGGACATCATCATCTCCGGCGGCGAGAACATCTCGTCCATCGAGGTCGAGGACGCGCTCTACAAGCATCCGGCGGTGATGGCCGTCGGCGTCGTGGCCAAGCCGGACCCGCGCTGGGGCGAGACCCCGCTCGCCTTCGTGGAGCTGCGCGCGTCGCAGCGGCCGGCCGATGCGGCCGCGGAGCAGGCGCTCGCGGCCGAACTGGTCGCGCACTGCCGGCAGCACCTGGCGCACTTCAAGTGCCCGCGCGAGATCCGCTTCGTCGAGCTGCCCAAGACCTCGACCGGCAAGATCCAGAAGCACCTGCTGCGCGCGCTCGCGAAGTCGGCTGCGGCGATCGGCTGAGCGGCGCGCCGCGGCGCGGCCGACGCCGCGATCGCGGCCGTCGCCCCTCGGCGCCGCATCGCGGTTGACCCAGGTCAAGCGCCATGGGCTCGGGCGCCGCGTCGCTTGACCTCGGTCAGGTTCGGGCAGGGCGGCCGGGTGAACACTGGTCCGAGACGTCGCCGATCCATCCTGGCATCGGCGCCGCACCGGAGACGCCCATGAACGCCCGTACCCTGCCCGGCCCGACCGCGGCCGCCGCGTCTGCCTCGCTGTCCGCCTCGCCGTCCGATGCGCTCGCCGACGAGGCGATCGGCTCCTTCTCGCGTTCGCACGTCCACATCGTCGAGGCGATGAACCGCCTGCGGGTGCTGCCGATGCAGCTCGCCCAGCGCGGCCTCGACGACGGCGTGCGCGCCAGCGCGGTGTCGATCCACCGCTTCTTCAACGACGCCGTGCTGGAGCATCACGACGAGGAGGAGCGCGAGCTGTTCCCCTCGCTCGCGCACAGCGCCGGGACCGGCGACGACGCGGCCCACGTCGGCTCGCTGATCGCGCGGCTCGAGCGCGAGCACCGCGAGCTCGAGGCGCTGTGGGACCGGATCGAGCCGGGGCTGCGGCGGATCGGTCGCGGCAAGGCCGCGGCGCTCGACGAGCATGCGGTCGAGCAGCTCGTCGCGACCTACATCGCCCACGCGCGCTTCGAGGAGAGCGCCGTGCTGCCGCTGGCGGCGCGCATCCTCAAGAGCGGCGACCGCGCCGCGCTCGCGCTCTCGCTCGCGATGCGGCGCACGCCGTACAAGGCGCTCGGCTACATCTGATCGGTCGCGTCCGGGACCGCAGCGGCGGGCCGGGCCCGGGTGCTCGCCGTCCGCGGTACGTGGCGTGTCCGTTCGTCCGCGACGGGCTGCGGCGCCCCGGTGATGCTCCTACGCTCGATCCATCGTTCGAATACACCGCTGCCGCATCGTCTGTTCGGGAGATCACCGCATGAAGAAGCCTCTCATCGTCGCGGCCACGGCCGCGCTGGTCACCGCGAGCGCGATCGCGAGCACGCTGCCGCCGGGGTTCGACGACAACCCCTCGGTGGTCGACGCGGTCGCCAAGGCCCGCAGCACCGGCAAGCCGGTGATCCTGTACTTCACCGACCACAACTGCCA
>Ga0105105_10000404_pt1 | contig 19778 bp, 12 predicted proteins | sample PPLLaktember2015_4_FD_79108 | JGI IMG/M metagenome (GOLD analysis project Ga0105105, IMG submission 79108) | Freshwater sediment microbial communities from Prairie Pothole Lake near Jamestown, North Dakota, USA - PPLs Lake P8 Core (1) Depth... | ecosystem: Environmental > Aquatic > Freshwater >...
ATCTTCCACAGCCGCGACCGGCTGCCGTTGCTGCCTCCGGCATCGGCCAGGATCAACAGCTCTTCGGCTTGCGGATAGCTTTTGCATCCCATATGTTTCCACCAGGACAAAATACTATCGGTAACCTACCCGCGGATATCAACATGATCATCCGTCGCGGCTGTTGACAGAGAGGACTCAGTCATGCTTCGCTTCTTTAAAACCACCGCTCTAATAGTGAAAACCACCGTACTCGGTGGCATGCTGTTCATGGTTCCCTTCATCATCCTCATTGTCGTTATCGGTAAGGCGATAATAATAATCCAAAATCTCCTCACCCCGGTGTATGGGATGCTGGGTGTTTCGACGATCAGTGGTGTTGCGTTTGTAAAGCTTCTCGCAATCGCAATCCTTGTGATCATCTGTTTCATCGCCGGTCTGGTTGCGAAATCGCTGGGTGCAAAGAATTTTATGCAGTCCTTAGAAGCCAATGTGCTTGATAAAATACCAATCTAAGAGCAGTTGAAAGCCAAAGTGGTAAGTATGGTGAGCTCCGACGACGTCGAGGAAATGAAGCCCGTCATGGTAAGGTTCAACGACTTTTGGCAGCTGGCCTTTGAGATCGACCGTATCGAGGGTGGTCATACCGTCATTTACCTTCCGGGAGCACCGAATCCCTGGTCCGGTTGGGTTTGTGTCGTGGCAGAAGACCGGTTAATACCACTTAAATTGACGGCTTCCTCAGCGGCTATGCTGATGAGGCGGTTTGGCAAGGGATCGAAGGCGGTTTTACCGAATCCACTGTGCAGTGTACCAGATGCGGTACGTCAGGGAGAGATGCGGTGAACCGATGCGTGAAACCAGAGTGGCGAACGAACCACACCATGTCTGGATTTACCGTTTCGGGCAGTCTAATTTCATTCACTATTTTGCGTTTAGGCGCATCGGTGCTCGACCGGGCCAATATATCGATCGGCTTGATTCAACGCATTTTGGTCATGAAAACCGGACGACGACAGAGATTTATCTTCACTCAATCGACGAGATCGACCGAGTGGCAATGGAGTATCTCGGAGCACAAATCGAAAAAAGTCTCACACAGATTCTCACACAGAAAAAATTAAGGGATTATGATAATCTCGTATCACCTGATATCATTGGTTGGCCGTATTGGAAACGAATTAAGAAATCATTGGCCAAGCGCAACAGACTTGGCGACGCGGAAGCCTAACGAGAAACTGCGGTTTGCGTTCTGTTCGCCAAAGCGCGTAGCCGACCGGCAGTCAAAATCAACAGATTCCCAGCTGCAGCCGCGAATTACGCGGCGTGAGTCCCTCGGTTTATCAACCCATGCCTGGTCGCCGGCCGGTGAACCATCGTACCAGTCGTGCCAGTCGTCTTCCACCCACTCCCAAACATTACCGTGCATATCATATAGCCCCCAGGGATTGGGTTTTTTAGCACCTGCTTTATGAGTCGCTTCTTCGGAATTACCATCATACCAGGCATATTCAGCAAGATTGCTTGCGTCATCGCCAAATGAGAACTCGGTGATTTTTCCCGCTCGGCAGGCGTATTCCCATTCGGCCTCAGAAGGTAAGCGGTATCTATCGGTTCTTTCCATCACGTTTAGTTTTTTTACAAATTTGTTCACATCATCCCAGGAAACCTGTTCAACCGGGCAGTCGTCTCCGCATTCTTTAAAAGATGAAGGGTTATTTCCCATCACTTTTTTCCACTGCCCCTGGCTGACTTCGGTCGTTTGAAGATAGAAGGATTGAGAGATTTTGACATGATGCGGCGGCTTTTCACTTTCACGTCCCAAATTGCTGCCCATGGTAAAGGATCCAGACGGTATGAGGATAAACTCCATGCCGATGCTGTTTGTGAATCTCTTTGGAGGCGATTGATCGGCTGGTTTGGCTGCAACAGGTGGCTGTGGCACAACAACCGTCCCTGAATCGGTGGGCCTTGAGACTGTCTTCTGTTGCACAAACATCCATGTCGATCCAGCGGCAATTAGCAGAGTTAAGGCACTCAAAATACCAAGCTTGGATGCAGAACGCTTTCTTGGCAGCTCCCTTAATTCGATTTCTTTTTCAAATGGTTCAGCAGTTGGCATGTAGTTGATTTCTTCGAAGTCTGCTCGGCGTTCCATTCCCTCCCTGGCAACGGCTGGTTCTACAAGTATCAACACATTGAGATCTAAGACAACTATCGCGGCCTCGTTCACCAGTGGCTTCTTTGTATCATTGACATTGGTCTCTACCGGAAGTTCTCCCACAGAAATGCCATTTTCATCGTAGACCTTGACCATTATTCTTTGTTCGCCTAGCGACTTAGGAGTCAGTTGAAATGAGATGAGATCGGAGAACTCTTTTGGAACTATCTCAATTTTCTTTTCCGCTTCCCCTTCGATTTTAAACTCAGGCGCAACAACTATTATCCGCAGGCAAGCAGGATTTAAATTCCCCTGATTACTCCTGGAGTACTTTACGTTTGTTAACTTGGACGCCTGCGCAATCGAGGGGGGTCTGACCTTTAACGGCCAATCTTTTATCGAAAGGTACTCAGACTCGGGGAATCTTACCTGGAGAAACACATCCATGCTCTGACCAAGCCTTGCATTGCTCGGGGCGACAGCATCGATTCGTCGTTTCTCCTGGACGGGTTCGGTGTTGGGCGATACAAGCGCAGGCGCTTTTGAAATTTTGTCGGATTTCGTTTTTTTTACGTCATCCGCTTCCTCCTCCCCCTTTTCGACATGTCTTGGAGGAGGGCCGAGAATTGTAGAAATGTCGGCAATGAGTTTCTCAAAATCCGAAGAGGATTGCGTGGGGTTCCAATTTGCAAGGTTTATTGCCTGAATAGCACCAAACCCCAATGGGGGTCTAATCTCATCGAACAAGATCGGGATCAGGATCTTCCGCTCAAGACCCCAATCAGCCTCCTCCTGCACCCATCTGGATTTGACCGACTCTTTGGACCACACCACAACAACCGAGCGTGCGTTTTCCAGCGCCTCGCCGATTACCTCACGCCAGGTTTTACCTGCCGGAATGGTGCGATCCCACCAAATAGACCAGCCATAATCTGCGAGGGCTTTTATGAGTGGCGATACTCTTGAGCGGTCCTCTTGGGCGTAGCTGATGAAAATGTCAGCCATACATGGCCTCTTGCCTTATCGGGCTGGGAAAAAAAACGGCTGAATTAAGGTGGGTTGCTTGATTCTGAGAATTGATACCACAGATTCCAGAAAACCGAAATAAAAAGTAGGGTTATCGCTTTCTACGCAAAAAAATCCTCATCATCAAGGATCATCTGGATGTTGAGCATCCTCGGACGTATCATTTGAACGGAGTAGCATGAAAATGAGGACTCACCGGCAGGGGTGTCTATATGAAAGCCTCGTAACAATGTTTTAAAACTTGGTAGCAGAGCGGTATGAATATGGACGGGAGCATGTTGCCGATTTTTATTTTCTTGATTTCCAGAAGACCGATTCCAATCGCCAGAATGAGAAGACCTCCGACGGCAGACATTTGAGAGACTACGTCGGGCGACAGGAACGGCTTGATAAAACCGGCGCTCAGGGTAATGAAGCCCTGGTAAATGAAAACCGAAGCAGCGGAAAACAAGACACCGATTCCGAGCGTCGAGGCAAATAGGATCGAACCAACCCCGTCGAGAATGGATTTTGCAAAAAGCGTCTGGTGATTCCCGGAAAGCCCGCTTTCCATGGAGCCCACGATCGCCATGGCTCCCACACAGTAGAGAAGGCTGGCGCTAACAAACCCCTTTGAGAGGCCTTCACTGTCCTTGGACAGCGCGGTTCCAAGCCAATTGCCCAACCGTTCCAGCCTGTCTTCGATTCGGAGCAGCTCTCCCAGCAAGCTCCCGAGGGCAAGACTGACGATGACGATCAGGATGTCGTCGGTTTTCAGGGCGGTTTTGATGCCAATCAACACGACCGCAAGCCCAATGGCATGCATGATGATATTGCTAAACTTCTTGGGTATCCCGCCCCGGAGAAGCAGGCCTAACAGGCTGCCTGCGATAATGGCCAACGTATTGACTACGGTTCCCAGCATTGGTTTTCCGATTCAAGATAAAAAATTAAAAATGCTTTTCCAATTGACTTCAACCCAGTTACTCAAAGGTAAAAATCCCTGCCGCCGCGGGCGGGGCAGGTCGCTTATAGCCAAGATGCCTTCGCGTGACAAGGGGGTTGACAAGAAACGTATACGATTATACAAAAATGAATATGTCCAACGCCGTCTCCATCGCAATCAAGAACCCGGGCAACACGCCGGAGCTGATCGCCTCCTCCTTGCGCAGTGCCATTCTGCAAGGGCGGTTCGAATCCAACCAGCCGTTGCGACAGGACCAAATCGCCGAGCAGTTTGGCGTCAGCAAGATCCCCGTACGGGAGGCGCTGGTGCAGCTCAAGGCCGAGGGCTTGATCGTATTTGCCCCCAATCGCGGATTCGTTGTTTCGGAATTGTCGCCGGTTGAGGTCGAGGAAATTTATATGATGCGGATGGCTCTGGAAACCAAGGTGCTCGAAAGGGCCATCCCCAACCTGCGGCCGGCAGACTTGATTCGGGCGGCGAGCGTTTTGGACATCAGCGAGGCCGAAGACGACCGCCTGCAGTGGAGCGAGCTCAACTGGGAATTCCACTCGACCCTGTATCAGAGCGCTCAATGGCCGCGGTTCCTGAGCACCCTGCAGATGCTGCATAACAACGTTGCCCGGTATCTCGTGATCTACCTGGAGGAGTTATCCGCTCGAGAGCAATCTCAAGCCGAACACAAAAAGATTCTCCAAGCCTGTCAAAAAAAAGATGCGGCGCGCGGGGTCAAGATCCTGCAACAGCATCTGAGCCGGGCTTCCGACCGTTTGTTAGCGTTTCTTTCCCGTAACGCCAACTGCAGACCCCAAAAGAGGTGAAATCATGATGGCGAGATCCGATGCAAAGGCTTTCGAGGTCCATGACCGTGAAATTCTAAAGGCTGCCCAATCCATTCTGGACCAAGCGGCAGCCCCGCGAAAAATGGCCGATGCCGTCCTGAAGGCGGTGCAACGCAACGAGGAATGGCGTGGCAAGCGCTGCCTGAACCTTCTGGCCCCCGAGGCGCCCACCAGCCCGACCGTGCGCAAACTGCTTTCGGCCGAGATCGGCACCCGCGCGGCCGAAGGGCACATCGGCCGGGTCAATCGATGGTTCGCCGGCACCCAATACATCGATGAGGTCGAGTCCCTGTGCGTGGAGCTCTTAAAGCGCGCCTTCCGGTGCCACTATGCCGACCACCGTCTGATGGGCAGCATGCTCGGGAACATGGCCGTTTATCATGCGTTGGTCAAGCCGGGGGATACCATCATGGCGGCACCCCAGCCGTTCGGAGGACATTCCAGCAACCGGCTGGACGGCCCGGCGGGAATGCGCGGCTTGAGGATCGTCGATGTTCCGTTCGACCCGGTCGAATTGGATGTCGACCTTCCGTCGTTCACCCGGATCGCGCGCCGCGAGAAGCCCAGGCTGGTGGCCTTGGGCATGTCCATGACGCTGTTTCCTCTGCCGGTGCGGGAGATGAGCGCGGTGATTTCCGAATGGGGCGGCCGGTTTTTCTTCGACGGCGCCCACCAGGCCGGCCTGATCGCGGGGGGGCAGTTCCAGGATCCGCTCGATGAAGGCGCGGCCGTGCTGACCGGCTCGGCCGGCAAAACCTTCAGCGGACCGCAGAGCGGCATGATCTTGTGGAACGACCCGGATTTGACCCAATCCCTGACGGATGCGATTTTTCCGGTGCTGGTTGCCACGCACCAGGTCAACCGGGTGGCCGCATTAGCCGTATCCGCCGCTGAAATGCTTGAGTTTGGCAATGGTTATATGGCCCAGATCGTAAAAAATTCCCAGGCACTCGCCAAGGCATTGGACCGGAGGGGGATTCCGGTTCTCGGGGCCAAGCGCGGCTATACCCGAACCCACCAGGTGATCGCCGATGTCAGGAAGTTCGGTGGAGGGTTGAGCGTTGCGGAAGAGCTGGCTCGGGCCGGCATCATCACCAACAAAAACCTCATTCCGGGCGATTCGCCCGAAAATTGGGATCATCCCGGCGGGCTGCGGATCGGCACCATCGAGGTCACGCGGTTGGGGCTGACGGAGGCCGACATGGATACGATCGCAGGTTTCTTTGAAAGGATTTTAATCGACCGGGAGGAGCCTGATTCCGTTCGCAAGGATGTCGAGGAGTTCCGCCTGCCGCTGCAGACATTTTACTATTGTTTCGACCATGGATGGCCGCCTTCGATGGCGGGGCCAGAACAACGCTTATGATGCGATATTGCCCTGCCGGCCGGGGCTCCGCTTTCGTGCGGTGACGGCTTCCATCGTATTGCAGGTCGGATACGCGCTGCAGACCCAGAACGGCTTTCCGGCGTGTTTTCCAGTCCTGGCCATGCGTTTTACCATCACGGCCGAGCAGTTTGGGCAGAGTTTTTGGTTGAGCTCGGGTTTTTGAGGCGACAGGTCGGGCGAAGACTCCGGGGCCGGCGTATCTTTGATCGTAAGGTAGCGTGGAAGCAGCCGCTTGACCGCGGAGATGATGTAGGCTGATTGGGCTGGGACTTGAATCAATGGAACCCCGGCCGCAGCGCAGACCTCCTTGAGAAATGCGTCATGTTGTTGCCGCTGCTTTGAGGGCTGAGACCCATCGCTCAGTTCAATGACGCAAGCTACCGATAGGTCCTCGATATCACAAAGCAAAAAATCAAAGTGCGCGCCAGCGATCTTGTTCAAGGCTGTTTGCCGCGCATGGCGGCCGAGGCTGGCTTTCGGTTGGACGACATCGGCGACTCTGACTTTCCCGAATACGACGGCATGCTTTCCGACGGCCTGCTGGAGAACGCTGAGAAACGAGCGTTCGGCGTGGCTGAAGAGGCCTTCTGTTTTTTGGTAGAGCAAGGCCGTCTGGGCCGGCTTTCCTTTTTCAGAACGCCTCGCCAGGAAAAACAACCCGATCGCCACTCCCATTACCGCAACGATAATCCAGACCATTGGCCGCGCTTGATACCCTTCAATCCCATGGGAGCCGATTTCCGATCTCCCTTCTCCCCTGAGTCAGAAGAAAAGAGGGAGCGGAAGAAAAGATTCACCTCTCAGACGTAATCGGCAAAATGCGCGCAGGCTTTAACAGCGATTGGTTGACTGACAGGTGACCGGAACCCCATTCATGAAGGTGGGTCAGCGATACGGGGTGCCATAGAACCCCGCATGCACTTGAGCATCGGGAAGCGATTCGCGCGCATGTGCTATCTTGTTTTCGTCCGGGTAGCCGAGCGCCACGATCGCCTGCACTTTGAGCCCGGCTGGAAGCCGGAGCTGCTCCGCCACATACGCCTCCGCGGTTTGCTGCGGCGCGTGCATGCGTTCACGGATCTGGATCCAGCAACTCCCGAGGTCCAGGGACGCCGCTGCCAGGTGGATGATGGTGGTGGCAATGGACGCATCCTCCACCCACACGTCGGATTTGGATGCATCGGCGCACACCACGATGCCGGCTGCGGCGTTCTTCAGAAACGCCGACCCATGCTCCTTGGTCTGGGATAGCCGAGCCAGCATCTCACGGTCCGTCACCACCACAAAATGCCAGGGATTGACGCCGCGCGAGGAGGGCGTTCGCAGCGCCGCCTCTACCAGAAGGTCGAGCTTCTCTTTCTCAACGGGTTTATCCAGAAATCTACGAATGCTTCGGCGCTTGCGGATCAACGACATGAACATGGGATTTGCCCTCCATTAGCTGGCGAATTTGCCCTACGCGGCTGCGCGCAGTCGAACCACCTCCAGAACCTTCCTGCAGTTTAATATATGGTAGTTCTCTGCCATTTTCAATCAAACTCCATTTGCATCAGGGCTAAGCATGAGCCATCGGCTCAATAATAGAAAGAAAAAACCTGCATCGAAGTGTCAAATGCTATCAATTGGTATCAACTGCGGACAAATCGCATAAAATGTTGTAACATATTGAAAATATTAAAATAATAATTGACATTTACTTCTATATCGTATACGATATGCCCCACTTTCGAAGTGGTTAATAGAAGTATTCACAGATCCAGCTGATTTCAGCTTCTGCTGCGTGTGATTCATAGCAGGATACACAAGAACGTCCGAGCATCACGTGAATGACGCCCCCTCCAACCATTAGGCTCTGAGGAGACTGAAGCGATGGATCGAAAAGTCATTTGGATCGTTTTGATTTTTGGCCTGCTTATCAGCCTGGGGCCGGCCGCCAGGGCCGTCGAATCCGAGCCTGATCTGCTTTTTGGAAACACCCTTGCCATCTCCTCTTGGCATATTCACCTGTCCCATCATCGCTTTGCCGCTGCTGGCGGCGGAAGCGCCACGTTGAAGCTGACGCAGCTATATCCTCCCGGGGCCATCAGAGACGCCATCATCACACTGAATGGACGCTTCATTCATCTGAGAACTTTCTTTTCCGGCACTGAAAGCAGCTGGGCACTGCCGGTCACGCTGAACGAAGATAACAGCATGATCGTGTTTCTCTGGGGAGATCCCGGCTCAAGCCTCAGAATTGAGGTGCTGGCCGGTCCCGCGGCGAATGGGCCGGCGCTGATTCTTGGCTTCGAGGCCGAACCGACCCGTATCCAACGCGGCCAAACCAGCATTCTCCGATGGCAGACCGAGCACGCGGAATGGTGCGAAATTCAGCCCGGCATCGGAAACGTCGATCCCTCCGGTTCATTGCAGGTCAACCCTGCCGAGACGGTTGATTACACCTTGACGGCGTGGGGACAGGGGGATCCAGCAACGTCCGCAGTGACAATCGTCATTGAAAACGGAGGCCCGGTGGCTGAGCCGCAAGCGGTGGCAACCAGCGAAGATACGCCGGTTCCGATAACCTTGAGGGGGTATGACATCGACGGCGATCCGCTAACCTTTCAGATGGAAGTCGGCCCCGCCAACGGGACTTTGAGCGGCCAGCCTCCGGATCTGATCTACACTCCATCCCCAAATTTTACAGGCAGTGATTCCTTCAGCTTTTCAGTCTCCGACGGGCAGGTTACTTCGGCGGCCGCGCTCGTCACCGTCATGGTTCATTCGATGAACGATCCGCCCGTAGCCGATGCCGGGCCGGATCAGGAGGTTTTTGTCGGGGAGTGGGTGACCCTCGATGGGAGCTTGTCGAGCGACATGGAAGGCGACTCCCTCACCTTCTGGTGGACGATGACCTCCCAGCCCGCCGGAAGTTCGGCCATTTTAACGAATCCCGGCTCGGCCAACCCCGATTTTGTCCCGGACCAGGCCGGATCCTACCAAGCTCAGCTGATCGTCCACGACGGCATCTCGCAAAGCGCGCCGGACATGGTCGAAATCGTTGCCCATCCAAGGATGGCAACCGTGCCGGATGTTGCTGGGTTGATCCTGAATGAGGCACGCGTCCTTCTATCGGGGGCCAATCTGGCCGTCGGTTCTGTCTCCGAATCCCATCATGAAGTGCTCGCCGCAGGACGTGTCATCAGCCAGACCCCGGCGGCGGGCACGGTGGTGGAAGAGGGCAGTCCGATCAGTTTGGCGGTCTCGCTCGGGCCGGTGCAGCAGCTGCCCGTCGCAACGTTTCAGGCCTTGCCGCCGACGATCCCAAAAGGCTCCGCAGCAGTTTTGAGCTGGACGACGTCCTACGCGAAAAAAGTTCACATCGACGGCGGCATCGGCCAAGTGGCCGTGAGCGGTTCGGTGCAGATCCTGCCGGACCACAGCACCACCTACACCCTCACGGCCACGGGCGACCACGGCACCGCCAGCGCAACGGCTGCAGTTCAGGTCACTCTGCCTCCATTGCCTCAGCCGGATAATTCGTTCGGCCAATTTTACGAAGATTTGATCCCGCCCGATGCCGCGCTGGAACAGCACGACCCCAAACGTTTTTCACTGGTTACCGGATTGGTGTTGAACGCCCAGGGAGAGCCGCTGCCATCCGCAGTCGTCACGATTCACGGCCGCCCGGAATACGGGACCGCCAACACGGACGGCGAGGGGCGTTTCAGCTTGCCGGTGGAGGGCGGCGGCACTTTGACGGTTTCCTACCGCAAAGCGGGACTGATTCCGGTGCAGCGTGAGGTCTATGTCGGCTGGAACGATACCATCGTGGCCGAGACCGTGCGGATGACCGCTGCCGACGCAGCCGCCACCACGATCGCATTCGATGGCAGCGGCTCCAGCGTGAGGACGCATCGAAGCTCGGAGATAGCCGATGCCGCCGGCCGGCGTGCCTGCACCCTGGTGTTTGCGGGCGACAATCGAGCCTATCTGGCCGATGAAAGCGGCAACCCGGCATTGGAGCTGGAAACCATCACCGTCCGGGCCACCGAATACCGCAGCCCGGAATCCATGCCGGCCCGTCTGCCTCCGGCCTCCGCATTTACCTGGTGCGCCGAGTTCAGCGTGGATGGGGCCGAGAGGGTTCAGTTCGAGAAGCCGGTGGTGGTATGGGTGGACAACTTCCTCGGATTTCCGGTGGGCGAGATTGTTCCCGTCGGATATTACGACCGCGACAAAGCCCGCTGGTTGCCGATGAAAAACGGGCGGGTCGTCATGTTGCTGGACACGGACGGCGACGGCAGCGTGGATGCGTTGGACGCCGACGGCGACGGCCAGCCGGACGACCTCGATCAGAACGGATCCACGCGCAACGAGGTGCTGGGGCTTGAAGACAATCAGCAGTATCTGGCCGGGGCGACCTATTGGCGGGCGGCCGTCACCCATTTTTCGCCCATCGACCTCAACTGGCCGTTCGGGCTTCCGCCCGATGCCACACCTCCCAACCCCAAGGGGCAAGCCGTTGCCGATCTGCAATGGGAAGAGAGCAAAGACCTGCGCCAGTGCGTAGGTTCTTTTCTCGAAGAAAAAAGCCGGATCTTTCACGAAGACATCCCCATCCCGGGCACCGATTTGACGCTGCACTACACGAGCAGCCGCACGGCCGGCTACAATCCAGGTGTGATCACCGTTCCGGCCAGCGGGGACAGCGTGCCGGCGGGTCTGGTTCGAATCCTGGTCAAGGCGGAGATGGCCGGCCGCGAATATGAAGTGGAACTGCCGCCGGAAGCCAATCAGGTGGCCAAGATCGAATGGGACGGCCTGGATCATCTCGGAAGACCGGTCAGCGGGACCCTAACGGCGCATATCCGGATCGGGTTCGTCTATTACGGCGTCTATTACCGGGCGGCGAGCATCGGCGATGCATTCGCCCAGCCGGGGCTCAGCTCGCTGATCATTCCGAGCCGGCGGGAGGCGATTTCATGGAAAAGCGTCGACATCCCGATCATACGAGGCGTCGGCACGATGGCCGAGGGCTGGTCGCTTTCCGCGCATCACTACGTCAGCCCCATGGACGCTTCGCGGATTTTCAAGGGCGATGGGACAATCGGAACCTACAATACCGCGGTTATCGAAACGGTTGCCGGAGACGGAACCTGGGCGCGGGTATTCGGCGGCATGGGGGGGCCGGCGGTCAGCGCGCAAATCGGCGAACCCTACGGCGTCGCTACCGACGAAGAGGGCAATCTCTACATCGGCAGCGCTATTTTGATCCCCTATTCTCACTGGCATCACCGCATTCTCAAGGTTGATCGGAAGGGCATCGTAACCGAAGAGAAGGGCATCGTCCCATCCAGTCAATCGGGTTTTGCGCGCGATGCGCAAGGAAGCTACTATCATTCCTATAGCTATTATAACTGCGTCAACAAAATCGACGCGCAAAACGCGATCACCACCTACGGCACCTGCAACCCGAATTACGGAGGCGGCTTCAGCGGCGACGGCGGGCCGGCGACGGCCGCGAGATTCAACTATCCATCCGGCGTTGACGTCGATGCCGGCGGCAATGTCTACATTGCGGACAAGTACAATCATCGCGTCCGCAAAATCGACGCCAACGGAACAATTACGACCTTTGCCGGGACGGGTGCTGCCGCGAGCAGCGGCGACGGGGGGCCGGCGACCGCCGCCGCCCTTTACTACCCCGTGAGTGTGGCGGCGGACGGCCAGGGAAACATCTTTATTGCGGAGGAATACGCTCGGCGTGTCCGCAAAGTGGATCCTTCCGGGGTAATTATCACCGTCGCCGGCAACGGCACTTCGGTTTTTATGGGAAACGGATTCCGGGCCACTGAGACCGGCTTCTACGACATCCGCAGCATCGCCGTCGATAAGGCCGGCAATCTTTTCATCGTCAGCGGCACCGGGAACCGCGTGTACAAGGTGGATACCGGCGGGATCGTCTCCACCGTGGCAGGCTCCGGCGGGATCGGGTACGGCCAGGGAGGCTTCGAGGGCGAGGGGGGAGCCGCCACTGCCGCCAGGCTCGATTATCCGGCGGCGGTCGCCGTCGGCCCCTCGGGTGATATTTACATCGCCGATCAATATAACGAACGCCTGCGCCGGGTAGGCCCGCGGAGTGCGCGGCTGACTGCGCTGATGGACCAGTCGGATATGGCCTTCAGCGAAGAGAATGGGGTGGGATATATTCTGTCGGCGGCGGGGCTCCATAAGATGACCCTCGATCTCGCGACCGGAGTCATCCTGCGCGAGTTCTCGTATGACACGGAGGGCCGTTTGACCGGCATTGCAGATTCGTTCGGCAACCAGACGGTGATTGAACGCGGTGCGGGAGGCATTCCAACGGCTATCGTTTCGCCGGACGGCATTCGTACGGGCTTGACCATCAACAGCACCAATCATCTGACCGGGATTACCTATCCGGACGGCAGCGTTTACGCGTTCCAATATTCCGTCGACGGACTTGAACTCACCAAAATCGAACCGGCCGGCAACCGCTTCGCGCATTTTTATGACGACCTCGGTCGGTTGACAAATTATTCAGACGGCGAAGGCGGGAGCTGGCAGCTGACGAACCGATTGCTGGAAAACGGAGACATCCAGCACGAAGTTCTTACCGCCGAAGGCGGACGGACGACCCATGTGGATCGCCATGCTCCGACGGGGGCGTATCAAACGACCGTAACGGATGTCGCGGGCGCACAAACGGTCATGACCGAATCGGCCGACGGGCTTACCGTGAGCAGCGCATTGGCCTGCGGGCTGACCCGGGATTCCCTTTACGCCATCGATCCGCAATTCAAATTCAAATTCCTGAAGCAACTCTCGGAACAATCCGGGCCGATTCTGAAGCGGACAACGGACTTCGATCGGGTATACAGCGACATGGACGCGGACTCCATTCCGGACCTGATCCTCGATAAAGTCACCGTGAACGGACGCACCGCCACGCTGAGCCATGATATCGGCGGGGCGAAGAAAACATTCACCTCTGTCGAGGGCCGGTCGGTGGTGCTGGAGTACGATCCGAACACGCTCCTGACCGAGCGGATTCAGACGCCGGGCCTGCTGGATACCACCTATGCTTATGACGGCCGCGGCCGGCTGATCGCCGCCGCGGTTGGAAGCCGTTCGACCACCTTCGGTTACAACACCCGCGGGTTTCTCGATTCGGCGATCGACCCGCTGGGGCGCCAAATCTACTACGAATATGACGCAGCCGGCCGGACCCGCGGCATCACCCGGCCGGACGGGAGCCTGGTCGATTTCGAGTATGACGGCAACGGCAACCTGACCGTGCTGGTGAATCCGGCCGGGGTGTCGCATCGTTTCGGCTACAACCAGGTGAACGTAAACAGCGGATATTCGACGCCGCTTTCCGGCAGCTACCAGTATCGGTATGATCGGGACCGCCGGCCGACGGAGACCGTGCTGCCTTCCGGGAAAACCATCCGCAACGTCTACGACCAGGGCCTGCTGGTGCGTACCGAGGCCCCGGAGGGAGATGTCTATTTCAACTATCTTTGCGGCAGCAAGATCGGCTCCGTCGGCAAGGGCGGCGAAGGGATCGCTTACGATTACGACGGCATGCTGTTGAGCTCCGAGACGTTGAGCGGCACTTTGAATCATACGGCCGCCTACAGCTACGACCACGATTTCAAACTGACTCAATTCTCCTATGCCGGAGAGTCGACTGCGTATGGATATGACAACGACGGACTGCTGACCCAGGCCGGGTCTTTCAGCATCTCCCGCGATGCCGGAAGCGGTTTGCCCTTGCAGGTATCGGGGGTGGGCTTGCAGGTCAACCGCGCGTTCAATGGATACGGGGAGCTTGAAAGCCAGGCCGTTGCGGTGGGCGGCCGAGAAATCTCCGCCTACAGCCTTTTGCGCGACAATGCGGGCAACATCCTGCGCAAGAACGAATCGGCCGGCGGCGTTGCTGCCATCTATGAGTATGGTTACGATTCGGCCGGACGATTGCTGAGAGTCCATAAAGACGGCGCGCTGGTGGAAAATTATCAGTACGACGAGAACGGCGCACGGGTCTTCGAAGTGAATACGCGCCGGGGAATCAACGGGAGACATTACACTTACTCGGATGAGGATCATCTGCTCGCTGCCGGCGAATGGAGTTATCAGTACGATCGCGATGGATTTTTAACCACAAAGGACCATTTATCGGCACCTTCCCAGCGGACCCAATACTCCTATTCTTCGCGCGGCGAGCTGCTGGCGGTCGTGCTGCCGGGCGGCAAAAGGGTTGATTATGTCTGCGATCCATTGGGACGACGGATTGCCAAGAAGGTCAACGGCGCTGTCGCGGAAAAATACCTCTGGCAGGGAGCCACACGTCTGCTGGCGGTATATGACGGAGTTGGAAGCCTGAAGATGCGTTTCGAGTATGCCGACGACCGTATGCCGGTAGCCATGACGGCAGGCGGTGTCCGCTACTATCTCGGGTACGATCAGGTGGGCTCGCTGATAGCGGTTGCAGACGGCTCCGGCAGCGTGGTAAAAAGGATCAGCTACGACTCCTTTGGTAACGTTTTGGAGGACAGCAGTCCGTCATTTGCCGTTCCTTTCGGCTTCGCAGGCGGCCTGCACGACGAAGATACCGGCTTAATCAGATTTGGGCACCGCGATTACGATCCTGAGATTGGCAGATGGACCGCGAAGGATCCGATCGGATTTGCGGGCGGGGATACGGATCTTTACGGGTATGTGCAAAGCAACCCCGCCAATTTCATTGACCCTTGGGGGCTCTTTGAAAGCCACCCATTTCTCCAGGCCACCATTCCAGGTCAGGTTCTCTTTGATTATGGCGCTACAGCGATAGAGAATGGAAACTACGCTCAAGCGGGTCTTTATTTCTCCGGAATGTTGGGTGAACAGGCTTTATTTGCTCTGACATTTGGACAAGGCTTGGCTGCTAAAGGGGCGGCCGCTTGTGGAACTGGAGTTACAAAGGGCGGTCAGACGACGGTTATAGGTAAGCTCAAGGATCTAAACAACCTCTCCAAAGGTGAAAATACACTTCTCAGGCATTTGCCTGATCGTGGAGGCCCAAGAGCGAATTGGAAGCAAAATTCCGGTATTTTGCGCCAGGAGATGGCAAAGGGGCGGCCCATCCGAGATGCCAGTGTGGATTCCGTCAATGGTGATCTGGTCAATTACCCTGGCAGCTTCTTGGATGCAGAACGGAACCTTTTGCGAAATAGTGGATGGACTTATGATCCAACCACAACCCTATGGAGCCCCCCATGATGAATTCACAAGCCGATAAAAAGGGTCGTCTTGGATTCGCCGATCTCACACTTAAAACTTTCGCGTTTTTAGTGAAAATGCAATTTCGGATTGTTAAACGAACTGAGACCTTTGTCCGTTTTGAGAATGATGTCGTATTTATCAACGTTTACCATGGTCGTTCTTCCTACCAAGTGGGTCTTGAGATCGGTAGAATTGGTTTATCGGAGCTGTACTCGTTCTATGAAGTACTGAGTTTTGTAGCACCCGATGAAATTGAAAAAGCTCGCTTCCAAGCTCTGACCTATGACGTGTTAGAACAATGCTTGTCAAAAATTGCAGCTACAGTGGATCAACAATGTCGCAATCTTTTATCGGGTGATGACGACGATTTCCAAGCCCTCCGGTTGACAGCACTTAATCTCCGGAAAAAAACAACACTTCAGGCGCAGTTTGGTGGAAAAATTAACGGCGCAGACAAAGCGTGGGAGGCCAAGGAATATGTTAAGGCCGCAGAACTCTACAAAGCTGCAGAACCTGCTCTTGATAAGACTCGAAGAAGACGATTGATTTATCTTAATAGAAAATTATTAAACATCCAACACTAAAATGGATCTCAAGTAGCATATCCTGTTGTTTCGTTCTGGAGCTATGAACTTACGCGATAAGATGGTTTTTAGATAAGAGGAGCTTGTTGCAATTTTGACAGGTAGTAATGCCTTTGGTTTCTGCACTCTATACCCAGCCAAGCGCGCATCGATGCTCTTGGCGTCATGAATCAAACATCATCCGGGGCATCGAACGGGTATTTTTGCCGATTACCGGAGTTGGAAGTATTTTTTTGAGAAGATAACTTTCCGAGCTCACTTCGGTTTTGGCTGCTGCTTGAACATCTCATTCATCTTGTCCATCCCGCCCATCATCTCCATCATGTTGTTCACCTTGCGGTAATCCTTGGGGACTTCGAACATGGATGCCTTGGCGGCCCCGGGTTTGACATCTTTGAGTTCGGTGGCGACCTTTTGTTCGCCGGTTCCCATCTTGCCCGGCGGCAGGGTGGTTTCGTTCCGGATGATCAATCCCCCTAAATCCTTCGCCTCCCAGATGACGGCCTTGTATTTTTCAGAAGGGTTGTCCTTCAAGTAGAAAACGGAATCGTATTTGGTGCAGGGGTGGCCGTCGATGGTTTCCGATCCGATCTGCTTTTTCTCGACGACGACCCGCGGGTCGTCGAGCGAAGGGGCTGCCTTGGAGTCCAGCGGCTGCTCCATGTAGGTTTTGTTGGCCGAGGACATCATGATGTTCTTCTGAGCATCCATGAGATGGAGGCTGACCATCCCCTGCAGCATGGGGTTTTCGCTGCGCATCTTGTCTCCCATCCTGGCGATGGGCATGGACATACCTTCCATGACAAGAGTGGCCGTATAATTATCCGGCGGACCGGCGGCGACCGAACCCGGAATGATCCAAAAGCAAATAAAGAGAACGGTCCATATGGCTGCAGATGTTTTTCTTTGCATGACTTCCCCCTTTTCGAGTCTTATGATGCGGAACGTTGCGATGTTTGGCCTGGTTCCCATTAGATCATAAAAGAGATTTCCTGAAAAGAAATATCCAGGCAATGATATTTTCGGTGAACTGTGATACAAAGTATCAAGCAGTCGTTGTACCATACCGGTCCATCCATCGGCTTGACCGATTGATGTGCGTAGGAGCAACATGAGCAAGTCAAAACACCATGAGGCGCTGGAGCCATCCGTGGAAAGGCGGGCCCTGGATCGAGCCGTGCGGCTGTCCAACCATCGGGCCGAATTTAAATTTCCAGGAGTCCCGGTCTACCAGCTCAAGGTCAGAGATCTCTCCGAAAAAGGGGCGGGTGTCGTGGTCAAGGCGGGTTCGAATTTTCTGACCCTGATCGAAATCGGTCAGGAAATGAAAATGAAACTGCTTTCACCGGCGGAATCCGCAAGCCCGGCCGGCCAATACCTGTCGAGGGTCCAGCACATTTCTGAACTCGAGGGCGGTCGATTCAAGGGCCATTTGGTGGTCGGAATGTCGATGCTCAAGAAAATCAACTCCTACTGAGCGGCAAACAAAAAGGGCGCTCAGTCCGCGATCCAAATCCTTCCCTGCAAATTCCTCTTACAGCCGGCGCCGAAAGCTTTCGCCCCCAGGCGAGCCGCTGTTTGCCGCGTTTGGACCCTCATCAGCTGCCGCTCGCGGCTGCCGGAAAGCCGAGCTTCATGCCGCCCGTGGATCAGCCGCTTGTCGGATTTTCCAAACATTTTTATGGCGTCATAATTGCATATCCTCGTTGGCCAGTGTTCCAGCCCTTCATCATATCAGTAAGGACATTCAGGCATAAGCGATTCCGGCCGGAGCTGACCGGGCAAGCGGGTGGAACTCCAACTATTTGTAATTAATTTAATTTATTGCATCTGGGATGGGCGCCAGGGCACTCAAAACCAAAATCACCCTCAACCTTGCGCTGCTGCTGCTGCTGGGGATGGTGTCGATCGATCTCGTCACAATGGTGACGGCCCAGCGCAATTTGATCCGCTCCGAAATTACCAAAGGCAAGGCCGTATCCGGACTGATCGCCGGGTACCTGATCGAGCATGCCGCCTGGGAGCATGTACCTCCGATTTCCGAATTCAGGAACCAGGTGGGCTTGGCACTCAATGAAGCCGGGGCCAGTTGCCTTGTTCTGGTCGACCGCAATCGGCGGCGGATCAGTTTCGGTTTGAACCGCTCCGCTCCGGAGGACACGATTGCCGCCTTCACCGAACAGGCTCTGGCCGACGGAATGGCACGCGTTCAATTCACCGGCAGCACCTTCGGATTTTTCTGGATGCAGCATGAATACCTGGTGATCGCAGCTCCTCTGAGAAGAAATGGAGAAGTGGTAGCCGGCTTCAGCCTGGCGTTTTCACTGGAAGGCATCTACCGTTCCCTGCGGAACTCGCAGCAGATTCTGTTTCTGTACATCTTCATCAATATCGTCATTCTGGTATTCGTAGGAGGTTACCGTGTCGTCAAGCTGTATCTCCAACCGCTGACCCGGCTGGCTCAACGGGCGGAAGATTACAAGGAAGAGGATGCGTTGCTGTTTTCCGTTCGCAAGGAGGACAATGAGCTTCAGCGCCTGTCGTCCTCCTTAAACGGATTGCTGCGGCGGATTTCCGCCGACAAGCAAAAGCTGCGTGCTACCGTGGCCTCGCTGGAAACAGCCAACGCCGAGCTGAGGAGAGCTCAGTCGGAAATCATCCGTGCCGAAAAGCTCGCATCAGTCGGAAGATTGTCCGCCGGCATTGCGCACGAGATCGGAAACCCCATCGGGATCGTGACGGGCTATCTCGAATTGTTGAAACAGCAGGAGATTTCAGAGGGAGAGCGGGTTGAGTTCCTCAATCGAGCGCAGCAGGAAGTCGAGCGAATCAGCACCATCATCCGGCAATTGCTGGAGATATCGCGCCCGGCCCTCGGCAGCTGCCAACCGTTTTCGGTCCATGCGCTCATCGAGGACATGGTCGAGGGGTTGAATCTGCAGCCGTTCATGTCCCATATTCGGCTTAAGTCCGAGTTCCAGGCGCAAGCGGATTGCGCGGCGCTCGATTCCAACCAGCTGCGGCAGGTGTTCTTGAACTTGATCATCAACGCCGCGGATGCGGTTTCGGCCAAAGGGACGGAAGCGCGCGGCGAATTGGTCATCGCCACCGAAAACGCGCCGGCCGCAGAGGCATCCTCGGGCAAAACTCGGAACTGGCTTAATATCCATTTCAAAGACAACGGCTCCGGCATACCCGGCCAGCATCTGGAAAGCATTTTTGACCCGTTTTTCACGACCAAAGAGCCTGGAAAAGGGACGGGCCTCGGGCTTGCCGTAAGCTTCATGATCATGGAAAGCGTTGGCGGCACCCTGCGGGCCGAGAGCTCCGTCGGCGAAGGGACGGTCATGACCGTCTCGCTGCCGGTGGTTCCCGAGCCGGAAGAGTCGAAACCCATCTGTCGATCGCCGCTCGGTCGAACCGATGTTTGTTCCGATGCTCTGCCTTGAATGCAGGCCGGTCGTAAAAGAGAGGGGACAGCGTGAGGAAGGAAAACGGTGGCATAAACGGTTCGGCCAGGACATGAGGACCGCGCGGGTGATGGAACTCGACGACGAAAAGCAAAAAATTCTGGTAATCGACG
>Ga0105105_10000406_pt1 | contig 19740 bp, 37 predicted proteins | sample PPLLaktember2015_4_FD_79108 | JGI IMG/M metagenome (GOLD analysis project Ga0105105, IMG submission 79108) | Freshwater sediment microbial communities from Prairie Pothole Lake near Jamestown, North Dakota, USA - PPLs Lake P8 Core (1) Depth... | ecosystem: Environmental > Aquatic > Freshwater >...
CATGAGGGACCTCAAGACCTACACCCCGCCGGAACCGGGTGAGTTACGGCTCACCATCACGCTCCCGGATGGGCACACGATCGACTGTCGGGGCTACCACTGGGACCTGCTCCTCTCGAGACCAGAACCCCATGGACCGGAGTCCCTGACCCTGACCATCAGCCCCGTCGAGACGGTCAAGACCGCTCCCGTCCCGACCATCCCCATGAGGATCGGACCATGAAGGTCTACATCATCACGTCGGGGGAGTACTCCGACTACCACGTGGATGCGGTGGTCGCCACGGAAGAGGTGGCCGCACGCATCTGCAGGAAGGTGCCCAACGGCGAAACGCACCGTTACGACGAGATGGAGGTCCTCGAGGACGTCCGGCCCATCACGGGCCACATCATGTCGTGGAACACCTACCGGGGCGGCGAGAAGGACTGGTTCCGGTCGCTGACCCTGTACCCGTGGGAGTACTACTACGACTACTGCGTCGAGGGGCGTGTCGAGGCTCACCTACCTTCGGGACCGCCGTTCCGGAGCCCGGGCAGTCTTCATGTCTACGGCACCGACGAGGAGTGGGTGCGCCGCACCTACGCCGAGAACATCGTTCGCATCAGGGGTGAGGGGTGAAGATCTTCGTCTGGACGGAGACGGGTGGCTACGGCATGTCGGCCCTCGTCATGCTGGCCGAGACCGAGGAGCAGGCCCGTTCCGTCTTCTGGCTCGAGAAGAAGGTCCTCCAGATGCAGAGCGACGCTGCTGACGCCCTGGTGCCGAAGTTCCATGAATGGCGCAATGCCTACTGGGCGAAGCACAAGGGGAATGTCGAGTTCGACGACAAGGTGCGGAGTTACCATCGCGAGCCAGAGAAGCTCGTGCCACCCCCGACATGGGAGATGTGGGAGCAGGAGACCGAGGAAGGGCAGGCATGGGCTGCCATGCCGCACCCCGATGTCCCCCATGAGATCCCCGACCGGCCTGCCGACGACGTCGTCGATGTCGAACAGTGGCCCTGTCTGGTCGGCTACTACACGTACTACGAATGAGGAATGAGATGAAGACCTTCGACCACTTCTACGACATCCTGCTGTTCTGGACCTCCATGGTCCTCATCGGGGCCCTGTTCGGCCATCTGCTCGCCCAGGCTATCTGAAAGGAGCCTCTCGTGATCACCCTGCTGTTCTTCCTGGCCGGACTGCTGTGCATCGTCGCCGGTATCGTCGCCCTCGTGCTCATCTGGCTCGCCCGCGACATCGGGGATTCCCCCGAGACCGCCAAGCGTCGCCGCTGGCCATGGGTCCTGACCATCATCGGCGGTGTCGTCATCTTCATCGCTGGCACGGCCTTCACGGAGGTGCCCGCCGGACAGGTCGGCGTCGTGACCCGCTTCGGGGCCGTGCAGGACCAGACCCTCGACCCGGGGCTGCACATCATCGCCCCCTTCGTCGACAACGTCCACGTCCTCGACACCCGCGTCATCACCTACGCCTTCTCCGACATCGAAGCCTTCACGAAAGAGAACCAGCCCGCCAAGTTGGTGGGCATCGTCAACTACCGCATCGACCCAGCCGTGGCCTCCACGCTCTACCAGACGGTCGGCATGGACTACGCCAGAAAACTCATCGAGTCCCAGGCCGACACGCAGTTGAAGGCCCTCGCCCGCAACTTCGGCGTGGACGAGATCACCAGCAAGCGGGACGAGATGGGCACCGAGGTCCAGGCTGCCCTGCAGGAGAACGTCGACCCCTACGACATCACCATCGATGGCGTCTTCATCCGCGACATCGGGCTCTCGGGTGACTACCTCGCCTCGGTCGAGCAGAAGCAGATCGCCAGTCAGAACCTCTCCCGTGCCGCCACCGAGGCCAACACCCTGCGCACCAAGGCACAGGGTGAGGCAGATGCCCAGGCCATCATCGCGGACGGGCAGGCTCGAGCCAACGAGCGCATCGTGTCCTCGTTGACGCCTGAGCTCATCCAGTGGGAGACCATCTTCAAGTTGGCCGACAAGGTGCGCATCGCGTTGGTACCGAGCGACTCCGGCTTCATCTGGAACCTCAACGGCATCACGGCCGACACCCTCGAGACCACGCCATGAATGATGATGGTGCATGGACGGCCAACACCAAGGGCTGCCTGCGTGGGATCATCGGCCGGACCATCGTTGGGATCACCGAGAAGCATGATTCGGGCCGGGGCGGCTCCTGCCTCCTCGTCCTCGACGATGGCACCGGCTTCGAGTTCAACGGGGCCTTCTGGCGTGAGCAGGAGCAAGACGTCAAACGGGTCCTGTCTGACCGCATCCGCGAGTTGCGCCTCCTCGAGGCCGACCTGCGGGATGCCATCGGCGCCATGGGGGTGGAGCCATGACGCCGCAAGAGGCGTTGCGTGAGTCGTGGCACAGGGTGTTCTGCCGTGGGCGCCACGACTCTCTCGCACGCTGCGAGTATCGTGACGGCGAGGTGGTCTGGGCTTATGTGGGCCAACTCATCGCCGCCTTGCCGGAAGGGTGGGTGCTGACCGAGGTCCAACCCGTCCTAGACGCTGGGCAAGAAGCCTACTTGCAGGGTCAGTCTGACGGTGCCCAGCAGGAGCGAGAGCGGCTGCGGGGGAGACTGCACTCTGGCCCAGATGGGCTGGTGCGTGGTCGTAAGGGGCTTGTGGAGTCGGCCCTAGAGGCGTCCTACGAGGCAGCCACGGAGTACGTTGGCGACCCGGAGGACGGCATCACGATGACTGACCTCCGCAAGTTGGGCGACCTCGTGGCTGACATCCTCGCGGAGCCATCCGATGACTGAGCATATCTACGTCTGCGGCGTGCCCGAGTCCGCCATGGAGGTCGTCAAGGTCGAACGTGGCGAGGAACGCTGGTGCTTCGGGGAGCGCAAGCGTCGGGCAGGCACCTACACCTGCAGGCGCCCGTCCTTCGAGTATCTCGAGCGGACCGAGGCATGGGGCTGGGCCGAACCCCGATGGACCTATGAATGCGATGGCTGCGGCCAGGACCGCAGGGCAGGCTTCGGGGGGTGGTACGAAGGTGACTGAGCCCACGACACCGACCGGGAAGCGACTGTGGGACCACCCCGATGTGCGGGCCGACTATGTGGACGGCATCTGTGGCGGCGACATCCTCGCCATCGAGGCCGAGGCCAAGGTACAGGGCGTAGCTGAGCGGTACGAGCAGTTGCAGCGACTCCTTCCGGGGCTCAACGCTCTCCTGACGCTCGACGCTGCGTCCTTCGGCCGCATCGTGTCCGAACGCCCTGATGTGTACGTCGTCCTGCGAGCGTTCCTCGTGGACCCCTCCGATGAGTGACATCAGGGAGCGGCACGTCCCCGGCCCAACCATCAACCGTATCGGTGCCGACTTTGGCAAACGGTTCTGCGACTACTGCTCTCGACCGTGGCCCTGTGACGCCATCCGCGAAGCCGACAGGGCCGACAAGGCCGAGGCTGCGCTGGACGAGTGCCAGAAGGTGGCGTTGGAAGTCGTGGAGTCGCAAGCCCCTACCGATATGGCCCTCGCTGTCGCCATCAGAGAGCGTGACGCCGCCCGTGCCGACGCGGCAGCCATCTTGGAAGACCTCGAACACGCCTACGAGTCGGGCCACGACGCATATCACCGGATGCAGTCATGGGCCGACTGCATCAACACGGTCTGCGTCCGAGAGAAGCGGACCCTTGCTCGTCACCGTGCCGCCCTCGCCGCCCACAAGGAGGCCACGAAGTGAGCATCCACGTCGAACAGGACGGTGAGTGCGCTGTCTGCATCCAGCAAGTCACACCCGGCCTGCGGTTCGCTCGTGTCTCATGGCCCTGTGATGCGGCAGAAGCCATCGCCCGTGCCGACAAGGCCGAGGCTGAACTGGCCGACCTCCCCAAGTACATCACCAACTGGATGATGGGCAGAGGCATGGTCGTCGTGCATCGCTGGATGTCAACCGGCTGGCGAGAGACGATGTACGACGAGGGTGTCGCCATGTGGACCGCTGCCCTCGCCGCCCACAAGGAGGCTACGGAGTGAGCCGCCTGCGGGTCCTGTTCTGTCGGCACCGCTGGGCTATCCACCTGTGCCAACCGCCGCATGGTTCGCCGTCGCTCATCATCTGTGACCACTGCGGCCTTGTTCACTCCATCCACGCCGCTCTCGCCGCCCTCGCCGCCCACAAGGAGGCCACGAAGTGACCGCCAAGGTCGTCGAACTCGAAGCCGCCATGCTGCGTGCGGCACTGGAGTACCACTCCTACCGCTACTACGTCATGGACGACCCCGCGATCACTGACTACGAGTACGACCGCGTGTTCCGCAGGCTGGAGGTACTCGAAGAGGTGAACCCTGAGTTGGCTACTGCGGACTCTCCCACACAGCGTGTCGTCGCCCACAAGGAGGCCACGGATGCCTGACACCCGCTCGCGGCACCGGCCCATCAGGGCGTGGTCGCATGACCCCGACAATGACCCTGTGCCCTACGACAAGTGCGAGCAGGACGGCCTCGTGTGGCCCTGCGACGCCATCCGCGAAGCCGATAGGGCTGACGACCTCAACAACAGACTCATCGGCACCGTCGAAGCACTCACGGATGCAGAACACCGTGCCGACACCGCGGAAGGGCTGCTGGTCCTAGCCCGCCGCGACCTCGACAAGGCCGAGGCTGCGCTGGCCAACGTGCAGGCCGTGTTCATGCGCTTGCAGGAGTTCTGTGAGAGCAGCGAACCCGGGCTGCTCGACGCCTTCTGGTTCACGGAACACAACCGTCCTGCGTCACTCATGGAGGTCAGCATCGTCCATACCGACGCCGCTCCCGGTGAGATGGATGAACATGGCGCATGGGGCTTCAAGGGGGACAAGGGATGAGCACCTGTGCTGGTCCTGGCCGTAGCGGCGTCAACTGTGGGCATGCCACCAAGTACACGTTCGAGGGGAACGGGCGTCGGGAGGACCGCTGCGGCTGGCATGCCTACCCGTGGTTGGGGAACAACGTTCCTGACTGGGTCGAGCACATCTACATCAGGGGCAAGCAGACCCAGTACAAGAAGGCCGTATGAGGTGCATCTGCCAGACCGGTCTCGGCTACTGGGAGTCGGCCCTGGTGCGGCCCTTCACGGAGGACGAGGAGGCTGAGTGCCGCGAACACGCCATCAAGAAGAGCCGTGCCAGCGGCAGGGGCACGAGGAACCGCAAGCTCACCGACTCACGCGGCCAGAAGACCCTCGAGCAGCATCGTCACGCCGACCTCATCGGGGCTCGTGGCGAGAAGGCCTGGAGCATCTTCTGGGGCGTCCCATGGCCCAAGCGCATCAACGACTTCACGCATCCAGATTTCGACCCCGACATCGAGGTCCGCACGACCGAGATGGACCCCCCGACGCTCATCATCCGGCCACGTGACGTCCAGAAGTCGCAGCGGCGGTACTGCCTGCTCCACTCTGACCCCGAGGGGTGCATCCGCCTGCTGGGGTGGGTCCGTCCCGTCGAGATCCTCGCTGACTACCGGCCTCGCAGGCTCCACGAGAACGATGAGGGGGCCCCAGCCCGCTTCATCCCCTACTGGGCCCTGCACCGCTTCCCGTTCTACGTCAGGACCCCAGCCAAGCACAGGAGCCCCACATGAGACTCATCTTCGAGGTCCCTGATGACCTCCACGCCAGATTCAAGGCCGAAACGGCCGCTCACGGGGTCAAACAAGCCGCTGTGGTCCGATTCCTCATCGATGTGTGGCTGAAAGACCCGGATATGGGTCCGAAACCCGCCAAACCGGCTCCGAACACCCCTCGAAGCGTCACGAACGCCTCTGGACCGGTCTCGAACGCCCCTGAACACGTCCTGACCGCCAATGACATCCTCCAGAAGATCAGGACGAAGAGATGACCATCTGGAAGTCGACTCTTGGTGATAATGCAGCCCTGCTGCTTCTGGGGAGGATGTCGGCTGCCGTTTCGCTCCCCGCAGGGGCCAGGATCGTGCATGCCGGGATGCAGGGGACCAAGTTGTGCATCTGGTCCATCGTCGAACCCAGCCAGGAGACCGTGCTGCGCCAGCTCGTCGTCGTGGGAACCGGGCGTGAGGTCAGGAACGACGCCATCTACATCGGGACGGTCATGGACGGCCCATACGTCTGGCACGTCTTCGACATCTCGGTGTAAGCATCGGAGCCTCCCAAGACCGTCGCCGGGGAGGCTCCGAGATTGCGCTTCAGCCCGTCAGCGACCTGCGCACCATCATGGTAACGAATGCTGTCAAGAGGTGCGTGATTGGTGTAGCATAGTGGCGAAAGAAGGAGGTAAATGGTAACTGTACGCAAGAGATGGCCAGACCCATTCAACGGGGGAGCCGTCAGGGACGACAGCGTCGACATCGGCCCGAGTGGCCCGGTCTCGTTCACGAGGTCAGGCTCAGGAGCCGACGCGGTCGGGCACATGTCACCACCAAAGGCTGCCAACTTGTCGAAGGTCGCCGATGCTGGCAGGTCCAGGAGTTCCTGGGCGACGATGAGCCTCCGCATCAAGGAACGGGATGCCCAGAAGCGATGACGGCTATCTGAACGCCACGGATGCCGCCGCCTACCTCTCCATCCACAAGAACACCCTCTACCGCTGGACCATGATGGGACTCATCAAGTCGCATCGCATCGGCCCGCGTGGGGACTACCGCTATCGCAAGCAAGACCTTCAGGCATTCGTCGAGGAGAAGAAGTGATCCGTGACCGCGTCACCGTCAAGACCAAGGATGGCACCATCACCGGCCTCGTCGTCCAGAGGCAGGGCGGCAGCCTGGACATCAAGTACCCCAACACCCGTGAGCCATGGTTCATGGCAGAGGTGCTGGACAAGCAGGGCAGCGGGACCGGCGAGGCTGTCCGGGTCCCGGCCGACCAGATCGTCTACATCTCCAACGACCAGGAGCCCAAGGCCAAGAAGAAGTGATGTACACGGAGTTCATCAACCCCATCTATGCCGTCTACGAGGGGATGCCGGTCATCATCATCGGGGCCCGGACGCTCACCACTGGCACTCTGATGTTCGTCTTCATCGAAGAAGACGGCAGCATCGGTGAGGCATCGACCGGGAACTTCGCTGTCGACGTCCGCTTCAAGGACGGCGAGTGGCACGACGTCAGCCCCGGGCCGCAGTCGGACATCATCGAATGATCAAGGACGTCACCCTTCACGTCTTCTCGGACGGCTGCGGGCTGCTTGACCTTGGCGAAAGCGCCACCCCGCAGGAGGTCCAGGAGTTCAACGCGATCTGGATCAAAGCGGTGGTCGACCTGTCGAAGGAGCCGCTCTTCGTTGGTGGCGCAAAGGTCACGATCATCGAGCATGCCAATCCGCTCAAGAAGGTAGAGGTCATCGAATAGGGTGACGTGACGCACACCTGTGCGCTATCCTCGTACGCAGCCTCAATAAGCGTGATACCCCGAACGGTCGGGCGAGGATAGGTCTTTACGCGACCCATGCGATATCACATCAGTGCAAGAGCGACGTTCTCAAGCACTCATCAAGCGAACGAACCGGACAGATGTGTCATGCCTCACGGTCACGACTTCGAGGTCATCGCACAGATGTCCCACGAACTCCTTGATGATGGCGTCCCTCGAGGCGGGAGAGGCTTCGACGTCGCCTTGCACAACATCTGCAGCGAGCTCGATGAACGCCCGTTCAGCCAGATGGCACCGGGCGTCAACCAGACCCTGACGGGCATCGCGGCCTACATCTTCGAGAGGATGGTCTCCAAGTACCCGAACCTCTCGGGCGTCGAGGTGACCGACGGAAGGTACAGCGGCAAGGTCTCGGCATGAGCCTCGACATCATCTGGGCGAAGGCCCTGGAGATCAGGCCGAACCCATGGAACCCGAACGTCATGGAGCCAGAGATGTTCGCGAAGGAGCGGGCATCCATCCGTGAGTTCGGGTTCATCGACCCCATCACGGTCCGCAAGGTCGGCCAGGCACATGACGCTGCCTACCAGATCATCGACGGCGAGCAGCGGTTCAACGCCGGGATAGCCGAGGGCGTCGAGGACTTCCCACTCGTCTTGCTCGACGTCACCGAGGATGAGGCGAGGGAGTTGACCATCGTCCTCAACGACACGAGGGGACAGTTCCGTGAAGACCGGCTGGCAGCCTTGGTCAGGGACTTGGCCTCACGACGCGAGATGTCCAGGCTGGAGAGCCTGCTGCCATACAGCAAGGCACGACTCGACCAGTTGACAGAGCGTCGCACCATCGACTGGGATGACCTCGAGAAGCGGCGGGCCGAGGTCAACAAGCAGACAGACCGGGACACCGACCCATGGGTGGAGCGGGTGTTCCGCATGCCACGTGCCTCGGCCGACGTGCTTGACGAGGCCATCAGGAAGGTCCAGAGCGAGGACGGGGCAGAGCAGCCCTGGCAGGCGTTGGAGATGATCGCGGCGGACTTCCTCGCCAGTTAGGAGGCTCCATGGGCCCCACGAAGCATGACTACCTGTCCCTCGAACGCGAGTATGTCGAGGGCTCGATGTCCATCCGTGAGCTGTGCCGAACGAACGACATCAAGTCGTGGTCGGCTGTCTCGACGTACGCCAAGAAGCACGTCTGGGAGGACAAGCGGGTCGAGTTCAGGCGGCGTCTGCGGGAGCGGGAGACTGCCATCGTCACGCAGCGCATCGCCGAGACCCGTGCCGATATCGTCGAGAAGGCCATGACCGACGCCATCAACGTGGCCAACCGGGCCATCTTCGCCTTCCTCGACTCCATCGAAGACCGCTGGGTGGAGGACCCCGAGAACCCCGACCGCAAGGTCCTGGTCCCGGGCATCCCCATCGCCGCAGGGGACTTCGTCAAGATCATGCAGCAGATCATGGTCCTCAACGGGCAGCCCACGAAGCGGGAGGCCCACCTGGGCCTCACCTTGACCGGGGAGTTGAGCCCCGAACAAGCCACGCTGGAGTTGCTCCGTGACGTCGCTTCTGCAGCCAGAGCCGGTGGGGCCAGATCCGGACCGACTAGCACAAGCCCTCTCCCTCGCTCTGAGGGGGCTCGCCAGGTCAACTGACGGGACCGAGGGCGTCCAGGCCTACGGGGAATACGTCTTCGGGTACCACCCGGCCCAGCATCACATCGAGATGCTGGAGTTCATCCTGGCGGCTCTCTACGACCGCAGGAACAGCGTCATCCTCGAACCACGAGGAGCGGCCAAGACCACGTGGGGCAACAGCATCCTGCTCTCGTGGCTCATCTCGATGTTCCCCGACCTGCGCATCGGGCTCATCAGCAACACGGCGACCCAGGCCCTCGACTTCTCTCGTGCCATCCGCTACACGTTCGAGTCCAACGAACGGCACCGGGAGATCTTCGGCGACTGCGTGAGCTCCACGAAGTGGCGGGACATGGAGTGGCTGCACCGGGAGTCGAAGTGGCACGGCTCCAAGGACGTCACCCTGTACGCGGCCGGTGCGGGTGGCGCCATCATCAGCAAGCGGTTCGACATCATCCTCTGCGACGACATCCTCGACGAAGAGAACACGATGACTCCCGAGGCCCGGGAGAAGGTCGAGACATGGTTCTGGAAGACACTGATGCCCTGCCTGACACCTGACGGCGTGGTCGTGGCGCTGGGCACGAGATGGGCAGAGGAAGACCTCTACGAGAAGTTCATGACGCCCATCGAGGATGGCGGCAAGGGCTGGCGCTCCAAGGTCGTCTCGGCACTCACGCCGGTCCCGAACGAGCCCGACAAGTACACCTCCTACTGGGAAGAGCACTGGCCGGTGCGGGTCCTGCTGGAGAAGCGCATCGAGCTGGGCACGCCGCTCTTCATGTGCGCCTACCAGAACGACGTCAGGGGCATCATGTCCGGCGACGTCTTCCAGAAGCAGTACTTCCAGTACTTCGATGACCTGCCCTCGGACCGGGCCTACTCGTGGAAGATGGGTGTCGACCTTGCCTCGAGCGAGAAGGAGCGGGCCGACTACACGGCCAGGGTCACGACGGCCTCGGACATGCAGGGCAACTTCTACGTCATGTCCTACTACCAGGACAAGCGTGAGTACGGGCATGCGGAGTTCATCCGCGATGGCTACAACGCGTATCGGACCGACCTTGTCATCGTCGAGAACCAGCAGTTCCAGTCGACGTTGATCCAGGAGGTCATGCGGGATTACCCGACCATCCCCATCGAGGGGAAGCGGTCGGACGCGGACAAGACGACACGGGCAAGGGCGGTGGCTGCCAAGTACGAGGCCCACAGGGTCTTCCACCATTCCTCGCTCAAGGGAAGCGACTTCGAGATGCAACTCGCGGCCTTCCCCAAGGGTCACGACGACCTCGTCGACGCACTCGGGTTCTCCATGGACATGGGTGGCGGCGGGTTCTTCTTCGGCTCTCTGAGCAGGGAGTGAACGATGCAGGAGATGGAGTTCAGGGATGGTCCACGGACCGTGCCTGACCACGTGGAGGCGATGCTCATCGACGCTGGCCTCGAGACGTGGAAGTACACGTACCAGCAGGCCATGGACAAGGCCAACGAGCATATCGTGCAGGACAGGCTGCTCAGGGCCCAGAAGGACCTGCTGCGTGACCACTTCAGGCTGACGCCATGAGCCTTGTCGCAGGGGCGACGTCAGCCGTCGCCCGGATCCTGACTCCAGGGGCACAGGGGGCCGTCGCCAGGACGGCCCTTCGCAATGCCATGAAGACGAGCCCCAAGGTCGTGCCCAACAAGGCGTCTGCGACCGTCACCACGCAGAACCAGGGGATGGTCGGGAAGCCCAACGTCTCTCTCTTCCGGAACTGGGCAGAGCACAGCGAATGGGTCCGTGCGGCCATCGACATCCGCAGGGACCAGGTCGCCCAAGCCGAGTGGATCGTCGAACCCATCGACCATGAGAAGCGGTTCAACGTCGACCGCATCGACGAGATCAGGGAGCTCCTCGAGGCCCCCAACCCCATCGATGGCATGTGGCGGTCCTTCATCCAGCGGGTCGTCGAAGACCTCCTCGTCCTCGACGCCGGGTGCATCGAGAAGGAGCGCACCCTCAACGGCGGGATCGCCAACCTCTACCCGGTCGACGGCGGGGAGATCCGTGTCAACAAGTTCTGGGACGGTGACCCTGACGAGGCCCGCTATGCGTGGTACCCGGACTACCAGGAGCGTGCCCGCTTCAGGAACGACGAACTCATCTACATGATGTCCAACCCGATGACCTACCGAGTCGTCGGACTGGCCCCCCTCGAGACGCTGAAACTGGCTGTCGACGCCGAACTGTCCGGGCAGTCGTACAACACCCGGCAACTCAAGAGCCCAGCCCCCGACGGGCTGCTGGACCTCGGCGAACAGGCGAGGCCGGACCAAGTCGAGGGGTTCAAGCGGTACTGGAACGCCGAGGTCGCAGGCAAGGGTGCCATGGCCTTCCTCGGAGGCTCGAGGGGCGCCCAGTTCCTGCCCTTCCGGTCCTCGAACCGAGACATGCAGTTCCTCGAATACCAGGTCTATCTCGTGCGCAAGATCGCCGCAGTGTTCGGATTGTCGGCACAGGACTTCGGTATGCCGATCGACATCAACCGGGCCACGGCACAGGTGCAGGCAAGCAACACGGAGGACCGGGGCCTCAGACCGCTCCTCGGGCTTGTCCAGGCATTCGTCACCCGTGAGGTCGTCTGGGACTCCGCATTCGGAGGTCGCCGGAACAACCTCGCCTTCAAGTTCCCAGCGTTGAACCTGAAGGAGTCCATGGACCGGGCACAGATCAACCGGTACGCACTCGCTGGCATGCCATGGAAGGTGGTCGACGAGGCACGGGTCGAGGCCGGATACCCACCCATCGGTGGATCACTCGGCAACTCCCTCATGGCGATGGGCTCCAAGGGCCCCGTTCGTTTCGCCAGCGAGGAGGACATCCCCACGGCTCGAGAGGCTCTCGAGTCCGCAAGCAAGCCCGCACCGGCAAACGGAAGCTCTGCCAGCAAGGACTGGGAGAGCGTCCCCGAGTTGACGGCATACGCGGGCGTCAGCATGGAGTAACACGATGGCTGCGACCCTGACCCTGCACTGCTACACCGGTTCGGCCGCTGGGACCGAGTCTGGAGCAGTGACCGGCATCGACCTCATCAGTGCCGACAACGCGACGAACTCCCTGGCCAACCGTCAGGCGAACCCGATCACGGTCGGCACCCGGAGCTACGAGAAGTGGCTCAAGCTCAAGATCACCGCCACGCCCGCCAACGCGGTCAGCAACTTCCTGGTCTGGGGCGATGGCGCTGTCATGTCCTCGACCACGCTGTTCGTGAAGGGCGCCCAGATCACCGGCGTGACCCCCACCAACGCCTCATCGACCGTGGCGACGAACAACTTCGCCACCTACACCTCGTCCAACAAGTTGACGTGGGCGGCTGGTCCGTACACCAACACCAACGACACGACCCAGTACCTCGTGTTCCAGCTCCAGGTCGACGCCACGGCGGGCCCGGGCAACTGGACGCAGGAGACCGTCTCCTACTCATACGACGAGACCTGATCTCGTCCGTCCAAACTGGATAGCGCAACGACGCGGAGGGCTCAGACGAGGGCCCTCCGCGTTGTACTATGTCCGGGATGTCGCTCATCGTCATCTGCCCCACTCGCGGTAGACCCAGGAAGGCTCGCGAAGCCTACGATGCGTTCCTCGCTACGAAGACCCTCGAGAGCACTTCGATGGTGTTCGTCGTCGACCTCGACGACCCCGACTTCGAGGGGTACGTCAAGGAGCGACTCCCGATCGTCAGCTATGAGCACGAGGGCGGCGGGATGGGCCCGCCTGTCAACGCCGCCGCAGCCGACTTGGCCCCGGTCTACGACATCACGGGATTCGTCGGTGATGATCACCGCTTCCGAACCACTGGCTGGGATGCCGAGATAGAGGCGGCTCTGGCAGAGCCCGGGTTCGCCTACGGCAACGACCTCATCCGCAACGACATCCCCACGCAGGTCTTCATCAGCAGCAAGATCGTGCTGGCCCTCGGATGGTTCTGTCTCCCTGGAGCGAAGCATCTCTACCTCGACAACACATGGAGAGTCCTCGGGGAAGCATCTGGCACCCTCCGCTACCTCCCCGAGACCATCATCGAACACGCCCACCCGTTCTTCGGGCGAGGCGAGATGGACGAGGGCTATGCCCGCGTGAACGCTCCTGCCATGTACGAGCACGACAACGCCGTGTTCCAGGAGTGGATGAACGGTGGGCAGGCCGAGAAGGACATCCTGACCATCAGGGGAGTCCTGTGAGGCAGCGGACAGCCAGCACGGACGACTTCGACTATCAGGTCGAACGTCACAACGACTCTTGGTGTGACCACATCGCGAGGACGAACGTCACCGCTGCCCTCCTGGCATGGCTCCAGCCAAGGTCGGTCCTCGACCCAGCCTGCGGTGACGGCAGCATCGTCCTGCTGACCGACCTCACTTCCCACATCGACCGCATCGTCCTGTCCGATATCAGCAAGCCCAACTGCGTCTATCTGGCCAACTACGGCGTAGCCCACATCGAGGTCCACTGTCAGAGCATCGAGGACGCCTTGAACACCTACGAGGAGTTCGACGCCGTCGTCCTGACCGAGACCCTGGAGCATCTGCCTGACCCGGATGCCATCCTGCGACAGGCACGCATCGTGGGAGCACGACTCATCGCTTCGTCACCGGAGATGCGCCCGGGGCAGCATGACACCAACCCCGAACACCTCTGGGAGTTCGATGGAGATGGCTACTACGAGATGCTGACCGGTGCAGGCTGGAGCGTCGTCCAGAAGACCCATCTCGCCTTCCCGGGCCTCGTGTACGACTTCGGGATCTGGGTGTGCAGATGAGGGTCCTGATCACCGGTGCCGCCGGGTTCCTTGGCAGGCACTTCGCGGAGCACCACATCTACCTCGACCACGAGGTCACGGCGGTAGACGACATGTCGAGCCCGTATGCCCACTGGGGCTTCGGACCCGGGCTCCTCAAAGTAGACGCCGCCGACTATCTCGGACGGATCGCCTACCCCAAGTACGACATCGTCTACCACTTCGCCGCACCTGTCGGCGGCAGGGAGAAGATCGAGGGTGACCCCCTGTTCAACGCCGACTCCCTGCGGTTGGATGCGGCGCTCTTCCGATGGGCTGCCAAGGCCAAGCCCAAGGTCATCGTCTACCCCAGTTCGTCGGCGGTCTATGGCACTCGTCTCCAAGGGTTGGATGGGAGCGTGCCCCTCGAAGAGCGGTTCTTTCATCCTGATGCTGGCTTCTGGGACATACCCGACGAGATGTACGGCTTCACCAAACTCGTTGGCGAGTTTCTTGCTTGGAAGGCAGAGCAATACGGAGTCAATACACTCTGCATCCGTCCCTTCAGCGGCTACGGCGAAGATCAGTCGCTCGAGTACCCGGTGCCATCCATCGTGGCCCGCGTGAAGGCCAGAGAGGACCCCATCATCGTCTGGGGGCCGGGGACACAGACCAGGGACTTCATCCACGTCGATGACGTCGTGGGCGCCACTGTCGCCAGGGTCAAGAGCGGTGTCGAGGGCTACCAGTCCATGAACATCGGATGGGGTGTCAAGACCTCATTCAACGAACTTGCCCTGATGGCGGCAGAGATCGCCGATTACAGGCCAACATTGACGAATCTTGCCGACAAGCCCTTCGGTGTCATGCACCGCTACTGTGACCCGACGCGGATGCTGACCTACTACCCCACGCCGAAGGTGACGCTGCAGGACGGTCTCAGGAGGATGCTCAATGGCTAAGGTCAGCATCATCATCCCCACCTACAACAGGGCAGGCCCGCTGCTGACCCGTGCCCTGCCGTCCGTACAGAATCAGAGAGGCCCTCATGAACTCGAGATTCTCGTCGTGGGCGATGGCACGGACATGGAGACGGAAGACGCCATGGCTGATGTGGTGGCGGCTGATGGACGAGTCAAGTTCTGGAACCGACCACACCAGCAGTACCCAGAGGACCAGCCCTACGTCAAGTGGGGGCTCATCGGACTCGAAGCCAGGAACTTCGGACACGACCAGGCCACCGGGGACTACGTCGGAGGGCTAGATGACGACGACGAGTTCACGCCTGATCATGTGGAGGTTCTGGTTCGTGCTCTGGAGTGGAACGACGTCGACTTTGCATACGGTCGCTCCATCGCGTTCAGAAGCGGAGGCCGTACTCAGGGCTACGGTCATTGGCCTCCAGGGTTCGGTGCTTTCTGCGATGGTGCGGCGATCTGGAAGCGAAGCCTCGGCTACCGCTACGACAAGGCCGGACCCCTAGAGCGAGGGCTGCCCGAGGACGGTGACCTCTGGACGAGGATGATCGCCGGTGGCGTGAAGTTCTTCTTCGTGGACCAGGTCGTCCATCACTACTACCCGAACCCAGAGGGCGGGTCGGCATGATCCCTGTCGTCGGTATCCCCTACATCAGCGACTTCGACCTGCTGGAGAAGTGCATCCAGTCGCTTCCGATGGACTCCTACGAGAAGATCCACATCGTCGACAACAGCAACCTCTATGGGGCCATCACGTATCCCACGAACCCCAAGGTCTACATCACGAGGCCCCACCACAACATCGGCGTGGCCGCATCGTGGAACAACATCATCAAGTGGAACCCGCAGGCACGTTGGTGGTTCATCGTCAACGCTGATGTGTCGTTCGTCCCCGAGGACCTGGTCGCCCTGGAGTCGGCCATGCGCCTCCACGAGGTCGTCTATATGAACGGGATGTCAGCCTTCGGGGTCCGGGCCTCTGCCATCCAGAAGGTCGGGTGGTTCGACGAGAACTTCATCCCGGGCTACTTCGAGGACAACGACTGGGACTACCGGGCCAGGCTCATGGGCGTCCACATCGAGCACATGCCAGCCAGCGTCGAACACTATGGCAGTGCGACCATCAGGAAGAACTCTCGCTATGCCATCGAGAATAATCGGACTTTCCCGCTGAACCAGCGGTACTATGTCGATAAGTGGGGTGGAGGCGTGGACCTCGAGGTCTACACCACTCCATTCGACAAGGGCGGTAGCCCACGAGACTGGACGCTTGACCTGACCAGACTCGCCAGCATGACATGGAAGGAGTGAGACATGGCCACCGTCACGAAGCGGCCGGATGGAAACCCCAAGGCACGAGTGGATGCGATCCACATCAAGGCCACCGATGTCGACGGCGTCGACGAGGAGACGAACGCGGAGCTCAGGTACTACCTCTCTGCGGAATGCACCGGGCAGGACACGGCCCGGAGTCAGGTCTTCTCGGGTGACTTCGAATGGAACGGCTGGATCCCGCCTGCGGCAGGCTCGTGGACCATCCACCTGCGCAAGAAGTCGGACGACTCGTCCGTTGCCAACCTGGCTGTCACCGTCACCGCTTAGGACTCCGGTCCGGCTTGGAGGGTCATGAAGGTCCCTGTCAACAACCCTATCGAGGTCTACGCAGAACGGAACGAGGACCCCATCGGGACGATCGCATTCCCGACACGGGACCACATCTCCGCAGGGACGGTGACATCACTGCTCATGGCGGATTGGCGATGGGCCGGTCAGCGGCCCATCACCCGCGTCATCGTCCAGGGCAGCCAGTTGCCGATGCAGCGCAACGAGTGCATCCACAACATGCAGGGCGACTGGATCATCTTCATCGACGATGACATGACGTTCGGCAAGGACGACATCGGGAACCTCGTCGCCACGTACAAGCAGATCAAGGAACAGGTCTCAGAGCCCATCATCGTCGGTGGGCTCTGCGTCCGTCGTGCCTACCCCCACCAGCCCACCCTCTACGTGGCAGACCCAGAGGGGTCGTACACCCTTCTCGAGGACTGGGAGGGCGAGGTCATCGAGATCGACGCTACGGGTGCCGCTTTCTACCTCATCGAGGTGAGCGCACTCGAGGCCATCATGGGCGGGCCGATGCCGGACCTCGATGAGCGCAAGATGCTTCCCCCGTGGCCTTACTACGAGTGGGTCGGGAACATGGGCGAGGACCTGCGCTTCTGCAAGACGGCACGGGCCGCAGGGGTCAGGATCTTCGTCGACACCCGCATCCGCGTCGGGCATCTCTCGGAGAAGTCCCTCACCATCCGCGACTACTGGAAAGAGGTCGCGACTCGCCCGGATGATGTTCGTGAGTTCCTCAAGAAGACCTACGACAAGGGTGGGCTTCCGGCCATGACGCGTGAGCGTGCCATGGAGTTGCTGGATGGCTGATTGGGCAGGGGACAACCCGATGTTCCTGGTCATCAGGAAGTACGACGCTGGGCCCGACTCCACCGTCATCGACCTCGACGAGGGTGGCTGGGCGACGAAGTACGCCGACCTCATGCGTGCCGCAGGGGTCTGGATGCTCTGCAGCAAGGAAGCCTCCGAGAAGATGGGCGTCCTGATGCCGGTCCTCATGGTCCAGGTCAAGGAGGGCGATCAGCCCTTCTACACCACGAGGCACGTGAACATCCAGTCCTTCGGTGACTCGGAAGGCCCGAAGAGCAAGTCCTACGGCATCGGCAGGAAGAACACCGATGGGACCGTGGAGAGCGTCTTCATCCTGCCGAATGGTTCCATCGCCGTCGGCAGCGACGTATACTGGCTGGCAGACCGGATGAACAAGGGTCAGCTCTAAGCGCCCTCAACGCCCCGATACCACGGGGTAGAGTCCGACGGGGATACCACCCCACCATGATCACGATCTTCCAGACCCGCAGAGCCGGTGATGACGACTCTGCGGGTCTTCCTGTGCCCGGAGCCTTCTGATGGGCTGGGGCTCTCCGTTCTACGGTTTCGCCGGGGCGCAGTCGAGCGCAGCCGGAAACATCACTCCCGTGTTGCCATCACCACTCGTAGACGACGACCTGATGCTGTTGATCTGCGAGACAGCGACCGAGTCGGTGTCTGCGCCGTCCGGATGGTCGGAGTTGACCGGAAGCCCTGTCGCTGCAACGGCTACCCGACTGACGATCTTCTATCGTCGCTTCGTGACCGGTGATAGCGCCCCCACCGTCACATTCACGGGCAATCACATCAGCGGGAGGATCGTCTCGCTCTGTGGGGTGAAGAACTCAGGTGACCCGGTCAACGCCCAGGCGTCGACTACGCAAGCAGTGGCTTCATCCGGGACGATCACGTGGCCTGCGGTCACCAGCACGGTCAAGAACACGTTGGTCCTGAACATCGGATCGCATCCGACAGATACGACAGCGACCCAGACCGCCTCGGCGGCCAACGCCACACTAAGCGATCGCACCCTGTTCTTCCAAGGCCGTATCGACCAAGGGGTCACGACTGGAGATGGTGGTGGTGTGTTCGTCATCAGTGGTCCGCATCACCTCGTAGGATCTAGCGGCCAAACGACGGCCACGCTGACGACAGGTGCGACCCTTGCTCTGCTGACGGTAGCCTTCCTTCCGGTCGACAGCATCACCGATCTTGATGGCGCTGCAGCCAGAGTCCTTCTCCCAGGCGACAGGTCATCCTACGTATCCGGAGGCTATGGTCGCTATGGAAGAGCGGTCCATGTCAGCGATGACGGGAAGCGTGTTCTCGTAGGCGCCTCGCACTTCTCCGAGACTTCGTCTCTGAGAAATGGCTATCGCTATTACGGTGGAAGCACTTGGGACACCGAACGAAGGATAGGTAAGGACTACCAGGCCTGGGCTATTTCGTCCCTGCGTGGTGTGAATGGTCTGGCTACCGCCGATGGGTGGTCATATCTCGGTGGCCCATTCGGAGCCAACGGTAATGGGGCTGTCTACTGCATGAGCGACGACAACTCCGTGGCCCTTGCTGTTCAGACCCAAGGGACCTCAGGGCAGCAGTCGTTCGGTGGCCGGGTCGCCTGTTCCCCGGACGGTGATTCACTGGTCGCCGGTGGTCTCTGGTATGCATCTGGGTACTACAGCTCAGATGCCCATGTCCTCAGGAAGTCGGGGTAGTGTTCGGATGTCGTCAAGGCGTGGACGAACTGCCGCTCCTACTACAAGCTCGATGAGACATCCGGAACGGCGGCTGACGACCTGAAGGACAACAACGAGGGGACATTCGTCAATAGCCCGACGTTGAACACGGCTGTTGGCCCGATCCTGGGAGGAGACGAGAAGGGCCAGAAGTGCGTCAGCCTTTCAGCGGCGAGCAGCCAGTACATCAGGTGTGCAAGTGCTCGCATCCTGAGCGGCGGTACAGGCGAGATCCTCATGTGGGTGAGGACGACGGCAACCGTGGCACAGACCATCTACTGCGAGCGGAGCACGTCCAGCGGGAGCAACGTCCTGCGCTTGTCGATGACGTCGGGCGGGTATCTCAAGACCGAGTACGCGAACGATAGCGGTGTTACCAACACCATCACGATGACGTCCTACCCGATCAATGACGGCCAGTGGCATGTCGTCAACTGGAGGAACGGCGCAAACTGGACGAAGACGTGCTTCGTCGACGGCGGCTCCTTATATGCCGATGTCACAGTGGCCGAGACATTCACCAACACGAACGTCGAATCGTGGATCGGCGGGGACCCGAGGGACGGCAACTACTTCACCGGGGACATCGCTCATGTGGCGCTGTTCACCGGGGGGACCGCTGGATACAACAGTCAGGACGCTCCCTGGTCCACCTACGCATGCATGCAACTCAGGCTGTTCCCGACAAGGAAGCGACTCGTCACGACGGCGTCCTACAACTACGACAGCACCTACGTGGCGATCTCTGACGATGGTTCCATCGTCGCCACGTGGGGGTATAACACCACGACGACCACAGGGTCGATCACGGTCTTCAGTGGTGC
>Ga0105105_10000407_pt1 | contig 19718 bp, 22 predicted proteins | sample PPLLaktember2015_4_FD_79108 | JGI IMG/M metagenome (GOLD analysis project Ga0105105, IMG submission 79108) | Freshwater sediment microbial communities from Prairie Pothole Lake near Jamestown, North Dakota, USA - PPLs Lake P8 Core (1) Depth... | ecosystem: Environmental > Aquatic > Freshwater >...
ACCGCCTCGGGATCGCCTCCAAAGGCGCCAGCATTCTGGGTCCGGGTGGCGGCGCTGAGGTTCAGGCAGCGGCAGGGGACCTCAGCCCCGCAAGGAGGCTCGTTGAAGCCCACATGGCCGTTCAGCCCCAGACCGAGCAGCTGCAGCCCCACGCCACCGGCAGCCGCAAGCGCGGCCCCGTAGCGCCGAGCTTCGGCCTGGGGATCGGCCGCCAGGCCATCGGGCAGGAGCACCTGCTCAGGCTGCAACCCAAGGGGGCGCTGCAACCGGGCAGCCATGAAAGCCTTGAAGGTGCGCGGATCGTGGGGCGCCAAGCCCACATATTCATCCAGGTTGAAGCTCAGCCAGCCCTGGCGGATCGTCTGCTGCTGCGCCCCACTGAGCTGCTCAAGCTGCTGGGCCAGAGCCGCGTAGACAGGTTCCATGGTGCGGCCCGTGGCCAGCCCCAGGGGACGCCGGGTGCGCTGCAGGCGCTCCTCCAGCAGGCGGGAAGCCACCACAGCCGCCACGGCCGGCCCATCAGCGAGAGAGAGCAACTCCAACTTCAGGGACTGACGTAGGGGCGCAACTCCGCTCCGCGGTAGTAGTGGCGCAAGATCTGCTCGTAGCTCTGACCCCGGTTTGCCAGGCCGTGGGCCCCCCACTGGCTCATGCCCACACCATGGCCAAAGCCGCGGCCGATCGCCAGCAGCGAGGGAGGCGGTAGCTGCACGGGCACCTGATCAGGGCTGATGGCAGGCTCGGTTGCACCAACCTGCGCGGCAGCCAGCGGCATTAGCGGCGGCAAAGCCGGCAGGGAGGGGGGCAGGGCCGCCAGCTCTGGGGCCAGCACCTCAAAGCGCACCATTGTGCTCTTGAGCCCTAGGCGGCTGCGCAGCTGGGCGCCCGTGAGCACCAAGGTGCCGGCAGGGCCAGTCACCCGCGCCTGACGCACGCGACCAGAACCGGTGATGGCAAGCACATCAATGCGCTGGGCACCGCCGATCTCGCCAAACGCCTTCTGCAGCTGCTCGGGCTCCAAGCGCAACTGCCAGGCGTGCACGGGACTGTGCTGATCAAAATCGGGCACGCTCACCAGGTAGGGAAGCTGCTGGCTCCAGAGATCGCCACTGTTTTCAGTGCTGCCACCGGCGCTGCTGTGAAACACCGTGTTGGCCAGGCTGGCGCCAAACATCAACACCTGGCCGCGGGTGCTAGCCACCGCCTGATGGGTAGAGGGGGTTTCCGCCGCAACGCCTTTGTAAACCTGGCTCGTCACGGTGGCGCTTACGTCAAAGGCGGCGGCCGGCTTGCGCTGGCGCAGGGCATAGGTGCGGGCGGCCACCGCCTGGGCGCGCAATGCCGCCTGGGGCCAGCTCGCCGGCATCTCACTAGCCACAACGCTGGGCAGGTAGGCCTCGAGAGCCACATGGTTGACGGCCTGTAGGGCTGAACTGCCCACCAGCACCTGCAGTCGGCCGCGGTAGCCCCGCTGTTGCAGCTGAAAATCGGCGCCGTCCTGGGTGCCTGCCTGCGGATCCAGCGGAGAGCCCGCGGGCCGGGCTACTGGCTCCAGCCAGAGCTCCGTCACCGCAGGCAACCGCTCCACGCCAGCGACGCGCTCCAGCACCAGGCTGCCGGCAGCCAGCTGCAGCACCACCGGCTCCCGGGGCGCCAGCGACCAGCGCTGGCTACCGGCCCGCAACACCAGGGGCTGCTGAGTTGCCTCAAGCGTCAGTTTGACCGTTTCGAGCAACAGCACCCGCACCTGAGGGTTGGCCCCCTGGGCCCGCAGCTGTGCCGGAGCAGCCCCGGACAACACCAAGGCGCTTGCCAGCAAAGACACCAGGGGAAAGCGAGACACAGGCACGGGGACTCCTTCTCCCAACTCGGGGGACCCATTGTGCCCGGCGTGGCAACATGCGCCAGAGGCAGCACCACCGTGCAGGTCACCTTTTTAGGAACCAGCTCCGGTGTGCCCACCCGAGGCCGCAATGTGTCGGCGGTGGCGCTGCGACTGCCCCAGCGCAGCGAGCTGTGGTTGTTCGACTGCGGCGAGGGCACCCAGCACCAGTTCCTGCGCAGCGACTTGCGGGTGAGCCAGCTGCGACGGATTTTCGTCACCCATATGCACGGTGACCATGTATTTGGCCTGCCCGGCCTACTTGCCAGCCTCGGCCTGGCGGGCACCTGCACGGGCATCGATCTCTACGGCCCCGATCCACTGCGCGACTACCTCGAAGGGGTACTGCGCACCTCCTCAACCCGGATCAGCTACCCCCTTCGCACCCACCGGGTGCGATCCGCAGCCGAGAGCGGCGCCCTGCTGCTCGATGACGACGACCTCACGGTGCGTTGCACGCCTCTGACCCACCGGGTGCCTGCCTACGCCTACCGGGTCGATCAAAAGCCGCGGGCTGGCCGCTTTGACGTGGAGCGGGCCAAGGCCCTCGGTATCCCGCCAGGACCGATCTACGCCGAGCTCAAGGCCGGGCGCGACGTCAGCCTCGAAGACGGCCGGATCATCAACGGCGCCAGCCTTTGTGGCCCCGATCGCCCGGGAGCCAGCGTTGTGTACTGCACCGATACCGTGTTTTGCGAAGCGGCGGTTGAGCTGGCCCGCGGCGCCGATCTGCTGATCCACGAATCCACCTTTTCCCACGCCGAGGCAGAGCTGGCCTACCAGCGCCAGCACTCCACCAGCACGATGGCGGCCCAAACCGCCCTGGAGGCAGGCGTCAAGCAGCTCGTGCTCACCCACCTGAGCCCGCGCTACATGCCAGGCAATCCGATGACACCCGACGATCTGGTGGCGGAGGCGAGCGCCATCTTCCCCAACACCCTGGTGGCCAAGGATTTCCTCAGCCTCGACATCACCCCGCCCGAGCCAGCCGCGGTCTAGCCCTGCAACAGTTCGCGTTATTCGGCTGCGGAGGGCCCTTCCCCCGTGATACAAGGTCTCCGATGCGGTCTTTACCGCCTACCCGCCGGCTTTTTCCAATGGCCTCCTCCTTCCCCTCGGCTGCCCTCCACAAGGCCGTTCGCGTCCTTGCCCGAACCATGCTGGCCGTGCTGCTGTTCATGGGCTTCGGCAGTCCAGCTCTGGCGGCCGCCTGGACCAGCGAGCAGCTCACCGTGCCCGCCACGCCAGACGGCGCCCTGGTGACCTTTAGCGAGCAGGAGATCAAGGCAGGTCGCAAGGTGTTCAACAGCAGCTGCGGCGAGTGCCACGCCGGTGGCATCACCAAAACCAATCAGAACGTGGGGCTCGACCCTGAGACCCTGGCGCTAGCCACCCCTTCGCGCGACAGCGTTGAAGCCTTGGTGGACTACATGAAGGACCCCACCTCCTACGACGGGGAATACAGCATTGCTGACGTGCACCCCAGCATGCGCAGCAGCGACATCTTCGTGAAAATGCGCGACCTCGACGACGAAGACCTGCGTCTAATGGCTGGCTACATCCTGGTGGCCCCCAAAGTTCAGGGGATCCAATGGGGCGGCGGCAAGATCTACTTCTAAGCTCAATTCCCCCTATTCAGCCGGTGCAGCAGCACCGGCTTTTTTTATGGCATCAAGCGATGGTGGCTTGCTGTTGGCCAGGTCCATGGAGGTGGGCTGCTTGCTATACCACCACTCCTGCAGGTCCGAGCCCAAACGCACCGGGAAGAGGGTGATCACGGTGCGGGTGGGACGGGCTCCGGGCTGCAGTAGCTCAACGGCATAGGAAGGACAGCGGCGGGAGGCCAAGTCGGCTACAAAGCGCCGGCCAATGCGCCGCCAGCTTGGCTCCTTGCTACGCCAGGCCAACCGACAGCAGGGCCAGGGCAACTCCTCGCGATCAAACAAGCGACAACAGGGACCCAGTACCCGATAGCTGTAGTGGCCGCCAGGGCTGGTGTGCTCGCTCCCCGACTCCAGCAGGGCAGTGGCCTGGGCTGACACAGAAAAGCGGCTCGGGGGATGACAGCAAAAAGCCACCCATAAGGGTGGCAGACAAGTGCAGATTGCTCAAGCGCAGGCCAAGGACTTGCCAAGCCTGCGCAGGCAGAACTGCGGCTCAATAGAGCTCTTCTTCGGCGTGGGTCTTGATGGTGCAATCGCTGGTGGGATAGGCCACACAGGTGAGCACGAAACCAGCTTCGATCTGGTCGTCGTCGAGGAAGCTCTGGTCGCTTTGATCAACGGTGCCAGCGGTCAGCTTGCCAGCGCAGGTGGAGCAGGCACCGGCACGGCAGGAGTAGGGCAGATCAATGCCCTGCTCCTCAGCGGCGTCGAGGATGTACTGGTCATCAGGAACCTCGATGGTCTTGTTGAGGCCTTCGCTCTCGCTGATGAGGGTGACCTTGTAGGAAGCCATGAAAAGGATTGGGGCTCACAGGCACCCGGAAACCGGGCCTGTAGGACCCGCCCTTCATACATCCGCCGGACACCCTTGCTGTCGATTTGGCGGCCAGAACGCTGGAAGGCCAATCAAAGTGAAGGCACAGATCAGCGTGCCTTATGCAACACGCCGGATCGTCATCAGGCCCCACTGGCTTTGTTCGGCTGTGAGTTCAGCCTGCCAACCCTCCTGCCGCAGGGCCAACTGCAACGCCGGAGCCTGATCAACGAGCAGACCGCTCAGCAGCCCCACGCCGGTGGCAGCCAACACCGTGTTGAAGGCTGGACAAAGGGCCTGAATCACCGGAGCAAGGATGTTGCAGAGCAGCAGGTCGGCCGGCTGGCCCTCTAGGAGTGCCGCCAGGGCCTCAACCGAGCCAAGCTGCACCCTCACCTGGGGCGAGAGGCCATTGAGATCGGCATTGTCAGCAGTGGCCCGCACTGCCAGGGAATCAGTGTCGACCGCCGCCACTGAGGCCGCACCAAGCCGCAGAGCAGCCAGGCCCAGCACACCACTACCGCAGCCGAGGTCTGCCACCCGCAGACCGGCCAGCTCGGCTGGCTTCGTTGCGGCCAGCAACTCCAATGCCTCCAGGCACAGCCTGGTGGTGGGATGGCTGCCAGTGCCGAAGGCGCTGCCCGGATCCATGGCGATCAGCCGCCGCTCGGCATGCTCGGGCGGACAGGGCAACCAGGCGGGCAGGATTAATAACCCTTCGCCTACCGGATCGGCCTGCCAGTGCTGCTTCCAGCTGAGGCTCCAGTCTTCATCGACCTGCTGACTCCACTGCAGAGGGGGCAGCGCCAAGCCAAAAGGCTCAGCTAGGGGTGCCAAGGCAAGCTCCAGTTGCTGCCGCTCCGGCTCCGGCCAGTCGATCTCCGGCAGCCAGGCGATCAGCTGCCGCTGACTGGGCGTTTCAGGGCGATGCTGAACTGCCACCCGGGGGATGCCCAGGTCAGTGAGCTTCCAGAGCAGCGATTCCTCCAGCTCCGGCAGGGAGGAGAGCTCCAATCGCCACCAGCCCGGTGCAGCGGCCATTAAAGAGTGACCGGGTGAGCTTCCTGGATGCCGTTGATGGCATGCACCGAGGCCAGCAGGCTTGGGGGGATGGGATCGTCGAGGCTGAGCACCATCACGGCGTCACCACGCACGATGCGGCGACCCACCTGCATCGAAGCGATGTTGACGTTGTGCTCACCTAACAGGGAGCCCAGCTGGCCGATGATCCCGGGCATGTCCCGGTGACGAGTAAACAGCATGTGGCGGCTGGGGGCCACATTCACCGGGAATTCATCGATGGTGGTGATGCGCAGCTCGCCTTCGGCGAACACCGCCCCGGTCACGCTGTGGTTGGCCTGGGAATTACGGCAGCTGAGCTGCAGTGAACCTCCAGCGAAGTCGCGGCTGGCGTCATCCTTAACTTCCAGCACATGGATGCCGCGCTCCTTGGCCTCCAGGCTGGCATTGACGTAATTAATGCTGTCGCCGAGGGCGGTGGAAAGCAAACCCTTGAGAGCCGCCACCACCAGGGGCTGGGCCGGGTGGGAGGCAAAGTCGCCCTGGAGGCGCACCTCCAACTCACTGATCGGCCCACCGGCCAACTGGCTTAGCAGCTGGCCCAGAGTTTCGGCCAGTTGCAGGTGGGGCTTGAGCTGCTCCATCACCTCAGCATTGAGGCCAGGAATGTTCACAGCGCTGCGTGCGGGCAGGCCCAGCAGCACATCGCGGATCTGCTCGGCCACATCGATCGCCACGTTTTCCTGGGCCTCTTCGGTGGAGGCGCCCAGGTGGGGCGTGAGGATCAGCCGCTCCTTAACGTGCCGCAGGGGCGAATCGGCCTCTAGGGGCTCGCTGGCATACACGTCTAAGGCCGCACCGCCAATGATGCCGTTCTCCACTGCCTCGGCCAAAGCCGCTTCATCGATGATGCCGCCGCGGGCACAGTTAACGATCCGCGCCGTGGGCTTCATCGTCTTGAGCAGCTCCGCATTCACCAGGTTCTCGGTATCCGGTGTGCGCGGCAGGTGCAGGCTGACGAAGTCGGCCTCGGCAAACAGGGCAGGCAGGGGCAGCAGCCGCACCTGCATCTGCTGGGCCCGCTCGGCGGATACGTAGGGGTCGTAGGCCATGACGTCCATGCCCATTGCTTTGGCCACCCGGGCCACGTGGGAGCCGATCTTTCCGAGACCCACCACGCCCAATTTTTTCTTGTAAAGCTCGTTGCCAACGTATTTTTTGCGATCCCAGCCGCCGGCCATGGTGCTGGCATGGGCGTGGGGTACGTGGCGCGACAGGGCCAGCATCAGGGCCAGGGCCTGTTCAGCGGCGGCGATGGTGTTGCCCTCCGGTGAATTCACCACGAGCACACCGCGCTTGGTGGCCGCAGGCACATCTACGTTGTCAACTCCGACGCCGGCGCGGCCAATGATCCGCAGCTTGTCAGCGGCTTCAATGATTTCGGCGGTCACCCTGGTGCCCGAGCGGATCATCAAGGCGTCGTAGTCGCCGATGATCGCCTTGAGCTCCTCGGGGGGCAAACCAGTGCGCAAATCCACCTGAGCCACTTGGGACAGGATGTCGATCCCCGCCTGGTCGATGGGATCCGAAACGAGAACCTTTGTCATGCCCGGCGGTGCGAAGCGGAGAGCCGGAGGTGCAGTGTAGTGAGCGGCGAGAATCGCCCCAACAACACTGAGCAGGTCGCAGCGTGGGCACGAGTGTGGTGGTGGTGCTGAACGACCGCAAACGGCTGCATCAACTTCGGGATCGCCTGGCCGAGCTGCAGCCGCCGCTGCTGCAATTGGAGGCCATCGGGGAGGGCGAGCAGGCCATGGCCGAGGTGGCCCGACTAAATCCGGCGGTGGCACGGCGCGCCCGCCAGCAGGGGATGGCGCGCTGGCTTATTCCGTTTGGCTTTCTGGCTGGCCTCACCTTCACTTACATCACCGATCTGGACACTTTCGCCTTTGCGGGCGCCTGGAGCCAGCACCTAATCGGCGCCCTGCTCGGCATGGGTTCGGGCTGGATGGGCAGTTTTGCGGCCGCTGCGAGTGTGCGCTCCGAAGAAGACGATCGCATCCGCAGCCTGCGCAACCGTGTCGAGGAGGGAAACTGGCTGCTGCTGGCCGAAACCGCCAACGGCGTCGATATGCCCTGGATCTCCCTGCAGCAGGCCAAACCCCTGGCGGTGGTGCGGCTGGGCGATGGCTAAAGAGCTGGAAGCCGTGATCGCTGCCGCCGACCGGGCCCTGCGCACCTGGGAGCCGGTGTGGACGCCATTTCTTGATGGGGCGGTGCTGGAGGAAGCCCTAGAGCAACTGGCGGGCTTGGCGGAGCTGGACCTAGCCAGTAGGGGTGGCTATCCGGGAGCCGAACGTCAGCGACTACTGCTGCAGCGCCACGATGCCGCCATCGATGCCGATGAAGTTGCTGCCGGCCTGATGGGTCTGGAGCTCGTTGGTAACTTTTTGTTTGACCCAGCTGAGCGACAAGACTTCCGGGCGGGCCTCCTAGCCCTCGGAATTGCGGAGGGCGAGCTCGGCGACCTTTGGCTACGAGGTGATCGGGGCGCCCAGGCGATCCTCACAGCTGCCCAAGCCGCTGCCCTTGATGGTCGGACCGCCATGGTTCGCACAGTGGAGGTGGCCCTGGAAGCCCGCCCCCTCGAGCAGCTGCAGCTTCCAGCACCGCGCTTGCCCCGCCGCTTTCACACCGTGGAAGCCTCCCTACGCCTCGATGCGGTGGCCTCGGCCGGTTTCGGGGTATCACGCAACCGCATGGCCGAGCTGATCCGCCAGGGCCGCGTGCGGCTCAACTGGCAGCCCACCGGCAGCCCCAGCCGGCAGCTTGCGGCGGGAGACCGGGTGCAGCTGGAAGGCCGGGGCGAACTGCAGCTTGAGGCGGTCACAGCCACAAAGCGGGAGCGCTGGCGCATCGAACTGGTGCGCTGCTGAGAAATCACCCAAATCAGGCCTGCCTGTAAAGTGGCAAAGCTTCTGGGGCGATTAGCTCAGAGGTAGAGCACTACCTTGACACGGTAGGAGTCACTGGTTCGAATCCAGTATCGCCCATTTATAGCTTTCGAGCATTAGCCCCAGGCTCTGAGATGGCAGACGCAACAATGGATTTAACCGTTGTTGTAGGACTTGCCCGCTCGGGAATTGGTGCAGCTCGGCTGCTTAATCACCTCGGCCATGCAGTTCTGGTGATCGAGAGCCAAACCAGCTCTGCACTCGAAACCAAGGCGAGAGCATTGCGCCAGGCAGGCATTGCCGTTCAACTTGGCGTGCCGCTCCATGCCGACACCTTTGCCGCCCTTGGCACTGCTCCGGCTGCCGTAGTGGTGAGCCCAGGTATTCGCTGGGACCATCCCACCCTGGTGGAGCTGCGCAGCCTGGGAATTGCCACAAAAGGGGAAATGGAGCTGGCCTTCCAGGCCAGTGGCTCCGTGCCCTGGATCGGCATCACCGGCACCAACGGCAAAACCACCGTCACCCATCTAGTGAGCCACCTTCTGCGGCACGGCGGGCTCGATGCTCCTATGGGGGGCAACGTGGGCTTCTCCGGGGCCGAGCTTGTGCTGGCGCAACTTGAGCGCGGTGCTCCCCAGCCCGACTGGCTTGTGATGGAGCTCAGCAGCTATCAAATCGAAGCAGCCCCCCAAGTGACACCTCGGGTGGGCATTTGGACCACCTTGACCCCCGATCATCTCGAGCGCCACGGCACCATTGAGACCTACCGGGCCATCAAACGCAGCCTGCTGGATCGCTCCACGGTGCGCATCCTCAACGCAGATGACGCCGATCTGCGCACCCATGCCGCGAGCTGGCAGCGGGCCACCTGGGTGACCGCTGGCCGGAGAGAAATCCTCCCCTCCACTATTAATCCCAGTCTCTGGATCGAAGCCGGCCAGGTGTGGCAGGCCACCCAGCCCGAAAACCAAGCCCCAGCCCAACCACTGATGGCCGCGGACTGCCTGGCCATGCCCGGTGCCCACAACCGCCAGAACATGCTGCTGGCCGCAGCGGCCGGACTGGAAGCTGGCCTGAGCGGTGCCCAAATGGAGCAGGCCTTCCGCGCCTTTGCCGGCGTACCCCACCGGCTCGAGCGCATCCGCGAGCAGCAAGGCATCACCTACTACAACGACAGCAAGGCCACCAACTACGACGCCGCCGAAGTGGCGCTGCATGCCCTGGATGGTCCGCTGGTTGTGCTCGCCGGTGGTGAATCAAAGCAAGGTGATCCCAGTGGCTGGCTGGCAGCCCTGCAGCAGAAAGCCGCGGCGGTATTGCTCTACGGAGCAGCCCAAGCTGAATTTCAACAACGACTAAGCCAAGCGAGCTTCAGCGGAGCTGTGCACTGCTGCGACAGCTTGAGCGAAGCCGTGCCCTTGGCCGCCCATCTGGCCCGCAGCAATCGCTGCCGAGCGGTGCTGCTCTCGCCGGCCTGCGCCAGCTTTGACCAATACAGCGATTTCGAGGCCCGTGGTGATCACTTCCGCCAGCTGGTTACCTCGCTGTAAGAGCGTTACGCGTCCTGGCTCCTAACATCTGCGCAGGAGCTGACCGCCGCAGGCCATGGCGTATTGGTTGATGAAAAGCGAGCCCGATGTCTACGGGATCGACCATCTACAGCGGGAGGGCAGCACCCTATGGGATGGGATTCGCAACTACCAGGCCCGCAACTTTATGCGGACCATGCAAATTGGCGACACGGCTTTTTTCTACCACTCCAATACCAAACCACCTGGCATTGTGGGCCTGATGGAGGTGGTTGAAACCCAGATAATCGACCCGAGTCAATTTGATCCCAGCTCCAAATATTTCGATCCCGCCGCCAACCAAGACAAGCCCCGCTGGGACTGCGTGCGCCTGCGCTATTTGCGCCACTTCCGGCAGCTACTCAGCCTGGACGACCTGCGGGACAACTTCAGCCCCGAACAGCTGGGGGTGGTGAAGCGGGGCAACCGCCTATCGATCCTGCCGGTTGAGCCCAGCAGTGCCGAGCGACTACTGGCCCTGCTGGAGACGCCATGAGCAAGCAGGCCCAGATCAGCCCCAAGCCCCCCCTGGCCATCCGCAGCGCCGTCGAACAGGGCTGGGCGGCCTTCAGCCACTGCCCCTGGGTGCTGATGGGGTTCACCCTGCTTAGCGGCAGTGCCAATTTAATTTCCCAGCTTCTTTATCGCTACGAGAGCGGCCTGGTGTTGTCGCTGGTGGGCAAGCCTGACCCCATCGCTATCGCCCTGGCGGGGGGCGCCTGGATCCTCTACGCCCTGACCGGCCTATGGCTGGTAGTGGGGTTGATGCGGGGGGCTCAACTAGCCCTCAATCAAGGCCAACCCAGACTGGGAGAGCTGATTCGGGTCGACGGCAGAGCGATGCTGCGCTGCCTTGGCAGCCTGGTGCTGATTCTTGTTGTGCTGGCTCTGATAGTGCGCCTGGCCCAGGCAAGCTCCTGGTTGCTCACCCTGATCCAGCCCCTCTTGGCGCCACTACCACTAGTGGCGGGTTTGGCAGCCGTTGTGTATTTGAGCGCCGATCAGATCCTCAGCCTGCCGCTCGCCTTGATCGGAGGGCTGAACCCCCTGGCTGCATTCCTTAGCGGCCGGGCGGCCACCGATCCCCACTGGCTCCAGGCTCTTGGCTTGACCCTGGTGCTGCTGGCGATGGTGCTAGCCGGTTTCTTGGTGCTGTTGGTCGGACTGGTGGTGGCGTTGCCAGTAGCGGCCTGCACCCTGACAGCCGCCTACCAGCAGCTGTTCGGCAAAGAGGACCGAGGCCGGCTCACGGCTGCCTAAAGCTCCCCTGGGCGGGGAAGAGGTTGGCCAGGTAGCAGCGAGTGACCTCACGGTCGCCAAGCCCGTTCTGCACCAGAAAACCAGCCAGCGCCGCTTGAAACAAGCGGTACTGATCCCAGTTGGGATGCTGCTCGATAAAGCCACGCATCGAGGCCAGCAGAGCCTCGGGCACCTCGGCGCGGAAGCTCACCGTCAAGCCTTCCCCCTCCACGGGGGCTTGAGCTAATGCGGGAGATTGGATTTCCACGAGAGACAGAGGCCGGACCTGGCACCAGTTCTCCACATCCAGCCGGTCCCGTCAAATGGCCCCACACAACGTTCCCGACCCGACTCCCAGGCTGAGAACCCAGCCATGCCAGGGCATCTGCCTTAGGCCCCTAGGCTTTGTGGCAATCGGTGACGCCGGAGCAGGCGCTGTCAAGGGGAAAGGGCATGGCGGCGTGCTTCTCCCCAGGCACCAGCGGCCAGGCCCCATCTGAACTGCTTACCTGCGGAAAAGCTGGGCAAAACCAAGACCGAACTGGGGGGTGCGCTGGAAAAGAGCGGAGATCAGCACTACTAATCAGGCCCCAATGCTGCCGGGTCTCAGCTGCAACCGTGCTGGCATGCCCACACGCCCTAGCTGCCAGCCCCATTGCCCAGGGCCGCTACCAAGGCCGCGCTCGCCCCAGGCAACCAGCTGCCCTCAATGGCGCGGCAATCCGCCAAAGGCGTGAGCACAAACCGCAGCGTCCAGGCGTGGCGATCGCCTTCCAAGGCAATCCACACCGGGCCGCGCTCAAGCTCGAGGCTGATCGACTCTTCTGGCATCAACTGACTAGCCAGGGCACGGTGCTCTTGCACCAGTTGCAACAAACCCTGCCCCAGCCGCTGGGCTTCCTCGGCTGTGAGCTCGGAGGCCCAGCCCTGGCCACCTATCAATACAGAAAAGGGATGGCGGGCTGGATCAACCAGCCACCTCCACCCCTCACCTTCTTGAATCTGCATCCGCCAAATCAGCCGGGCAGCAGATCGGGCTGGTCCTGTTCGTCGCTCATTTCGATGATGGCCCGCTGCACGGGTTTGATCATCGAATCGTCGAGCAAGCCATCGAAATCATCGAAACGGCGCTGCTTGGCGCGAAAGGCAATCTTCACCGTGGTGAGATATCGGTTGCTGGAGTGGCGGATCAGGCTTTCGGCCCGCTGGGCCAGTTCCTTGGGGTTGACGTCAATACCGCTCTGCATGGGCACCCTTGCAATCAGCTCAATCTAGGTCAGTAGCGGCAATCCCCCGTTTAGAAGGGAGTAATGCGGGGCACGCTGGCGATTGATCTAGGCAGCAGCACCACGGTGGTGGCCTACCAAGCGCCCGACTCCGCGGCGCAGCTGTTGGCCCTGCCGCCGTACAGCAACAGCGAACCGGTCGTGGTGCCAACCCTGCTGTGGCTCAGCGATCAGGGCATGCCCAGGCCCCTGATCGGACGCCAAGTGCTGGAGGCGGGCCTGTCCCACAGCGATAGCCCCCAGCTGCACCGAGACTTCAAACGACATATCGGCGCGCTCCCCTACCAGGAGCAAGAACCACCGACCTCCCTGCCACTGCGGCCTGAACAGGCCGGAGCCCTGCTGCTGCGTCAGCTCTGGGCTGCCCTGCCGCCAGGGCTTGAGCCCGAGCGGCTGGTGCTAACCGCTCCCATTGACAGCTACCCCCGCTACCGCCAATGGCTGCAGGAGGTGTGCCGGGACCTGGAGGTGCCCGAGCTCGCCCTGGTGGACGAGCCCACCGCCGCAGCCATTGGTGCGGGGTTACCCGCCGGCAGCACGGTGCTGGTGGTGGACCTGGGTGGAGGCACCATCGACCTTTCCCTGGTGGCCCTGGAGGGTGGCGAGGGTCGACCGGCGCCCATGGCCCAGCTGCTGCGCTTCGCCGGCCGGGATCTGGGTTCAAGTCGTCAAGCACTGCGCTGCGCCCGGGTGATCGGGAAGGCAGGTATTGCACTGGGGGGCAGGGATCTGGATCGCTGGATAGCCGCCTACCTCTGTCCCGGAGCAACCCTCGATGGAGCCCTGCTCGAGGCAGCCGAATCGCTCAAATGCCAGCTCAGCAGCGTGGAGGAGGCCTTGGCCTTCTGGAGTCCACCGGGCCTGCCGCCCCAACCCCTGCGGCTGAGCCGCAGCCGCCTCAATTCCCTGCTGGTGGAGCGGGGCTTGCTGGACCAACTAGATGATCTATTGGAAATCGTGCTGGCGGGAGCCCGCCGCGACGGCCTGGCCCTAAACCAGATCACCGCCCTGCTGCCGGTGGGTGGCAGCAGCCGCATGCCCCTGATTCGCCAATGGCTGCAGGAGCGCTGCGGTGGCATTCCCCTGCGTGAAAGCTGGCCGGTAGAGGCCGTGGCGCTGGGAGCCCTAGCCCTCACGCCGGGGGTGCGGGTGCGCGATGTGCTGAACCATGGAATCTGCGTGCGCTGCTGGGATCAGCGCTCCAGCCGCCACCACTGGCAACCGCTGTTTGTGGCGGGGCAGACCTGGCCAAGTGAGCGGCCCCTGGAAATAGTGCTCGCCTGCAGCAGCCCCAATCAGCGAAGTCTGGAGCTGGTGCTGGGGGAACCAGACAACGAGCGGCGCAGCGAGGTGGTGTTTGAGGCCGGGCTACCGGTGCTGAGGCCGCGACCGGCCGGGGAGGCCCGCGTGGTGCCCTGGAGCCAGCAGCCCCCGGATCTGGCCTTGGACCAACCAGGGCAGCCGGGCGAAGACTGTCTGCGGTTGTCCTTTGCGGTGAATGGGCAGGGCCAGCTGGTGCTGGAGGTCACAGACCTACGCAGCGGTCGCCTCAGCCCCGCCCAACTGCTGGGCCCAGTGCGCTGAGGAGTAATGCACCGCAGGTTTAGGTGGACGCCGCAAGCGCTGCCCCCGGTGGTGTCATCTCGGCCGGAACGTCGATGAGACTGGTTTAAATATTTTCTCTTCGCCTTGGCCCTGCGCCGCCACAGGCTGCCCCGTTTCTGGCTGGGTCTCACCCTGGGTTTAGTGGCCTGCGGCATTGGGGCGACCTACTGGTGGGAGCAGCAGTTGCCCCAAAAGTTGGAGCAGGCGGCCAGGAGCGGTGATCTGGAAGCCTGCCTGCGCTACAGCGAGCAGCTCGAAGCCCTGCGCTGGCTGGGGGGAAAGGCCCCGGCCGAACAGGGCAGCTGCCGGCGCCTTAAAGCGGCCCAGCTCTGGCAGCAAGAACGCTGGAGCGAGGCCCTGCAGTTGCAACTGCAACTGGTGAACTCCCTGGCCGGAAGCGAAGCCGACCGTGAACGGCTGCTGGTCTGGCAGCAAAACCTGCAACAGCGCGCCATAGCCCGCTTCCAGGAGGGCGACCTGCCTGCAGCCCTGAAGATCCTGGCTGTGATGGGTGATGACCATCGGGCCGATGGCGACAGCCTGGGCGACAAGCTCAGCGAAAACTGGACTCGAAACCGGCTGCAGTTGGAGCGCGCCAAAAGTCTCACCGATCAAAAGCGCTGGTGGGAAGCCCTCGAGGCCCTCACCCGCATCGACCATCCCTGGTGGAGAACCCAGAGCCGCGGCCTACAAGCCAAGGTTCAGAAGGGAATCGAAGGATTGGCGCCCCAGGAGCGCGAACACGACGCCCACGGCCAGCTACCCCACACCGTGCCCTCTGCCCAACTCGATGCCCAGGTGCGCCAGCGGATTGCCCAGGGTATGGACGAGTGGTCCGCGTTCCAGGAGGCCTGTCGGTCCTTGGGCGGCCAAGTAGTGGAAGCCGGTCCAGAGACGGCCTGCAAGCGCCGATCTACCCGGCGGTGATTGGCGCGTGACAGGATTAGCCGCGCGATGAAGCATGGAGCCATGCAGCCAGGTGATCAGGTTCAGGTCTCCCAGAGCGTGGTTGTTTACCACCATCCTCAGCACCGCGGAGTCGCCTTCGACCTGAAGGGTCAGCAAGGTGAGGTGGTCACCGTGCTCAACGAGTGGAAAGGCCGGGTGATCAGCCCAACCCTGCCGGTGATAGTGGCTTTCGGCAAATTCCGGGCCCATTTCCGCTCCGATGAGCTGACGCCTGCCTGATCGCTTGCCTGGCTCTCGCTAGGGCTCCGGCCGCAGCAGAAAGACTCCCTCCTCGCCATCGATCGCCTGCAGGCAGAGCTGGATTGATTCTTGGCGACTGGTTGGCACCACACGCCCACAGAAATCAGGCTGGATCGGCAGCTCCCGGTGACCGCGATCCACCATGGCCAGCAGGCTGACCCGCTTCGGCCTTCCCCAAGCCTGCAGGGCTTCTATGGCCGCCCGCACGGTGCGTCCCGTAAAAATCACGTCATCCACCAACACCACCTGACGCCCATCCAGCGCCACGGGCAACTCTGTGGGCTGGCCCAGCCGGGTGCCGACCCGCTCGAGGTCATCTCGATGAAAGGTGGGATCGACACTGCCCTGGTCGATCGGATGGCCTGCCAATACGGCCAGCCGTGAGGCCAGAACCTCTGCCAACGCCACCCCACGGGTAGGTATGCCGAGGAGCACTAAGGAGCGGCTGTCGGTGACGCCTTCAAGCACTTGGGAAGCGAGCCGGTCAAGCGTGCGGCCCAAATCCAGGGCCGAGAGCAGTTCGAGCCGATGCATCAGGGAATCAAGCGGGTCGGCCGGGGCTAGTTGGCTGTGTGCCCAAAGGCTGACCCCGTTGAGATCGTGGGGATCGCAGCACATTTGCACTGTAAGTTGGATGTGGAAGGCGTTGGTTCAACGCCGCTAGGTGTGACGGGTGACAACTATTCCCTCCCAGCAGCAATCCATTTTGGCTCCAGGCCCTGCATCGGCCTTCCGGGCTTCTTCTTCTATGGCTCCGGTTGTACTCGCCATTCTGGATGGCTGGGGCTACTCCCACGGCTCCGAACGCAACGCCATTCGTGCTGCCAGCACGCCGGTGATGGATGCCCTCTGGCACGCTTATCCCCACACATTGATAGAAGCCAGCGGCGCCGCAGTCGGCCTGCCGGACAACCAGATGGGCAACTCCGAAGTTGGGCACCTCACCATCGGCTCCGGTCGGATCATTCGACAGGAGCTGGTGCGGATTAGCCAGGCCGTCAAGGACGGCAGCCTGGCCGCCAACCCCGCGCTGAATGCCCTGGCTGACGGCCTGCTTCTAAGGGGCGGCACCATGCACCTGATCGGCCTTTGCTCAGACGGTGGCGTTCACAGTCACATCACCCACCTAGGGGGGTTGTTGCACTGGGCTGCCAGCCGAGGTCTCAAGGATGTCTGCATCCACGTAATCACCGATGGCCGCGACACGGACCCGAGCAGTGCTCCCCGCTTTGTCACCCAGGTTCAAGAGCAGATCAGCCGCGCCGGCGTGGGCCGGATCGCCACCCTCTGCGGCCGTTACTGGGCAATGGATCGCGACAACCGCTGGGAGCGCACCGAAAAGGCCTATCGGCTCTACACCGAACCGAGCGAGATCTCCGAGCTCAGCCCTGTCAATGCCATCCACGCCTCCTACGCGCTAGAGATCGGCGATGAGTTCCTCGAACCCTTGCGGTTGGCGGAGGGGCTGATCAAGGCCGGCGACGGCTTGGTGTGCTTCAACTTCCGGCCAGATCGGGTTCGCCAGTTGATCCGCTCCCTGGTCTTGCCCGACTTTGACGACTTCGTCAGGGAACGCCCAGCCCCCCTCGATGTAGTCACCTTCACCCAGTACGAAAAAGGCCTGCCCGTGGCGGTTGCCTTCCCACCCGAATCTCTCGATGGACTGCTTGGGCAGGTTGTATCTGGTGCGGGTCTGCGCCAGTTCCGCACCGCTGAAACGGAAAAATATCCCCATGTCACCTACTTCATGAATGGGGGCATTGAGCAGGCCTTCCCTGGGGAAGATCGTCACCTAGTTCCCTCACCGCGGGTAGCCACCTACGACCTATCTCCAGAAATGTCTGCCGGCCAGCTGACCGATAGTTGTATTGCAGCTATACAGAAGGGCATTTATGCGTTGGTGGTGATCAACTACGCCAACCCGGACATGGTGGGGCACACCGGCAAAATGGAAGCCACCACTCAAGCCATCACCACTGTCGACACCTGCGTGGGGAGGCTGATGGAGGCCACCAACCGCATGGGAGGCACGCTGCTGATCACCGCCGACCACGGCAATGCCGAGGTAATGGAGGGTCCGGATGGTCGGCCCTGGACCGCCCACACCACCAACCCAGTCCCGGTAATTCTGGTGGAGGGCGAGAAACGCAAACTGCCCGGCCACGGCACCAACGTGTTGCTGCGGGACCAAGGCGGCCTCGCCGACATCGCACCGACCCTGCTGGAGATCTTGCGCCTGCCCAAGCCGGCAACGATGAGCGGTGAGTCGCTAATCCTGGCAACCGGCACCGCAGCCGAATCCAGTCGCATCCCTCAGACTCTGGGCGTCTAACCTGCTCCTATCCAAGGGGTCCCATGGTCACGTCCGTTTTGTCTTGGGTGTGGATCGGCAGCGGCGTACTGCTGATCATCAGCGTGCTGCTGCATAGCCCCAAGGGCGATGGCATGGGCGGCCTGGCTGCCAGCGGCGGGTCCATGTTCACCAGCGCCCGCAGCGCCGAAGCCACACTCAATCGCATCAGCTGGACGCTGCTGGCCATCTTTCTGGGGCTGGCCGTGGTGCTCAGCGCCGGCTGGCTGAGCTAGGGCCCCGATGTCGATGCCCCGCCGCAATCTGCTGGTAGCCCTGGGATCCAGCCTGGGGGCCCTCTTCACCGGCGCCTCCCGAGCCGAAGCGGCCTCCAAAGCCCAGGATCCCACCTGGCAGCTCAGCGAAGCCGCCTGGAAACAACGGCTCAGCCCGGCGGCCTACAAGGTGCTGCGCCAGGAGGGCACCGAGCGCCCCTTCTCGAGCCCCTTGAACAGCGAAAAACGCTTTGGCACCTTTGTGTGCTCCGGCTGCGCCCTACCTCTGTTCAGCTCCAAGGCCAAATACGAGAGTGGCACCGGCTGGCCCAGCTTCTGGCAACCACTGCCAAATGCGATCGCCACCAAGCTGGATTTCAAGCTGATCGTGCCCCGCACTGAATATCATTGCCGGCGCTGCGGCGGCCACCAGGGCCATGTCTTCGACGACGGTCCCAAGCCCACCGGCAAGCGTTACTGCAACAACGGCGTGGCTCTCAACTTCAAGCCAGCTAAATCCTGAACTCGTTTTGATGGGGCGCTGGTCAACTCTGCCTGTTTAGTACACAAAAGAGGGAGGGCCGAAGCCCTCCCAATTGATCAGATTTGAACAGCAGGAACGACTGGGATCCCTTTGGGGGATCAGTAGTCGAAGTCGCCGCCGCCCATGCCGCCGCCGGCGGGAGCTGCGTCTTTCTTGTCAGGCATGTCAGCCACGATGCACTCGGTGGTGAGCACCATGCCTGCGATTGAAGCGGCATTCTGCAGACCAGAGCGGGTCACCTTGGCGGGATCGACGATGCCAGCAGCCAGCATGTCGACATACTCACCGGTGGCGGCGTTATAGCCCTCGTTGAAGGGCTTGTTGCGCACGTTCTCAGCAACCACAGCGCCATTGACGCCAGCGTTCTGGGCAATGCGCATCAGCGGAGCGGTGAGGGCGGAGGCCACGATGTGGGCGCCGATCAGCTCTTCGCCGGAAAGGTTGGCCGCAGCCCACTCCTCAAGGGCGGGAGCCAGGTGAGCCAGGGTGGTACCACCACCAGGAACGATGCCTTCTTCAACGGCCGCCTTGGTGGCGTTGATGGCGTCTTCCAGGCGCAGCTTCTTGTCCTTCATCTCGGTCTCGGTGGCGGCACCCACCTTGACCACGGCCACACCACCGCTCAGCTTGGCGAGACGCTCCTGCAGCTTCTCCTTGTCGTAGGAGGAATCGGTTTCGTCCATCTGCTTGCGGATTTGCTCGCAGCGGGCCTTCACCGCCGCCTCATTGCCTTCGGCAACGATGGTGGTGGTGTCCTTATTGATGGTGATACGGCGGGCGGTGCCCAGCATCTCCAGCTTGGCGTTCTCCAGCTTGAGGCCGGCGTCCTCGGTGATCAACTGACCGTTGGTGAGAACGGCAATGTCCTCAAGCATGGCCTTGCGGCGATCGCCGAAACCAGGGGCCTTGACGGCAGCCACGTTGAGCACGCCGCGTAGACGGTTCACAACCAAGGTGGCGAGGGCTTCTTTCTCGATGTCCTCGGCAATGATCAGCAGGGGCTTGCCGGTACGAGCGATCTGCTCAAGCACGGGCACCAGATCCTGCACCAGACCGATTTTCTTATCGGTGAGCAGGATGTAGGGCTCCTCGAGCACCGCTTCCATGCGCTCGGTGTCGGTGGCGAAGTAGGGCGAGATGTAGCCCTTATCGAAGCGCATGCCTTCGGTAACCTCCAGCTCGGTAGTCATTGATTTCCCTTCTTCCAGGGAGATCACGCCTTCCTTGCCGACCTTGTCCATGGCATCGGCGATCATGCGGCCCACCTCTTCGTCGTTGCCGGCGGAGATGGTGCCCACCTGGGCGATGGCGCTGGAGTCGGAGATCGGCTTGGCGTGCTCCTTGATCTTGCCAACGAGGAAGTCGGAG